>QWCN01002921.1_pt1 | contig 22189 bp, 25 predicted proteins | sample 1972711 | NCBI WGS metagenome assembly QWCN01 (sample SAMN09866707, study PRJNA288562) | Human gut metagenome isolate term1_stool, whole genome shotgun sequencing... | isolation source: gut | host: Homo sapiens | place: USA: California
GCCGCTCTGATTTCTTTGTTTTTCTGCCCTATGTCTTCTTTGATACGACTAAAACGCCAGCTCTCGCATAACGAGAACTGGCGTTCTTTGACAGGCTGAGCAGGACTTATGCCGACTGGCATAAGTCCTGCTTTTTTCTAATTGCCGTCATTTTAGGAAGTCTGCTGTACCCGGTGTGCCGTCGGCACACCGGTCTTCTCCTCTTTCCGAGACAACAGCAAAGCCGCCGTTTTTTACAGCGGCTTTTCCTGACTTAACATACCCTGCGCATGCGTCTGCTCAGATCCACTGGTTCTCTTTCTTTTCTGCATTTTTCACCCGGATTTTCCGGAGGGGCTTTCGCCCCTCCGGGGACGGGCGAAAAACAAAAACGCTGTGCAGGGCATAGCCTACACAGCGTAGAAGAGATGATCTTCCTGATGCAACACAAGCACGTGGGAAAAACGGCAAACCACCCCCTTGCGTAAAGGAGGAAAATGTCGTATAATATCCCATGCGGTGCGACCGTAAGGTCATTGTGTAGGTGGGGCTAACACCTGCTCAGGTATGTGGGTGCGCCAACACCCACATACCGCCGCATTTTTGTTTTTCAACCAAATTATAGCAAGTCTCATGACACTTTGCAAGGCCTTTTGCGGAAAATGTCAAAATTTCACGTTGTCCCGCCATACGCGGTGGAGCAGCGAACCATGCATAGAATCGTAAAAACAAAGGAGTCGGTAAGTCCGACTCCTTTGTTTTTCGCGTATCAACAAATCCTTACTGCTCCGCGCCGCCGTTATTCGCGGCCGCTCCGGTATTCTGGACGGGCTTGCCGCAATAGGGGCAGAACTTGGTGTAGGCAGGCAGCTCCTTTCCGCAGTCGCTGCACTTCACGGTCTGGGACAGCTTACTGCCGCAGGTGGGGCAGAAAACGGCGTTGCGGTCACTGCACACAGCGCCGCAGGAGGGGCACTTGCGTGCCTGCGCGGCGGCAGGCTTGACCGCAGCGGCTGCCGCTGCCTTTCCGGCCTCGCTGACCGTTGTGCCGGCGCTCTGCAGCTTTTGATCCGCAGAGGCAAACGCCGCGTCAGGCGCCTTTTTCAGCAGCAGGATACCCAGCACCGCCAGGATCAGATTGATGATGGGCGCGCCCTTCAGGAAGAAAACGGAGGTGATCCAGCCGTCGCTCTCGGAGCTGACGATGGCGTTTCCGATGACCACAACCAGGATCACCAGAACGGACAGCACAGCGGGGATCACAAAGCCCGCCATTTTCACCGGCGTATCCTTCTTCTTGTAAGCCTGATAGAGACTGCGGCCGGTCAAGACAACAGCAACAAGGGACAGCACCAGCAAAATGTAGATGATGATGGAGATCAGCGTATACAGGAAATTAGAATCGCTGCCGGCATAATTTGCCAGCGTGCTCATCAGCTTTCCCACGCGCCACAGGGACGCGCTGCCGCTGGCCAGATATACATCCATCCCAAGCCATGCGGGGAACAGCAGGTCGATCGCAATGATCAGTTCAAAAATCGCCGCAGCAAGCAGCTTTGTGGTGGAATGCGTTTGTTTCATAATGACTCCTCTCTTCACGCAAAATTTTCACTTCGCCGTGTCTTGTAAAATTATAGCAATCTTTATCACGATTTGCAAGGAATTTCGCAAGAATATTGACGTTCAACCGAAATGAGAAAAGGCGCTCTCCTTGAAGAGCGCCCTCTCCCATAATACAGCAAGAAGAGAATCACATGGTTTCGCCGTTCTGTTTGCCGTGCAGCTTCTTCTGCAGCCAATCCTTGCCGTCCACATAGCGGGACACGATGAAGGACACCACATAGTCGCCGGCGGCATTGACCATGGTGGCAGGGGGATCCACCAGATTGCCGATGGCCAGTGCGATGGGATAGGCGATAGCCAGCTGGTCGGGGAAGAAGATGGTGCAGACCACCAGCTCGCCGGTGCCGCCGCCGCCGGGGATGCCGCTCATGGCAACGGAGGAGAACACCGCCACAATGATAGCCAGAATGGCCTTATCGGTGGAGAAGTCCATGCCGAACACGCTGAACAGGAAGGCCACCTTGATAATGGCGGACATGGCGGAGCCGTCCATATGCATCGTAGCGCCCATGGGCAGTACGATATCGGTCACGTCCTTGCTGATGCCGGTCTCCTCCGCTACCTCCATGTTGGTGGGGATGGTGGCCACGCTGGAGCAGGTGCCGAAGGACACCGCCGCCGGACGGAACAGCTTGGAGAACATGATCTTCGCGCCGCCCTTGCCGCCGCCGAAGCGGGCATAAATGGGGAAGAAGATGAACATATAGGCAAAGCTCATGACGTAATAGATCACCAGCGTGCGGCTGTAGTCGCGGATCAGCTCGGGACCGTAGGTGGCCACCAGATTGGCGAAGAAGCCGAAAAAGCCGATGGGCGCGTAGTAGGTGATGAGCTTCACGGTCTTCATGATGCAGTTGGTGATATCCTCCAGGAACTGGGCGGTCTTGGTCTCCGGGCCGCCATTCATCTGCACACCGAAGCCGAACAGGACAGCCGCCACGATCAGGGGCAGGATAGCCCGGCGGCTCAGCAGCTCGGTAAAGTCAGGCTTGGTAAAGAAGTTGACGATCATATCGCCGAAGCCCAGCGCCTCGCCGACCTCGCCCTCCACGATGGTATAGCTGCCGTCCACCAGCGGGAAGATGCGGCAGACAATGTACATCAGCACACCGGCAATGGCGGCGGTGACAAGGAAGGTGGCAACGGTCACGCCCATGATCTTACCGGCCCGCTTGACGCTCTTCATATTGGCAATGGCGGAGCTGATGGAGCAGAACACCATCGGCACCACCACGCAGAACATCATGTTGATAAACACGGTGCCCAGGAATTCGATTTTCTTACCGAAGGATGGCGCAAAAGCGCCCACAAGGCAGCCGGCAATAATGCCGGTCAGCATACACAGGATAAACCAGTAGTTTTTCAGAAATTTCTTCATGTCGATCCTCCTCGATCTCTCACACGATGGTTACTGCTACCATTATATAAGCATTTTTTCAAATGTAAATCGGAAATATTGCCTTTACATATTGCAAATCTTGCTATCTCTCGGAGGGCGAACGATCAAACTGCTTCTTATAGGCTCGTGAAAAGGTGGAGTACTCCTGATAGCCGCACCGCAGCGCCGCCTCACCGGAGGGTATGCCCTGCTCCAGAAGCTGCTGGGCCAGCAGCAGCCGCTTTTCCGTCACGTAGCCGTGGATGGTGTAGCCCGTTTCGTCCCGGAACCGCCGCATCATGTGGTACTTGCTGATGTAGAACCGGGCCGCCAGCTCATCGATGGTCAGTCCCTCCGTCAGATGGGCGTTCAGGTATTGCAGCAGCGCCACCACCTTGCTGTCTCCCGCAGCGGCGCTGACGGTATCACCCGCCAGTGAAATGCGGTTCACCTCCACCATCAGCTGGGTGAACAGCGCCCTTTGCAGCAGCGCCGCGCCGAACCCCGCCTCCTGCTGGGACTGCTCCAGCAGGCCGAACAGCTCCCGCACACGGTCACCGCCGCCGGAGTGGTACACGTAGCGGAAATCCCGCTGGGCCTGCCGGAAGCAGGTCTCCAGATCGTCGCCGCCCCGTGACTGCTCCTGCAAAAACTCCGGCGAGATGTACAGGATAGCCCGCTCGTAGAAATCCCCCTGCTCCACAATGGGCCGGTGGATACTGCCCCGGCCCACCAGCACGTAATCCCCCGGCTGCAGGGCATACCCCTCGCCCTCGATGGCGTAGCCTGCCCGCCCCGCCAGCAGAATGATGATCTTATGAAAGGTATGGTAATGATAGGCGATCTCCTGATGCGATCCGTCGGCCAGATGAAACAGCCGGAACGGCTCGTTGAGATAGCCGCGCTTTTCATATTGTAACGGTTCCATTTTCTCATTCTCCCGTCGCATGTTTTGCCATTATATTAGCACGCAGCAGGCAAAATGTGCAACCCTCTGTTTTTCCAGTTTCTTTCCAGTTACGGTATATGCGTATATTTATTCGTTTATGCATTTTTCGTTTTGTCGAAATCGCTGTCATTTTGTAAATTTCCCTCGTCTGAAACGGGCACTCCCACCAAAAACGTGGGATTTTATGAAAAAATATTCAAAAAACAGTTGACTTATATGCATTCCGGGTGTATAGTATCCACTGTCAACAGGAGTTGACGGCAAAGTAACTTTTCTCCGACTTCGGAATCAGGAAGGCCGGAGCGGAGCAAACACAGTTTATTGAAAGGAAATGAAAAAGATGAAAAAGTTTCTCGCATTGATGCTGGCCATGCTGATGGCGCTGAGCCTGGTGGCCTGCGGCGGCGGTAATAACGCTGCTGATGACAACAACGCAAACAACGGCGGCGACGACGCCGCCATGACCAAGCTGGTGCTGGGCACCAGCGCGGACTACGCACCCTTTGAGTTTATGTATCCCGACGAGGGCGGCGAGATGGTTTACGGCGGCATCGACGTGTCCGTGGCCCAGTACATCGCTGACGAGATGGGCGTGGAGCTGCAGGTGGAGAACATGGGCTTCGATTACCTGCTGACCTCTCTGGATAAGGGCGACTTCGATATCGTGCTGGCCGCTATGGAGGCCACTCCCGACCGTCTGGAAAACGCCGACTTCTCCGATCCCTACTACACTGACGTTCCTCCCGCCATTCTGGTAAAGGCCGACAAGGCTGACCAGTACAAGACGCTGGCCGACTTCAACGGCAAGTCCATCGGCGCTCAGACCGCCACCACCAAGCTGGATATGGTCAATGAGATGGAAGGCGTCAACCCCGTGGCGCTGCAGTCCGTGCTGGATCTGGTGAACGAGCTGGTGTATGACAAGGTGGACGCCATTCTGGTGGACGGCGGCGTGGCCAAGCAGTATGCGGAAGCCAACCCCGATCTGGTCATCGCCGATGCTTCCGCTGAGCTGGGCGAGCCTGCTCCCTACTGCGTCGCCGTGCAGAAGGGCGACCCCAAGGGCCTGCTGCCTGCCATCAACGCCGCCATCGCCAAGATGAACGAGGCCAACATGCTGGAGACCTTCATCGCCGACGCTGACAGCCTGGCTGACGTGGCCGTGGAAGTTTCCGCCAACTGAAGCGAACTGACTAAACTACCTACCTTACCTACCTGACGCGAGGTGCAAAGCCGCGAAAACACGGCTTTGCACTTTCGCGCACTACGAAAGGAGACTGACGCCATGTGGTGGAGCAGCCTGTTTGAAAACATGCGCCCGTCCGATTTTTTCAATTTTTCCTTCTTCCCCAAGTACGGCACCGCCTTTGTCCGCGGCATCGAATATACGCTGCTGCTGGCGGTGGTTTCCGTGCTGCTGGCGGTGGTTCCCGCCCTGCTGCTGGCGCTGATGCGCCTGAGCAAGAATAAGCCCATCAAGTGGCTGGCGGGCGCGTATATCGCAGTGTTCCGCTCTACCCCTATGCTGGTGCAGCTGTCCATTATCTATTACGGCCTGTTTTACGCCATTTCCCTGCCCCGTATCACGCTGTTCGGCTTTGTGGATATCAGCCGGTTCATCCCCGGCGTGGTAGCGCTGGCGCTGAACAGCTCCGCCTACGTGGCCGAGATCTTCCGCGCCGGTATTCTGGCGGTGGACAAGGGCCAGACCGAGGCCGCCCGTTCGCTGGGTCTCAGCTCGTGGCAGTCCATGCGTCTGGTGGTGCTGCCTCAGGCCATCAAGAACGTACTGCCCGCACTGGCCAACGAGATCGTTACCATGGTGAAGGAATCCTCCATCTGCTCTGTGCTGGGCATGGCGGAGATGATGTTCGCCGCCAAGACCATTGCTGGTTCCACCGGTATTTCCCTGGCGCCCTATACGATGGCGGCGCTGGTGTATTTCTGCATCAACTACCCGGCCTCCAAGGCAATCGAGGCCATCGAAAGGAGAATGCGTCGTGGCGACAAGCAATAACGTTCTGATCTCGGTACAAAATCTGGTAAAGGAATACAATCATGGCGCCGTTCACGCGCTGAACGATTGTAATCTGGAGATCCGCAAGGGCGAGGTGGTGGCCATCATTGGCCCCTCCGGCAGCGGCAAATCCACGCTGCTGCGGAGCCTGAACCTGCTGGAGCAGCCCACCTCCGGCGCCATCTATTTTGACGGCGTGGATCTGGCGGACAAGTCCGTGGATATCAACCTCCACCGCCAGAAGATGGGCATGGTGTTCCAGCATTTCAACCTGTTCCCTCACAAGACGGTGCTGCAAAACATCACCATGGCCCCTGTTACGCTGAAGAAAAAGACGGCGGAGGAAGCCAAGGCGCAGGCCACCGCTCTGCTGGAGCGTATCGGTCTGGCCGACAAGGCCAACGAGTATCCCAACATGCTCTCCGGCGGCCAGAAGCAGCGTATCGCCATCGTTCGCGCGCTGGCCATGGATCCGGAGGTCATGCTGTTTGACGAGCCCACCTCCGCCCTTGACCCCGAAATGGTGGGCGAGGTGCTGGATCTTATGCGTGATCTGGCCAAGGACGGCATGACCATGGCCGTTGTCACTCACGAAATGGGCTTCGCCCGTGAGGTGGCTGACCGCGTGGTGTTCATGGCGGACGGCAAGATCCTGGAGGAGGGCGCTCCCAGCGAGCTGTTTGACCACCCCAAGGATCCCCGTTTGCAGGATTTCTTGTCTAAAGTTTTATAATTCACTGGCGAAAAGTCTTGCGACTTTTCTGCCAATCAGGCTTGTGGCCTGACTGCGCGCCTTTGGCACTGGCAGGCCGAGAAGTATTTTTCACCACGTACACGCTGCGGCGAAAAATAATCAAAACGATTCACGCCTGCGGGCGTGAACTCTGCGAGGCGAAAAACAAGCGCTCCGACAAAAGTCGGAGCGCTTGTTTTTCTATAATAGGATATCAGCTTTTTCCGTGTATCTCCCGGCCGCATTTGGGGCAGGTAATGACGATCTTCCCCTTCCCTACCGGCACGCGGCACACGGTCTTGCAGTTGGGGCAGGTGAAGTACTTGTGCTCCTTGTCCATCCGCTGCTGCCGTCCGCTGTTGAACCGGCGCTTGATGGGCCACCAGACCTTTTGCAAAAAGGCGGCGTTCTCCGCCCGGCGCTTCTCCAGATTCCGGGAGAACACCCGGAACAGCGCCCACAGCACCAGCACCGTGGTGATCATGCCGACCACGCCGGACACGGCAGTATTCTTCGTCAGCATGCTGATCACGTCCAGCAGGATGGCCACCCAGATAATGCACAGGCCCAGTTGATCGGCGCCGTTGCGGCCATACATAAACCGGCTCAACGCGTTGCGCAGACGCTGAAAGAAACTCATAACTCCGCCTCGATTTCCTTGAGTATACTAACACAGCAAATTATTTTAACGGAAAAAGCCCAAAAGGTAAAGAGCGCATCAGAAAAATTAACAAATTGGACAAAAATTTGTGTCGTTCCGCCGGGACAGAGGGAACTCTTTGTTGCAATCCCCAGGGGTTATTGCTATAATAAATAAGTTAACACAATGGGGGTCGGCGGGATATGCCCCACCGACCCCCTATCTGAAAAGCGGCGCGCGTCCACAGGACGGAAAACGCTGCGCGGAAAAGAGGCGGCGTTCGTGCCGCTTACTGTATCATATGCCGCACCCAAAGCAGCGGTGCGGCGAAAGGAGCGCCACCATGATCAAGATCGCACCCTCTATCCTGTCGGCGGACTTCGCCAATCTGCAGCGGGACATTGAACGCATTTCCACCGCCGATTACGTCCACGTGGACGTGATGGACGGCCTGTTCGTGCCCAATATCTCCATCGGTATCCCGGTGGTCAAGTCCATCCGCCCCACCACCTCCCTGCCGCTGGACGTTCACCTGATGATCGACCGGCCCGTGCGGTACGTGGAGCAGTTCTGCGATGCGGGCGGCGATATCATCACCTGCCACGTGGAGGCGGACACCGAGGAAAACATCCACGAGGCACTGCGCCGCATCCACGCCAAGGGCAAAAAGGCCGGCGTGGTGGTCAAGCCCAAGACGCCCGCCAGCGCCGTGCTGCCTTTTATCAGCGAGTGCGACTTGATCCTGGTGATGACGGTGGAGCCGGGCTTCGGCGGCCAGAAATTCATGGCCGACATGATGCCCAAGGTGCAGGCCATCCGGGGCTATATCGACGCCATGAACCCAACCTGTGAGCTGGAGGTGGACGGCGGCGTGGACGCCAACACCTGCCACCAGTGCATCCACGCCGGTGCCAACGTGCTGGTGGCCGGCAGCGCCGTGTACAAGGCGGAGGATATCCCTGCCCGCATCAAAGAACTGAGAGGTTAACACCCATGGAATACTTTCCCGCGCCCCTTGAAAAGCTGGTGGAGCAGTTCGCCCGTCTGCCGGGCATCGGCGGAAAATCCGCCCAGCGTCTGGCCTTCCACGTGCTGAATCTGCCCATGGAGGAGGCGGAAAGCTTCGCCAACGCCATTATCGAGGCCAAGCGGGGCGTGACGCTGTGCCCTGTGTGCCGCAACCTGACGGCGGGCGGCCTGTGCAGCGTGTGCGCCGACCCCAAGCGGGACGAGACGGTCATCTGCGTGGTGGCCGACCCCCGTGACGTGCTGGCTATCGAGCGCAGCCGGGAGTTCAACGGCCATTACCACGTGCTCCACGGCGTGCTGTCCCCCATGAACCACGTGGGGCCGGACGATCTTCAGATCAAGTCCCTGCTGGATCGGGTGGCAAAGGGCGGCGTCAGCGAGGTTATCATGGCCACCAACCCCGACACCGAGGGCGAGGCCACGGCGCTGTACATCGCCCGACTGCTGAAGCCCTTCGGCGTGCGGGTGACGCGCCTTGCCTACGGCATCCCCGTGGGCGGCCATCTGGAGTTTGCCGACGACGCCACGCTGATGCGGGCGCTGGAAGGGCGGCGTGAGCTATGAAGCGGCTGATCTGTCTGCTGCTCTGCGGCCTGACGCTCCTGTCCCTCACCGGCTGCGGCGCACCGAAAACCGAAACGCTGGACATTTTCGCCATGGACACCTATATGTCGCTGGTAGCCATCGGCGACGGCGCGTCCGATGTATTGCAGGCGTGCTCCAACGAGATCAACACGCTGGAGCAGCGGCTGAGCCGCACCATCGAAACCAGCAGCGTAGCCCAATTGAACGCCAATGGCATCGCCCAGCTGGACGATGACACGGCGGCATTGCTTCAGGCGGCGCTGCAATACAGCGCCGAGACCGGCGGTACCTTCGACGTGACCATCGCCCCGCTGGTAGAGCTGTGGGGCATCACCGGCGACGCTCCCCGCGTCCCCGCCCAGTCGGAGATCGACGCGCTGCTGCCGCTGGTGGGCTCCGGGCATGTCCATCTGGAGGGCACTGCCGCCGCGCTGGATGAGGGCTGCGCCATCGATCTGGGCGGCATCGCCAAGGGCTACGCCTCGGATAAGACGGCGGAGCTGTTTGCCGGAAGCGGCATTTCCGGCGGCTTTGTGAGCTTGGGCGGCAACGTGTACGTCCACGGCGTGACGGCCGAGGGCCAGCCCTGGAACGTGGCCATCCAGGATCCGCGGAATACGGAAGCTTACGCCTGTACCCTGCGCCTGTCGGACGCCTTTGTGGTGACCTCCGGCGGCTATCAGCGCTTTTTCACCGGGCCGGACGGCACGGTGTACCAGCATATCATCGACCCCGCCACCGGCTACCCTGTCCAGAGCGACCTGCTGAGCGTTTCCATTGTGACCCGCCGCGATAACGGCGGCACCGGCACCATGGCCGACGCCTACTCCACCGCTCTGTACGTGATGGGCGAGACTGCCGCCGTGGACTTCTGGCGGCAGCACAGCGCCGCCTTCGACATGGTGCTGGTGACGGCAGACGGCCGCCTGCTGTACACGCCCGGCCTTGCGGACTGCTTCAACAAGACGGAGGGAAGCGGCTATGACGACCAATGCCTCACGGCCTGAACTGAAATTCAACCGCTATGACGCTGTTGTGGCGGCTATCGTGGCGCTGCTGGCGGTGGCGGTAGCGCTGTGGTTCTACCTGCCCAAGACCCAGAGCGGCGAGTTGACCGTGGTGATCTCCACCGGCGACGAGGAGACAGAGCGTGTCAAGCTGAACAACTTCACAGAGACCACCGTCACCCACAACGGCTATACGCTGCGCATCACCGCCGACGGCAGCGGCGTGCGGGTAACGGACAGCGACTGTCCCACCCAGGACTGCGTACACACCGGAACCATCACCCGCGCGGGGCAGTCCATCGTCTGCCTGCCCGCACAGGTGGTCGTCCATCTGGAGGGTGCGGCTTCCGCCGACGCCCCTGACGTGATCGTGGGGTGACGGCGATGAAATGGACGACGAAAAATCTCGCCCTGTGCGCCGTGCTGACGGCGCTGGCGCTGGGGCTGAGCACCCTGGAAAGCCTGTTTCCCGTATCGCTGGTGGTGCCGCTGCCGGGCGTGAAGCTGGGCCTTGCCAACATCGTGACGGTGTTCGCCCTGTATGAGCTGGGTGCAGCTCCGGCGCTGGTGATCCTGCTGGCCCGGTGCGGTCTGGGCAGTCTGTTTGCCGGCAACGCGTCGGCACTGCTGTTCTCCCTGCTGGGTGGGCTGACTGCCATGCTGGTGATGATCGGCCTGAAGCGCTGCCGCCGTCTCAGCATCTACGGCGTGTCCATCGGCGGCGCGGCGGCCCACAACGTAGGCCAGATGGCGGCGGCGGTCATTACGCTGGGCAACACCATGGTACTGGGCTATCTGCCGTTTCTGCTGGCGGTGTCGCTGGTAACGGGAACGCTGACAGGCTTCGTGTCGGCGCTTCTCTTCCGGGCCATGGCTCATGTAAAACTCTCGAAGTAGCGTAGGGGCGGGGCTCTGCCCCGCCCGTCAAAAACTCCCCATCAGGAGGCATTAGAATGGATCAAAAGGATAAGATCATTTTGCAGCAGCTGGACGTGATCCGCTCCATGACGGAAAACGGCATGAAGCGGATGAACAGCGATTTCTGGGGCGCACCTGCCGCACCTCAGGCCCCTGCCGCGCCCAAAGCGCCCACGCCGGAAGCGGGCGGCAAAAGAGCCGCCGTTTCCACCGGCCAGAAGGAGGCGGAGCCCAAGGAGGAGCTGCCGCCGCCGGAAAAAATGGAGGATCTGCTGAAGGAGCTGGACAGCTACATCGGCCTTGACGTGGTGAAGGACGAGGTGCGCAGCCTCATCAACATGGTGCAGGTCTACAAGCTGCGCCGGGAGCACGACCTCCCCACCACCGACATGTCCCTCCACATGGTGTTCACCGGCAATCCCGGCACCGGCAAGACCATGATGGCCCGCATGATGGCCCGCATCTACCGCTCGCTGGGCATTCTCAGCAAGGGCCAGCTGGTGGAGGTGGACCGCAGCGGACTGGTGGCGGGCTACGTGGGCCAGACGGCCATCAAGACCCAGAAGGCCATCGAAAAGGCCATGGGCGGCGTGCTGTTCATTGACGAGGCCTACGCCCTCAACGGCAAGTCGGAGAACGACTTCGGTCAGGAGGCCATCGACACGGTGCTGAAGGCCATGGAGGATCACCGGGACGATCTGGTGGTGATCGTGGCGGGCTACACCGACCTGATGGAGAAGTTCATCCACTCCAACCCCGGTCTGGAGAGCCGCTTCAACCGCTTCCTGCTGTTCCCCGACTACACCACCGACGAGATGATGGCTATTTTCAAGATGCGCTGCGGCAAGGGCTACGTGCTGACCGCCGAAGCCGAGCCGCTGGTACGGGACTACATCGCTGAGGAGAGCGCCGCCGGAGACAGCTTCGGCAATGCCCGCGGCGTGCGGAATATTTTTGAGCATATTCTGGTGGCTCAGAACAACCGCCTTGCCAAAATGGAAAACGTCACCCGCGACGACCTGATGGCCCTGACGGCGGACGACGTGCTCCACGCACGGGGCAAGCTCGACGAAGCATGACGATCGTTTATCAGGACGAGCGGATTGTGGTGGCGGTAAAGCCCAACGGTGTGCTGTCCACCGACGAGCCGGGCGGCATGCCCTCGCTTCTGCGGCAGACGCTGGGCACTGACTGTATCCGCACCGTCCACCGTCTGGACGCCCAGACCGGCGGACTGATGGTCTTTGCCCGCAGCCGTAAGGCGGCGGCGCTGCTGTCGGCGCAGGTGCGGGAGCGGCAGTTCAGCAAGGGCTATCTGGCGGTGGTGCATGGCGTACCCCAACCGCCCGCTGGGCAACTGCGGGATCTTCTGGGGCGGGACAGCGTCCGCCGCGTCACCTATGTGGCGGACACACCCTCGGCGGAAACGCGGGAAGCCCTGCTGGATTACGAGACGCTGGACAGCAGCGGAAGTCTGTCGCTGGTGCAGGTGCATCTCCACACCGGACGCACCCACCAGATCCGGGTGCAGTTTGCCTCTCGCGGCATGCCCCTGTGGGGCGACCGGAAGTACGGTCTCCCGGAGGAGGATGCTTCCCCGCTGGCCCTGTGGGCCTGTCAGCTGAGCTTCACCCATCCCCAAACCGGCAAGGAGATGGCCTTTACCTCCTTGCCGCCGGAAATAGAGCCGTGGACGCAGTTCGCACGCATAAAGCACATATGACGAAACGGCGGGGTGTGGTCACCCCGCCGTACGCACTGTGCATCGAACTTTTTGTAGGGCGGGGCCAATGTGCCCCGCCGCACAATGAAAGCAGTGGGTACAGTAAACATTTGTAGGGGGGCGGACGACCCTGTCCGCCCCCCTACGATCAAGATACATTTTTACAGGGCAGACAGAGTCGTCCGCCCCTACATAAAAGGATGGCCGCCGGCATTCGCCGATGACCATCCTTTTCTTACTTAAAATACACCCACACCGCCAGCGCAATCTGCGCCAGCAGGATCAGGGGGATGCCCCACACAAAGTACCAGTGCTTCGTCTTGTGGCGGAATACCAGCATACCCAGCAGCGCGCCCACGCTGCCGCCCAGCAGCGGCAGCAGGAACAGCGTCTTTTCCGGTACGCGCCACGCACCGCGTCTGGCCTTGGCCTTATCCACCCCGTACACCGTAAAGGTCACAAGGTTTACCGCCGCCAGATACCACAGCAGATACGTTATGACAGGCTGCACAGCTCACAGGCAGTCTTGGCCGCCAGATGGGCGTTGTTGTACACCAGCTGGATGTTGGCGTCCAGACTGCTGCCGCCGGTGATATCCTTGATCTTGGCCAGCAGGAACGGCGTGGTAGCCTTGCCGTGGATGCCCTGCTCCTTGGCTTCCTTCACCGCCTCGTCAATGGCGGTGTTGATGACGTCGGCGTCCATGGAGTACTCCTCGGGGATGGGGTTGGTCACCAGCATGCCGGTCTTGAGCCCCATCTCGCGCTGGGCGTGGAAGGCGGCGGCCAGCTGAGCGGGGGTATCCAGACGGTAATCCACGCCGAAGCCGGACTTGCGGGTATAGAAGGCGGGCAGCTCCTCGGTGCCGTAGCCGATGACGGGCACGCCCTTGGTCTCCAGATACTCCAGCGTCAGGCCCAGATCCAGAATGGACTTGGCGCCGGCGCACACCACCATCACAGGGGTCTGAGCCAGCTCCTCCAGATCGGCGGAGATATCCATGGTGGTCTCAGCGCCGCGGTGCACGCCGCCGATGCCGCCGGTGGCAAACACGGAGATACCCGCCATGTGGGCGATCATCATGGTGGTGGTCACGGTGGTGGCACCGTCACGCCCCAGTGACACCAGCACCGGCAGGTCACGGCGGCTGGCCTTGGCCACGCCTGCGCCGGTCTTGCCCAGATAGTCGATCTCCTCGGGGGTCAGACCGGCCTTCATGCGGCCGCCGATAACGGCGATGGTGGCGGGCACCGCGCCGTTTTCCCGGATGATCTTCTCTACGTTCAGGGCCGTCTCCACGTTCTGGGGATAGGGCATACCGTGGCTGATGATGGTGCTCTCCAGCGCCACCACGGGCTTACCGTTGGCAAGAGCCTCCTGTACCTCAGGGGCAATATCCAGATAGCGATTCATATCACATGTCCTCCTTATTGAGTATATAGTTGATGTTCTCCCAGCTCATGCCGGGGTGAATGGTTTCCTCGGATGTGCAGGCCAGCGCGCCTGCACCGATGGCAAGACGTGCGCACTCCTCCAGCGTGCGGCCCTGTGTGATGCAGGCCGCCAGCGCCGCCGCCATGGCGTCGCCGCCGCCGGTGGCGTTGGCCACCGTTACCTTGGGACAGGGGATGCGAGCCGTCTCGCCTGCCGCGTTCTTGGCAAACAGACCGTCGCCGCCCATGGAGATGTACACCTGCTGCAAACCGGTGGACAGCAGCTTGTCCGCTGCCCGCTCCACATCTGCCGCGCTTTCGATCTTCACGCCGCTGAGAAGCTCCGCCTCCATGCGGTTGGGCTTCAGAGCCGTCAGCTTGCCCAGCACCGGCTCCAGCCGCCGCGCCTTGATGGTGGACACCGGGTCGGCCAGAATGGGCGCCGTGCAGTGCTGGCACAGCCATTGCAGCGATTCCTCCGGCAGATTCGTCTCCACCACCACCAGACCGGCCCGGTTGATGAACTCCAGCCGCTGGCGCAAGAAGTCCGGCGTAATGTGGTCGTAAATGGCCATGTCGTTAACGGCCAGCGCCATATCGCCGTCGCTTCCGGCAATGAACAGGTACGTACCGGTGCGGCCGCCAGGGATCACGGCGCTGTGGCTCAGGTCAAGGCCGATGGCGGCGGCATTGTCCCGCACGCTCTGGGCGAAGCTGTCCTGCCCCAGTACCGTCACCATGGACACCTGCTGTCCCAGCAGGCACAGGTTGTGGGCGATGTTGCGGCCCACGCCGCCCAGCGAGGTGGTCACCTTGCCGGGGTTGGAATCCCGCGGCACCAGCGGATCGTGGGACACCGCGCCGATGTCCATGTTCACGCCGCCCACCACCACGATGTAGGGCGCGGTGCGCAGCAGATAGCCCCGCCCGGCGATGTAGCCCTTCTTCATCAGGTTGGAGATATGCACCGCCGCGCTGGAACGGGTGATGCCCGCCTTTTCCGCCAGCTCCTGCTGGGAGATCATGGGGTCCTGCCGGATCCACTCCAATATCTGTCGTTCCCGCTGGGTCACGGTCTCACCTCCATAAGCAAATTCTAATTTTTAATCATGTGCTTATCATACACAACTTCTGCTCATTTGTCAAGCCCCCATAAAGGGCTTTTTTCGGTACAAAAAAGCCCTTTATGGGGGCAAATACAGCCTTGTAAAAGCCCCGGCAATGGTATATAATAATTAGCATTGCAAAATCTCACAGAAAAAGGTGAAAATGATATGGAACGTATGAAAATCGCAGCAGTCTTTGCCGACGGCGATGCGCTGGGCGGCAAGGAGATCACCGTCTGCGGCTGGGCACGCACCATCCGCGACATGAAGACCTTCGGCTTTATCGAGCTGAACGACGGCTCCTGCTTCAAGAACCTGCAGGTGGTCATGTCCGCCGAGGAGCTGGCCAATTACAAGGAGATCGCCGCCCAGAACGTGGGCGCGGCGCTGATCGTTCACGGCACGGTGGTGCTGACCCCCGACGCCAAGCAGCCGCTGGAGCTGAAGGCCCACACCATCGAGGTGGAGGGCAAGTCCACCCCCGACTATCCCCTGCAGAAGAAGCGCCACAGCGTGGAATTCCTGCGCACCATTCAGCATCTGCGCCCCCGCACCAACCTGTTCTCCGCCACCTTCCGTGTCCGCTCCGTGGCGGCCATGGCGGTGCACGAGTTCTTCCAGAGCAACGGCTTTGTCTATGTCCAGACCCCCATCATCACCGGCTCTGACTGCGAGGGCGCCGGCGAGATGTTCCAGGTGACGACGCTGGATCTGAACAACGTACCCAAGACCGAGGACGGTCAGGTGGATTACAGCCAGGACTTCTTCGGCAAAAAGACCAGCCTGACCGTTTCCGGCCAGCTGAACGCCGAGAACTTCGCCATGGCCTTCGGCGATGTGTACACCTTCGGCCCCACCTTCCGGGCCGAGAACTCCAACACCCAGCGCCACGCCGCCGAGTTCTGGATGATCGAGCCGGAGATGGCCTTCTGCGATCTGGCAGGCGACATGGACGTGGCCGAGGCCATGATCAAATTCATCATCCGCCGGGTGCTGGAGCGCTGCCCTCAGGAGATCGACTTCTTCAACAGCTTCGTGGACAAGGGGCTGAAGGAACGTCTGGAGCATGTGGCCTCCTCCGATTTCGGCCGCATCAGCTACACCGACGCGGTGGAGATCCTGAAGCAGCACAACGACAAGTTCGACTATAAGGTAGATTGGGGCACCGATCTGCAGACCGAGCACGAGCGCTATCTCACCGAGCAGGTGTTCAAGCGCCCCGTGTTCGTCACCGACTATCCCAAGGAGATCAAGGCCTTCTACATGCGCCTGAACGACGACGGCAAGACCGTGGCCGCGGCAGACTGTCTGGTGCCCGGCATCGGCGAGATCATCGGCGGCAGCCAGCGCGAGGAGCGGTTGGACATTCTGGAGAGCCGCATCAAGGAGCTGGGCATGAACCCGGAGGATTACTGGTGGTACTGCGACCTGCGCCGCTACGGCTCCTGCCGTCACGCCGGCTTCGGTCTGGGCTTCGAGCGCATGGTGATGTACCTGACGGGTGTCAGCAACATCCGCGACGTGGAGCTGCATCCCCGCACGGTGGGCAACGCGGAATTCTAAAATTCTGGCGAAAAAGCTTCGCTTTTTCTGCCAAAGGGATTGCGGCCCGCTGCGCGCCTTCGGCACTTGCTGGGCCGAGAAGTATTTTTTTCCACGCACATGTCGTGGCAAAAAATAATTGAAATTTTTCGCGCCGTGCGCGGCGCGAACTCTGCGAGGCTTTTGAGGCTTTTCGGGGTATACTAACCCCATCTTTACAAAAGAAAGGAGCATCGTTATGGCTCTGTTTCATGCAAATGAGGACAATTTCAAGGAGCTGGTGCTGGACAGCACGGAGCCGGTACTGGTGGACTTCTGGGCCACCTGGTGCGGCCCCTGCCAGATGCTGGCCCCGGCGCTGGAGGAGCTTTCCCAGCAGGTGAAAGTGGTCAAGGTGGACGTGGATGAAAATCCCCAGTTGGCCATGGCCTTTCAGGTTTCCAGCATCCCCACCGTCGTCTCCTTCCGGGACGGCAAGGCGCTGAAAAAATCCGTGGGCGTCGTCCCCGGAGAAAAGCTGCTGGAATTGCTGAAATAAACGTGATAAAAGCACGCGATACGAGTGTATCGCGTGCTTTTATCGTTGACAGATGCTTTCCCATCGTGTACAATAAGCAAAAATCGACCGACGAAGGAGGGTCATTATGAACATTGCATTACTGGGCTTCGGCGTGGTGGGCAGCGGCGTATACGAGTGGTGCCGCGGCCGTGAGGATCTCCACGTCCGCCGCGTTCTCGTCCGCTCGGAAAAGCCCCAGATCGCGGATATCGCCACCCATGATTTTGAGGATATCCTCCACGACGACAGCATCGACATTGTGGCGGAGGTGATGGGCGGTCTGCACCCCGCCTACGAGTACGTCACCGCCGCATTGAAGGCGGGCAAGCACGTGGTCACCGCCAACAAGGCGCTGATTGCCGCCTACTATCAGGAGCTGACGGAGCTGGCAAAGGCACAGGGCAAAGCGCTGCTGTGCACGGCGGCGGTAGGCGGCGGCATTCCGTGGCTGGTGAATCTGGCCCGGTGCAAGAAGCTGGACACCATCTGCCGGGTGGGCGGCATCATGAACGGCACCAGCAATTTCATCATGGACGCCATGCACAAGTCCCCTGTTTCCTTCCCCGCCATTCTCAAGCAGGCACAGGAGCTGGGCTACGCTGAGGCCGATCCCAGCGCCGACATTGACGGCGACGATATCCGCCGCAAGCTGGTGATCTCTGCCAACATCGCCTTCGACGCGCTGCTGCGGGAGGAGGACATTCCCATGTTCGGCATCCGCACCGTCACCGACGGCGATATCAAGACCTTCCAGAGCCGGGGCTTCGCCTGCAAGCTGCTGGCGGAAGCAGCGCAGGCGGAAAACGGCGTGTGCGCCTACATCGAGCCAACGCTGGTGGACGCCAAGGCGCTGGAGGCCGCCGTGCCCGCCAACTTCAACCTCATCACCTACGAGGGCGAGAACATCGGCCGCCAGAGCTTTTACGGGCAGGGCGCAGGCCAGATGCCCACTGCTGCCAACGTAATGCAGGACTGTCTGTCCATTCTGGAGGGATGTCTGGGATTCTACGCCCAGCAGGCCGTACCCACGGCGCTGGACGGCAGCGGCGAGGCGCACCCCTACTACGTCCGCACCAGCGCACCCGACGCATGGCTGAAGGAGCACACCGCCGACGTGTGGGACGGCGGCGTCGTCACCGGCGCGGTAAATGCCTACGAGATGCTCTCCTGGGCCAAAAAGCAGCTGGCAGCCGATCCCGCCTGCTTCATCGCCGGTATCCGGTAAGAAACTATTTTTCATCAAAAGAGAACCGTATCGCCATGCGATACGGTTCTCTTTTCAGCTTTCCATGTTCTTTCCCAAAAATGCCGCTACCGTCTGGGCCAGCTTGTACTCCGTCTCTCCGGCGGCGCGGTCGTCGCTGGTGAGGAACAGCACCAGACCCAGCACGTCGCCCTCGCATAGAATGGGCGCGGCTACCGCCGCCGTAAAGCCCGCCAGGCCCTCGCAGGCAGCCACCTGCTCCTCGCTGCTGTCCCACAGCCACACCTGCCGATCCTCCATGATCCGCTCCAGCGGCTCAGAGATGGTCTTGCCCAGCAGCTCCCGCTTGCCTACGCCCGCCACGGCGATGATGGCGTCACGATCCGTGACGGCGGCGGTGAACTCGGTGCTGTGGCTGAGGGTATCGCAGAACTGGGCGGCAAAATCCTCCAGCCCGCCCAGCAGGGAATACTTCTTGAAAATGACCTCGCCATCCTTGGTGGTGTAGATCTCCAACGGGTCGCCGCTGCTGATAACACTGACACGGAAAACCTTGTCCTCGTGGTTTTTGGAGGACTGGATCAGCGTGTTTTCGATATTTTCCGTGCCTAACTTAAAATTTGCGGCATCCTCCGTTTCCGCCGGGAGGGTCCCGCAGCGCAGCATCGTGTCGATGTCGGATTGGAGCTTGATTTCCAAGTGATCTTCATAGACGAGAATTTTGTCAATCAGCAGTTCCAGATCATTTCGTTCCAGCTTGTCCTTTTCCAGAATGTCGCGGAACACGTCGATGGCGGTCTTTGCCACGCGGTTCACCTGAATGATGGTGTTGCGCTTGTCGCTCAGCAGGTCGATCTGGTGGTTGATGCCGTTGATCTTCTTTTGGAGGTCTGCTTCCATCTCGTCATACAGCGCCTCGATGGAGGCTTCCTGCTCCGGCTTTTTCATGATCTCCCGGATGCGCTGGCGCTTCGTGACCTTCAATTCCTCGGTGAGATCGGCCAGCACCTCAGCGAGATTGTCCGCAGACTGCTCCGTTTCCGCCACCTGCTCGGTCTCGCGCTTTAATTCCTCGTTGAGCTGCTCGAGCATGGCGGCGGAACTGTCCGCCAGCTTCCGCACATAGCTTTTCAGCAACTCGTCCAGCCGGTCAACGCGGATATGGTGGCTGGTGCAGCCTTTCAGACCGCGACGGTGATACGTCCCGCAGGTGTATGCGGGGGCCAAATCGCTGCGGCTCATGGCGAACAGCGGGCTGCCGCAGTCGCCACACTGCAAAAAGCCGGAATACACGTTGTCATTAATCTTGACGCCGCGATAGTTATTACGGCTGCGTTTTTCCCGCAAAGCGATGGTGATGGCGAAGGTGCGGTAGTCGATGATGGCCTGATGGTGGTTTTCAATGACGATATGCTCATCGTCGTTGCGCTTGATCTCCTTGCCGTTGATCTTGGCGCGAGTATACTTGCCCTGCCGGAGCGTGCCGATATAAAAATCGTTGTCCAGAATGCCCTGCACCGTGGCGATGGCCCAGGCGTTTTTGGCTTCCCGTTTCGTTTTCTTGCCCGCCGCCTCCTTGCGCATCCGCTCGGACATGCGCGGCGTGGGAACGCCTTGATCGGTGAGATAGTTGGCGATTTTCTTGTAGCCCCAACCGGCGTTGTTGTAAAGGCCAAAAATCCTGCGGACGGTCTCGGCTTCCGTGGGGATGATCTCAAACTGCTTGTCCTCGGTTACGAGATAGCCGTAGGGCGCGGCGCAGATCCACTCGCCGTCGTTCTGCCGCCGCTTGATGACATTGCGCACCTTGCGGGAAGTGTCCGTGACGGGCATTTCGTTCACAAGGAACTGGAACTGGATTTTCAGCCAATCGTCGTCATTGGGGAAGTCCACGCCGTCCCCGATGGAGACGATCCGGACGCCCGCGTCGCGCAGGTCTTCCAGCTCTACCAGTCCGCGCGAGTTGCGGCGGGAGAAACGGGAAAAATCCTTGATGATGAGAATATCGTACTTGTGGGACATGAGTCCCCGGCGCATCTCCTGATAGCCCTCGCGCTGCTCAAACGTGTAGCCGGAGCGGTCGCGGTCTTCAAAAAACGTCAGCGTGCTGCCGGGGAAGTGGGTTTTTACATAGTCCTCGATGATGGCCTTCTGGTTCTCAATCGAGATATTCTTTTGATCCTGCTCATCATCCACAGAAATACGGGCATAGCCCGCGATGTCAAATGTTTCAATCATGGTCATTCACCCTTGAGATACTTTTCCGTCTGGCGGTCAAACTCGGAAATGTACGCCGCGTCCTGCTTCTTGCGGAACTCCTCGTAAATTGCGCCGACCTTTTTCGCCGCCGCTTCCCGCGAGATGTGACCCTTGCCGTCCAGCACGTTTCGGCGGTTGTTGGTCAGGAATCGATCGGTTTCGTTCAGCCAATCCTGCATACTCATCAGCTGCTCGTCCTCTGCCATCAGCTCGGCGTAGTCGATGAACATGGTCACGAGGCGGTTTAAGCGCGACAGCTCCTTTCCGTTCAGGTAGTTCTTCGCCACCAGCGTGTCGCTTTTCAGAATCTTCCCATCCGGCGCGCCCTTCCATGTGGTCAGGCCCATGGTGGGGCTGTCCAAGTTCGCCCGCTCGGAAATCAGCTCCGCGGCAGTCTTGCCGGTGACGGCGTAATGCAGCTTGTTTTGTACGAAGGCATAGAAGGCCTTTGTCGTCTCACTATTTTTGTCGTAATCATAGCTGCATAGAAGGCCTTTGTCGTCTCACTATTTTTGTCGTAATCATAGCTGCATTGCTCGAAGACATCGGCTATTTTTTGATAGGCGCGGCGCTCGCTGGCGCGAATTTCCCGGATGCGCTCCAGCAGCTCGTCAAAGTAGTCCTTGCCGAAGGGGCGACCGTTCTTCATCAGCTCATCGTTGAGGACGAAGCCCTTCTGAATGTACTCCTTCAGCGTCTTCGTCGCCCACTGGCGGAAGCGTGTGGCCTTCTTGGAGTTCACACGGTAACCCACGGCGATGATGGCGTCGAGGTTATAAAAATTGGTGGGCTTCGTAGAAAATTCGGAAATTCCGAATTTTCTCATGCAGGATACTTTGTCCAGTTCTTCCTCCTCGAAAATGTGTGACAAATGCTCGCTGATATTGGACTTACTGGAGTCAAACAATTCTGCCATGCCAATCTGCGTCAGCCAAAATGTTTCCTCCATAAATACAACGTTTACAAATTCTTTTCCGTTTTCATCACTGTACAGGAGAATTTCACTGTGCTCCATCATTTCATGTTCCATTTGCGTTTCCCTCCGTTTCTCTGGCGGCAAGCATGAACCACACATATCTTTTGATAAACACGTTGTTTTAGATAATATTGTACACGATGTTTTCAAGCTTTGCAAGGGCAAAAAAGAAAAGGGCGGAAGAGATTTCTCTTTTCCGCCCGAGGTTCATCGCTCCATGCCCACGGCGCGCTGCTTTTTCGCCTGCTGCACGGCCTTTTCGGCGCTGCGGCGGCGGTTGAAGATCAGCAGATCCCGCGTGTTCTCGTAAAGGTCGCCCTTGCCGGACTCGAACACGGCGACCATGTATTTCTTCGTCTTATACTTGGCGTAAATCTCCTTTAGCCCCTCCCGCAGGACGGGGTCAATTTTTTCTGTATTCGTCAGCCAAATTTCAACAAGCTTCTGATCGTCCCTGACGTTCATCTCCAAATAGAACCAGCCTCCTTTAACATCCTTAGTTTCCTCATCTTTCCTGCGGCTTATGCGC
>QWCN01002986.1_pt1 | contig 22185 bp, 9 predicted proteins | sample 1972711 | NCBI WGS metagenome assembly QWCN01 (sample SAMN09866707, study PRJNA288562) | Human gut metagenome isolate term1_stool, whole genome shotgun sequencing... | isolation source: gut | host: Homo sapiens | place: USA: California
CTTAAGTTTATAATTAATAAATTTGTTCTTTTCATTTTTCTACAGTGATGGTGAAGTAGTTCAAATCAGGTTTGCCCGCCACAATGTTCAGCACTGTACGGCGCCAGCCATTCACATCGCTCTTCATGGTGAAAGCGTCGACAGTAACCCATTCGCCTCCGGTTGCATGAAGTTCTACGACAGGCCCTTGTCTTCTTTTCGTGCCTTCGCCAAAGTCAAAACGGATTTTAGCATCTTCTTTGGCAGCATAACATACCTTGACTGTGATATCTCCGGCAGCATAAGGCAGTTCTTTCCATTCCATCCACTCACCCGCCTCTGTGCTGGTGACGTACCATTCGGTGTTCTTATCCGGAGCCACACCGGCTATTTTGGCAACATCCAGACTTCCGGTACGGTATTGATTACCGCTATTCTTAGCAGATACATCGAAGAAGTAATCGCAGGCCTCCATTTCTACACGGAATGATTCGGCCCATGCCCGGCTGCTACTGTATTTACGGAGAATGTTCAGACGCTGGTTGGGGAAGTCATAGTAAATGTTGTCGGTACTTCTCCAATAAGCGGCATTCTCGGCCATATCGGTAAAACCTTCCAGGAAGACCAGATCAGCATTCTTCGCAACCATATCGTCCAAAGCATCCGTCAAACGTTTGCCGTGATCTGCATCAAAAAACATACGGGTACCCGATTTATCATTGGTATAGAAAGCCGGAACAGCCACACCTACAGTTTTTCCATTGAAGGTACGTACCGTCCAGGAACTACGGGTGGGAGCCTGCTCAGAGGCAATAAACCAATCGTTCAGTGATTCTACGACTGATTCGTCCACCTCTTTATCACGGTCCTGAAAGGCTCTGTCGGCACAAATAAAGAGATCTTCGCCATAAGCAGACTTGAAGTCAGCATGAATCTTGTTCAGAATGGCCTTTAATTTGCCTTTACAGTCAATTTTCTTGTTGCCCAATGCAGCATAGTCTACATTAAGGAAACCGTTGATGCTCCACAAAAACAGGACAGGTTTGCCGTCTATGCGAAGAAGATACTTGTTATTGGCTTTATTCTCGCCATAAAAGTTATCGAAGGCCAGTTTTATATTGTAATCCCATATATACTTATATATATCGTCCAAATTGTCCAGCGGATACATCACCTCTTCATCGGTCAGTCCCTTGTTTTGCTGAGTTTCGGCATTAATGAATGTAGCATAAGTCTGGTACAAATCAAAATTGCGGGCAGCCGCCCAAGAAGCCGGACAGTCATCGAAGATGGCAATCTTCAGATTTTCTTCATTCCGGCGCTGTAAAGCAGCAATGAAATCTTTGATACGGGTAGGATCACCATGATCTCTGTCATAAGCAGGATCAGTGTCGGCCTTCGGCAAGCGTCCGCGGCAATTGGGAGCTACATAATCCAAACCACTATACACCATCTCTTCTACCAAGTTATCCCACCACTCTGTTTCCGTAGCACCAAAAGACTTCACTTCGAAAAGCGGCTTATTATAAAAGGTAGTAGAACTAGTCCTTCTCCATTGCGGAGATTCTTCTGATAGCTGAACAGCGCCCCCATCAAAAAACTATGTTCGGGAATATTACTCTCTACCGCAGGAGCAGGAAGTATGAACGTCCCTTCTGTCGGTATAACCGGGTCCGGATTAGTATCAGGAACAATAGTATTGTCCTCATCAGAACAGCTAACAATCATGGAAGCTAATACAAGCCCCATCGTGATTTTCAAATAATTTTTCACGGTCTCTTTTTTATATTATACATTTGCTATTTGTTACACCTCGAAAACACCCTTTTTATCTATTATTTAAGAAAGCGTCGACTGAACAAACTTAATATTTAAGGTTATTTTTGAGTTCTGATGCAAAGTAACAAGAGCCTGCTTAAGATTTTTTATAAAATACGATTAAACTCTGATTAATTTCTAATTAATTTTAAAACTAATACTATCTTCTTATAATTTTTCGCAATCTTAGGTATTAATTTCAGGAAAAGGGGGAAGTTTTATATCCTATAATATGCTGTCCATACCCTATTTATTTATCCAAATGAACATTCATTTCCTGCAAAAAGAAGAATATTTCAAGTAGAAAGGCTAAAAAGGTAAATAAGGCAAATACTATACAAACATAACACAAATTAGGAGATATCCAATTAGTGACTTATCCGATTATATAAGATGTGGATTTTTAGTATTACAATGGCGTTATTCCTGATAGATTTTCAAAGCGCTCCCCATGATATAAGCTTTAAGTTGTACTATTCCCTATTTCTCATATAATATAAGTTTCCTATATAATAAGGAATAACAGGAATATTTATAACTACAGCTAACTTTTATCCCCTCTTCAGCATACTTATTTGCATAAATTCTACATTTAAGGGATATTTAATAATCAATTAAGCGAAAATTAAGCTCTCACTTAACTATCTGTCTCTATATTTGCCACATCATTTTTCGTGATCAACCCGTGAATTACAGTCTTTGCCAAATCATAAACTTAAATACAATGAACTTTAAAACTACAAAATCATATCATGAAACAAATTAGCAAAGTATTTTTAGCTTGCGCCTGTAGCCTGTCCGGTCTGACAACGCAAGCCCAAGATCAAACCGTATGGAGCAATGATTTCTCCAATGCCTCCCAACCACTGAATACTGTGGGACGTGGTGTCTGTCGGGTGAACGACGGAGTATTTCATTCGCGCAGCGCTTATGCCCTTTTCGGCAATCCTGAGTGGAAAGATTATACCCTGTCCTTCAAGGCACGTGCCCCGAAAGACGCCGAACAGGTACAGATATGGGCAGGCTTCCGTACACATAACCGCTTTGACCGTTATGTGGTAGGTATCAAAGGCGGGTTGCAAGACGATCTCTACCTGATGCGTACCGGATATATGGGTACAGACGAATTCATGGGAGTCCGTCCGCTGGGCTTTCACCCCGTGCCGGGAGAGTGGTACAAAGTGAAAGTGGAAGTATGCGGTAACCGTATCCGGGTTTTTGTAAACGACGAAAAGCTTCCTCACATTGATTTGGAGGACAAAAACAGCAACCTGGCTCCTACCGGTGAAGTAGCACTGGGAGGCGGATGGATAGATACGGAATTTGATGACCTCACTGTCACCCCATTGGCAGAAGACGCTCTCAAAGATGTCAAGGTTCAGGAGTATCGTATGGCACTCACCACACAGGAAAAGGAAAAGATACGCCGCGAAGAGCGGGCGCAATACACCTCGGTCAAACTGGATAAACTAACTGCCGACCGCACCGAACTATCGCTGGACGGAAACTGGCTGTTCATGCCCGACTACCAACTGAACGATAAGACGAAGGCCATCTCCATGCAGACTAACGACAACGACTGGCATATAATGCCTGTTCCCGCTTTCTGGAACCCTATCCGTATCTGGCTGCATGGAGAAACCATGCCATCGCCCACCGGTCCGCAACATAAAGGGGTATCGGACACTTACTACCAACAAGAAACCGACCGATGCGAGAACTATACGTTCAACTACCGGAAAACCGGTGCTGCCTGGTATCGCCAATGGCTGGAACTGCCCGCCGACGTGAAGGGAAAACAGCTGACTCTTTCATTCGACGCCGTATCCAAAATGGCGGAAGTATATATTAATGGCGAATCGGCAGGTTCCAACATCGGTATGTTCGGTGATTTCCAAGTAGACGCCACCCGATTCCTGCGTCCGGGACGCAACCTGATCGCAGTAAAAGTGACACGTGACATCAACGGAAAAGCCGCACAAACCAGTGACGCCATGGAAAACTACTATTCGTCAGTACGCAAGGAAGTGGAGGATAACCAAAACGACCAACAGGCCAACAAAGCCGTATTGACAGACATCCCTCATGGATTCTATGGTGATAACCCTGCCGGTATATGGCAGCCCGTGAAACTCATTGTCAGCAACCCGCTGAAAGTAGAAGATATCTTTATCAAGCCGGCTCTGGACGGTGCATCAATAGATGTCACCATCAAAAATCATGCGCCCAAAAAGAAAAACTTCGATATCCGTGTAGATATTATAGACAAACAGACGGGGGAAACACTGTACGGTGCACCTGTACGTAGCAAACTCTCATTAGCGACAAGCGCACAAGAAACATTTACCTGTGATATCAAAGGACTGAAACCCAAACTTTGGGAACCTGCCACTCCTAATCTTTATGATTTTCGCGTGAGCCTGACGGAAGGAAAAAACAAAGTGACGGACTGCATCACCGTAACTTCGGGTTTCCGCACGTTTGAAAGCAAAGATGGATTCCTTTATCTGAACGGCCGCAAATATTGGCTGCGTGGAGGTAACCATATTCCTTTTGCGCTCTGTCCCAATGATTCGCTCCTTGCAGACAAGTTCATGAAGCTAATGAAAGAAGGGAATGTACAGTCTACCCGGACACATACCACCCCCTGGAACGAACTTTGGGTGTCGGCAGCAGACCGCAACGGTATCGCTATCAGCTTTGAGGGCACTTGGTCGTGGCTCATGATACACTCCACCCCGATACCGGACAAAGGCGTGCTCGATCTTTGGAGCAGTGAATGGCTGCGCGTGATGAAAAAGTACAGAAATCATCCTTCCATATTCTTCTGGACTGTGAACAATGAAATGAAGTTCTACGATCTGGATGCCGACACGGAACGTGCCAAGCAAAAATTCCGCATCGTATCCGATGTGGTGAAAGATATGAGAAAGACTGACCCTACACGTCCTGTATGTTTCGACTCCAACTATCTCCACAACAAAGCTAGCAAACGCTTTGGTGATGACTTTCTGAAAACAGTTGATGACGGAGATATTGATGACAACCATGCCTACTATAATTGGTATGACTATTCGGTATTCCGCTTCTTCAACGGAGAATTCCAGAAACAATTCAAGACTCCCGGACGCCCGTTGATCAGCCAGGAAATGAGTACGGGTTATCCGAATGCTGAAACCGGTCATCCGACCCGCTCTTATCAGCTGATTCATCAGAATCCCTATTCATTAATCGGATATGAAGCATATGACTGGGGGAATCCCGCCAGTTTCCTGAATACACAATCGTTCATCACAGGAGAGTTGGCCGAAACCCTCCGCCGTACCAACGAACAGGCTTCGGGTATCATGCACTTTGCCTATATGACTTGGTTCCGCCAATGCTATGATCACCGGAATATACAACCGTATCCCACTTATTACGCTATGCAACGTGCTATGCAGCCCGTACTTGTCAGTGCGGAACTGTGGGGACGCAATCTTTATGCAGGTGAGAAGTTACATACACGTATCTACGTAGTGAATGACAATGAAGAAGGACGTGACTTGAAGCCTATGTCACTGGCATGGAGCATTGTAGACGAAACCAATAAGGTACTGGCTTCCGGCACGGAACAATTTCCGGCAGTGGAATATTATGGTCGTAAATACATCGAACCGAACATCCATATGCCTTCCAATTTACCGGCAGACAAGGTTAATGTAAAACTGAAACTCACTCTCACCGAAAGCGGAGTCACTTTATCGCAGAATGAATACGGATTATTACTGGCACGCAAGGAATGGAATATCGGTCAAGTAACAGCCAGCAAGAAGATTCTTTTACTGGATAAGGATCATATGAAAGCTACCCTTGACTTCCTGAACATCGCCTGCCAGACAGTACCGTCTATCAAGGAACTACTGAATGCCAAGCAAAAAGCTAATCTCTGCATTATATCGGGCTTGAAAGAATGTACCGATGAAGAAGCAAGATTACTGCGTGAATATCAGTCAAAAGGCGGTCGGATTCTCTTCCTGAACAGCAAAGAGGCAGCACAAAAAGTCTATCCCGAATATATCACCGGATGGATTATTCCCACCGAGGGAGACATTGTGGTGATGGAACGGGATGATGCCCCTGTATTCGACGGAATCGGTGCATTGGAATTACGCTATTTCAATAACAACAAGCGTGAAATTCCACTAGCCTGCACCGCTACATTGAAAGCTGTCCGCCATGAGAATGTGAAGGAACTCGCCGCCCAAATGAAGATCCATGCTTATATCGACGGTGGTAAGCCGGAGGAACGTATCGCACGTATCGAATCTATGCGCGGACTGACGCTGCTACAGATAGCCGACAATAAAGGAAAGTCTCTCGTTTCAACCTTATGTACAGAGAAGGCAACCACTGATCCGATAGCAGGTAAACTGCTGGTAAACATGGTGAATGAATTATTGAAATAGGTATGTAATTGATATCATTGAGTGGAGTTTTTCCATTCTTCCTGCCCGTCTTCCCATTAGAGGAGACGGGCAGTTTTGTTTTTAATTATAATCGAAGTTATTAGCAAAGATGTTCTTACAACTGCAATCTCTGAGTTAATTCACAAAAGATAAGAAATAATAAAAACTTCCCAATTCAGTAGAATTCTTAGTGTCTTCATTGAGAACTGACTAAAAAGTCGGTAGTATCCACATTCTCCTCCTTCGGGAAGGAGGAGTGGTCGAAGACCGAGGTGGTAGGTAAAATGATGTGTATTCCTAATTTTATTGTAAATGAAATAGGAGTGCATTCACCTACCACCTCCCCCTACGGGTACTCCTCCTTCCCGAAGAGAGTTAAGATACTACCGACTTTTAGTCACCTCCATTGTAGATACTACCGCTTTTTCAGTCAACCTCAATGAAGATAGTTTCGACTTTTAATCAAACCAAAGAACAAGCCTTATCCAAACTATTCACATCTTTATTCTATTGAACATAGATTCAAACCAAAAGGCAACTGATTCATTGCGAATCAATTGCCTTTTGGTTTCAGTCGTTAATAGTTGTCCCTGGACAGACTACATTACCTCCTTATACACTTAGTTTTCTCTTTATAAAGAAGATACGTTTTTAATAATATACGTTTTACCCTTCACAGTAGCAAAAGAGATTTGATCATCAGCAAGTACCTTTACCTTTGCTCCAGAAACGTTCAGCTCCTTTGCATTCGGATATTTAATCACACATTCCGCACCGGAATTAGAAAGAATCTCTATAGCTGTTATCTTCCCGTCAGTCCATGCCGCATCTACTTCAAAGTTTCCTCTCGCTTTCATTCCTTTGAATGAGCCATTTTTCCATGCATCGGGCAAAGCGGGAAGCAATTCGATATATCCGCCCTGACTTTGCATCAGCATTTCTGCGATACCGGCCGTACAACCAAAGTTACCATCGATTTGGAAAGGCGGATGCGCATCAAACAAATTAGTATATACACCGCCTACATGGCTTCCGGGAACAGTCAGTTTCATGGCACTTCTCAACAGTTTATGAGAGCGGTTGCCGTCATGCAGACGTGCCCAGAAGTTCAGTTTCCATGCTTTGCTCCACCCGGTTCCTTCATCGCCGCGTGTATTCAGCGTCACTTTCATGGCATCTGCATATTTATCGTCCTGTTCGCTTCTTCCGATTACAATCTGCGAACCCGGATGCAACCAGAAAAGATGATTCGTATGCCGGTGCCCACCATCTCCGGTAACATCCTTCGTTACTTCATCTTTCCATTCCATAAACTGCCCACCCAAACCGATTTTCGGTCCGGAGAGTTTGCTCATAGCTGTTGCTATCTCTATGATTTCAGGGTCTTTGTCCCTTCCCAGTTCTTTGCTGGCTTTGATCATCATGTCGAACATTTCACAAATCATAGCCTGCGAAGTTGAACAGCCCAGTGAGAACTCACCATGTTCGGGAGAGTGGGACGGGTTTGCTACCAGTGTACCGTCGCGTTCGTCTGTCCAAAGATTGTCTACCCAGAAAAGAGCAGCATCGAGCATCGTATCATAATACTTTTTCAAGAAGTCTTTATCAAGGTTAAACTGATAATACTCCCAGATATCCTGACACATCCATATTGCCCCTGCCGGAAAATGATGGGGTGTACTTTTCTTGGCAGGAGCCGTATTGCCCCAAATATTATTCTCATGATGCGTCACCCAGCCGCGAACATTGCCACCATCGGGTTTGCAATAATATTGTTGCGCTGTATACTTTCCACGAGGCACCAGACTTCTGACATACTCTACCATAGGCAGATGACACGGACTCAGATTGGTAGGCTGTGTCGGCCAATAATTCATCTGTATATTGATATTCGTATGGTAATCGGCATTCCACGGATTGGAAAGCCTTTCACCCCATACTCCCTGCAAGTTGGCGGGCAAAGAACCTTCTCGTGAAGAAGATATCAAAAGATAACGGCCAAACTGGAAATACAGCATTTCAAGATACTGGTTTTCCTGTTCCGAGTTGGTATTCTCGTCCATACCTTTCAGCAAACTGTCCGTAGGGGCAACAGGTGCCTCCGGCAAGTTACCGAGATTCAGTCGCATTCTGTCGTATAACGAATGATAGTCTTTCTGGTGGGTAGCCAACAGAGCCGTGTACTTCTTATCAGCTACTTTATGCAGCGTAGCCTGCACTTTTTCCAACGGATCTTCTTGAGAGAAATAATTGTAGGAGTCGTCCATACACTGTACATAGTTTGTGGCGGCAGACATCAGAACGATTATTTCATCGGCATCCTCTACTTTCAGCTTCGTTCCGTCCACTACCGAAATCTTTCCTCCTTTATTCTTCACGACCAGTTGCTGCGCATATATCAGTCCATTCTTCCAGGCATCCCCTACCCGCTTGTCTCCGCTGACCGGAGTCGGATATCCCGTCATGGTAATAGTATGACCGTCTGCCGTAATGGTTTTATCGGTATGCAGCGATTCAAGAGAAATGATGCGTGAAAGTTTGCCCTTCTTCGAATCTGAGGTGAGACGCATCACCATTACATTATCGGGATAACTCATAAAGTATTCGCGCTTAAAGGTGATTCCATTCTCCTTATACATCACCGTATGAATCGCATTATCTATATCGAGCGTACGGGTATAGTCGGAATAAGGCAGTTCGGTAGAGGCATCTATCGAGAGTTCCGCCAATTGCGGTTTCTGTTTATTATCGATTAATTCTGTGATTTCGAGTTTGAAGAAGGTGTATTTGTCCGTCTTCAAAGGAAAAGACAGGGTCTTATTGCGGCTTCCCTTTCCGTCCTTATCATCCCCCCAAAAAGTACCGGACTGCTGATCCAGCAAGTCGTATGATTTTCCGTCTGCCGAACCATAGAGCTTCCATGATTTCGGATCTCTGCCCGGCATATCATTGGCGGAGGTCAGGCTATAGGAAACAGCCTTGGGAGCATGGGTATATGCCCACTTGATAACGCATGGCAGGCTTCCAAAGCTAGAGAACCGGTCGTTATCGGCAAACCATTTGCTGGTAGTGCTCTGATCGAAAAGACTGCCTATCGACTGACTTTGATTCTTTGTATTGTCATAATTGGTCTGCACTGCTTCTTTTATCAAGACGGGGATACCCGGATTGACAGTTTCTACAATGATATTGCTCAATGTCTGGAAAGAACCGAAATGCTCCTTTGTTCCTGCCAGATTATCAATCAGATTCCGCAATTCTGTGCCGTCACCGTCTCCATCGTAGTTATGGGTAATCAGCTTTCCATTTTCATCTATATATGCAGAACGGTTTGCCGTAAAGTCGTTCATCTTCTGTTGCAACATCACCCGTGCCTTGTGGAGATAATCCTTGTTCACTTCCGGAGTTCTCAGATGTCCTCCATTGTAAGACGGATCTTCACCGGGGCCTCCCGACCACAAGGTATGTTCGTTTGTCTGGATGACATCTACGTAGACGTCACCAAAAATCATGGCTCCCATATAACCGTTACCGATAGGCAGAGCTTCACTTTCCCAGTTTTTGGCAGGCTTATTATAAGTTGCCTTCAAGGTCGGCTGATAAGGCTGTTCGGAGCAAGCCGTCATCGTAGTTCCTGCCACAAAGCTAAGTAGAAATAATACATCTGCAAAACGCAAATACTTGTTTCTCATAATACTAAATTTTAAGAAGTAATGCCTTAAGATTGCCCCATACTGTGTCACGCTTGTGCCACCCTATTGGCACAACTGTGCCAAAGGCTTGGCATAACAGTGCCAGTGCGGTGGCACAACTGTGCCAATAGGGTGGCACAGACTGTGCAATCAGAAGGCATTACCTCAGTGAATGTAATCTTAATCTTCTTTCCGGTTCAAATTTAAATAAAGTCTATAAATCAATGACTGTTTGCAGACGAATATCTTTGGAAGAAGCACCAACCATAACGTCAAATGCCCCTTTGGGTACTACAAACTGTCCTTTTTCTACATCCCAATAGCGAAGTTGCTCTTTATTCAACTTAATCTCTACCCGACGGCTTTCTCCCGATTTCAAAGGAACACGACGGAATCCCTTCAATTCTTTCAAAGGTACAATTCCTCCGGTCTCCGGTATCCGCACATAAACCTGAGCAACCTCATCGCCATTTCTCTTACCGGTATTCTTTAACCGGAATGAAACGGTGACTTCACCGACCCCGTCTTTTACTTGCAGATCGCTGTATGTAAAAGAAGAGTAACTCAGTCCGTAGCCGAACGGATAAAGGACATCTCCTTTGAAATATTTATAAGTACGCCCTTTGGTTATATCATAATCATCAAACGGAGGCAGTTCATCCAAAGACTTGTAGTAGGTGAGCGGCAGACGTCCGGCAGGATTATAATCACCGAACAATACTTCGGCCACGGCGGTTCCTCCCTGTTCACCCGGATACCAGGCATTCACAATGGCAGGAATATGCTCGTCCATCCAGTTAATAGCCAATGAACTGCCTGCTACCAGAACAACAATTATGTTGGGATTCACTTTATAGATTTCCTGCAGAAACTCTCTCTGATCTGCCGGAAGCTGAATATCATACCGGTCCTGTCCTTCACGCTCTATCGATTTATTGATACCCATCACAGCAACTACCGTTTCACATTCGCGAACCGCTTTTCCGGCTTCTCCGTACAAATCGAGACGAGTTGCCTTGCCTATCTGCGGAACTTTCCATTGCAACTTTACAATGGCATAATCCCGGTTATCATAATATTCCGCTTTCAACTGGTATTCTTTTCCCGCTTCAAGATAAATGGAAGCGGAATCCGTAGATACGGCATGTGCCTGCCACGCATCAATCAGCATCTGATTATCAATGCTCAGGCGGCAACCATCATCGGATGTAAAGCTGAAAGTATAGCGACCGGAAACGGTCGGTTTCAACTTTCCCGTCCAACGGACAGACAGCGGAGATTTGGGCAGGAACGGATCGGGAGCCTGATTGGCAGGTTCAAAGTTGATCCAACTCTCCTTACGCACTCTCGGGGTGCCTTCGAGGCGGGTATTGTCAAAATATTCAGCTTGCAGTCCTTCCGGGAAGTTCTCTCCCTGAATAAGTTCCAGCCCATCGGCAGCAGATTTCCAGGGAGCATAGACGACTTTCACCCGATCGCCTACCCTGTTTCTGATACCTTGCAGTATGGAAACCGGTTCTACTACCGGAGCGCCGCTGTAATCGCCAAATTCACATTTGCCGGCATTGATGCCGACTACTGCGATCGATTTCAGTTTGTCAGCATTCAGCGGAAGCCTGTTTTTCTGATTCTTCAGTAAAACGATACATTGGCGGGCAGCGTCCAGAGCTATCTGCTGATGTTCTTTCGAACCGATCACTGACGGAGAGATTTTAGTATACGGATTTCGTTCCCCGCTATCAAAAAGTCCCAGTTTCATGCGGGCCGTCAGCACATGATAGGCGGCGGAGTCAATATCGGCATCCGATACCATATATTGTTTGTAAGCATTCAATAAGGGGCCGTCATACACATCGTCACCGCATTCAAGGTCGAGTCCCGCCTTGATGGATAAAGTGGCAGCCGCCTCCTTCGTCTTTACATATTTATGGGCATTGACCAGCAAGGCAGGTCCGCCACAATCGGAAACGACATATCCCTGAAATCCCCAGTCCTGACGCAACACCTTTTGCAGCAGCCACGGATTCAGCGTGCAGGGCACATCATTCAGCGCATTATAGGCGGACATGATGGAAGCAGCTTTTCCTTCCTTCACACACATTTCGAAAGCAGGAAAGTAATATTCACGCAGTTGTTTCTCCGATATCTGCGGATTGCAGACAAAGCGATTATGCTCTTCGTTGTTGGCGGCAAAATGCTTGGGAGTAGAAACGATTTTCAGGTAATGCGGATCATCTCCTTGTAGTCCGTTCACAAAGGCTGTTCCCATTATTCCACTCAGGAAAGGGTCTTCTCCATACGTTTCCGGGGTTCGTCCCCAACGCGGGTCGCGTGCCATGTTCACGGTAGGCGACCAGAAAGTCAGCACATCGCTGAATTGTTCTTTCTGTTCTCTTCCCTGATCCAGCTCGTTCCAACGGGCACGCGCCTCATCCGAGATCACTGTAGCTACCCTTTTCTGCAACTCCGGATTCCAGGTTGCTGCCAGTCCAATGGCTTGTGGAAATACGGTGAAACGTCCGGGACGTACTACTCCATGCAATGCTTCATTGCCATGATAGTATTTATCGATACCCAAACGGGGAATGCCGGGAGAAGTGGCACGAAGCAAACTGATCTTCTCTTCCACCGTCAAACGGGAAATCAAATCCATTACCCGTTCATGCACAGGCGCATTTTCATTCTTGTATAGCTCCTGTGCGTGAACGAATGAACAAGACAAGGCTGACAACACACCTGTCAACAAAATCTTTTTATACCTTTTCATCATGATCATTTTTCTACCTTATTTAATAACAAACATGGTAAGCCCCGTACTCTCCCCCATCATTTATCCCAGCTGTCCGTGCGGAAAGGAGATGCCGGCAAGCCTTTCTCGTTATACAGGTTACAACGGGGGCTATTGGAAAATCCGTAACGTACGGCAAGAGGTACAGCCACTTCACTGCTGGACACAATCACCTTATTTCCTTCAATCACCGCATCCGCCCATACAAACTTACGGTCCGCTCCTGCAATGCCGAAGCCTGTCAGCTTCGTCGGTTTCGGATGAGGCGGTTTTCCTGCCGGAATGTACGGAGAAGTTCCCATCACCAGTTTTTTACCCTGATTGGTAAACTCCAGAATGATCTTATTTCCTTTCACAGACATCTTTTTATAAAGAGGTCCCATGCCGACAATTTTCTCTCCGTATGCCAGTTTCCGGGCAGCAAGAGCCAGCCGGTGTCCGACATCGTATTTATCTACCGGATGTAAATCGAAAGGATCTCCTACATCGATTGTCACAGCCATTGCCGTGTTGGGCAGATTCAAGGCCTTCAGCTGTCCTTCCCGTACCCAGCGCCAGCCGTTTCCTTCGACAGACGGCTCGGGATCTACCGGTTCGAAATTGGGAAGCTGCACATATACGAAAGGAAAATCACCGATTCCCCATTTCTCTCTCCAATCCGTAATCATCCGGGAGAACAGGGTAGCATATTCTTTTCCAGAGCCGCCGGAGTTAAATTCTCCCTGATACCAGATGACTCCCTTTATACTCAAAGGGATTAAAGGAGAAATCATTGCGTTAAACAGATTGGACGGACCGTTATTTCCCCCATTCGGTTTACGCGGATTGGGCGGACGGGGAACTCTGGGCTGTGGTTTGGGAGGAGCCGGCTTTCCAGCTGCTTGTGCCGCCTGCACAGCTATCGCCCATTCTTTTTGTGCCTGATTCCATTCTTTTCCTACCGTTTTATCCCATTCCCTTACCGCTTCATCAAATTCTTTCTGTTTCTGTGGATAAGTGGCGAGTATTTCCGGATTATCTTTCACATTCTTCTCATACGCAGCTACATAGTGAGCCAAAGCCGGTTCTTGTTTCAATCCGGAAAGGCTGGTCCAGGCTTCTGCACGCGTACCTCCCCATGCGGACTGGATAACTCCCAACGGGCGTCCGTTTGCAGCACGCATATCACGTGCAAAGTAATAAGCTGTCGCCGAAAAGCCCTGTCCATTGATCTTAGCCAACATCTCCGGTGTACAAAGCACCCATCTGGCAGCCCGTTCGGGGTTAGATGTTCCCTGAGGAACTTCAATATCGGTCAATGGCTCTAACGACGTGTTCTTGGGAACAAAGAACAAACGCAGCAAAGGATCTTCCGAAGCGGATATATCGTCAGCATATTCTTTTCTTACCTTTATTCCCCATTCCATATTCGATTGTCCGGAAGCAACCCATACATCGCCTACCAACACATCCGAGTAGACAAGTTTGTTCTTACCGGCAATCGTCAGAGTCTGCCCTTCTTTCTTTGTTTTTATCGGTTTCAGGTTCACTCTCCATGTTCCGTCAGTGTCAGCAGTAGTTTTCACTTTCTGTCCGGCAAAGACTACCTCTACAGTTTCTCCGGCATCAGCCCATCCAAAGATGGCAATCTTTGTGTCTTGCTGCAACACCATGTGATCACCGAAGATCAGCGGCATCCGTACATCGGCTTTCATCTTTGTCAGCCCAAAGCTTACGGACAACAAGAATATCCATAATATGAAAAGAAGTCGTTTCATTGTATTAAAAGTTAGGGGAATAAATTAGTACTACATAGACACCATCTTGTATTTGGTCGTAAACGCTACAGGCTGCTTATTCTCTTTTGCCAGCTTGAACGGAATCAGTTTTTCTTCACCTGCTCCCAGTTCATAATGAACGGCATCTCCCACTTTCTTACCATCCACAAACATTTCCACCTTACCGATATCCATCAACGTACCTGTATTTTTCACACTCACCCACACTGTCTTCTGATTCTTGACAAGGTTCTCTTCTACCTTGGACACAGCAAGATCGAAATTGGCACCAAACTCATGTGTATAATTAAGCATTCCCGTGACGCCTTTCTTGTTATCACTATAGCCTACACTATGTTTGATCTCATTTTTAGCTACGTAATCGGGACTCATTCCGCCTACCATGATTTTGAACTCTCCTTTTTCCACGACTCTGTCCATCCGGTCATTGAGCAATGAAATATCATATGGAGTCATTTCAAACGAAACAGTCTTCGATTCTCCCGGCTGCAAATGAATACGGGCAAAGTCTTTCAATTCCATAACACGGGTTTTCACACTGGCATACATATCCGTCACATATAGCTGAGCGACTTCATCACCCGCACGGCTTCCTACGTTCTTCACTGTAGCCTGAACTTCCACATTGCCATTCGCCTTTTCCTGTATTTTCAGATTAGAATATTCGAACGAAGTGTAGCTGAGTCCGAATCCGAAGCGGTAGAGAGGATAATATTCCATGTCTACATATTCGTAACGGCGTCCTGAAGTCTTGAAGTTATAATACAAAGGAAGTTGTCCTACGTGACGCGGGAATGTCATCGGCAGGCGACCGGCAGGATTGTAATCACCAAACAGTACATCTGCCATAGCCGGACCACCTTCTTGTCCCGGCAACCAGTTTACCAAGATAGCCTTGCACATTTCGGATGCTTTCAGAATATCATAAGGACGGCCTGCCTGAAGAATCAGTATCACCGGTTTTCCGGTTGCACAGACTGCTTCCAGCAACTCCTGCTGTTTGCCCGGAAGGATTAAAGTCGCCCAGTCGTTATTTTCTCCACATGTCTTACGGACATCATTGGTCGCTTCACTGGTAGAGCAGTCACCCAGTACCATAATCACGACATCTGATTGGGAAGCTGCCTTCACAGCTTTCGGAATATTGGTTTCGTCCGGATTGGTAAAGTCACATCCTTGTTCATAAAGAACTTTGGTCTGCTTGCCCACTGCGCCTTTGATACCTGTCAATACCGATTTCAGTTGTCCCGGAAGCAATTTCGGAGTGTAATCGCCCGGCTGCAGGTCATCTGCACCGGGACCCAGTACCGCAATCGTACGCAGTGTCTTTGACAAAGGAAGAAGATTGTCTTTGTTTTCCAGCATTACAATTGATTCACGTGCCGCCTGACGTGCCATTTCCTTATGGCTGTCCGAGTTCCATCCCGGGTATATTTTCTTCCAGTCCAGTGGTTTGCAAGGATTCTTTTCAAAGAGTTCGTTGCGGAACATCGTACCCAGCATCGTACGGCATACATTGTCCAGATCTTCCATATTGATACGACCGTCTTTTGCCGCCTGAATCACTTCTTTATTATTGTAAGTATCACCGCAATTGGTCGCAATGCCGGCAGCCAATGCCTGATTGGCTGCTTCAATCTTATCTTTTGCCGTGTAATGTTTACGGGCTGTCAGATTTCCGATAGCGCCACAGTCACTGACGATGAATCCATTGAATCCCCATTCCTGACGCAATATCTGTTGCAGCAGTTCTTTGCTCTTGGCAACCGGAACTCCCATATAATCGGAATAGGCCATCATCAAAGACTGGCAGTCATAATTACGGATCGCATGACGGAACGGAACCAGATGAATCTCGCGCATTTCACGTTCGGACAGTCCTATATCATGTGAGTCACGTCCACCCAACGGGGCACCATGTCCACCGAAATGCTTGGGAGTAGTAAACAATCCTCTGGACTGGTATCCTTTGATCCATGCACCTCCTATTTGTGACACCAATACAGGGTCTTCTCCAAAGGTTTCTTCACAGCGCCCCCAACGTGCATCCTGTGCAACGTCCAACACCGGCGACCATGCCTGTTTGGTATTGGCAGCCACTGTCTCGTCTCCGATCACCATAGCCACTTCTTCCGTCAGCTTCCTGTTCCAGGTAGCTCCCATCGCCAAAGCCTGGGGAAAGATAGTAGCACCGCTACCATAAGAGAAACCATGCACCGCTTCTACCTTTGTGATAGGAGGCACGTACAAATGAGGAATACCGGGAATACCCCATCCTTCACGGATCAGTTCCATTTTATCCTCCGGCGTCATCACTGCCAGCAAACTTTCCACCCGTTCTTCTACCGGCAGTGACGCGTCCATATACCGACGGTCGGTTACTTTTCCCTGACTGTCCGTCAATACCTTTTCTGCCACAAGAACTGAAATTTCTTTCAGAGAGAAAGGCTTATCCAGCTTTCCCGGCTTAAAATTCAGCTTGACGTGTGCACCGTATTTAGGAGTGAATTTGACTTTCATCTGTTTGTCGCTCCCTTCGATCCGGTAGTTCACGGGAGTTCCCAGATTCATGGGGTCATAAGTGACAAAGATATCCAGTACTTCTTTCAGTTCATTCTTATTGATACCCTGCATCTGAAGGTCCAGTTCACAGACATCTCCGGGCTGCTGAATGGTAAACATCAGCCATTGTTCAGCCTTTAGTGCCTGAGAAGGGATTGTCCACATCGTTTTTACATTCCTGTCAAAGGCTAAAGCAGCATTTTCTGCATTTGCAGAAGCAGATACCGATAATATATCACTCTGTTGCTGTGCCATTGCTACCGAACATGACAATAATCCTACTGCCAATATCCATTTCATTTTGTTTTTCATGCTATATTCGTTTTTCAACTATTATAAGGATTCTATTTATTAATTGCCTGTGTATCGATCTATCTGTTATTTAGTCTGCTTCACCATTTTTATAGTGCCGTCCGGATTGTAGTACAGTTTGTCCACACAGATAGAGCGCAGCCAATCATGACCGGACAATGCACTGTTGTGATAGAAAGAATACCATTGCCCCTTGAATTCGACAATAGAGCCGTGATTAGTATAACTATCAGTGGGTTCCATATAAATACCCTTGTATTCCCAAGGCCCCAGAGGTGAATCACTGATGGCATAACACATTCGGTTATGTTTTTCTCCGTCGTCGTGATTATCAGAATAAGACAAGTAATATTTTCCGTTATACTTATGTATCCAGGTCGCTTCGTGGAAGTCTGAGAGTCCCTCCATAGTCCGCATGGGGCCATCCAGTTCTATCATATTATCTTTCAGTTTGCCACCTTTGCAGGTGCCACCGCCACCATTGTAGATATAGGCCTGTCCGTCATCGTCCACAAATACACAAGGATCGATCATCGGATCCATTCCCTCAATATATCCCTGTACTTTGAATCCCTCCGCAGGCTTGTCACTGGTAGCTACACCGATCTTCCAGCTATCATTCCAGTCTGTTTCGCTGGGATGGGGGAAGTAGAAATAGTAGGTGCCGTTTCTGTAAGCACAATCCGGAGCCCACATAAAACCTCCTTCTTTCCGTCCCCACGGCACCTGGTCGGAACTCAGGATTTCTCCATGATCCGTCCAGTTAATCATATCATCGGTCGAGAATACATGATAGCGGTCCATCAAGTCGCATCCGCGCGGAGGAGCAATGTCATGAGAAGCGTACACATACAATCTGCCATCTTCCCATACATGCGCTGACGGGTCAGCGGTATACATATGCCGGATAAAAGGATTCGGACTTTTCGTATCCAGCTTTGTACTAAATGCCACAGCTTTTTCCTTTCTTAAAATCTTAGCGGCCTCTCCCACCAATTTCAAATAATGATCGCTTTCCACGCCTTCTTCAAGGGGTACAAATGTACTTTTACCTACGGGCACCTTCTTAGCACATTTAAAGATGGCCGTCCCTTCATCTATTTCATCAAACATAGCCACGTAGATCATTTCAGCACCCGCCCGAATGGCTCCCATCAATTGTGTCCAAAGGAAAGAGCCTTTATTGCGGGGAATAAACGAATTATGATCTTTCCCCTTCAGATTTCCCCATGAGAAACCGGGGAAAACCAGCGGAGCATAATCTACCTGATTCTTTTTTGCCCACTGAATATCTTCTTCCACCAGTTTCTGATACTTGGGATAAGTCGTTTCATTATAACGCCCTACAAACCAAGGCATCATGATATCACATTTTCGGATAAGCTCATGCAGGCGGGGATCTGATTCTGTGTCCCCATTCAGTGTACGCCACTGCGTAGGTACTCCAAGCATCACACTGAATCCCTGTGACTTCAAGCCGTCAATAATATGAGCGGCTTCTTTCAGCCCATAGCGACGATTATCATTAAATCCGACTCCCCAAACCGTAACCAGCGGTTTACCATTGTGATACAGATAAGAGGGGTTCTTTGCATGGTCTTTTAAAGAATAGCGTTCTGCTATTTCTGCTATGTCTTTCAGCAATAACTGCTCTTCTCCCGGTTGCATGCCGCTCAGGTCGTACATCACACAGATAGCCCGTTCGTATTTATTAGCAGATTTCATTGCTGAATTCAACACCTTATTAAAGTGTTTCAATCCGCTTTCGTTCCGTATCTCCGTGATAAAACGCTGCATAAATACTCCGTCCAGTCCATACTCCTGCATCCATTTGAAATGTACATCTACCGTAGATTCATCATGAGAAGAAAAAACATAAGCCGGTTTACCGTCAGCAAAGGAAAACTCAGTCTTATAGAGCTTCTTATACTCCGACACTTCCGGCCAAAGGTCTACCGAGCATGACCCCGGCCGAAAACCATTACGTCCATTATAATGATGCCAACCACGACCCGAGCCGTCACCAGGGGTGTTGAACCACCCCTGATAACCTGCCATGACCAATCCTTTGTAAGAATTATACTGTTTCCCGCCGGATTGTGCCATCACCCCTATTGAAAACAATAAACACACCAACAACCAATCAAACCTTTTTACCATGTTATTCTTTTATTTTTCATGTTATGTTATTAAGTCTGCCAAAAAATATTTTTCAGCAAAGTAAAGGGGCATCCCTTAATAAATACCACAAAAACGAATTAATAATGACTTAAAATCGGATTAATTGAAGAAAAAGAAGAGTATTTGTAGAAATATTATACAGAAATATATAAATATCACAGATATAGTCCGCATTCTTCATGCAGAATACCAGCAAAACAGGTCATTTATTATTTATGCGAATCAGTAGTTGGATTTTGTTCGTTTTCGATTCTGTTATACGCTAAATTGTTAGTCCATATAAATCAAGCATCCGTATCATATGGGGCAAGCGTTGGTTTCCTCACCGGGAAACGACAGTTTCCATTAAAAGAAATGATAGAAAACTATAAGACATTGATATATAACCATATAGAGTACTATCGGTAATATTATAGAGTTTATGTTCATGTCCAAACAGTTTAGCTCATTTCCGCACGGTTTTGGTTCAACTGCTGATTCACATTATTTACTTAAAATTCGAACAGATTTCTTGCGCAATCGTATCCTTCCTCATAAAATTCCGTCAGTTTCTGTACATCCCGTTCAATCCGGTCCACCATCACCGGTTTCTGCGGACGGATGACGATGATCTTTCCTTCATCTTCCATCTGTTCCACCATTTCCAGCTGTTCATTGTAAACTGCACACCGACGACTCAATGCCTCACGCAACTTCGGATATTTCCGGTAGACAAAGGATGGAATACGGATATCTTTCGTGTCTTTCCGGTAACCGCGATTACGGGTAAGTACAACCACATTACGGGTGTAACCGTCCGCAATAGCTCTCTGCAAGGGAATAGAGTCTACAATGCCCCCATCAAGCATCGGAACACCATCCACATAAGTGACAGGACAAACAAAAGGCAGGCTACTGGATGCCCGGACAATATCAATCACACGGCTTTTATCCCGTTTCTCTTCAAAATAGTTGGCTTCTCCTGTCATACAATTCGTGGTTACCATCACGAAACGTTCGGGAGAAGCAAAGTATGTATCATAATCATAAGGAAGAATATGTTCGGGAAATTCGTTGAAAAGTAAATCAAAGTCGAGAATGTTACGCTTCCTGAGCAGATGCTTCAGGCCGATATAATTGTATTTCTCCAGCAGGTCAATATTACTGAACTTGGCACGACCACGCTGACGGGATGCATACGACAAGCCGTTACAGGCTCCTGCCGATACCCCGATCACATAAGGAAAACGAATATCATGATCCATTAAATAGTCAAGTACCCCACAAGTGAATACTCCCCGCATTCCGCCTCCTTCAAGTACTAAACCTGTATGCTCATCCAATTTCAAGTCTTTCATTTTTTTCTCCCTTATTCTTATTCCGACGAATAACCAGCAACGATGACAATTCCCGCATCACAAGCTCATCCTCGGATAATTTTGTATAGGAAAGATGGCTCATTACCAGCAATCCATCTTTCTCTTTGGTTACTAATTCTTCCACTCCTGCAAACCACACCACTACTATCTGATCAGCATAATGAGCCAACAAGTCATCTATGCACTGATGAAACTCTTCATCGTCCGTTTCAAAAAGGAAAAGGCGCACCGAATGACCGTTTTGCAACATTATATTCAGATACGAAAGCAGGAATACATCAATCATTCCTCCCAGAACAAAACTAACCAGTGCTCCTTCCCGATAACTACGATTCACAAATACGGCAACAGGACATTTCACCTGTTCCATTATGTCGTCAATCTTATCACGGAAGAGCGTCAGCCATAAAATAGCTCCCGGAGTTCCCGGCATTTCGGGACGGTAATGGCTACCGGCTCCTAAAAGCAACATATCAGGATGCTCTTTGCGAATAAAATGAATCATTTCCTGTACCAGCTTATCCGTCACCCGATAGTGATTGTCTACCTGAATATTCAGTTCGACAGCTCTTTGATTAAGTAAAGCAAAGCTTTCGCTTTCATAATGCTGTGCATCCAACGGATTCAAATCCGTACCCACTGTATAATGCGCTGCAATCACATGTTCTTTCTTCAACTGCTTCCCGAATAACAAATCATAAATGGAAAGCAGACTGCGCCCGGACTCCGGACGACCAAAGCAAAATATAAGTTTGCGCTTCAAAGATAACTTTTCTTCCCGATGTACAAAGAAACGTTCGACTAAATGTAGCAGCGGAGTGGTCATAAAGGTTGTAACTAGCGCCATAATGACCAAAATTACGAAAATAGACGGGGGAAGAACTCCCATTTCGTAACCAATATTCAATGCCACCAACTCCATCAATCCGCGCGTATTCATTAAGGTACCCACTGTCAGACTATCCTTCCATGACTCACCTACCAGACGGGCAGCTATGGCACAGCCACCGAGCTTACCGACTATGGCCACTGTCACCAGCAACAAACACACCATCCATAACTCCGGACTGTTGATCAGACCTATCTCCGTACGCAAACCTGTGAAAGCAAAGAATAACGGCAGGAAGAAAACCAAAGAAATGTCTTCCACCTTTTCCATCATCACTTTTCGGAAACCCAGATTCGACGGCATCACCACTCCTGCCATGAACGCTCCGAACAAAGCATGAATACCGATAATCTCTGTCAGACAGGAAGAAATGATCAGAA
>QWCN01002774.1_pt1 | contig 22088 bp, 21 predicted proteins | sample 1972711 | NCBI WGS metagenome assembly QWCN01 (sample SAMN09866707, study PRJNA288562) | Human gut metagenome isolate term1_stool, whole genome shotgun sequencing... | isolation source: gut | host: Homo sapiens | place: USA: California
CTGCCTCACCACTGTGAACTGCTTTCTCAACCTCAGCAGATGAGTCATATTCCTTTATTTTCCAGAAAGGATAATTAAAAGAAATATACCACTTTCCCAACAGGTTATTTCTGCTCACTGCCACTGTGTTTTCCCCGTTTTCATCAAACTTCGCAACGCCGGTGAGCACTGCAACATTGACTTCAAAAACAGTATTTGACAATATAATATCGTTCTGCTCAGCTTCATATGGGTTCTGATTCATATGAAAAATCATATCGATCCTGTTATCCTTTAATGCCTGCAGCTCTTCCTCCTGAGAATCAAAGCCTGTCGTCTGAAATTCTATACTTTTTTCTCCCATACAATTGGAAGCCAGACTGATATAATCGTTAAGAATTCCTACCGGTTCCTCTGACTCTGCATCCACCAGACTGATACCAACATCCTTTTTCAGATATCCAATCCTGACTGCTCCATGCTGTTCCAGCCAGTTCTGTTCCTCATCCGTAAGAGTTTCAATGGGATTTGCTGAAAGATACCTTTTATAAAGATCTTCTTTATAAAAAGGATTCTCTTTTTCTATCTTCCGCATTGCCTGATCCAGCTCCTCTTTCAGATCCGGGCATTTTTTGCTGACTGCAAAATAATGATAGGAACCGCCGATCAGAAGTGCAGGAGAAATGTTGTCTCTTTCCCACTGTGGAGACTCATTTAAAACAAATCCGTCAATTTCCTGATTGTGTAATTTCTGACGGGCATCATCTGTGCTGCTAATATCAACCTGCTGCGTGTCTACTCCATGGCTTTTCTCCCACTCACAGAACTGACTGGCAGAAAGTGTATCCGGCACCACCCCGATTCTCTTCCCATTCAATGTAGTCAGATCTGAAGCTGAAATATCCGTATCAGAAGGATTTACATAAAGATAATACTTATCCTCGCCCATAGGCAGTTCTGAAAAGAGCATGGAAGTGGAACGTTCCTCTGCATAGGAGACACCTCCCATCAGATCGATCTCTCCACTCTTCAGCATATTCATCAGTTCTGACCAGCTTCCCTCCACATATTCATACTTCCATCCTGTATGTGCAGCTACTGCCTGCTGATATTCGTAACTGTAGCCTCTCTTCTTACCGTCTGGTTCTGTGGTATTATAAGTTCCTTCATACCAGCCTACTCTGACTGTTCGGTTTTTTGCTTCCTCTGCCGATACAGAAAGGGGAAGCACAGTAATATATAAAACAAGGCATAATAAAATGCAGATATATCTTTTGAAAACCTTTGATCTTAAAAATTTGTAAATTACTTTTTCATCTTCGGTCACAGGCATTTTACCCCCTTATACTCCCAGGTTACGGTATCAAGCAACAAAAATTCCTGTGTTCCGATCGGTCTGCCGTCCCGGTAAGTGGAAAATACATCCGTACTGATCAGATTCTTTTCTCTTGTTATTTTATCCATCGGTGTGTGTCCTACCACCTGGAGCAGTTTCCGCGGCTTATACAGACGTATGCCGGGACGCTGCGGACGCAGCCAGACAGGTGACATGTCATTCCACATCTCTAAGCGTCCCAATTTGTTGATTTCTTCCACAACTGCATCTACATCGTGGTATTTTGATTTTGGAACATATTCCTCAACAAAATAGTTCAGCACTCCGCCATGGGAAAACAGCACATTGTCAATTTTCTGAACAAATTGGATCGGATGATCTTCCGGAACCGTCCTGCGAAGTTCCAGAAGCTTTCTCTGTACCGTTGCGGATGCCATGGAACTGTATCCGCTCTCAAGGCAGTGCCAGAAGTAGCTGAGGTCATGATTTCCGTAACACCAGGCGGTATCCGGAAATCTTGCAGCAAATCTTATCGCTTCGTCGTATGTCTCTTCATAAAGTGCAATGTCATATTCTCTGTCCCAGTCATCCGGAATATCCATCAGACATACTGCACGATCTGCCGCCCTTGTATTCATAATAGCTGCTGCCTGCCGAAACATCTGCGGTTTCAGATGTACATCAGGAATTACCAAAACTTTCATCTATCTCTCCCTCTCTTTCTCATCTGCAATATTTTTCAACTTTCCAACTGCTTCTTTTATAATCGCTTTATCTCAATATCTTCTCCATCTGCTCTATGATCTCCTGTACTTCATAATTGATCAGGCAGTTCATAAGATCAAAGGATATTTCTTTTCCTTCTCCGCCGTACTGTTTTTCGAAAGCTGCCGCCTTTTCTTCATCGTGATCTTTGTATCTGGCTTTTCCGATCCGATAGGCATCGGAATTTGCATGATCCGGATAATCTTTTGCTTTCTGGATAAAAAAGCTCTCTCTTTTCTGCAAAAGATCGCGTTTCAGTCTGCTTACGTTTTCCAGAAACGAGGCCGTCACTTCCGGATAATGTTCTTTGATATAGACGAGATTCCGATGCAGGCAGGTCGCACTTTTTTCCATCAGTCTGCGTTCTTTTTCATTTGGAAAATCTTTGTATTCGTCCGGCTGGACAGGCTTTCCTTCGATGGATCTTTGCAATTCACCGAACCAGTAGTTGTGCCTTGACAGGTTATCCGGAAACATAAAACAGGTGGAAAATTCGTGGTCGATCATCGGTGCCAGCCTCAGAATCTGCCCGGATGCGTCACATACAAACGCAATATTTTCATAATGGTAATTCTGATCGCCTTTCAGAACCGAGATCAGAATCTGCATTGCCAGATCTTCTGCGATTCCCCGGTGTGTCTGAAAGTAATCTGCCTCCAGGATTTCGGTGTAATCATAAAACATCTGACAATAATTTAAGTAATCGTCAATCTGAACTTTTTCATCCGGATACGTTCGAAAGAACTCCAGTAAGTTCAGAAGATGTTCTCCTTCTTCGTAGATCATCGGCGATACGGTTCCGTAATCATAATATTTCTCACATTCTGCCTCATATCCTCTGCAGAAGGCAAGCTGATACAAAGGTGCCGGGACAAAATAAGTATCGATCACCCAGGACCAGAATACTTCTGCACAGGCAAACAATGGGGTAGAGAATGGCTTTGATTTTGCGAGTGGTTTAAACACCATCTGGTCTTCAAACACCGGGAAATGTTTTTCTCCGCTGACCACACCGACGGCTTCTGCTTTCAGATTGCCCGTTCTTTCTGCATAATTATAAACCTTCGGAATCCAGGTTAATTTTGTGGGATTCTCACGGAAATTTTCTTTTTTATTCTCCTGCTGTCTCATGCTGAATTTCCTCCATCTGCTCCATGACTGCATCATAAATTTCTTTGGCAACTGCCAGCTTATAGGCCCGTCTTGTCGGCTGCGGCTTAAGTTCCACATAATAGGATCTGACTTTGCCGTCCATTTCAACTGCAAAATAAACCTGTCCCGGAATGGATGCTTCCGGATTTGCCGGATCGACATTTCCCATGGTTCCGGTCACTCCGATGCCGATATCTGCACGGTAGGCTTTTGTGCAGGCTTTTGCCATCGCTTCCGCCGTCTGTGTGGAATAGACCGTGTATTTATCAATGATTTCTGCCGGAACGCCCTGCATAATTTTCGCTTCGTTGCAGTAAGTAACAAACGCACCTTTTAGAACCGCCGATGAGCCTTCTGTATCTGTGATCAGAGAAGCGATCTGCCCGGATGTTGCCGATTCCATCGTGGTGATCGTCATCTTTTTTTCAATCAGCAGTTTTGTAAGCCTGCGGTAATCTGCTCTTATTTCTTTTTCGTCATATTTTTTTGTCATGTTTATTTCCTTCCTGCTGAATTCCATACTTTCTAAAGCCAACATGTTTCTTGCGTAAAGCGGACACTCTTTTGTTTTTTAGTATACATCATATTTTCTCAAAAGAAAATAATTGCCTGATTGAAAATCTATGCTATAATCTAAAAGATGTCAGGGGCAGAATCATTTGAATCTTGCCCTGCCAAACATAAGAACGCTGTTATTTACAAGGTAAATATGCGAATTCTGAATGTTTACAGAATTAATTTAAACAGGAGATGTAAGAAAATGGGAAAAATCCGAATTGGTATTGTTGGCTATGGCAACATTGGACGCGGCGTTGAGCAGTCCATCAAACGCAATGATGATATGGAACTGAAAGCGGTTTTCACAAGAAGAGATCCTGCCAGTGTTTCTATTCAGACGGAGGGTGCTGTTGTAAAGCATTTCGATGATATGGAAGCTATGAAAGATGAGATCGACGTTATGATCCTCTGCGGCGGTTCTGCTACCGATCTTCCAGTCATCGGACCAAAGGTTGCTGCTTCTTTCAACACGATCGACAGTTTCGATACGCACGCAAGAATCCCGGAATATTTTGCAAGTGTGGATAAGGCCGCAAAAGAAGGCGGAAACATCGGCATTATCTCTGTCGGCTGGGATCCGGGTATGTTCTCTTTGAACCGTCTGTATGCAGAATCCATCCTGGTGCAGGGAAGCACTTATACTTTCTGGGGCAAGGGCGTAAGTCAGGGACACTCTGATGCGATCCGTCGTATCGAAGGTGTTAAAAATGCGATCCAGTACACTGTTCCGATCGAATCTGCCATGGAACAGGTAAGAAGCGGAAGCGAACCGGCTCTGACGACCAGAGAAAAACATTTAAGAGAATGTTATGTCGTTGCTGAAGAAGGTGCAGATAAGGCTGCCATCGAAAAGGCGATCAAGACGATGCCAAACTATTTCGATGAATACGATACAACCGTAAACTTCATCTCAGAAGAAGAATTAAAAGCTCATCACAGCAAAATGCCGCACGGCGGTTTTGTGATCCGTACCGGTGAAACCGGATGTGAGGGCAACAAGCATGTGATTGAATATTCTCTGAAACTGGATTCGAATCCGGAATTTACCGGAAGTGTTCTGGTTGCTTATGCACGTGCTGCATATCGTCTGTCCAAAAAGGGCGAATCCGGAGCGAGAAGCGTATTCGATATCGCACCGGCTATGCTGTCTCAGAAAACACCGGAAGAACTGAGAGCTTCCATGCTGTAATGAGACCTGGTTCAAAAGCCTGAAACTGAATTTACACAACGTAAAAAGCAGAGCACAGGACGTGTTTTCCGTCACGGTGTCTCTGCTTTTTGTTTTGTATCTTCGTTACGGCAGCCTGCACTGCACGTTTTCTTTTTTGCTTTTACTTACATTTCACGCTCTTCTTTGCACTCCACTTGCTGTAAGCGGTCTTTCCGTTTGCTTTTTTGTAAGCACGGATGCGCACGTAATATCTGCTCTTCTTTTTCAGCTTTTTGATGGTCTTTGATGTCGCTGCCGCTTTTTTTACGGTAACTTTCTTTTTGTTTTTGGTAAATTTCGCATTGCGTGCATACTGGATTTCATAACCGTCTGCACCGGAGAGTTTCTTCCATTTTAATTTGATGGTTCCGGCTTTCGATGAGGTCAGAGCCGTGACCGTCACTTTTTTCCTGGTGATATTCGCTGAAGTATTTCCGCTGTTGTTTCCGGAAGCTGCAGCTTTTGTCTCTGTATAGGCAATGTTATTTTGCTTTGCATATTTGATCGCATAAGAACCTTTCGGCGCATAAATTTTCGCGTCTACAACCGGCTCTTCGCTGCCAACCCAGTAATAACCGGTTGCCAGACATTCTTCTCCGATTTCGGTCACACTCGCCGGTATCGTGATCTTCCTCAGATTTTTGCATGCATAAAAGGCCTTTTTCCCGATCGACTTCAGCCCTTCTTTAATCTCTGCTTCTTTCAGGTTGCTGAAATAATAGAACGCTTCCTCCGGGATACTGGTGATTCCTTTTTTGATCACGATCTTTGTGACGCACTCGCGGATATCTTTCCAGGAATTATCTGCAGAACTGTAGCTGTAGGAACGTGCTGTCGAGGACACCGGATAGCGGTAATGTGCTTCCTTATCGATATCGATTGCACCGATTCCGGAGATCGTCAGCACTCCATTTGCAAGGCTCCACACAGCATTCTCACCGGCTATGCGGTACACCTTTTTCTGAAAAGCTCCGCTGTTTGCATCAATGGAATAAAAGGCAACGGTGTTCGAACTGGAAGCACTGTAGACAATTTTTGAACCATTTACGATCGGATGACAGTCGGAAATCGGGGCCGGTGCCGTAAACTCCCGGCTGACAGTCTCGCCGTTTCCATCCAGAAATACATAGTGCAGTATGGAAACAGAAAGCGGATCGTTGTCTGTGATTTTCTGTGTCTTTCCGGTTTCTTCCCAGGAGAGCATAAAACGATTGTCGTTGATCTTCGTAAGTTTTACGCCGAGGAAACTTGCACCGTCTCCGGTAAAATCTGTGAGCCATCTGACCGTTGCTGCATCTTCGGTAAAATTGTTTTTCGGTGTGATCGTCAGATACAAGTTGTGCGGCATATCACTTGTCACATTGTCATACTGGCTCTGATCGATGGATGTTCCGACACTGAGAACATTTGAGGAGGATACTGCCAAATCATCCACACTCGCATAACAGGCAATTGCCCATGCATCGGTACGAAAGCCTCCATATTCCAGAACAGACAGACTCTGTTTTTTCATGGAAGCGGTATCGTATTTTGAAAGTTCCGTACATCGTCCGCCCTCACTCTGTTCCAGAACATAAAGCTGTGCACCGTCAGACTTGATGTACTGTGCAAAAGAATGTCCAAGGTTGCAGTCCACAATGGATCCTTTCAATGTTGTCTTATCAATCTGAACCATCAGATAGCCCTGATGTCCCTGACCTACTCCGGCATCTACGTAGCCTTCATGTCCGGTTACAAGATAAAGATTGTTTCCGGATTCTGCCATCTCCACACATCCATAGTCAAACGGATAACGCACTTCGCCGCCGAACAGCTCCGGATCGCCGGTGATGGATGCTGCTCCGAGACGTCTCCAGTTTTTGTCATATTTGATGACCCGGATCACTTCTTTGGTGTCGCTCTGCTCCGTGTTGTTCTGTGCTTCTGCAAGATAATAAGCATCCTGCCCTGCATAAAAGCCGCCCCAGATCGGCAATTCCAGATCCAGTGAACCTTTTCGCTGAAGGTTAAACTGCGTATCATAATATTCCACCCGGACTTTACTGCCGTCATAGGCTACCCGCATATATCCGTTGTCTGTTACGGCCATATTTACCTTGTTTCTTAAAGATACCGTAAGGTTATCGACTGCCGTCGGCACCGTATTTCCCGCCGCATTCGTCATTTTCTGCGGCATCAGAATACACGCCAGAACAAGCAGCACACCAAGCACGATCTTTTTTCCTTTTTCTGCTGTTTTTTTCATGCGTTTTCTCCTTTCTTTCCTTTGGCAGATGTTTTTTCTCTGCCTGACATTTTCTTCATCTGCTCTTTTGTATCAATATCAGAAAATTCTTCTTCATTTTCTATCTCCACGTAACAGCACTCGTGCTTTTTCAGAACAGACCTTCCGCCCTTATCGCCTTCCAGCTGCATCAGTTCCGGGATCAGATCTGCCCGGAACATACAGGGATTGCCGACTCTTTCCCCACAACACAGAGAGAACGTCGGCGGCTGCGAAGTATATCCCTGTCTGAATCGCTGGCCTGCTGCCCCAATCATTGCTTCGATGCTCTGCTCGCTTAAGTTCGGCTGATCGGCAACTGCGAACATCAGATAATCCCACGTTCTTACATGCTCTGTCTTTCTTTCAAAAGAACTCTCATTCTTTACAAAGCAATGCTCTTTTCTCACAAAATCATGTGCTTCCTGCACCGGGCAAATTTTCTTCTTTACAGAGTCATATATTTCCCCAACTGCACGGATCCCTGCCTTTATCGTATAGGAAACACCAAGTCTGCTCTCTTTGCAGAATACTGCATTCACGCCGGGCTGATTTTGTACTTCCCGACAAATTTCCGGATACTGCGTGACTACCGTTAAGGAAATCTTTTCCGGCTCTTTTTCTCTGATCCGAAGCAGTTTTTCAAATGTATGAAGATACAGTGGTTTTCCCTTCCAGTTCTGGAGCAGTTTGTTTTCATTTCCAAAACGGCGGCTGTTTCCAGCCGCCATATAAATAATGTGTATCATGATTCTTTGACGCGACGGTCGATTTCTTTCCACTGTGGATCGAGCATGCTCATCAGAATCTTTTCCGGAGTGAACGGTACAGTTCGGTGCCATACTCCGGTCGCACGGTAAATCGCATGGGCGAGTGCCGGTGCCGGGGTGTTGATCACGATCTCACCGATGGATTTGACACCAAACGGACCGCTTGGCTCGTAGCTGGTTTCAAATTCTACATTGATCCTGCCCATATCCAGACGGGTCGGGATCTTGTACTGCATAAAGCTGTTCTCTGCGATTTTTCCCTGTGCGTTGTAAGTCACATTTTCATAGAGTGCCATGCCGATTCCCTGGCCGATACCGCCTTCCGCCTGTACTCTTGCAAGGTTTGGATTGACCGGGATACCGCAGTCGATCACAGACTGATAATCAAGGATCTCGATGCTTCCCGTCTCTTTATCCAGCTCGATCTCTACCATTCCGACCATGTAAGGAGGCGGGGATACCGGGGAAGAATACGTGGCTGTCACATCCACAGGAATCGTATTGTTGACCTGCGATTTTGTGGCAATATCCGCAAGACTGACGGACTTTTCGCCGTCGGTCAGGTAAACTTTCTCACCGTCAAAATCGACTTCTTCCGGTTCACACTCAAGCATGCCGGCACCGATCTTTTTGATATTTTCCCGCAGCTGCAGTGCCGCATTCTGCGTTGCCATTCCTGTCACATAAGTGGTGGAAGATGCATATGATCCGGAGTCGTACGGAGAGGCATCCGTATCTGCCCCGAAAACGGAAATCTGATCTACATCACAGTCGAGCACTTCCGCTGCCATCTGTGCAAGGATTGTATCGCATCCCGTTCCCATGTCGGCCGCTCCGATCATCATGTTATACGTTCCGCCGTCACCAAGTTTTAAGGTACAGGAACCGACATCGACATTGGAAATACAGGAACCCTGCATTGCCAGTGCCATGCCTGCTGCACGCACTTTTCCATTGCCCATGTCACGCACCGGATATTTTTCTTTCCAGTGGAAGCTGTCGGCACAGTGTTCGATACAGCGGTCCAGTGCACAGGCATTTGCCGTCTCACCGAAGTAAGCCGGCATAAACATGCCTTCGCGGACAATATTTTTCATACGGATCTCCACTGGGTCCATATGCAGTTTCTCCGCCAGCTCATTGACTGCGGATTCCAGTGCAAAAATACCCTGCGTCGCACCGTAGCCGCGGTAGGCTCCGGCTGCCTGAACATTCGTATAGACTACGTCGCAGGAAAATCTGGTTGCCTCACAGCCTCCGGTATAAAGCGGAAGTGCTTTATGTCCGGAAAGTCCTACGGTCGTAGTTCCATGTTCTCCGTAGGCACCGGTATTGGATAAGGTATAAAGGTCGATAGCCCGGATATGTCCGTCCTTCATCGCACCTAAGCGAACCGTCACTTCCATTTCGTGCCTTGGTGAAGCGATCGTCTGACATTCTTTTCGGCTGTAGATCAGTTTACACGGTTTCTTTGTCATCCAGGTCACAAATGCCGGATAAACTTCGCAGACTGCTGTCTGTTTTGCTCCGAATCCTCCGCCGATACGCGGTTTTTCCGCACGCACCATCGATTTTGGGATTCCAAGTGCGTTGGCAATGATACGTCTTACATGAAAGACGATCTGTGTGGAACTGATGCAGTGGAGACGTCCGTAACGGTCGATCTCGCAGTAAGCACGGATGGTTTCCATATAGCCCTGCTGTGCCGCCTTAATCCGCCAGCTGTGCTCGATCACTTCCTCGCATTCGCTTAAAATCTGCTCTACATCACCGTGGGTATCTTCCTCGTGATGCAGAAGGTTGCGTTTCACATCACCGGTATTTCCATAGGATTTCCAGTTCTCCTCCGGATGTACCAGAACTTCGTTATCAAGGGCTTTTCTGAAATCAAGGATTGGCTCCAAAACCTGATATTTCACCTTGATCAGACGCAGTGCTTTATCGACTGCTTTTTCATTTTCACCGGCAACGATCGCCACCGGATCACCCACACAGCGAACCCTCTGATCGAGGATCAGACGGTCATACGGAGATGGCTCCGGATAAGTCTGTCCGGCAATACAGAAACGTTCTTTCGGCACATCTTTCCAGGTATAGATGGCTTCGATACCCGGAACTTTGGCGGCTGCCACTGTTTTAACCTCTTCTACCAGAGCATGGGCATGCGGACTGCGGAGCAGTTTTACCACCAGGCAGTCCTGCGGCACAATATCATCCATAAAGACCGGTTTTCCAAGCAGAAGCTGGTTTGAATCTTTTTTCGGAACACATTTTCCGACCATATGATAATCTTTTCGATCTCGCTTAAATTCACTCATGCTTCCACTCCCTTCCGATGTCCGCACCATAAACTTCTGCCTCCAGATCAAGCGGTGCCGCTTCTTTTTTGCTGTTCAGATAGTTGCGGAGCGAACGCAGCTGGCTCTGATATCCGGTACAGCGGCAGAGATTGCCTGATAAATATTCAAGGATCTCTTCGTCTGTCGGATCTGGATTTTCCCGGAGCAGTGCCACGATATTAACAATATAACCCGGATTGCAGAATCCGCACTGGTCGGCACCCTGAGCTGCAAAAAAATCGCTAAATTTCTTTGCTTCTTCCTGGAGGCCTTCTAAGGTATCTACTTTTCTTCCTGATGCACGTCCGATTGGAACGCTGCAGGAAAGCACTGGTTTTCCATCCAGTAAAACGCTGCAAAGCCCGCAATTTCCGGTTTCACATCCTCTTTTGACGGAAAAACATTTATGTTTTCTGCAAAAATCAAGGAGCACCATATCGGCATCCACCGAATCTGTGATCTTTTTTCCATTTAATGTAATGGTCACTTCCATCAGCACTTTTCCTCCTCTCCATTGTTTTCTGCCACAATCGTATGCAGTGCACGTTTTACAAGCACCTGACAGACGATCCGGCGATATGCAGCTCCGGCTCTCATATTACTGCCGAAACGGATCTGCTCTGCAACCCTGGCGGCAAATTTTTCGATGCTTTCCTCGTTTATTTCTGTTAAAATGCCTTCTTTATCCCAGACGTTTTCCGCAAGATGCGGTGTAGCTCCGACTGCTGCGACATATCCTTCTTCCCGTTTTGCCACCGCACAGGTCAGCACCGGAAAATCTGTGGACTGGTTTCTCTGACTTAAATACACGACTGCTTTTACCTTTTTCGGTACGATCACGGAAACAAGAATATCCCTTGTCTTTCTTGGCATTTTTACAAACTCATCCAGATCCAGGATGCCTGCATGATGCAGCTGCACCTTTGCACCCATGGCACGGAAGATCGTCATCACATCCGAAAATCCGTAACGTCCCCAGAGACTGCCGCCGACCGTAGCCACATTTCGAAACTGTACACCGACGATATGTTTCACCGACTCGGCAAACGCACCTTTCGTGTAAGTATTTAACGCCTCGTTTGTCTCCAGTTCCCGAAGCGAAACATACGCTCCGATGCGAAATTCTTTTTCATCTTCTTCGATCTGATCCAGATCAAGATCTGACAGATCGATCGCTGTTCCAAACGGCCGCTTCCGCATCTTCAGCCAGAGCATACCGCCGAGAACAAAATTATTTTTTTTCTGGTAAAGCCCATAGGCCTCTTCCAGACTTTCTGCCCTTACGTATTGATTAAAATATCCCATACTGTCCTTTCCCTATTCAAAAATTATCTCTGACATTCTTACTGTACACCGATGCAATCCGCCGGTGGCTGCATCAGGTTGGAAATCAAATTCCATCCCGAATATCAATTTATCTCATATCTAATACAACTCTAACTCATACATTGCTTCCCACTTCAGTTTTTCTTCTTCCAGAAACACAAGCATTTTTTCTTTTTCTTCCGGTTTCGTTTTCCAGGAAAGTCCGCACCCTGCTGAAATCTCGGATGGAAGTGGGATCAACCGCCCAAAAATCCCCATTTCCTGTGCCCTCTTTTCCATCGCCATCGCCGCTGTCGTGGTGAAAAACGTGATCACCAGCTGCTTTGTTTTTTTTCTCATATCACGGACTTACGATCAGGGAAGCTTGCGTCATCTTTTCCGCGATCTCATACATGTTCGTCACTTCTCCGACTGCAAGCCGGTCCGTCAGACCATAGTGATTTAAACAAGTCCCGCATGTTAAAATTTTCACGCCCTGTTCTTCCAGTGCTTTCAGATCCTCCAGCGACTGGGAACCTTCACAGGTGATAAATGCACCGCCATTATAAAAAAGCATGGTTTTCGGCAGATCTTTCTGCTGCGAAATCGCATAGATAAAGCCTTTTAACAGCACTTTTCCAAGCTCCGGATCACCCTCTCCCATCACGGAAGAGCGGATCACAACCACCTTATTGCTCTCTTTTTCCGGCGTACAGTCACAGAATTTTCCACCGTCTCCGTCTTTTTTTTCAACGTTATCCACCACGTTTTCCACGATGATGCACACACGATATTTTCCTTCTTCAAGCTTTTCACTTGTGGTCTTATAACCTTTCTGGTCTGCCATCTTTTTCAGATTTTCAACTGCGATTTCATTGTCAACCAGTGTCTCCACCACATCGGCACCTTTTAAAGATGCGATCGCATTTTTTGTCTTAACAACCGGGATCGGACATGCATCGCCCATTGCATTTACTGTAACCATGCTATTTTCTTCTCCTCCTGACTATCTGGCAAATTTCTTAATTCACATAGATATCTTTTTCTTTTTTCTCCGTAAACCTTCCGACGATCGCCGCCGGTATTTTGGCTTCTTTGAGTTCTCTTTCAAATGCCGCCGCTTCCTCTTTTTTTACTGCAAATAAAAGTCCGCCGGAGGTCTGTGGATCAAAAAGCAGTTCTTCCATCGCAAATGGAATATATCTTGAAAATGACACACGTTCTGCGACATGATTGCGGTTTCGCTGTGCTGCGGCCGTCAGCAGAAATTCTTCTGCACAGTGCATTGCTCCTTTGATGACCGGGATGGAAATGCTGTCGATTTCTGCCGAAATGGCATCGTTTATCATTTCACTTAAGTGTCCTAAAAATCCAAAACCGGTCACATCGGTACAGGCATGTATCTCGTAACGATGGCTGATCTTTGCAGCTTTTTTATTGAGCATGGTCATCGAAGCGACTGCCTCTTCCATAGCTCCTTTCGGTGCCTGGCCGACACGGTTTGCATTGCACACCAGCCCGACTCCGAGTTTCTTGGTAAAGATCAGTACATCCGACGGTCTGCCTTTGTCATTTGCATAGATCTGTTTTGGATTTACAATACCCATTACAGACAGTCCGTATTTGACATCGGCATCGGCAATGGAATGACCTCCTGCCAGCGTTCCGCCCGCCTCGATCACTTTTTCTGCCCCGCCCTGCATGATCTTTCCGAGAATATTTAAATCCATTTTTTCCGGAAAACAGAGGATATTCAATGCTGTCTTTACCGTTCCGCCCATCGCATAAATGTCACTTAAAGCATTTGCCGCTGCAATCTGCCCAAACAAATACGGATCTTCCAGCATCGGCGGAAAAAAATCCAGCGTCTGGACAATGGCGGTATCTTCCGTGATCTGATAAACAGCCGCATCATCCCGACTGTCATATCCGATCAGAAGATCCGGATCTTTTTCCCCTCTTGGGATTTTGCCAAGCACGTGACTTAAAAGATCCGGTCCTAATTTTGCCGTACATCCGCCACCCTTACAAAATACAATCTCTTCTGTCATTTCACGCCTCCACTTCTTCTGCGATCTCACGGATCGCTTCTGCGGCCGTCAGTGCCTCTTTTTCTGTATTATAATATGAAAAGCTGAAACGCACCATGCCCTGCTTCTGCGTTCCGAAATACTGATGCATCAGCGGTGCACAGTGTGCTCCCGAACGCACTGCAATCTCATACTCTTCCAAGAGCCATTCACTGACCTGCGAAGAATCCACGCCTGCGATATTCAGAGAAACGATCGGACATCTGTTTTTATCCGAAAAATCGCCATATATCTTCACATTGGGAATCTGCTTGATTTTCGCAACAAAACATTCCATCAGATTTCGCTCTTTTTTCCATATCTCTTCTGCTGTGATCTTCTGGATTTCCTGTACACCTGCAAGAAGTCCGGCAATCCCGTGGCCATTCAACGTTCCGGCTTCGAGATGCTCCGGGAGTTCTTCCGGCTGCGTTTTCAGGAAACTGTGCACGCCGGTCCCGCCGCTTTTTAAAGGCTTTATCTCTGCACCCTCACCTATGTAAAGTCCGCCGGTTCCCTGCGGTCCAAATAGGCTTTTGTGCCCGGTAAAACAGAGCACATCGATATGCATCTGTTTTACATCAATCGGAATCACACCTGCAGTCTGCGAAGCATCGACAATCAGAAACAGCCCATGCCGCCTTGCAAGCTCTCCCATTCTCGTCATGTCCGTCAGGTTTCCGGTCAGATTCGATGCATGGGTGCAGACGATCGCTTTCGTGTTTGCCCGGATGGCTGCTTCGATCGCATCAAAATCTGCCGTTCCGTTCTGTCCACTCGCCGCAATCGTAAGTTCAACACCCTTTTTCTGCATGGCATAGAGCGGACGCAGCACCGAATTATGCTCCAGCTGCGTCGTGATCACATGATCTCCCGGAAGAAACATTCCCTGGATTGCCATATTCAAAGCTTCCGTTGCATTGGACGTAAAAACCAGCCTCGATGGATCACTGCCTCCGAAAAAATCGCAGAGCGTCTGCCTCGCCTCATAGATCATTCTCGATGCTCGAAGTGCTGCACCGGAAAATCCCCGCCCGGAATTTCCCAAAGTTTTCATGGCATCATAAACTGCATCATAAACTGCCTGCGGTTTTTGAAGCGTTGTCGCTGCGTTGTCCAGATAAATCATGCTGTCATCCTCACACTTTCTGTAAAACATATTGCATCATCTTTACTGCAGCAGATGGATTTTTCCGCCATCCACAAAGATTTCTGTAATTTTTTCCGGTACCGACGGCATTTTTTCTTTCGATAAAAGCATCATAAGTTCCGCATCGGTTCCATCTATCTGACAGCTTACCGCCCAGCTGTGCAATTCTTCTTCGGTGCCGCAGGATTTTACTGAAATTTTGTTCCTGACTTGTTTTTCTTCCAGTATGGCATCTTCTGAATAAAGAGTGATATCTCCCGGATAAATGGCGATCGCACGATATTTTTTCTGCTCTTCCAGCTCAGTAAACGGGACTCTCAGCGAAAGATTCCAGTCTTTTGCATACACCCGGTCTTCGCTGATCCAGTCAATCTCTGAAATATTATTGCAGCCCACCAGTTTTGCCTGCCCGACTGTCTGAGGCTCTGCAAAAAACGCCCTCTTTTCACGGATCGGACTGAATCTGCCGTTTTCCATGCTGCCAATCCGGTCTGCCAGGCGATAAACCTCCTCCTGATTATGCGAAACAAAAAGGATCGGTTTGTCAAAATCATGCAGCATCTCCATCACTTCCCGCTCCATTTTCCGCTTGATATGCTCATCCAGTGCGGAAAACGGCTCATCTAAAAGAATGCACTGCGGCTCGGCCGCCAGCATGCGGATCATAGCAAGTCGCTGTTTCTGTCCGCCGGAAAGATGATCAGGATAACTGTCCGCATAATCTCCAAGACCGTATTCTTCCAGCCATTTCTGCACCTGGACCGGATTCTTTTGTTTCATCACAATGCTGATATTTTCGGCTGCCGTCATAGTCGGAAACAGGGCGTACTCCTGAAAAAGATAGCCGACGTTCCGTTTCTGCGGCGGAAGATTGATCTTTTTTGAAGAATCATACAGAACCCTGCCATTCAGCGAGATAAATCCGCTGTCCGGCGTCTCGATCCCGGCAATGCATTTGAGCGTCATGCTTTTTCCGGAACCTGAGCCTCCGATCACCGCCAGAATCCCGGCTTCCGTTTCCAGATCAACCGTCAGCTCATAAAGAGCCAGTTGTTTTTTTATTTTTACGATGAAAGGCATGCTTTTTCCCTTTACTTTTCTTCTCTCCAAACAGATTCAGTGCAACAAGACACACAAACGAAATCACAAAAATCACCAGACACCAGAAACCGGCAAGTGCAAAATCTCCGTTCTGGAGCACCATGGCGATCTGCTGCGAGATTGTCGAAGTCCTGCCGGCGATATTTCCGGCAAGCATGGAAGTCGCCCCATACTCACCGATCGCCCTTGCAAATGCCAGGACTGTACCGGATAAAATGCCCGGTTTTGCCATCGGTATGCGGATCTTCCAGAAGATCGTTCGCTCACTCAATCCAAGCGTCTGTGCCGCATAGATCACATTCTCATCGACCTGTTCAAAGGCCGCTCTCGCATTGCGGTACATCAGCGGAAAAGCGATGACCGTTGCCGCCAGCACACAGCCAAGCCAGGTATGTACTGCCTGAATGCCAAGACTGTTCGCCAGAAAACGGCCAAACGGTCTTCTTGTACTGAATGTACGAAGCAAAATGTATCCTGCCACAGTCGGCGGAAGTACCAGCGGCATCGTCAGAAAACCATCCCAGAACGCTCTTGCTTTTCCCTTCCGGCCCATCACAAATCTGGCCGCAAAAATCCCAAGGAAAAAGGAAACAAACGTTGCAGCCACTCCGGTTTTCATTGTAATCCAAAGCGGTGTAAAATCCAGATTCTGCAAATTCATAGATATCTCCTACTGTACAGTAAAATGATATTTTTCAAACAATTTCACTGCTTCTTCACTTTGCAGGTAAGTAAGGAAATCCTCGGAAGCTTCCAGTTCTTCATCGGAAGTATGATCACTTTCTACTGCTGCTACCGGATAGATCACATCACCGGTCAGGGAATTCGGCAGCTGCTCGATAATATCCAGCTGATCTTCATATCCGAACGTATCAGAATAATAAACCGTTCCGACTTCATTTGCTCCTTCTGCAACTGCGGATGCAACGGCTCCTACGTTTGCACAGTTATTGATTTCCAGGCCGCCCAGTGCCTTTGATATCACATCATCTGTCAACTGATCGACTTCTGTGTACTCTGAGCCTGCCATGCCCGCATTGATCAGTGCTTTTCTGGTATACTGTCCAACCGGAACGGTCTGATCTGCCAGTGCCATGTTCTTTGCAAGAGAAAGATTGGAAAAATCTGTTACTTTGGTATCGCTGCCTTTCCATGTAACAAGGCATACCTGATTGTTCAGAAGATCCCGCCGGCTTCCTTCCACGATATCACCACCGTCAAAACCTGCCTGCAGCTCATCCATCTGAGAAACACTGGCAGAAAAGAAAATGTTGCATTTTGCACCTTCCTTGATCTGTGTCATCAACGTTCCGGAACTGTCATAGTTTGTCTGGAAAGTTACATTCGGATGCTCACTGTTGTACTTTTCGCACAGCTCATCCATAACACCGTTCAGACTCTTTGCTGCAAAAACGGTAACTTCTGTTTTCTTTTCCTTGCTTCCACATCCTGCAAGAAGAACTCCTGCGGTTGCCAGTGATACGATTGCGAAAGTTACTGCGATCGTTTTCTTCATTTGCTTTTTCCTTTCATGATGCAATTTTTAAATGCTCTTTATTTTTATAATCCATTTCCACTATGATGTTAGGGTCAAAAGGTATTTTGCCCCTAACTTGATATCCACGAATTGCTCCGCAGCGAAGCTGCTCCCGCAATTCTCGAACATTCGGAATCCGCTGATTTACTGCATAAATCGCTGCTTCCTCATGTTCGGCGGGTCCCAAGTTCAAAAGCCTTATCATGCAAGCATGAACGGCTTTTTGACCTTTTGACCCTGATATCCCACTATAAGTTTATACAAAGATTCTGTACATTTACGATCAGTTCCTGCATACCATAGTGCTGCATGCCCTGTCATGTCTCCTCCAGCAGCACTTCAATCCTGCCGCCGCACACCATGCCTTCTTCTTCGACGTTATCGGTGGTCATCTGGATTTTGACAATCTCGCAGATCCCATGTATGCCTTTTCGCATTTCCGCAAAATATCCGCGACATCTGGTGATCACTTCAGCTTCTACACAGCCTCCGCCGATGGTTCCGATAATACGGTTGTCCGATGTGACCAGCATCTGGGTTCCGATGCTTCTGGGTGCACTGCCCCTTTTTTCAATGATCGTACAAAGCATGCGGTATTCCATCTCATTTTCATCATTTACTGCAAATTTTGAAAGTCTCTGCGGATCTGTCAGTTCTTCCAGAATTGCCTCGTCTGTTTCTGCCGCTTTTGCACGTTCATTTTTGCACTGCACGATCTCGCTGATCACGGAAAGTGCGATCTCTGCCGGAGTCTGTGCTCCGATTGCCAGACCGATCGGGGAATGCAGCTTTTGTACCTGTTCTTTTGTATAGCCTGCTTCTTCCAGATCTTTTCGCACCAGCACACTTCGCTTTCTGGATCCCATCATGCCCACATACGCAAACCTTCCTTTATAGATCTCTCTTAAACACTCCAGGTCAAAACGATGTCCTCTCGTCATGCAGACATAATAATTATCCACATCTTTCGGGATTTTTGCAAGACTTTCCACATAATCTCCACAGAGAATGTGCTCTGCTCCCTCCTGTTTTGCATGTTCTGCAAAAAACGGGCGGTCTTCCAGAACCCAGATTTCAAAATCCAGCAGTTTTGCCATCCTCACCAGGGCAGTTGATACGTGTCCGCCGCCGCAGATCACAAGTCTTGCCCTGTTTCCGATGGAATGAAGGAAAATCTCCTGCTCTTCGATTGTGATCCGGTGTTTGTCTGCAAGATGTGCCTTCCAGATTTCTTCGGCATGTTTTTCATTAAAAAAATCCGATCCGGATATTGATTCTTTTGCCTCTTCATTCATATCTTGTTTGTGCAAACCATGATACATTCCGGCACCGGAACTTCGTACCGCACGGATTTTTCCATCCATCATGCAGAGCTTTTCGCCCCTGTTTTTTCCGGTAATGACGGTCGCTGTCAATGTGTCCGCTGCCTTATTCCGATCCCGGACGGTCGCATAAAAATTTGCCGGTATCATCGTCACCTCATCACCTTTTTTGATCGTGCCGCCTTTTAAGACAACGGCAAACACGCCTTCTTTCGGCATGATGCACTCGCCCATCCGCTGATAAATGGCACAGTGAGAATGGCACTGTTTTCCGATCTGCGTCATCTCAAGCAGTGCATCTCCAATCTGAAACCTCGTTCCGAGCGGCAGCGTTTTAAAGTCAAATCCAGAGACGATCAGATTCTCCCCGAAGGATCCGTTTTCGATTCTGGCTCCTCTGGCTTTGAAATCTTCGATTTTTTCAAAAGATAAAAGACTGACCTGCCTGTGCCATTTACCTGCATGGGCATCTCCGGCAATCCCGAAATCTGTAACCAGCTCCGCTTCCTGTATTTCTTTTTTTTCTGTCCCGCGTTTTTCACTGATATTGATCGCGATCAGTTTTCCCATCTATTTCTCCTTTAATCTTATCCGCCAATCTGATTCATGGTTTCTGAACTTTTTTCCGGATTCTGCTCCTCAAAATGATGCGATTTCGGCTTCCGGAAAATCACCTGCCGCATCAGCTCTGTCAGCTTGTCTGGATTTTCTGTATCTTCCAGTGCCGGACGCAGATCGATCACTTTTGCAGAAGCCAGACAAGGCTTTAATTTTGCCTCGGAAGTGATGCGGACGCGGTTGCATTGGTCGCAGAATTTTCCATGGATCGCCTGAATCAGACCGATGGAAATATCCAGATCCGAAAAGCGATAGTATACCGCCGGACCATATCCATATTTTTCCTGAGAATCTGCTTTTCTTTTTCTTTGCATGATCCTCTCATACCTGCCATATCGCTCCTGCAAAGTTTTCAGTACTTTGCTTTTTGGATCGACCGGCAGAATCTTTCCAAAACCAATCGGCATCATCTCGATAAACCGGAGTGTGACGTGGTTTTGTTCTGCAAACGCTGCCAGTGCACAGACATCGGTCTGTTCTCGCAGCACAGCATTGATCTTTACCGGAATTTCAAGTTCTGCTGCCTTTCTGATCCCATCAAGCACATTTGAGAGCTTTCCGCCCCCGGTCAGAACCCGGTATTCTTTTTCATCCGGCGTATCCAGGCTGACATTGATGCTGTCGATACCTGCCTGTTTCAGCTGTGCCGCCTTTTCTTTTAAAAGCACGCCGTTCGTGGTCAGATGCACCGAATCTACTCCTTTGATCTGTTTGATTTTACAGAGCAGTTCTTCGATTTTCGGATAACATAAGGGTTCTCCACCGGTCAGCCGAAAATGCGTGATACCAAGAGAAACGGCACTTTCCACGCATCTTAGAACCTGATTCATCGGAAAGAAATGTACATCGGAAATCCGCTTCTCCGGCATACAGTAGCTGCACCGAAGATTGCAGTTGTTTGTGAGAGAAATCCGCATATATTCTATCTTTCTCCCAGACTGATCCAGCATCTTCTACCAGCCCTTTCCAAAACCGCAGTTCGGAAATGTACACACTTTGCAGTTCAGGCAAAGTCCGCCTTCGCCAAGCGAAGCCAGCTCATCTGCCGTGACCGGATCTGCTGCCATCAGCCGCGGCAGGACCAGATCAAAAATGGTCCGCCTGTTGTACATGGCACAGCCCGGAAGTCCGCAGATCGGGATCACTTTGTCACCTTTCCGGTAATAGGACAATAAAAACATCGCTCCCGGCAGAACCGGGGAGCCGTAAGAGATCATTTCCGCCCCGGTATTTTTGATGGCAAGCGGCGTTTTATCGTCCGGATCCACACTCATGCCTCCGGTGCAGAATACAATATCCGCCCCTGCTTCTATGGCACGCAGACAGCCGTCTGTGATTTTTCTGTCATTGTCATCAAAAATCTCATGGAACATCATTTCTGCCCCGAATTCTGCGATTTTCTGCTCAATGACCGGCGTAAAGGCATCTTTGATCCTGCCGTGATAAACTTCATTTCCCGTTGTGATAATCGCTGCTTTTTTTACGGTAAACGGCAGGATTTTCAGGATTGGTGTTCCGTCACAGATCTTTTCTGCTTCCTGCATTTTATCCTTTTTAATCACCAGCGGAATGATACGTGTTCCGGCAAGTTTATCTCCCTTTTTCACTACGGTATTGCCGTGTCTGGTTGCGATCATCATCTCTCCGAATGCATTTACTTTCTTCAGTTTCTCACGATCTACTTTCAGCAGACCTTCCGTATCAGCGATCGCTTCGATCTTGCCTTCTTTTACATCCGAAGGATGCATATGCTCATTTGCCGTCATACGATAAAGCACTTCTGCCGCATCATTTTCATGCATCATCGTCTCATCGTTTTCCCAGATATAGACAGAGTCCTTTCCAACGCTGAGCAGCACCGGTATATCTTCTTCCCGGATGATATGCCCCTTACGGAAAACGGCATCCTTTGTCACACCCGGTATGATCTGCGTAATGTCATGGCAAAGTACCTGTCCGACCGCCTCCGTTGTTTTCATCCGTTTCATTTCTTTCACTCCTTCTGCCCTGTCTTTCAGGCTCTTCCACATTCACTGTCCGTCTGCATCAGAATATCCAGTCCATGCTCAATATTTCCGATCAGAAACTCCATACTTTCCGTTACTGCCTTGACACTTCCCGGAAGATTGATGATCAGCGTTCCTTTTCGTATCACAGAAACACCTCTTCCGAGCATTGCTCTTTTTGTAAACTGCATGCTGCAGGCACGCAGTCCTTCTGCGATCCCAGGTGCATTACGCTCTGCCACATCCATCGTAGCTTCCGGCGTAATATCGCGCGGTGAAAATCCGGTTCCGCCTGTTGTCAGAATCAGATCACATTTCACCTCATCAGAGAGACGGATCAGCTCCCTGCGGATCTTTTCCCGGTCATCCGGAAGCATCATATATGAAATTACTTCATACTTATCTTTTGGCAGTAATTCCTGAATCTTCGGACCGCTCAAATCCTGCCGTTCACCTTTTGCTCCTTTATCACTCAATGTGACGATTCCCACTTGATACATATGGATTCCCCGTTACTGAAAACTTATAAAAAGTTATAAACCTTTATGTTTCATTCCTACTTCAACGAGTATGCTTTTGATGATATAAATATCTATCTACTCACAAGT
>QWCN01002778.1_pt1 | contig 22071 bp, 15 predicted proteins | sample 1972711 | NCBI WGS metagenome assembly QWCN01 (sample SAMN09866707, study PRJNA288562) | Human gut metagenome isolate term1_stool, whole genome shotgun sequencing... | isolation source: gut | host: Homo sapiens | place: USA: California
TTTACGAGGTAAATCGCTGCATCCTCATAAGGGGCGGATCCCTGATAACCGCCCCACATCATGCAAGCATGTGTGGGACGCTTACCGGTATCCTGGCAGGATATATAACAAATTGTTATATATGGATTGTGATAAATTCATTGAAATCTGTAAATTCTTATGATATACTTTTTTTATCAGAAAGTGTTTTAACACAGAAATGAGGAACAGTGTGGAAAAGGAAAAAAAGCGCAGAAAAATTCTGCTGTTTGGGTCCATTGCAGCCGCTGTGGTCGTAGCGTTGACAGCGATTGTTATCATTTCTTATTATTATATGAACCGTACTTTTTCGGGATATGACGTGGAATGTGAGATCACGAGAGAGGACAGTAATAATGTGGAATATCTTTCGTATCATGGAAAGTTGTTGAAATACAGCAGGGACGGAATCTCGGCATTAGATAAAACCGGAAATGTTCTTTGGAATGGCGGATACGAGATGCAGCAGCCGCAGGTTGATATTTGCGAGGATTATGTTGTGGTTGCAGATATTGGAAGCAAAACCTGTATTATATATGATGGGACAAATCCCGGAAAAGAGATTGAGACGACACTGCCAATCGGTCGTGCAAAAGTGTCTGCCGATGGGAAAGTGGCAGTTTTGCTCCATGATGACGACAGCGATGTGATCAATATATACGATCCGTTTAGTGCGGGAGAACAGCTTTTGGTGGAGATCCCAAGCAATGTACTGGACGATGGATATGCGATGGATTTGGATCTGGCACCCGATGGAGAGAGCATTGTTATCTCCTACCTGGTCGCCGCCAACGGAACGATGGAAAATAAGGTCTGTTTCTACAATTTTACGGAAGTAGGACAGGACCAGAATACCTTGGTTGGTGGAAAATCTTTTGAGCAGAAGATGATCTCCCAGATCAAATATTTGGACAGCGACCGCGTTGTAATCTTTACGGAAGACGGTTTTACGATTTTTAAAGATATGAAAAAACCGGGGATTCAGGCGGAAGTTACATTGAAAGAAGAGATAAAGAGTATCGCCGTGGACGATGAAAATATTTTGATCGTTACCGGAGTTGCCGGAAATATCGACGATCAGGTCGTTCATTTGTATACACTGCAGGGCAAAGAAAAGATGACCAAGAAGGTGACGATACAGTATTCTCAGGTGGAAATGACGAGAAATGAAATCTTGTTTACGGGAAACCAAAATTGTTTCTTATTAAGAAAGAATGGAACGGTGAAGTTTTCCTTTGATTTTGGAAAGAATTACGATTATTTTTTCCCGACAACGAGGGAAAACCAATACTTTTTCCTTGATGAAACAACGATACGGATAGTCAAACTGTCCGGCTGATAAAAGACATAACCTGATGTTTTCTTATGCCGGAAGTTTCTATAAAAACAACGTAACTATTCAGGATCAATGTATGGAAATCAATAAATCGTCGTGCTTGCACGTAAGAGGCTTTGATTTCCATACATTTGGAGCCTAATAGGGCTCCCCCTCCTCATATGAGCATTTTTAGCCTTGTCAAAGGCGAGAAAGAACACGAAGTGTTCGAAATGCGAATCTGAGAGAGGGGTGTCCTGAATAGTTACAAAACAACTGGTATGAGAGATACCAAGAAGGGGGATAAAATGTCAGTAGGAATGATAGGACAAATTTTAGAATGGGTTTTGCTGGCGATTATTTTTATCAGCGCATTGATTGGATCCAACCGAGGTTTCCTGCTCAGCGTATTTGCCATGGTCAAAAATCTGCTTACCATCATTGCGGCAGCAGCAAGCGCACCAACCGTCGTGTCGCGGCTGTCAAAATCGTGGCCGGTCAGAGAAGCGATTGGTTATGGGATTGCTTTGGTCATATGGATGCTTGTGTTTGGAATCATTGCCCGCCTGATCCGCATCGCGGATGATCTGCCGATCGTAAGCACAGTAAATCGTCTGCTTGGTTTTGTGTTTGGAGCAGTGTCCGGACTCTTGGTCGTGTGGACAATTCTTGCCATTCTCGGTGGCGTGCAGGAATACTCCTGGGCAGTTCAGATCGTAAAAGCAGCAAGAGCCAATTCCGTCGTCATGTGGCTGCAAAGTTACAGCCCGATCATGATCATATTGAAGATGATGGATTTTCCGGTGATATAATGCGAGACTATACTTTCTCTCTTCGGCGCCGCTTGCGCTTAGGAGAACACACGTAGCAGTGCGTGAGGGCTGTGATACGCCCTCTACGCGCTGACGGTGTTCTAAACGCCTGTGAGAGAAAGTATAGTCTCATTTAAAATCCCACAATAATACTATTATAATAAAAAAGAGAGAACGGTTTTCTAGTGGTTAATAAATAATTATTCTAGCGATTCCCACAACTCGCAACTAAAACGTTTTTTATATAATTTTTGTTTTTTATATTGTAGTTTCATTTAAAATGAGACTGTGATTTCTTTATGAGGTGTTTAGAACACCGTCAGTATGCAGAGGGCGTGTTTCAGCCCTCGCATACTGCTACGTGTGTTCTTTAAGCGCGAGCGGCACCGAAGAGAGAAATCACAGTCTTATTTCAAATAGGGATTATAACAAAAAAAGAAAAAAATTTTAAAAAACACCCTTGACAAACCCTTGCAAGGGTGTTATCTTTATCTTAGTCAATGATTAGCACTCGTACTTGATGAGTGCTAACAAGACGAAAAGGGAGTGATGATATGGAACTGGATGAAAGAAAACAAAAGATTTTGGAGGCCATTATTCACAACTATATGGAAAGTGGTGAACCGGTTGGCTCCCGAACCGTATCCAAGTTTACCGATTTGAATTTAAGTTCTGCGACGATCCGCAATGAGATGGCAGATCTCGAGGAGATGGGTTACATTTTACAGCCTCACACGTCAGCAGGAAGAATCCCTTCGGACAAAGCGTATCGGCTTTACGTAGATACGGTGCTTCGCAACAAAGAAAAAGAAGTGGACGATGCGAAAGGGATTTTGATCGAAAAGGCAGACAAGATCGATCTTCTTTTACAGCAGGTAGCAAAACTGCTTGCAGAAAATACCAATTACACGACGATGGTTTCCAAACCCCGTTATGAACACAAGAAGATCAAATTCATACAATTGAATCAGATATCCGATTCGCAGATCCTTGTGATCGTAGTTTTGGATAACAATCATGTAAACAACAAATTTATTAATCTGGCAGCACCAATCGAGGACAATGTTCTGGCTCAGTTGAATTTTATGATCAATGCCGCACTTAATGGACTGGACGTCACAGAGATTAATATGGCGATTATGCAGCAGATCAAAGAAAAAGCCGGTGAATACGGTGAACTTGCTTCGAGCATATTAGATTGCATCGGAGAAGCGCTGAGTGATGAAGAGACGTCGGAGGTATATACTTCCGGGGCGACGAACATTTTGAAATATCCGGAATTGAGTGATAAGGAAAAGATGGTAGATCTCCTTTCCACGTTCGAAGAAAAGCAGAGACTGGAAGCCTGGGTCAATGACGAGGCGACCGATCCGGAAGAACATGGGATTCAGGTATATATCGGTGAAGAGTCACCGGTCGCATCCATGCGTGACTGTTCCGTGGTTACGGCAACATACCAGATCAAAGAAGGTGTGTATGGCAAGATAGGAATTGTCGGACCAAAACGTATGGATTATGAAAAAGTGGTTGGCACATTGGAAAGTTGCATGCAGCAGCTGGATGATATATTTAAATCCAAGACATAGTGACAAAGCAGAGTTGATGGAGAAAGGCGGTACAAAATGGCAGAAGAGACAAAGAAAGCCGAGCAGGCGGAAACGCCGGAAACCGAAAAAGAAACTGTAGCCAAAGAAACACAGGCGCAGGAACAAACCGTAGAGGAAACGCCGGCAAAGGCGGAAGAAAAAAAAGAAAAGAAAAAATCCAAAAAGAAAGATAAGAAGGATGAAAAGATTGAAGAGTTAAATGACAGACTTCTCCGTAATATGGCAGAGTTTGAAAACTTCAGAAATCGTTCCGAAAAAGAAAAAGCAGCAAAATTTGACATGGGTGCCAAAAATGTTGTGGAAAAAGTTCTTCCTATCGTAGATAATTTTGAACGAGGCTTGGCAGCCGTTCCGGAAGAGGAAAAAGACAATGCCTTTGTAAAAGGAATGGAAGCAGTATACAAACAGTTTACTACGGTACTTGAAGAAATTGGAGTTACTCCGATCGAAGCCGTCGGAAAAGAATTTGATCCAAATCTTCACAATGCGGTAATGCATGACGAAGATGAGACCAAAGAGGCAAACATCATTTCTGAAGAATTTCAGAAAGGCTATATGTATAAAGACAGCGTCGTGAGACACAGTATGGTTAAGGTAGTAAACTAACAGAATTTATTTTGGAGGTAATTATTATGAGTAAAATTATTGGAATTGACTTAGGAACAACAAACAGCTGTGTAGCTGTTATGGAAGGTGGAAAACCAGTCGTTATCGCAAATGCAGAAGGTGCACGTACAACACCATCTGTTGTAGCATTTACAAAAAATGGAGAGCGTTTGATCGGTGAACCTGCAAAACGCCAGGCAGTAACCAATGCAGATAATACAATTTCTTCCATTAAAAGACATATGGGTACCGATTATCGTGCCGATATCGAAGGAAAGAAATATTCTCCACAGGAAATTTCCGCAATGATCCTTCAGAAATTGAAAGGCGATGCAGAGAATTATCTTGGTGGCGAAAAAGTAACAGAAGCTGTTATCACAGTACCGGCTTACTTCAACGATGCACAGCGTCAGGCAACCAAAGATGCTGGTAAGATCGCAGGTCTTGATGTAAAACGTATCATCAACGAGCCTACCGCAGCCGCACTTGCTTATGGTCTTGACAACGAAGGCGAGCAGAAGATCATGGTATACGACCTTGGTGGTGGTACATTCGATGTATCCATTATCGAGATCGGTGACGGTGTCATCGAAGTATTGTCAACATCCGGAGATAACCGTCTTGGTGGTGATGACTTCGATAACAAGCTCTGCGATTACATGGTAAGCGAATTTAAGAAAACAGAAGGCATCGACCTTTCCGGTGATAAGATGGCAATGCAGCGTTTGAAAGAAGCTGCTGAGAAAGCAAAGAAAGAGCTTTCTTCCGCAACAACGACAAATATCAACCTTCCATTTATCACAGCAACACAGGAAGGACCAAAACATTTTGATATGAACCTGACACGTGCAAAATTCGATGAATTGACAGCAGATTTGGTAGAGAGAACTGCCACTCCTGTAAACAATGCATTGAAAGATGCCGGAATTACTGCTTCTGAACTTAGCAAAGTTCTTTTGGTTGGTGGTTCCACACGTATCCCGGCCGTACAGGACAAAGTAAAACAGTTGACAGGACATGAGCCAAATAAATCTTTGAACCCGGATGAGTGTGTAGCATTGGGTGCTTCCATTCAGGGTGGTAAACTTGCCGGAGATACCGGTGCCGGCGATATCCTTCTTCTGGATGTTACCCCACTTTCTCTTGCTATCGAGACAATGGGCGGTGTAGCTACCAAATTGATCGAAAGAAATACAACAATTCCTACGAAGAAGAGCCAGATCTTCTCTACCGCAGCCGATAATCAGACCGCAGTAGACATCAACGTAGTACAGGGTGAAAGACAGTTCGCCCGCGACAATAAATCTCTTGGACAGTTCCGTCTGGATGGCATTCCACCGGCAATGCGTGGAGTACCTCAGATCGAGGTTACCTTTGATATCGATGCCAATGGTATCGTAAATGTATCTGCAAAAGACCTTGGAACAGGAAAAGAGCAGCACATTACCATCACAGCAGGATCCAACCTGTCCGATGATGATATCGATAAAGCAGTCAAAGAAGCCGCTGAGTTCGAAGCTCAGGATAAGAAACGCAAAGAGGGCATCGATACCCGCAACGAAGCAGACAGCATGGTATTCCAGACAGAAAAAGCACTCAATGAAGTGGGTGACAAAGTAGATGCTTCGGAGAAAGAAAAAGTTCAGGCTGAGATTGACAAAGTAAAAGCAATTCTTGAGAGAACACAGCCAGAGTCTATGACAGATGCTGATATCGAAGAATTGAAAGCAGCAAAAGAATCCTTGATGACAAACTCACAGCAGGTATTTGCTAAGATGTATGAGCAGGCACAGCAGGCAGCTGGCGGCGCTCAGGGTGCAGCTGGTCCGGACATGGGAGCAGCAGGACAGCAGACAGCAGATAACGGCGGAGACGACGTTGTCGATGGAGATTTCAGAGAACTGTAATCAACCTTGATAGATTCCGATGTTACGGCTCGTACTCTGGTGCGGGTCGTACTGTCGGTTATAACGAAGAGTGAGTGAATGGAGGATAAAAATGGCTGATAAGCGTGATTATTATGAGGTATTAGGGGTAGACCGCAATGCGGATGATGCTACCCTGAAACGTGCCTATAGAAAATTGGCAAAAAAATATCACCCTGATACAAATCCCGGCGATAAAGATGCCGAAGCAAAATTTAAAGAAGCATCCGAAGCGTATGCCGTATTGAGCGACCCGGATAAGAGACGTCAGTATGATCAATTTGGTCACTCTGCGTTTGAAAATGGTGCTGGCGGAGCCGGCGGCTTCGACTTTTCCGGTATGGATATGGGCGATATTTTTGGCGACATATTCGGCGACTTCTTTGGCGGCGGAGCAAGAAGACGTGATCCCAATGCACCGACAAGAGGTGCGAACATCCGCGCGCAGGTCCGCATCACATTGGAAGAGGCCTGCTTTGGTGTAGAAAAAGAACTGGAACTGACATTGAAAGACGAATGCCAGACCTGTCACGGAACCGGAGCCAAACCGGGAACTTCACCGGAAACCTGTGCTACCTGCGGTGGTAAAGGTCAGGTGGTGACATCCCAGAAATCCTTATTTGGTATGGTGCAGAATGTATCCACATGTCCGCATTGTCATGGTACCGGAAAAGTGGTCAAGGACAAATGTTCCGACTGCCACGGAACCGGTTACATTGCAAGCAAAAAGAAGATCCAGGTATCGATCCCGGCCGGAATCGACCATGGACAGAGTGTACGTATCCGTGGAAAGGGCGAGCCGGGAACCAACGGCGGAGCACGCGGCGACCTTCTTGTAGAAGTATACGTACAGCCGCATGAGGAATTTGAACGTCATGACTACGACCTTTATTCCGAAGTGAAGATTTCTTACCCGAAAGCCGTACTCGGTGGCGAAGTAACGGTAAAAACCATCGACGGAGAAGTGGCATGTACGATCAAACCGGGTACCCAGACCGGAACCCGTATGCGCCTTCGTGGCAAAGGAGTACCTTCCCTGCGTAACAAAAAACTGCGTGGTAACCATTATGTGGACTTCGTTGTCGATGTTCCGACATCCGTTACGAAAGAGCAGAAAAAACTGTTACAGCAGTTAGAAGAAACCTTCGACGGAAAGCTGGGGAAAAAATTCAAAAGAAAATAAAGAGAAAAGAAATGATGCGCCGGTAGAAGTTGTCTGCCGGCGCTTTTTCATACGTTCGGTCTGAAAGGCAACGAAATTTGCTGAAATTGTGCTTTTATGTTGCTTTTAGAGGACAAATTTGAAGGAAAAGGCAACGAAATTCGTTTGGATTTTGCTTTTATGTTGCTTTTTGTAGACAGATTTGAAGGAAAAGGCAACCAGAATTACAGATTTCAAGTTTTAGGATGCCTATAAGAACTTTCCCCAAAATGCTTTCCCAAAAAATGTATATTTAAATATTGAAAATATAATTGGCATAAGATATAATCAAAGAAGACATTATATTATAATCAATAAAAGAGAGTGTGTGCAAAATGATTCGATACAGAAAAATAACAGCAATTCTCCTGACATTTTCCCTTTTATTTTTGTCTGCATCACCGATATCGGTGTCTCATGCGGCAGAGATAAAAGGAACGTGTGGAGCAAAATGTAGTTATACCCTGTCCGAGGATGGTGTGCTTACGATTTCCGGGACAGGGACGATAACAAAAAAATTCGATCAAGACGAGAAGATTAATAAAAAAATCAAGTCCGTTGTGATAGAAGATGGGATCGAAAAGATTGGAGATAATTGCTTTGATAGTTTGGGTACATCACCCGATGAAAAGATCGTGATATCGTTGGCAGAGACGATAACGGAAATTGGTGATGGGGCATTGGTTTCTCCACGTATAGCGGTAATAGAACTTCCATCTGGGTTGGAAAAACTCGGAAAGAATGCATTTGAACTTATCGGGATGGAAAAAATTGTAATTCCAGAATCGACAAAAGAAATAGGTGACTGGACGTTCTATGATTCGGATGTAAAGGAAGTGGTATTACCTCGTGGTCTTCAAACTCTTTCCGTCGGAATGTTTGCAGGGTGTAAAAAACTTACAAACCTTCAGTTGCCATCGCAGTTAGAAACGATAAAAGAATATGCTTTTGCGAGATGTAGTTTTACAAAGTTTGAAATTCCAGATACAGTAAAAACAGTAGAAAAATACACCTTTGACAGCTGCTCCAAATTACAGAACATTATCATTGGAAAGTCTGTAAAAAAAATTGATAAAAAGTTTGCGTCAAATTGCATTGCATTAAAAACAATTACGAATCATTCCAAGATTACCATTCCCCTAGATACGATGTCTGGAAAACGAAGCTGGTATGTTGGCAAGAAAAAGGTAACAAAACTTGCTCCGGGAAAGACGGCGACAGCAAAGCTTCAGAAGTATAAGATCAAATATAATCTGGACGGGGGGAAAGTTTTAGGGAAAAAACCAGTTTCTTATCAATATCATCAACAGCAGAAGCTGCCTCAGAAAGTGAAGAAAAAAGGTTATACATTTGTCGGATGGTATATATCGGCAAAAAACGATTGGGAATTATTTCCAAATCATATTACGGAAAAATTGTACGGCAATCTTACTGCCAATGCCATTTTCAAAAAGTACCGTGTGACTTCTACGAAAGGGAGAATACATGTCACGGTGAAGGATGCCGAATATGGAAAGAAAGGGTATAATAAAGAAGAAGACGCCTATTATTTTCGATATTCAGAAAAGAAAGATATGTCTGACGCAAGAATTCATCTCTATACAGCACCTTATGGAGACGGACTTTCTCCAAAGTTAAAAAAGGGAAAGACCTATTATGTCGAGATCACGAGACATGTAGCGTGGTATATGGAAGATAGTGAAGACCTCGAAGAGCCATTTTGCGGATGGCATTGTAAACGAAAGGTTAAGATACAGTGATAAGCGAGAAAGACCTCTGCATTAGAAATAGTGCGGGGGTCTTTTGAAAATAATAAATATCTCCCCTTTACATCCCCGCCTTAAAGTGTTATGATATATACTATATGTTGTGGCTGGGGAAAAACAAAACACTATATATTTGCAGATATCAGGGGCGAAAGACGTTAGTTCCTCGATATCCTTTATGATAAAAGGAAACCACCAACGTGCAACAGAAAGAAAAGATAGGAGATGACAGGCACAGATGGGTAGTGTATGGGTAATAAAGCGAAATGGTGAAGAAGTTGAGTTTGATGCGGAAAAGATCAGCAATGCGATTCAAAAGGCCAACAATGAGGTGACGGATGATAAGAAACTGACGCTTTTACAGATTGCGGATGTGACAAGAAAAGTGGTGGAGAGGATTGAGAAGGCATCGCATGCCGTCAATGTAGAGCGGATTCAGGATTTGGTAGAAATTGCCATTATGGAAGAGGGCGGATACGAGATTGCGCAGAAATATGTGCGTTACCGCTATCAGCGTGAGATTGCGAGAAAAGCCAATACGACCGATGCAGAGATTTTGTCGCTCATTGAGTGCAGCAACGAAGAAGTCAATCAGGAAAATTCCAACAAAGATGCAAGCATCAATTCGACGCAGCGCGATTATATGGCGGGGCAGGTCAGCAAGGACCTTACGATGCGTCTGCTGCTGCCGAAAGAAATTGTGGATGCGCACAATGAGGGAATCATTCATTTTCACGACTCCGATTATTATGCACAAAAAGAACATAACTGCGATCTGATCAATCTCGAAGACATGCTTCAAAACGGAACGGTCATCAGCGAGACAATGATCGAAAAACCACACTCCTTTTATACCGCGTGCAATGTTACGACGCAGATCGTAGCGCAAGTGGCGAGCAACCAGTACGGAGGCCAGTCATTTTCTCTTGCTCATCTGGCGCCGTTTGTGGACATCAGCCGAAAGAAAATATATAAAGAAGTGGAAACCGAATTTGAGGAAAACGAACTGGAAAAAGACGAAGAAAAGATAAAGAAAATTACGGAAAAACGGCTTTTAGATGAGATCAAGCGCGGGATTCAGACCATTCAGTACCAGCTCATTACACTGATGACGTGCAATGGACAGGCGCCGTTTGTCACAATGTTTATGTATCTGGATGAAGTGGAAGGCCAGACGCGGTATGACCTTTCCCTGCTCATCCGCGAAGTGCTGACACAGCGGATTCAGGGGGTGAAAAATGAAAAAGGTGTGTGGATCACACCGGCATTTCCGAAGTTGATCTATGTACTCGACGAGGACAATATTTCGGAAGATTCCCCGTATTATGCGTTGACGGAACTTGCCGCCGAATGCACGGCAAAACGTATGGTTCCGGATTACATTTCGGCGAAGGTCATGCGTGAATTAAAACGGGGGGATGTGTATACATGCATGGGCTGCCGTTCCTTTCTGACGGTGGAAGACAGCCAGCGGAATCCGGATGGAAGCCATAAATATTATGGAAGATTTAACCAGGGAGTCGTGACAATCAATCTTGTTGATGTGGCGTGCTCATCGTACGGCGACATGGACATGTTCTGGAAAATATTAGATGAAAGACTGGAACTCTGCCACCGTGCCCTGCGCTGCCGTCATGAGCGCCTTCTCGGCACCGTTTCCGATGTGGCACCGATTCTGTGGCAGCATGGAGCGCTTGCGCGCCTGAAAAAGGGAGAGACGATTGATAAACTATTGTATAACGGTTATTCGACCATTTCCCTCGGCTATGCCGGATTGTACGAAATGTGCGTGCGAATGACCGGAGAAAGCCATACGGCAAAAAAAGGACATGATTTTGCATTGGCAGTCATGCAGAAATTAAACGACAAATGTGCCGAATGGAAGGCTGCTGAAAATATCAGCTATTCGGTTTACGGCACACCGATGGAATCAACGACCTACAAATTTGCCAAATGCCTGCAAAAGCGGTTTGGACGGATCAAAGGCGTGACGGATAAAAACTATATTACCAATAGTTACCATATTCACGTGACCGAGCCAATCAACGCGTTTGATAAATTGACATTTGAATCGGAATTTCAGAAACTGTCGCCCGGCGGTGCCATCAGCTATGTGGAAGTGCCGAATATGCAGCACAACATACCGGCGGTACTTGCGGTAATGCGGCATATATACGAAAATATCATGTACGCGGAACTCAATACGAAAAGCGATTTCTGCGAGGCCTGCGGATACGACGGCGAGATTCAGATAAAAACCGATGAAAAAGGAAAACTTGTCTGGGAATGCCCAAATTGCGGTAACCGCGACACCGACACACTGTTCGTTGCCCGCCGCACTTGTGGCTATATCGGAACCCAGTTCTGGAACCAGGGAAGAACCCAGGAAATCAAAGACCGGGTGTTGCATTTGTAAAAAACTCTTGCGTTATAATCCATAATCCATTATCATAGAAGATATTAACGCACTGACAGGAGGACTTTATGGAAAAGAAAAAACGAGGGAGTTTTACAGGGACACTGGGATTTGTACTGGCGGCAGCAGGGAGTGCCGTTGGACTTGGAAATATTTGGAGATTTCCGTATCTTGCAGCGAAAAATCACGGCGGCGTGTTTATTATCTGCTACATAATATTGGCATTGACATTTGGATTTGCGCTTCTTACAACCGAGATCGCGATAGGGCGAAAGACCAAGCAGAGCCCGCTTACCGCGTATGCAGCCATTCATCCAAAATGGGGGAAATTAGGCGTACTTGCCTGCCTAGTACCGACGATCATTTTGCCGTATTATTGTGTGATCGGTGGATGGGTTGTCAAATATTTCACTGTATTTGCGACAGCCAAAGCGCATAATGCGGCGCAGGATAGTTTCTTTAACAACTTTATTACATCGCAGTATGCACCGATTTTCTTTATGATGATATTCTTAGGAGCGACAGCGGCAGTCGTGCTTTGCGGCGTGGATAAAGGAATTGAAAAAGCCAGCAAATTTATCATGCCGATCTTATTGGTACTTATCATTGGAATTTCCGTCTATTCGCTGACGATAAAATTCACGGATGCGAATGGGGTTACCCGAACCGGACTTGACGGTTTAAAAGTATATCTCGTTCCGGATGTCAGCGGAATGACGTTCAAAGACTGGGTTGTAATCATTATGGATGCGATGGGACAGCTGTTCTTCTCCATCAGTGTAGCGATGGGAATTATGGTAGCCTATGGTTCTTATGTGCCAAAAGATGTAAATTTGATGAAATCCATCAACCAGATTGAGATTTTTGATACCGTGGTGGCACTTCTTGCGGGCCTTATGATCGTACCGGCAATCTATGTATTTATGGGAATTGAAGGAATGTCCGGCGGACCGGGATTGATGTTTGTTTCCCTTCCGAAAGTATTTGACCAGATGGGCGGTGTCGGCATCGCCATCGGTGTCGCATTTTTCCTGATGGTGCTCTTTGCGGCAGTGACATCTTCCGTGTCAGTCATGGAAGCTATCGTGTCAAGTATGATGGATAAGTTCCATTGGTCGAGAAAGAAAGGTGGAATCATTGTAACCATTTATGCATTTATCGGCGGAATCATTGTCTGCCTCGGTTACAACTTGTTTTACTTTGAACTGCCGCTGCCAAATGGAAGCGTAGCACAGATCTTAGATATTATGGATTATATCAGTAACAATATTCTGATGCCGTCCGTAGCTGTACTTACTTGTATTTTGATCGGCTGGGTTGTGAAACCGGATGTCATCATCAATGAAGTAACGCAGAATGGAGAATACAAATTCAGCAGAAAAGGATTGTATATCGTCATGATTCGTTTCGTGGCACCGGTTCTGCTAGTATTCCTGCTGCTTCAGTCATTGGGAATTATAAATATTTAATGTAACTATTCAGGATCTTATGTATGGGAAGCAATGAATCGTCGTGCTTGCACGTAAGAGGCTTTGATTTCCACATAAGATCCTAATAGGGCTCCCCCTCCGCATATGAGCATTTTTAGCCTTGTCAAAGGCGGGAAAGAACACGAAGTGTTCGAAATGCGAATGTGTGGAAGAGGGGGAACCTGAATAGTTACTATCTAATAACGAAAGGAGCATCTCTCCTGCGCTATCGGTAGGAAAGAGGCTCCTTTTTGAAAAGGGGGGAGGATAAGTATTTTAACTTTATCTTTGGTTATAGTAAGAGTATAACCGGAAGAAAAGAAATTATACAAAGTGGGAAAGGAAAATGAATATGAATATAAAAGTTCAGGAAACCGCAGACCGTTTATTGAATCGGATCGGCGTATCGACATGCAGTTTTACGACAGTAAAAGCGGCAAAAAGAACATTGGAAGAAGAGGGCGCCTGCGTGCTTTCCATGCAGAAACCGCATTGGGATCTGGAGTCCGGCAAGACTTATCTTGTCACACAGTCGGATTCCAGTTTGTTTGCATTTTCTATCGGAAGCCAATTTTTGGCAGAAGAGGCGGCGGAGACAGACCAGATGCTTCGCCTGGCTGCGGCGCACACAGACCATCCCTGCCTTTATATCAAAAGTAATCCGGAAGTAGACACTAAAGGATATGGCAAGTTAAATGTCGAGGTGTACGGTGGTGCTATTTTAAATACATGGATGGACCGTGCCCTTTCCGTGGCAGGAAAAGTAGTTATCAAATCCGATAATGTATTTGAGCCGGAAGTGCGTATTGTGGATATGAAACGTCCGCTTTTTACGATTCCGAATCTTGCCATTCATCTGAACCGCGAAGTCAATAAAGGTGTGGAATTAAACCGTCAGAATGACCTTGAGCCGCTGGCTTATGTCGATGGAACCGAAGTGGAAAAAGAGTTCTTTTTTTCCCTGCTTGCGAGAGAACTGAAAGTATCCGCAAGCGAGATATTGGATTATGAATTATATTTGTACAATTGTGATGCCGGAGATGTTTTGGGCATTCAGGAAGATATGATCTCTGCCCCGCGGCTGGACAACATTACTTTAGTCGAAGCCTGCCTGCAGGGGCTTTTAAATCAGAACCGGGAAAAGGGGATCAATGTCATCGCCTTGTTTGACAACGAAGAGATTGGAAGCCGCACAAAACAGGGGGCAGACAGCGAATTTTTGTACCGCTTGTTAAAGAAAATATACCGCTGTCTCGGAGTGGCCGAAGAAAAGGCAGAGACGGCGATTTTTGGAGGATTTGCATTGTCACTTGATGTCGCACACGGGTTTCATCCGAATAAACCGGAAAAATCCGATCCGACCAATCCGAATCCGCTGGGAAAAGGCGTCGTGATCAAACGTTCCAGTGCACAGAATTATGTAACAGACAGTGAAGCGGTGGCGACCGCAATGATGATTTTTGAAAACGAAGGCATTCCGTATCAGAAATTTGCCAGCCGTTCGGACGTTTCCCAGGGAGGCACACTCGGATCAATCGCTTCCAAATATCTGCCGATGAAAATGGTAGACATGGGAGTGCCGATCCTTGCGATGCATTCTGCCCGCGAACTGATGGCGGCAGCAGACCAGTATTATCTGGAAGAATTTGTCACTGCGTTTTTTGAACAATAAATTTTGAAAGCAACTATTCGGGACACCCCATCCGCACATTCAGTCCTGAATTGTTGCGATAGGAGGAAAATATGTATTTATTAGGATCCCATGTGGGAATGAGTGGAAAAGATATGATGCTTGGTTCCGTGAAGACCGCCCTTTCTTATGGCGCAAATACCTTTATGCTGTACACCGGAGCCCCTCAAAATACAAGAAGAAAGAAAATCGAGGAATTAAATATTCCGGCAGCCAGAGAGCTGATGAAAGAAAACGGAATCGAGACATTTGTCGTACATGCACCTTATATTATCAATCTGGCAAATACCGTAAAACCGGAGACATTTCAGATCGCGACGGATTTTCTTGCGGTAGAATTAGAGAGAACCGAAGCGATGGGATCCGAGACGCTCGTTCTCCATCCGGGTTCTCATGTGGGCGCGGGCGAAGAAGCCGGTATCGCGCAGATCATCAAAGGACTGGATATGGTAATGAAACCGGATATGAAAGTGAAGATTGCCTTGGAGACAATGGCAGGAAAAGGAAGCGAGATCGGTTGTTCTTTCGAAGAACTTAAAGCAATTTATGACGGCGTGCGGTATCCGGAAAATCTCCGCGTGTGCTTTGATACCTGCCATGTAAATGATGCAGGATACGACATCGTCAATCATTACAAAGAGGTGCTGGAAGAATTTGACAGAGTTCTTGGGCTGGACCAGATTGCGGTATTTCATATTAATGACAGCAAAAATCCGCTCGGAGCGCACAAAGACCGTCATGAAAATGTGGGACTTGGCACGATCGGATTTGATACTCTGTACCGTTTTGTCTCGGACGAGAGATTTGCCAATGTGCCGAAAATACTGGAAACACCGTGGATCAAACCAGAAGATGATCCGAAAAATCCGATTCCGCCATACAAAGAAGAAATTGAGATGTTGCAGAGTGGAGTGATGAAACCGTTGACAATTTCATGATTTCCCACTAAAATAGAAAGATAGGAAGTTAAAATTGAAGGAGGCTCTTACAAATGGCAAAGAAACCATATTATTTGACAACCGCCATTGCTTACACATCGGGAAAACCTCATATTGGAAATACGTATGAAGTTGTACTCGCCGATGCAATCGTGCGATATAAAAGAAATCAAGGTTATGATGTGCGGTTCCAAACCGGAACAGACGAACATGGCCAGAAAATAGAATTGAAGGCAGAAGAAGCAGGCATTACGCCAAAAGAATTTGTTGACAATGTTTCTTCTGAGATCAAACGTATCTGGGATCTGATGAACACCTCTTACGACCACTTTATCCGCACGACGGATGAAGAACATGAAAAACAGGTTCAGAAGATCTTTAAGAAATTGTATGAGCAGGGAGATATTTACAAGGGACATTACGAAGGAATGTACTGTACTCCTTGTGAATCGTTCTTCACGCCGTCACAGCTTGTCGATGGCAAATGTCCGGACTGTGGACGCGAGTGCCAGCCGGCGAAAGAAGAAGCGTATTTCTTGAAATTAAGCAAATATCAGGACCGCCTGATCGAACATATCAACACACATCCGGAATTTATCCAGCCGGAGTCGCGTAAAAACGAAATGATGAACAATTTCCTTTTGCCGGGACTTCAAGATCTCTGTGTTTCCAGAACGAGTTTCAAATGGGGCATTCCGGTAGACTTTGATCCGGGCCACATCGTATATGTGTGGGTCGATGCGCTGAGTAACTACATTACCGGACTTGGTTACGATCAGGACGGAAACAGCGATGAAATGTTTGACAAATTCTGGCCGGCAGATCTTCATCTGATCGGAAAAGATATTTTGCGTTTCCATACGATTTATTGGCCGATCATGCTTATGGCACTCGGACTTCCTCTGCCAAAACAGGTATTTGGACATCCTTGGCTGCTTCAGGGCGACGGAAAAATGAGTAAGAGTAAGGGAAATGTACTGTATGCCGATGATCTCGTAGACGAGTTTGGCGTAGATGCCGTACGTTATTTCGTTCTTCATGAGATGCCATTCGAAAACGATGGTGTAGTAACTTGGGAATTAATGGTAGAACGCATGAATTCCGACCTTGCCAATACATTGGGAAATCTTGTAAATCGTACCATTTCCATGTCCAATAAGTATTTTGACGGAGTGGTTAAAGATGCCGGTGTTTCCGAGCCTGTCGATGATGAACTGAAAGCTGTTATCAATGCGGCACCGGGCAAAGTGACAGAAAAAATGGACAAACTTCGTGTGGCAGATGCCATTACGGAAATCTTTACTTTGTTTAAACGCTGTAATAAATATATCGACGAGACGATGCCTTGGGCACTTGCCAAAGAGGAAGAAAAGAAACCTCGTCTGGCTACCGTCTTGTACAATCTGATGGATGGTATCCGTGTCGGAGCGACTCTTTTGGATTCCTTTATGCCGGAAACCAGCGAGAAGATCCTTGCTCAGATCAATGCGACAAAGGGCGAACTTGAGACTTTGAAAGCAGGAGAATATCCAAACGATACCAAAGTAGTTGAAAAGCCGGAGATTCTGTTTGCGCGAATCGATGAAGAAGAATTTATGAAAAAAATTCATGAAAAAGAAGCGGCTCAGGCAGCAGAAGCAGAAAAAGCTGAGGCACCGGAGGATGTCATTGATATCGAAGCAAAACCGGAGATCACATTTGATGACTTTATGAAAATGCAGTTCCAGGTGGGCGAGATCATTGCCTGCGAGGAAGTGAAGAAATCGAGAAAACTTTTGTGCTCCCAGGTTCGTATCGGAAGCGAAGTAAAACAGATCGTATCCGGAATCAAAGCACACTACAGTGCAGAAGAGATGGTCGGTAAAAAAGTGATGGTTCTTGTAAACCTCAAACCGGCAAAACTGGCAGGCGTATTGTCAGAAGGAATGCTTCTCTGCGCAGAAGATGCCGACGGAAATCTGGCACTTATGACACCGGAAAAACCGATGCCGGCAGGAGCCGAGATCTGCTAATAGAATACAAAGAAAACGGAGATAAAAGGCAACAGAGGAATTCTCTTCTGTTGTCTTTTCTAAGAATAATATGATATTTGATACACATAGTCATTACGACGACAAAGCATTTGACGAAGACCGCGAAAGCCTTCTTGGATCATTGGAAGAAAATGGAATTGGCAATATTGTGTGCGTGGGCGCTGACATGAAAAGCAGCAAAGCGGCGATGGAACTGGCACACAGTTATGAGTTTGCCTATGCGGCGGTCGGGGTGCATCCTTCGGACACCGCACCCCTCACAGAAACCGATATGGAATGGCTGGAACAGGCTTCCCACGACGAAAAAGTTGTTGCCATCGGAGAGATCGGTCTTGATTATTACTGGAAAGAGCCGGAGCCGGAAATTCAGAAAAAATGGTTCCGCCGCCAGATTGAACTGGCAAAAAAAGTAAATTTACCGATTATATACCACAGCCGTGAAGCGGCGAAAGATACGATGGATATGATATTGGAAACCCATGCGGCAGACTGTCGCGGCGTGATTCATTGCTATTCGTATGCCAAAGAGATGGCAAAAGAATACGTCGATATGGGATTTTATATCGGAGTCGGCGGTGTGATCACATTTAAAAACGGACGGCGATTGAAAGAGACGGTAGAAGCCATCCCGCTTTCACGTATTGTGCTGGAGACGGACTGCCCCTACCTTTCGCCGGAACCAAACCGCGGCAAACGAAACGATTCCACAAACTTAATTTATGTGGCACGCGAAATTGCCGCGATCAAAGGAATTTCCGAGCAGAAAGTAATTGAAGAAACAGAAAAAAATGCCAGAAAGTTATACCGGCTGGATGAAAAAAACAGGAGGTGAATATGGAAAAATTAAGCAATCCAAAAGAGACCATACAAGTGCTTCAAAAGCATGAATTTCAATTTAAGAAAAAATTTGGACAAAACTTTTTGATCGATCCGCATGTGCTTGATAAAATTGTCGACGCGGCACAGATTACAAAAGACGATTTTGTGCTGGAAATCGGACCGGGGATCGGCACATTGACGCAGTATCTCTGTGAAAATGCAAGACAGGTGCTTGCGGTGGAGATTGATGATAAATTGATCCCTATTCTCAAGGAAACATTGCAGCCTTACGACAATGTAGAAGTGCTGCATGGTGATATTTTAAAACAGGACATTCAGCAGATCGCAGACACTTACAATGACGGAAAGCCGATCAAAGTGGTGGCAAATCTGCCATATTACATTACCACGCCGATCATTATGGAATTATTTGAAAGCCATGTTCCTCTGGCAAATGTTACCGTCATGGTGCAGAAAGAAGTGGCAGACCGTATGAAAGCAGAACCGGGGACAAAAGATTACGGAGCGCTGTCTCTCGCGGTTCAATATTATGCCAAACCATACATCGCCGCCTTTGTGCCACCGAACTGTTTTATGCCGCGGCCCAATGTCGGCAGTGCGGTCATACGACTCGACTGTCTCGCAAGAGTGCCGGTCGAAGTGCACAATGAAAAACTGATGTTCCGTCTGATCCGCGCTTCTTTTAACCAGCGCCGGAAAACCCTGCAAAATGGAATTGCAAACAGCGCAGAACTGTCTTTTACGAAAGAGCAGGCAGCGCGTGCGATTGAACAGGCGGGATTTGATGTAAGAATACGAGGCGAAAAATTAGGGCTGGAAGAATTTGCTAGATTAGCAGACGAATTGGAAAGGATGACAGAAAATGGATGAAGAAAAATTGACAATGGCAGATTTTGAAGATGAAATCAATGCCTCTTTTGTAAAATTCCGCCCGGGACAGGCGATAAAAGGAACCGTTGTGGCAATCGACGAAGACGAGATCGCGCTTGATCTGCAATCGTATTCCCGCGGAATCATTTCGAAAGAAGAATGGAGCAATGACCCGGATTTTCACGCAATGGATGAGATCAGGATCGGAGATACGCTGACTGTGATCGTTTTATATGAAGATGAATCCGGACAGACAATCACCTCCCTGCGTCAGGCAAAAGAAGTGGCAGCCTGGGAAACGTTACAGGATGCCCTTGCCAATCATACCATCTTTGAAGTGAAGATCAAAGAAGTGGTACCTTCCGGAGTAATTACGTATCTTGAGGGAATCCGTGCGTTTATTCCGGCTTCCAAACTGGCGGCACAGTATGTCGAGGATCTGGAGTCTTACGTCGGCAAAAAGGTTCAGGTACAGGTGATTACGGCAGACGAAGACGAAAACCGCCTTGTGCTTTCGGCAAAAGAAGTGGCGAAAGAACGCCTTGCACAGGAAAATACCGCGAAATTAAATGCTCTGCAGAAAGGGTTTATTACCGAGGGTACGATCACGCGTATCGAATCTTACGGCTGTTTTGTCGAATTTGGAGACGGACTTACCGGACTGGTGCACATTTCACAGATCTGCAATAAGTTTTTGAAGTCGCCAAAAGAAGTGGTCAAACTTGGCATGAAAGTAAAAGTGAAGGTGTTGTCTGTCGAAGACGGAAAAATTCGCTTGAGCATGAAAGAAGCAGAGGACATCGCGCCGGAAGTGGAAGAAGCAGTCAATGACTCGGAGGAAACTTCAATGGAATACACCGATGAGGAAGCGACGACATCGCTGGCAGGTCTGCTGAAAGGAATTCAATTGGACAATTGACAGGCAGATAAAAGTACGTTATACTAATTCCTATAGGAAAGGCAGGTGAATGATATGAAAAAGCTGAACAATAGCAGAAAACGACACAATGGAATCAGTCACATCTATCATTCACATTATCGTGCTTTATGCAGCCGGCATATGTAATATGAGGATAAATACAAGTGTTTCTGGTTTCAGGAACACTTTTTTTATGCGAAAATTTTCTGCGCAACGAAAAGGTTTACAAAATAAATAACCGGCTGCAGGAAAGCAGGTAAATATGAAAATTATTTCTATAAGAAAGAATCCGCAATGGGTGGAAAAGGCAAAGGCGTATTGTAAGGAAAAATGGAGTGATGTATACGGCCCATTTGAAGCGGCATTGAATCAATGTCTGCAAAAAGAAAATGGACTGCCGGAAACATGGCTTATGCTGGGAGGTATGCAGCAAGATGAGATCAAAGGGTTTTATCAGTTGTGTGACACAGAGCCGGTGGAAAATGAGACAAAGCGAAGTCCATGGCTGACAGTGCTTTTTGTAGAACCAGCTCTCCGTGGATGGCACTATGGCGAATTGCTGATGAACCATGCTAAGTATGAGGCGGGGCACCTCGGATATGACAAATTGTATCTGGCCAAGGATCATATCGCATTTTATGAAAAATACGGATTTCGTGAGATCGGTTTGGAGCGGTTCACGTGCGGACGTCCGACGAAAATCTATGAGGCAGATACCTTCAGGGAAGTGCGGCTGACCGTTTATGACGAGAATAACTTACCCGGTGATGAGACATACTTGAAGGTTGCGGCGTATAAAGGGGGGTACATGTCAGGCGAGAATGGAGCATTGGCACTGCATTTTGAAAAATACTTTGCACCGCCGGACTCTTTTACGAAAAAGTGGTTTACGATTCTGGCGTTTTGTGGCGATGAATTGATCGGCAGAGTGAACTTTATCCGGAGTTCCACAGATGTTCACCATTGGTATCTTGGCGATCTGAGTGTGAAATCCACAGAGCGAAGAAAAGGAATCGCCAGCCGCATGCTGCAAAGAGGAATCGACCGAATCCGACAAAGTGGAAATGGGGACGAATACATTTGCGCGTATATTGAGAAAGATAATATGGCATCTATTTGCCTTCACACGAAATTTGGATTTGCAGATACAGGAAAATGTCTGCCCTTTGAGGATTTTGTGTTTGGAGAAACGGAAACGACATACCGTATGAATTTGTAATAAAACGCAATGCAGAGAGGGGATATCTGGCTGGAAACCACCGGTCGGATATCCTTTTCCTATAAAAAGCAATCTGAAAACGATGGAACAATCCGTGAGAACTGCAAGAAAATCACGAAAAATGTCGAATTTTCGCGGGTTAGAACAAATATTGAAAAAAAATCAAAAAAAATGAAAAAAAGTGTTGACAAAAGTGTCGCCGTCTGATAATATATATCTTGCTGACGCGGTAAAGACAAAACAGCAAAACAAAAAAAGTTAAAAAAAGTCTTGACAAAGCAAAAGCGATTTGATATAATATTTATCGCTGACGCAAAATGCGACAGCAAAGAACCTTGATAACTGAACAGTGAAACAACCCTGAAAATTCAAATATATATTGAGTTTTCAGAATCAACAAGATTGATTCCTGAAGATTCTTTTGAAA
>QWCN01003390.1_pt1 | contig 22051 bp, 18 predicted proteins | sample 1972711 | NCBI WGS metagenome assembly QWCN01 (sample SAMN09866707, study PRJNA288562) | Human gut metagenome isolate term1_stool, whole genome shotgun sequencing... | isolation source: gut | host: Homo sapiens | place: USA: California
TTTGTCCCAATTCAAAGTTTGGAAAACGAAGGAATACTGTATGTATTTCTCGTTTTTCAAACTGAAGAAGTGGGGCAAAAAGACGGCTGAGACTCGCAGGCACAATTGTGCGGTGTTGCCTTAGACTTGCAGAGAGGAGAAGCACAATGTCGGCTTATCAGGCGCTATACCGCAAATACCGCCCCCAGACCTTTGACGACGTTTCCGGACAGATGGCGGTGACGCAGACCCTGAAAACCCAGATCATGACCGGGAAAATGAGCCATGCGTACCTGTTCACCGGCTCCCGGGGCACGGGTAAGACCAGCTGCGCCAAAATTCTGGCGAAGGCAGTCAACTGCCTGAATCCCGACCGCGGCAACCCCTGCAACGTCTGCGAAGCCTGCAAGGCCATTGATTCCGGCTCCTGCATGGACGTGCTGGAGATCGACGCCGCCTCCAACAACGGCGTGGACAACGTCCGCGATCTGCGGGACGACGCCATTTATACGCCGTCTCAGGTGAAAATGCGGGTGTATATCATCGATGAGGTGCATATGCTCTCCATTTCGGCCTTCAACGCGCTGCTGAAGATCATCGAGGAGCCGCCGGAGCATCTGCTGTTCATTCTCGCAACCACGGAGCTTCATAAGGTTCCGGCCACGATTCTGTCCCGGTGCCAGCGCTTTTCCTTCCGGCGCATCAGCCAGGAGGACATTGCGGCGCGGCTGCAATACGTTGCCTATCAGGAGAACATCGACCTGGACGACGGCGCGGCGCGGGTGATTGCCCGGCTGGCGGACGGCGGAATGCGGGACGGCCTGAGTCTGCTCGACCAGTGCGCCTCCGCGACCACGGGAGAGCTGACGGCAGAGCGGGTATACGCCTGCCTGGGCATTGCCGGGGAGCGGAAATGCGGGGAAATGATGGGCTATATTGCCGCCCACGATACGAAAAACGCTTTGGAGCTGTTCAACCGGCTCTATACCGAGGGCAAAGACCTGGGCGCCATGCTGGATGAGATGGCCTGCCTGACCCGGGACCTTCTGGTGCTGAAAACCGCCGGAAACGTCGGAATTACCATGCTTTCCGGCGTGGCGTCGGACAGAGAAGCGCTGGAATTGACGAAAGCGCTGACCAGTGCCGAGCTGGTGCGCATGATGGAGCGGCTTCAGGAGACGATGGCCGGCTTTACCCGAAGCGCCAGCCGCCGCATGGATGCGGAGCTGTGCATCGTGGAGCTGTGCCAGCCGGAGCTGAGCCTGGATGCCAAAGCCCTGAACGCCCGTCTCACCCGCCTGGAAGAGCAGGTGAAAAGCGGCGCGTTCGTCCCGGCGGCTCCCGTGAAGACGGAGAAGGCCGCGCCGGAGAAGGAACCCTATGACGACGATCGCCCGCCTATGCCGGACGATGCCGATGCGCCCCCGGCGCAGGATACGCCGCCGGTGATGGAAAGCGAAGCCCCGGTCGGCTTCTGGTCGGACTTGGTGGCGGCGGTTCGCAAGGAATTGAAGCCCCCCATTTCCGGCTTCTTCGTGGTGACCCCCAATGCGCCGGTTCAGGGCGCGCTGGTGGGGGACAGGCTGGAGCTTCGGTGCAGCAACGGTTTTACGGCGCAGATGCTGGACAGGCCGGAAATTCTGGAGGTCGTCTCCCGGAAGGCGGCGGCAATGCTGTCCCGCCCGGTGAAGGCGGTGACGGTGGACATGTCGGAAAAGCCCGCCGCGAATCCCAGAATGGAGCAGCTGATGAACTTCGGCAGGGCGCACAGCGACATTGTAACGATTAAACGATAATTTCGTGTGAATTTTCAAGATAGGAGAATTATAGTATGGCAAAAGGCGGATTCCGGGGTATGCCCGGCGGAATGAATCAGGCGGCTATGATGAAGCAGGCGCAGAAGATGCAGCAGGAAATGCTCAGGATGCAGGCGGAGCAGGAGGCCAAGACCTTCACGGCGGCATCCGGCGGCGGCATGGTCACGGCCACCGTCAACGGCAAGCATGAGGTGATCGGCATCGAAATCAAGCCGGAAGCGGTAGACCCCGACGATGTGGAGATGCTCCAGGACATGGTCATTGCCGCAGTCAACGAGGCCATGCGGGCGGCGGACGCCGAGGCGGCGAACAACATGTCCCGTCTCACCGGCGGCCTGAATCTGGGTGGCCTGTTCTAAGGAGTCAGTATGCAGTTTTTTCCCGCTGCGCTGCAAAATCTTGCCGACCAGTTTGCGAAGCTTCCGGGCATCGGCGGCAAAACGGCGCAAAGACTTGCCTTCCATGTGCTGAGCCTGCCCATGGAGGACGCGGAGGAATTTTCCAACGCCATTCTGGAGGCAAAAAAACAGGTGCATACCTGCCCCGTCTGCCAGAATCTGACCGATCGGGAGGTATGTCCCATCTGCGACGACGATACCCGGGATAAGGGCGTCATCTGCGTTGTGGCTGAGCCGAAGGATGTCATCGCCATGGAGCGCAGCCGGGAATTCCGGGGCGTTTACCATGTGCTTCACGGCGTTATTTCTCCCCTGAACCACGTGACCCAGGACGACATCAGGATCAAGGAGCTTCTCCGCCGGGTAGCCGGGGGAGAGGTCAGAGAGGTCATCATGGCGACGAACCCGGACACCGAGGGAGAGGCCACGGCCATGTACATATCCCGTCTGCTGCGACCCATGGAGGTCAAAGTGACCCGGCTTGCCTATGGCGTGCCGGTGGGCAGCCAGCTGGAATACGCCGACGAGGTGACGCTTTCCAGAGCCTTGGAAGGGCGGCAGGAAATGTAAACGAGAAAAATTGGGGCTGCCATTGGCAGCCCCAATTTTTGTGCTATGTCAAGCTTTCTTTGTGAAAATTCCAACAGGAAGCTGGGAAAGAACCACACCGGCAAACATCAGGCCGCAGCCCAGCAGCTCCCAGGCTGTCATGGTTTGATGGAGAATCAGCCAGCCGCCCAGAGCGGCAAAAGCGGATTCCAGGCTCATGATCAGCGACGCCGTGGTCGGCTCCAGATTCTTCTGACCGACGATTTGCAGCGTGTAGGCGACGCCCATGGACAGAACGCCGGAAAAGACCAGGGGAAACCAGCAGGCGGCGATGGCGGAGAAACTGACGGATTCCTTCGTCAGCAGAATGAAGGGCAGGGAAAGCACCGTAACCACCAGCGCCTGAATGCAGTTCATGCGCAGACCGTCCAAATTTCCCGCCAGCCGGTCAATGCAGGTGATCTGCACGGAAAAGGCCAGGGCGCAGCCCATCAGATACAGGTCGCCCTTGTTGATCTGAGAAACGCCCATGCAGCTGAGCAGATACAGCCCGGCGACCGCCAGCGCCACGCTGAAAACGGTGGTTTTGGGCGGCTTTTTCCCGAGAAACAGCCCCAGCACCGGCACCAGCACGATGTACATGGCGGTAATGAACCCCGCCTTTCCCGCGTCGGTGTAGACGATGCCGATCTGCTGCAAGCTGGATGCGACGAACAGGGCGCACCCACAGATCAGCCCCACCCGCCACAGCGTCGGGTCTTTCCATTTTGCTGCGGATTCCCGGAAGCTGCACTTGCCGGCATCCAGCAAAAACCCGCAGGGAATCAGAAACAGCACGGCAAGCAGGCACCGCGCGGCCTGAAAGGTAAAGGGGCCAATATGATCCATGCCCACGCTCTGGGCGATAAAGCTAAAGCCCCAAATGGTTGTACCCAGCAGCAGACACAGACTGCCTCGAATGCGTTCTCTCCTCATTTTCATCACCGCAGGTTACTTTAGCATAATTCGCCGATCATTGCAAGCGGCGTTGCTTTTTTTGGATAGTGTGGTATAATAGTAGAAAAAATCAGGAGGATAAATTATGGAAGAAATCAAAAAAATCCCAAGCCGCGACCAGATTCCGGCGGAGGACAAATGGGCGATCGAAGACCTGTACGCCACCGACGATGCCTGGGAAGCGGATCGGGCAACTCTGGAGGAAAGCCGGAAGACCCTGGCATCCTTTGCCGGACGTCTGGGGGAGAGCGGCGAAACGCTGTATGCCTATCTGGAAAACATGGAGCGGGTCAACGCCAAGGCGGAGCTGCTGGGCAATTACTGTATGCGCCGGGCGGACGAGGACACCCGGAACGCCGCCTACCAGGGGATGACCGGTAAATTTATGAGCACCGTGGTGGCACTGGGGGCGGCGTGCAGCTTTGATACCCCGGAGATCATGGCAATTTCCGACGAAAAGCTGGCGCAGTTTTACGCGGACTGCCCCGAATTGGAGCGCTACCGCCGCTTCCTGACAGACCTGCGCCGCCGCAAGGCGCATACCCTCTCCGCCGCGGAGGAAAAGCTGCTGGCGGCGGCGGGAGAAATGTCCCAGGCGCCCGACACCATTTACGGCTCCCTCACCGACGCGGACATGAAGTTCCCCGACGCCGTGGACGCCGACGGGAACAAGCATCCCCTGACCCAGGGAACCTTCGTCAGCCTGGAGGAAAGCGGCGACCGGGTACTGCGCCGGAGCGCCTACGAGAATCTCTACGGCGTTTTTGGCGACTTCAAGACCACCGCTGCCGCCATCCTCAACGCCCAGAACAAGCAGCTGAAATTCTTTGCCGAGGCGCGGAAATACGACACGGCCTTTGAAGCGTCTCTGGACGCCACCAACGTCCCCACCTCCGTCTACAAGAACCTCATTGAGACGGTTCACAAGAACATGGACAAAATGCACCGCTATGTCCGTCTGCGCAAGAAGCTGCTGGGCGTGGACGAGCTGCATTTCTATGACGTGTACACCCCCCTGCTCAAGGATGTGGACAAGCGCATCCCCTATGAGCAGGCAAAGCAGACCGTCTATGACGCGCTGGCGCCCCTGGGCGACGGTTACCGCGCCATCCTGAAGGACGGCTTCGATCATCGCTGGATTGATGTGTACCAGAATGAGGGCAAGCGCAGCGGCGCCTACTCCGCCGGCACGGTGGTGCATCCCTACGTGCTGCTGAACTATACCGGCACACTGGACAGCCAGTTCACCCTGGCCCATGAGATGGGTCATGCCCTCCATTCGTACCTGTCCAACAAGCATCAGAACCCCATCGACGCGGATTACGTGATTTTCGTGGCGGAGGTGGCTTCCACCTGCAACGAGGCGCTGCTGATGGAGTATCTTCTGAGCAAAACCACGGACAGAAAAGAGCGGGCGTACCTCATCAACCACTTCCTCGACCAGTTCAAGGGAACGCTGTACCGGCAGACCATGTTCGCCGAGTTCGAGCTGAACATCGGACAGATGGCAGCCCAGGGGCAGACCCTGACCGCGGACGTGCTGAGCGCCGAGTACAAGCGCCTGAACGAGCTGTACTACGGCCCGGACATGGTGGTGGACGACTTCATCGCCATGGAGTGGGCGCGGATTCCGCACTTCTATTACAACTACTATGTCTTCCAGTACGCCACCGGCTATTCCGCTGCCATTGCCCTGTCCCGCCGGATTCTGCGGGAGGGCGAACCGGCCGTGAAGGATTACCTGGGCTTCCTCTCCGGCGGCTGCTCCAAGTCCCCCATCGACCTGCTGAAGGGCGCGGGGGTGGACATGACCAGCCCGGAGCCTGTGAACCAGGCGCTGGCGCTGTTCGGCGAGCTGCTGGATGAGATGGAAGCGCTGACCCGGGAGTAAATATATGGCAGAGCTGTTTTTGCCCACCCTGCACACCTTCGCCATGAACAACATCTTCACCGGCTCCAAGGGGCTGTTCCGCTTCCGGGCGGAGCCGAAGGTGGTCATGGCGAACCCGAAAGAGGTGGACTTTGCCCAGAGCGCCATCCATGTGGAATATTGGCACGGCCTTTACTGCTATGAAAAAAGCACCATGGAGGGGGAGTCCACCTTCCCCATGAGCGAGGAAGGCCGGGAGGACATGCGCCGCTGGCTGGAAGAACGAATCTGATTGGAAAACCTCTGCGGAACCGGCAGCCGCCGGTTCCGCAGACTTCCGTCAACCCTAGGATATTTTTCGGAAAACCGCCCGGAAAAACAGGAAATGAGCCTTGACTTTTTCCCTTTTTGTGATAAAATATCGACGATATGGAAAGACATTGCGGAAACCAAGCGGAAATGTAGTCCTTCAGCGAGGGGGAGAAGGTGCAAGCCCCCGGATGAACTCCCGCAAGCCATTTCCCGCGTTGCCCGGGATGACCGGGACGGGCGCTCCCGTTACAGAGCGGCTAAGATGCCTGGTTTTCAGGCGAATTAGGGTGGTACCGCGATTTACGTCGCCCCTATTGTGTAGGGGCGGCGTTTTTAGTTGGAAGCGAAAAATTCACTTTCAGCTCCGACAATTATTATGGAGGTAGAAACCAATGAATCCCAAGCCTTACGGCGTAAATGAACTGCGCGAGATGTTCCTTTCTTTCTTTGAGAGCAAGGGTCACCTGCGCCTGCCCAGCTTTTCTCTGATCCCCCAGAACGATGCGTCTCTGCTGCTGATCAACTCCGGCATGGCGCCCATGAAGCCCTACTTCAAGGGCGAGGTGGAGCCGCCCCGTCACCGGGTCTGCACCTGCCAGAAGTGCATCCGCACCGGCGATATCGAGAATATCGGCAAGACCGCCCGTCACGGCACCTATTTCGAGATGCTGGGCAATTTCTCCTTCGGCGATTACTTCAAGCACGAGGCCATTGCCTGGAGCTGGGAATTTCTGACCAAGGTGGTCGGCCTGGACGAGAACCGGCTGTACCCCTCTATCTACGAAAAAGACGACGAAGCCTTTGAGATCTGGAACAAGGAAGTGGGCGTCCCCGCCGAGCGTATTTTCCGCTTCGGCAAGGAGGACAACTTCTGGGAGCATGGCTCCGGCCCCTGCGGTCCCTGCTCCGAAATTTACTACGACCGGGGCGAAAAGTACGGCTGCGGCAAGCCCGGCTGCACCGTGGGCTGCGACTGCGACCGCTACATGGAGGTCTGGAACAACGTCTTCTCCCAGTTCGACAACGACGGCCACGGCAACTACACGGAGCTGGCGCAGAAGAACATCGACACCGGCATGGGTCTGGAACGTCTGGCGGTGGTCTGCCAGGACGTGGACTCCCTGTTCGATGTGGATACCGTCATGAACATCACCCACAAGGTCACGGAGCTGACCGGCGCGACCTATGGCCAGAGTGTGAAGATGGACGTTTCCCTGCGGGTCATCACCGACCATATCCGCGCAGCCACCTTCATGATCGCCGACGGCGTGCTTCCCAGCAACGAAGGCCGCGGCTACGTCCTGCGCCGTCTGCTGCGGCGGGCTGCCCGCCACGGCAAGCTCCTGGGCGTCAACCACCCCTTCCTCTATCAGATTGTGGAGACCGTGGTGGAGGAAAACGAGGTTCACTACACCTATCTGCGGGAGCGCTGCGACTACATCACCAAGGTGGTGAAGGTGGAGGAAGAGAACTTTGCCCGCACCATCGACGGCGGCATGGCGATCTTCTCCAACATGCTGGCAGAGCATAAGGCCAAGGGAGAGACGGAGTTCTCTGGCGCCGACGCCTTCAAGCTGTACGATACCTACGGCTTCCCCATTGACCTGACCCTGGAAATGGTGGCCGACGAGGATATGACGCTGGATCAGGCGGCATTTGCCCAGCTGATGCAGGAGCAGAAGGTTCGCGCCCGGGAAGCCCGGAAGGCGCTGGGCGATCTGGCCTGGGCAGGCATCGACCTGGGGCTGGACAACACCCCCACCACTTTTGTCGGCTACACCCAGAATAACTGCGACGCCAAGGTTCTTGCCGTGTGCGTGGGCGACGAGGTTTCCGGCACCATTGCCGGCGGCGAAAAGGGCATTATCGTGCTGGACAAGACCCCCTTCTACGCTGAAATGGGCGGCCAGATCGCCGACCAGGGCGTGATTCTCATGGGCAACAGCCGCTTTGTGGTGTCCGACGTTCAGAAGGACAAGGGCGGCAAGTACCTGCATCACGGCAAGATGGTCACCGGCTCCATCAAGGTGGACGATATTGTGGTGGCCTCTATTGACGTGGAGCGCCGCAAGGCCATCATGCGCGCCCACTCCGCGACCCATCTGCTGCAAAAGGCGCTGCAGACGGTGCTGGGCGACCATGTCCATCAGGCGGGTTCCTACGTGGAGCCTGACCGGCTGCGCTTCGACTTCACCCACTATTCCGCGCTGACGCCGGAGGAGCTGGTGAAGGTCAACGCCATCGTCCAGAATTCCATTCTGGAGGGCTACAACATCGTGACCCGGGAGATGCCCGTTGACGAGGCCAAGGCCATGGGCGCCACCGCGCTGTTCAGCGAGAAGTACGGCAGCACGGTTCGGGTGGTCAACATGGGCAACTACTCCATCGAGCTGTGCGGCGGCACCCACCTGGACAACACCGCTAAGGTCGGCCCCTTTGAAATCGAGAGCGAGTGCTCCGTCGCCTCCGGCGTCCGCCGGATCGAGGCCATTACCGGCAAGGCCTGCCTGGAGAGAATGGAGCGGAACCAGACCATGCTGCTGGAAGCGGCCGCCAAGCTGAAGACCAAGCCCATCGAGCTTGGCTCTCGGATTCAGGCACAGCTGGAGGAGCTTCGGGAGCTGCGGCGCACCATCGAGGCCTACAAGGCCAAGGAGACCGTGGGCGAGATCGACCGGATTCTCTTCGGCTCCCACAATGTGGACGGTCTGAAGGTCATCACCGCCAGCGTTCCCAACGCCGACACCGGCAGACTCCGCCAGATGGGCGACGTGCTGCGGGATAAGGATGCTTCCGTGGTTGCTGTGCTTGCCACGGTCAACGAGGGCAAGATCACCTTCCTGGCTGTCTGCGGCAAGGACGCCATTGTCCGGGGCATCAAGGCCGGCGACCTGGTGAAGCAGGTATGCTGCTGCTGCGGCGGCAGCGGCGGCGGCAAGCCCGACTCTGCCATGGGCGGCGGCAAGGACGTCACCAAGGTGGACAACGCCCTCGCCGTCGTGGACGATTACGTGGTTTCCAAATTGAAGTAATAAGGAAGGCGCTGCCGCAAAGGCGGCGCCTTTTCCAACGATAAGGGGGCGGCGGGATGCGTAAACTGGTGTGGTTTTCTCTGGGCTTCGGCGCGGCCTGCTGCCTGTGCGCGTATGTCCTCACGGGAAGCGTGCGGGTCATTTTGACAGTCGCGGGCGGGGTGCTGACGCTTCTGACGGCGATTGCGGGGAGAAAGTACATCTGGTTCCGGCGGGTTGCCGCGATTTTCCTTGGCTTTGCTGCGGGAATGGGCTGGTTTACCCTGTATGACGGCTTTTACCTCAGCGCCGCCGGGGCGATGGACGGGAAGACGGCGGACGCAGTCATCCGGGTGTCGGACTACAGCTATGAAACGGCATACGGTATCGGCGTGGACGGCACGGTGCAGCTGGAAGGAAAATCCTACCGCCTTCGGGCGTATCTGGATTTGGACGAACCATTGGAACCCGGGGACCTGATTTCCGGTCAGTTCCGTTTCCGTGCCACCACGCCGAAGGAAAACAGAACCTATCATGCCGGAAACGGCATTTTCCTGCTGGCGTATCAGGTGGACGAGGTTACTGTTTCGCCTCATGAGGGCGCGTTCTGGCGGGATTTCCCGCCACGGCTGCGGCACCGGATTCAGGAAATTTTGCAGACCTGCATCCCGCAGGATGCTGCGCCCTTCGCCCGGGCGCTTCTGCTGGGCGATACTACGGATTTGAGCTACGGGGTGGATACCAGTCTGAAAATCAGCGGAATCCGCCATGTGGCGGCTGTTTCTGGGCTGCATGTGTCGATTCTGTTCGCATTGCTCACTGCCGTTACTTTCCGGAAGCGGTTTCTGACTGCCCTTGTGGGTTTTCCAACGCTGCTGCTTTTTGCGGCGGTGGCGGGCTTTACCCCGTCGGTCAGCCGCTCGTGCATCATGTGCGGACTGATGCTGGCGGCGCTGCTGCTGAACAAGGAATACGACGGCCCTGCGGCGCTTTCCTTTGCCGCCGTGGTGATGCTGACTGGCAACCCGCTGGTCATCACCTCCGTGGGCTTCCAGCTGTCCGTGGCCAGCGTGGCGGGGATTTACCTCTTTTCGCCGGGCATCCGCAAATGGCTGCTTTCGCTGTTCCCGGACGGCAAAGGGAAGGGCGTCAGACCCACGTTGATTCGCTGGTTTACCGCCTCCGTGTCCATCACCCTCAGCGCCATGATTTTCACAACGCCGCTGAGCGCCTGGTATTTTGGCACCGTCAGCCTTGTGGGCGTGGTGACCAACCTGATCACCCTGTGGGTCATCAGCTTCATTTTCTATGGGCTTGTGGCGGTCAGTCTGGCGGGCGCGTTCTGGACGGGCGGGGCGATGATTCTGGGGAAAATCGTCACGTGGCCGATTCGTTATGTTTTGTTGATAGCGAAGCTGCTGGCGGACTTTCCCCTGGCGGCGGTGTACACCAGAAGTCCGTACATTACCATCTGGCTGGTGGCCGTGTATGTGCTGCTGCTGGTGTTCCTACTGAGCCGGAACCGCCGCCCGGGCGTTCTGCTGTGCTGCGGCACGCTGGGACTGTGCCTGGCGCTGTTGGCATCCTGGGCAGAGCCGATGCTGGACAGCACCCGGGTAACGGTGCTGGATGTGGGGCAGGGGCAGTGCATTTTGCTGCAAAGCGAAGGCCGGACGTACATGGTGGACTGCGGCGGGGACAGCGATACCGAAACCGCGGACATTGCCGCAGAAACGCTTCTGAGCCAGGGCATTTCCCGGCTGGACGGGCTGGTTCTGACCCACGGCGACCGGGATCACACCGGCGCGGCGGAAAATCTTTTGAGCCGGGTAAAAGCGGATGTCCTCATCCTCCCACCGGAGAATGGCATTTTGACGCCGGATAACGAAGAGGCAGTTTACGCCGGGCAGGACTTGCTTTTGACCTACGGGAAAACAAACCTGCACATTTTCGCCGCCGATTCCCATGGAAGCGAAAACGAAAACAGCCTGTGCGTCTTGTTTGATACGGAAAACTGTGATATACTCATAACGGGAGACCGGAGCGCCTACGGCGAGCGGATGCTGCTCCACGCCGGGAAAATCCCGGAGGTGGACGTGCTGGTTGCCGGACATCACGGCTCCAAAAACTCCACCTGTGAGGATCTTCTCGCCGCAGCCAGACCGCAGACGGTCTGCATCAGCGCAGGAAAGGACAATCTCTACGGACACCCGGCGGCGGAGACCTTGCAGCGGCTGGAAAGCTTCGGCTGCACGGTATACAGGACAGACCGGGACGGAACCATTACCATCAGAAGGTGAAACCATGGCAAAAAAAACAGCCCCCGGGGGCAATTTACAGGAACTGAAAACCCAGCTGAAAAGCAAGGACTTGGGGCGGCTGTACATTTTCCATGGGGAAGAGGTCTTTCTGCTGCACCACTACCTGGAGCAGATGAAAAAACAGCTGCTGGACGCGCTGACGGAGTCCTTCAACTTCCACCGGATGAACAGTGAGACCTTTGATTTGCAGACCTTTGCCGATGCCGTGGAGAATCTGCCCATGATGGCGGAGCATACCATGGTTCAGGTGGACGAGGTGGATCTGTTCAGGCTGGGGGAGTCCGACCGGAACAAAATTGCGGAAATTCTATCGGACATTCCGGATTACTGCACGGTGGTGTTCACCTACGAGACGACCCCTTGGAAGCCGGACAAGCGCCTGAAAAAGCTCTGGGAGGCGATCGACGGCGCCGGGCGGATCGTGGAATTTGCCAAGCAGAATCAGAAAGATCTGGCAGCCTGGGTCACAAGGCATTTTATGGCCCGGGACAAGCGGATTTCCACGGATCTGTGCCTGTACCTGATTGACATCACTGGCGGTACCATGACGGCGCTGAGCGGCGAAATTGACAAGATCTGCGCCTATTCCGGCGCAAACGAGATTCGGAAGGCCGACATCGACGCCGTCACCGAGCCGGTGCTGGACGCCGTGGTGTTCCAGATGACGGATATGCTCAGCGCCGGGCGCTTCGACCAGGCTCTGGTGAAGCTGCAGCAGCTGCTGAAGATGCAGCAGGAGCCGCTGGCAATTCTGGGGGCGGTGGGCAACCACTTCCGCCGGGTCAGCGCCGCGCGGACGCTGCTGGACAACGGAAAAAACGCTTCCGACCTGCAAAGGCTCTGCGGCATCCCGGACTATCCCGCGAGAAAGACCATGGAGGCGGCCAGACGGTTCACGCCGGAGTTCTGCCGCCGGGCAGCGGAGCTGGTGCTGGAAACGGATTATAAGATCAAAACCTCCTACGATGACCCGGAGCGCCTGTTGGAGCTGCTGCTGTTGCAGCTGGCGCAGGAGGGACGCAATGGTTAAAATCAGGGAAGCCATTGTGGTGGAGGGACGCTACGACAAAAACACCCTCAGCCAGGTGGTGGATGCCCCCATTCTGGAAACGGCTGGATTCGGCATTTTCAAGGATAAGCAGCAGATGGCGCTGCTGCGCCGTGTGGCGGAAAAGCGGGGATTGATTGTCTTCACGGACTCCGACGGGGCGGGCTTCGTCATCCGCAACCACATCAAAAGCGCCATCCCCGGAAAATACCTGAAGCACGCCTACATCCCGGATATTCCCGGCAAGGAACGGCGGAAGTCCGCCCCCGGCCGGGAGGGCAAGCTGGGGGTGGAGGGCATGACCCCGGAGGTCATTCTCGCCGCCCTGCGAAACGCCGGAGCCACCATAGAGGGGGAGGAAACGACATCCTCCGGGGGTATCACCAAGCAGGATCTCATGGCGCTGGGGCTTTCCGGCGGGAGCAATGCCGGAGAGAAGCGGAAAGCGCTTCTGAAAAAGCTGGACCTGCCGGAACACATGAGCGCCAACGCCATGTTACAGGCGTTGAATTTGCTATACACCCGGGAAGAACTGGAGCAAATGCTGAATGAATCCGGAATCGAACGCGATTAAATGGAGAGAATATGGTTGATATACAAGTCAGGAATCTGACAAAATTCTTTGTAATTGGAGAAAATCTGCTGGACAACCTGAGCTTTGAGATTCAGGAAGGGGAGCGGGTGGCGATTCTCGGCCGCAACGGCTGCGGAAAAACCACGCTTTTCAATATCCTCACCGGCCAGATGGACTATGACAGCGGCGAGGTCTATGTCAATCCCAACAAGCGTCTGGGGTTAATTTCCCAGATCCCCAAGTTCCCGGCGGGCTATACCGTGGAGGACGTGCTTCGCACCGCCTATTCCGGCCTCATGAAGGTGAAGGCCAGAATGGAGCGGCTGGAAGCGGACATGGCGGCCGGCGCAACGGCGGAGCAGCTGCGGGAGTACGACAGCCTGTCCAACCGCTTCCAATCCGGCGGCGGCTATGAAATGGATGTGGACGTGGACAAGGTCTGCAACGGCCTGGGCATCCCGGCGGAACAGCGCGCTCAGGAATTCGACAGCCTTTCCGGCGGCGAAAAGACCAGAGCGAACCTCGCCCGCCTTCTGCTGGAAAAGACGGACATTCTGCTTCTGGACGAACCGACCAATCATCTGGATTTGAGAAGCGTGGAATGGCTGGAAGGGTATATCCAGAATTTCCGGGGAACGGTGCTTGCCATTTCCCACGACCGCTATTTCATCGATCAGATCGCCCAGCGGGTGATCGAGATCGCGGACGGCCACGCGGAATTCTACTCCGGCAACTACTCCTTCTACATGGACGAAAAACAGGCGCGGTTCGACCTGCAAATGAAGCAGTACGAGCAGGAGCAGGCGAAACTGAAGCAGCTGGGCTACACGGTGGAGCGGATGAAGGGCTGGGGCATCAATAACCGCACCCTCTACCGCCGCGCCATGTCCATCCAGCACCGGATGGATCGCATCCGCAAGACGGAACGACCCAAGACGGAGAGAACGATGAAGGCCAGCTTCGGGGAGCGGGATTTCTCCGGAGACGTGGTGTTCAGAATGAAGAACGTGTCAAAATCCTTCGGCGACCGGACACTGTTCTCCGACGTGAATCTGCTGGTGGAGGGGGGCGAGCGCATTGCCCTGCTGGGGGACAACGGCACCGGCAAGTCCACCTTCATCAAGTGCCTGCTGGGGGAGGAGGACTGCCAGGGGAAAATCCAGTTCGGCCCCACGGTGAAGTGGGGATATCTGCCCCAGATTATCCACTTTGACCACCCGGAGCGGAGCCTTTACGACACCATGCTCTACGAGAAAAACTGCACGCCTCAGATGGCGAGGGACCGTCTTGGCGCGTTTCTGTTCCAGGGGGAGGACGTGTTCAAAACCGTGGGCAACCTGTCCGGCGGCGAGCAGTCCCGCCTCCGGCTGTGCATGCTGATGGACGAGAAGATCAACCTCCTGATTCTGGACGAGCCGACGAACCACCTGGACATTGCGTCCCGGGAGTGGGTGGAGGCCGCCATTGAGGAATTCGAGGGCGTGCTGCTGTTCGTCTCCCACGACCGGTATTTTATCGAAAAGTTTGCCGAACGCATCTGGCTGCTGGAGGACGGGAAAATCCGGGATTTCCCCTGCGGATATCAGAAATACCGCTCCATTCTGGAGCATGAAGCCGCTGCGAAACCGGCCGTTTCCGCCGTGCCGAAGCCCAAAAAGGAGCGCCCCAAAGGTGGAACCAAGGACGCGGACAAGCTGGTGCGGCGGCTGGAGCGGGAGATCGAGAAGCAGGAGCAGGTCGTTGCCGACCTTGACCGAAAAATCGAAGCGGCATCCGCCGACTATCAGGAGCTGACCCGTCTGCTGGGAGAGAAGGAAGAAGCCGAGGCGGCGCTCATGGATTTGATGGAGCAGTGGGAACAGGCACAGGCGTGAAGAATGAAGCTTTGACGGTTGACACTGTTCGACACCCGGCCTATAATAGAAATATCAAGAAAAAAGGAGCAACAGAATCATGAGTTCTTGTAACGGAAATTGTTCCGAATGCGGCTCTGACTGCGCCGATCGCAAGCCCGAGAGCCTGCTGGCGGAGCTGAACCCCAATGCCAGCGTGAAAAAGGTCATTGCCGTGGTCTCCGGCAAGGGCGGCGTGGGCAAATCCACGGTTACGTCCATGCTGGCCGTTGCCATGGCACGGGAGGGAAAACGGGTCGGCATTCTGGATGCCGATATCACCGGCCCCTCTGCGCCCACTGCCTTCGGCGTTACGGAGTGCCAGGGCGCTGACGAAAGCGGCCTGTACCCGGCACTGACCCGCACGGGCATTCAGGTGATGTCCATCAATTTGCTGCTGGACAACCCCGCCGACCCGGTGGTATGGCGCGGCCCGGTCATCGCGGGCGCGGTGAAGCAGTTCTGGACGGACGTGATCTGGGAGGACGTGGACTATCTGTTCGTGGACATGCCTCCCGGAACCGGCGACGTACCCCTGACGGTGTTCCAGAGCCTGCCGGTGGACGGCGTGATCATTGTCACCTCTCCCCAGGATCTGGTGTCCATGATCGTGGCGAAGGCGGTGAAAATGGCGAACATGATGCACATTCCCGTGCTGGGCTTCGTGGAGAACTATTCCTACCTCCGCTGCCCGGACTGCGGCAGGAAGATCAGCGTCTTCGGCAAGAGCCATCTGGACGAGATCGCCGCCCAGTTCAATCTGCCCATTCTGGCGCGTCTGCCCATCGACCCCGCCGTGGCGGAGTCCTACGACAACGGCCAGATGGAAACGGTGAACACGGAAGCACTGTCTGCGGCTGTGGAAGCTATTGAGAAGTAAAAAGAACCGCCTAGTAAATGGGCGGGGGCATAAGACAGTTAACAGGCACAGCAGGATAATCTGCTGTGCCTGTCCTTGTATCATTGAATGCGAGCACCCCTTGCCTCTCCCTATGGGAGAGGTGGCCGAGCGCAGCGAGGACGGAGAGGGTAAGTAAGAGTGTAACGCCCTCTCAGTCACCTGCGGTGACAGCTCTCCCAGAGGGAGAGCCAAGGGTTTGTACCCCGTCAAACTGCTAGGGGGGCTTTTTTACAGCAATCCCAGACTTTGCTTCCATTTCAGCACACGCATAACGGAAGCGTTCAGGGCATCAAAATCGATGCGCCCGTCCAGTACGGCGCTCAATACAGCGCTGTACTGCTCCGCATAATCCGTGGAGCACAGCAGATCATTCCCCGCCTGAACGGCCAGCACGGCGGCCTCACCGGTGCCGTAGCGGTCGGTGATGGCTTCCATCACCAGATCATCGGTCATGACCACGCCGTCAAAGCCCATGGTGTCCCGGAGATACCGATGCACGGCGGGGGAGAGGGACGCGGGGGAGTCTCTGTCCAGCGCCTGGACGATGTTGTGGCTGACCAGCACCGCGCCGCAGCCCGCCTCGATTCCGGCGGAGAAGGGGAGAAGATCGCTGCTTTCCAGCGCTTGCAGGGAGCGGCTGTCAACCGCCAGCCCGGTGTGGGTGTCGGCGTTGTTGCCGTAGCCGGGGAAATGCTTCAAAACGCTGCCAATCTGGTAGGCGTTCATCAGCCTGACGGTTCCGGCGACAAAATCCCCGGTGGCTGCGGCGTCCTGCCCCAGCGAACGCTGGTACATAAAGGCGTTGGGGTCTTCGGAAATGTCGCACACAGGCCCCAGATTGACGTTGATCCCGAGAGATTGCAGCAGCTGGCAGATCTCCTCCTCATTGGAAAGCGCCTGGGTCAGTCCGCCGCCGGCAAAGGCTTCCCGGGGAGAGGGGAAGCCCTGGGAACGGAAAGCGGGATAGCGGCTGATCCTGGTGACGGTTCCGCCCTCTTCGTCCACGGCCAGCAGCATTGGGACATTGGCGACGGCCTGATAGCCGGACAGCGTTTGCCGGAGGGAATCCGGCGTCTGCCCTTCAAAATCCGCCCCGAACAGGACGAATCCGCCCAGATGGTACTCTTGGATGTCCGTCAACGCGGATTCGGCGTTGCAGCGCGCCAGAAACAGCTGGCCGACCCGCTCCTCAATCGTCATGGAATCCAGAAGCTCCTGAATCGGGTCGGGGGGCGTCGTGGTGACGGGGAGGTTTGTCTCTGTAGGAACCGGGGCTTCGGTCGTGGGCGTCGGGAGCGTCGGCTCCGACGTCTCCACCGGGGCAGCGGCGCAGCCGGTGAGAAAAAGCAGTATAAGCAAAATGGAGAATCGTTTCATGGTTGTACCTCGAAATGCCAGGAATGGGAAGGCGGCGCATGTCCGCCTGGCAGACATTCTAGCACAACTGTCGAAAAAAGTCAAAAACCCTCCGCTTGAAAGCGGAGGGTAACATTTTGTTTTTTACAAAACCCAGCCGATCAGGAACCACAGCAGCAGTAAAACGATGGCGAGGGGGATATACGCGGAAAGAGCGGCGGCGCTGACACAGATCACCGTACAGCCGAAATATCCCAGCAGGAACACCACGCCGCAGATAATGCCGGAGGTGAACACGGCCTTGCTCAGCTGCTTGCCGATGATGTTGGAGAAGAAGAAGGTATACAGCGCACCGAAAATCGGATTGACCACCGTCAGAACCACGCTGAGAACCAGATTCATCAGACCCATCAGCAGTGCGACAGCCAGAATCACCAACAGAATGGTCGGCGCATAGGTCACCAGCACGTTGGGCAGATAGGTCTTGAACGCCCAGTCCACCAGAATGTGCAGCACCATGGCGAACAATACCATCAAAATCCGCAGGAAAAACCAGCCCACGGCGGAGTTCCCCCGGGGAATCAGCGTGTCCAGGAGATTGACCAGAAACGCCAGAATTATCAGCGACAGAATTTCACTGCACACAATGGTCATCGGCGACCCCTGGAAGGGGATGATCAGCAGATGCTCTCCCGCAAACCGGACAAAGGGCAGGGGAGACAGCAGCGCGTCCAGCGACCAGGGCTTGAAGGTGTACACCCCAATGGCCACCGCATAGACGAACAGGATGCCCATGGCTGCAGACAGGGAATGGTTCAGACTGGAGCGTTTTCCCAGAAAAACCCGCCCCATAAAGCCCAGCATCAGGGAAGCGGCGGCAAAAAACAGCATGAACTGCGCTGTACCGGCCAGGTCGATCTCCGTTGGTATGTAGGACGCCGCGCCGGAAATTGCCTTTTCCAGATCGTCCGGCAGGTAAGCGGAGGCGGCGGCAAGCACGTTCTCCACGTCGCTGGGAAGGTAGTCCGCGACGACGGAGAGGGTAGAGCGAAAATCCATAGGAATGTCCTTTCCCCAGGGTCTATCTGAAAGCCGTCAAAATATCCGGTTGTTTTACCGGCCTTCAGATATGCCCCGGCCCAGGGCAGCGCCGCACAATTGTGCCTGCGAGTCTCATACTATTTCTCGATAAAATGGTTAATACCATTTTATCCTGCGAATTCTTCGCAGGCCGCCGGTAGCGGCGAGAAATGTATGGACTTACGTTTTCTTGCGGCTACGCCGCTGGCTGCTGAAACAGCAGCCGAATAAAACGGTTTTTAACCGTTTTATTGAAAACTAGTATCAGCCGTCTTTTTACCAAATTGTACGGCGCTGCCTTAAGAAAAGCGGCCGCCAAAGTTTGGCGGCCGCGCACCTTTTGAAGATGAGATAGATTACTTGATCTCGGCCTCGGCGCCGGCTTCCTTCAGCTCGGCGACCAGCTTCTCGGCGTCTTCCTTGGAGATGGCTTCCTTCAGGGTCTTGGGGCAGTTGTCCACCAGATCCTTGGCGTCCTTCAGGCCCAGGCCGGTAGCGGCACGGACAACCTTGGAGCGGCAACAGCGGCGGCAGCGGCGGAAACGCCGAAAACTTCTTCCAGAGTGTGAACCAGTTCGGACAGCTCCAGAACGGTCAGTTCCTTAACCTGCTCAACCAGAGCAGTGACTTTTTCACTAGCCATGATAAATTTCCTCCTAAAATGATGTGTAGTGAGATGTTTGTGGGGTTACGCGATCAGGCTTCTGCTTCTGCAGGAGCGGAGCCGTCCTTCTGCATCCGGATCTGATCCAGAACGAAGGCCAGGCTGGAGATAGGCGCCAGGAAGGTACCCAGGACAGAAGCGACCAGAGCGTTCTTGCTGGGCAGCTCGCCGAAGCCGTTGAGCTGGTCAGCGGACAGCACGGAGCCTTCCACAACGCCGCCCTTGATGGCCAGGGTCTTCAGCTTGTTCTTCTTGGCAAACTCGCAGACGATGCGAGCAGGGGCGATGGGGTCGCCGGTGGTGGAAGCCATAGCGGTGGTGCCGTTCAGAACCTCAGAGAAATCATAGCCGGCATTTTTAGCGGCGAAATTGGTCAGGGTGTTCTTAACGACGGCGTAATCCACGCCTGCTTCACGGAACTGCTTACGCAGCTCGGTATCCTGAGCGACCGTGATACCCTTGTAATCAACGAAGACGACGGAAGAGGCTTCCTTCACCTTGCTGGTCAGAGCATCGACAACGGCCTTCTTGCTCTCAAGAACCTTTGCGTTGGGCATAATTTTCACCTCCGAAAATAAAAAAGTCCTTCTGCCACAAGACAGAAAGACACGCAGAAATTTTGTATTCAGCGCACCTCGGCAGGACTTACGGATAACTCCACCTGCTGTCTCTGGCAACTGCTATATTCTAGCATGGGGGAGGGTAAATGTCAAGGGAAATTTGATGTATTTTTGAGAAAAAGCGGGAGGACACGCGCCCTCCCGCTGGAAGTTTCAATTTATGGGATGATTAGTTCAACATCAAGTACCTGCCAGTCATTGAAATTATCCATGAGGGGATGGAGCTGGGATTCGTCGTAAATATCATATATCCACAGGCAAAGACGGTAGGTGCCGCTTGGCAGATCACCGTAGGTTTCGCTCCAGTCGACGGTAAACTGGCAGGTGCCGCCCATAGCAATTTCCACTTCGCAATCCGGGGTGTCGGTGCCAACCTCGGGAGCAATATAGTAGCCGTCGATTTTTAGCTGCCCGATCTGCTGCCCGCCGGATTGCGTGCAGGTCACGGTGGCGCTGTGACTGGTAATGTCGGACAGTTCAAAGGTAAGCCCCCAATCCTCTCGGTTTACGAAAGCGCCGGTTTCCGGGTCGGTAAAGGCGCAGGAAGGGTGCAGGTGATAATCCGGGGTGGTGCGAAATACGATCAGCTGACTGACCGGATAGGCCTTGCCGTTGGGCGAATTGAACACGTCGTATACCAGCCACAGGTCATAGTCGGGGTAATGATAGTTGTAGAAGGTCACGCCGTGCTGTGTCTCAAAGGTCTCCTGGCAGCGGCCATCCCGGGCGTCCTGACGGGCGCGGAAGAAGATTTCCTCCTCGGTGATGTCGCCGTTTTTGAGGGCATCTTCCAGTCGCTCGTCGCCGCTGTTCAGGGAAATGGAAACGTCGGTGACCCCGCAGTAGCTCATACCCTGATTGAAGTTGTTCCCGAGCTCCTCCGGGGAGAAGATCTGAGAGTCCGTGTTGCCGACCCTTGTAACGGTAAGATTCAGAGCGGGGACGTCATCCCCGGTATGTACGATATCCTTTGCCGCGTCCGTTGCATCCGGCACACTGGCCTGAACTTCATTGCGGCCGACGGCAAAGCCAATGCCCAGCAGCAAAACCGCGGCCAGAATCAGGCCGATTATGGACAGAATTTTTCGTGACTTCATGGGAATACCTCCTTTGTTGCCTGTTTCAGGAAACGGTAAAATCCAGATTATAAATCTGCGTGTCGTAGAAGTTCCGCATCAAGGGGGGCTTCTGGGATTCGTCGTAAACATCGTGAACATAGAGCATGATTCTATATTCTCCGCTGGAAAGCTGCCCGTAAGGCTCTGTCCAGTCGAGGGTGAACTCGGTGACATCATCCTCCTTGAGGACGACATTGTCCATGGGAGGACTAAATTCAAAACCGTCGTTCAATAACAGGAAAAGGCTATTGCTTGCCAGACAGTAGCCCGTCGCTTCCAGCTGGCCGATCTGCTGGCCGCCGGAGTGGGTACACCGAATGGTCATGCCGGTGGGAGAGACTTCTGTGATCTCAAAGGACAGCCCCCAGTCCTCCAGGTCATAGATTTCTCCGGTTTCGTCATCCACAAAAAGGTGGCAGGGTGCCAGGCCGGTGTCCTTTTCATAGACGACCATTTCGCTGATCAGGCGCTGCTCACCGCTTGGAGATTCATAAATGTCATAAAGCAGCCGGAGGTTATAGTCGGGGTAGGCGAATGTAAAATTGGTCAGGCCGTTCAGGGATTCATAAGTTTCCTCGCAGAATCCCTCCCGGGCGTCCAGCCGTGCATTGCAGAAGATTTCTTCCTCGGTGATGAAGCCGTCCCGCAGTGCCTCGTTCAGGGGCATACTCTGACCGTCAATATCAATGGTCACACTGGCTATGTTAAAGTTGTAAATCAGCTTCTCGCTGAAATTGCCGCCCAGCTCGTCGCTGGTATATTCAACGTAATCGGCACCTTTGTCGAAGCTGACGGAAAAACGCAGATGCCCCATGGAAGCGGGTTCCGATTCTGTGGGTGCCGGGGTCGTACTTGCGGCATCCGGGGCTTTTTCATTTGTACAGCCGGTACACAGCAGCAAAACCGCGGCCAGAATCAGGCCGATTATGGACAGGATTCTTCGTGATTTCATAACAGCGCCTCTTTCCAAGAACGTATATTTTTATTGACACAAATTCATGATAACACAAAACGTGCATTTTGTCAAATGATCCAGGCTGAAGGAGAAAATACGGAATTTTGTAATAAAGCATGTTTCCGGACGGAACACATCCGGAAACATGCTTTCGCTATTCAGGATTGCCGGTTGAAACAACGCATAGGCGTATAACAGAGCGTCTAAAACGCAAGCGCGATCCATTTTTCAAAAGAATGTTTTATCCGTTCTCTATTGCCTGCTATAATAGTGATGGTATTTCTAAATGGAATGCGGTACTGACAGGGTCGTTTAGCTATAATGGTTCCAGCGCGACTTGCTCGTCCTCAAGTGTGGACGTGACAATATTTGATTCTGATTGGTACGTGATAAGCAAATATGCAAGTAAAAGCGGAAATACTGCGACGGCGTCGGTAACGGTGGGGCGGCGTTATGATGGGAGTACCATCAAAGTACCTGTAAGCCTTAGCCTGATACTAGTTTTCAATAAAACGGTTAAAAACCGTTTTATTCGGCTGCTGTTTCAGCAGCCAGCGGCGTAGCCGCAAAAAAACGTAAGTCCATACATT
>QWCN01002786.1_pt1 | contig 22003 bp, 17 predicted proteins | sample 1972711 | NCBI WGS metagenome assembly QWCN01 (sample SAMN09866707, study PRJNA288562) | Human gut metagenome isolate term1_stool, whole genome shotgun sequencing... | isolation source: gut | host: Homo sapiens | place: USA: California
CAACATCGAGGTCAATGACGATAATGAGGATTTTGAACCTAAAGAAATACGGACAATAATACGTACTGCTATCGACCGTGTTGCACCTCGCTATGGATATAAATCTTGCGAGGACTCCACAAGAGTACTTACCATTAAGAAAGTCAACACTTTTACTTCTCGTATTATCCATAGCTGCGATTTTGCAATAGTGTATAACTGCACTGATGGCAGACAACAGTATATTCGGTTCAACAAAGATAACAATTATTATTCTTGGGAATATCAGGCCAAAGGTTTTGCTGATCTAAATAAGAAAACGGACTGGCTGAAAAAGAATGGGTTATGGGGAAATTTGCAGGATTATTACATCGAAAAGAAAAACGCAAACGAGAATCCGGACAAGCACTCTCGCTCAGTTTTTGCAGAGTCAATAAATGAAATGTGTCAGAAAAACGGCTATCGCAAATAGCCTTTTTCTTTGCCTACTGCAACGCAATTATCAAGGGCTGACCGCCATGGTCAGCCCTCGTTTTTTGCGTTTGCCTTGATTTCCGCAATCTCCTTTTTCATCTCCGCAATCAGCACCTTGAGCTTTCCCTCGCACTCCTCCCGCGTGGTAGCGTAGATATTTTTGGCGATTCGTTTCCCGTTCACGCGCGGGGAGAACCTGCCCTCGTAGAGGTGGTCGTTTATCATCGTCACGCAACCCGTACCGGGCTTGCGTATCTTGCCCTTATACGGCTCAAATTTCGGCTCTGTCGGCTGATCGGTTGCTTCACTGTCACTTACCTTGTCCGTTGCGTTCGGCTCGGGAATGGGCGTGTCAGCCCCCGCAATTTCGCGGTCAATTCTCGCCGCCGCCTGCTGTTGCATCGTGTCGGTGATGTGGCTATAGATATTGAGCGTGGTTTCTGCGCTGACATGTCCTATCATGGCGGACAGCGTTTTGATGTCCATGCCGTTTTCCAGTGCCATGGTGGCAAAGGTGTGGCGGAGATCGTGAAACCGCACCCGCTTGCAGTTTGCGCGTTCCAGTATCTTCTGAAACCGATGATAAACCGCCGAAGGGTGTCGCGGTTGCGCGAGGTCAAGCGGGGACGGGAAAATCCACTCGCTGTCGGTTCGCGTTTTCAGTTCTGCCAGCAGTTCTGTCATTTCGGGCGGTAGCAGAATCATGCGGTTGGAGGATTTTGTTTTCGGTGTGGAGATCAGCACCTTTCCGTTGACCTTCAACACCTGCCGCGAGATGTGAAGCTCGCCCGTTTTCAGATTCAGATCCCGCCATTTCAGTGCGAGAATTTCGCCACGGCGCATGCCGGTGGTCAGCTCCAGAAGGAAGAGCTCGTAATATCCCTCCTCTCTTGCCTGTATGAGAAACCGCGTGATTTCCGGCGGAGTCAGCACCTGCATTTCCTTTGCCTTTTTCGGTGGCAACTTGCACCCGACGGCGGGATTGATGCGGATCAGCCCTTCGGTTACCGCTTTTTCAAGTGCCGTGCGGCAGGTCGTATGGCAGGAGCGCACCATGCGGTCGGACAGCCCTTCTCCGAATTTATCGACATGCTTTTTCCGTCCGCTCTTTTTGAGCCGTGCGTAAAACTGTTGCAGGTCGTTCTGCGTCAGCTTGTTCAGCGGGATGCAGCCGACGGACGGGATGATGTGCGTATAAATCCTTACCGAATAGCACGCCTGTGTGGTCGGGCGGAGCTTTGGTGCGGAATAATTCTGATACCAGAAGTCAATCCAATCCCCGAACGGCATGTCCGGCTTGATTTTCTCGCTCCGCCGTCCGCATTCCTCCCGCAACTTCGCCAATTTTTCCTGACACTCGGTCTTTGTGTGCGCCGTCACATTTTTTGTTTTGGCATAGCCGTTTTCCTTGTACCCGACGACAATTCTGCCTTCCCACCGTCCGTCCTTGCGTTGAAAGACACTGCCGTCACCTTGCTTTTTCTTTGCCATTTACTCATCCTCCAGTTTCAGTTTTTTGACCATGCCGCCGACAATCGCGGCGGCGTTTTTCTGCATGTCACCTGTCACGTGCGTATAGGTGTCAAGCGTGAAGCTCGCGTTTGTGTGTCCGAGAATGCCCGAAAGCGTTTTCGGATCGACTCCGCCTTTCGTTGCGTGGGTGGCAAAGGTATGACGGAGGTCATGAAAGCGGATGCGCGGCAGCTCCGCATTTTTGAGGATCGTGTGCAGTTTTTGGTATGCCGCTGCCGGATTCATCGGCAGGTTGGGGTTGCACGGATTGTAGAATACCCACTCATTCAGCGCGTTTTCCTTGCGTTTGGCAAGCAGTGCGGCAAGCGTCGGCGGCAGGACAATCGTCCGTTTGCCCGCGCCCGTTTTGGTTTCGCCGATCTGAATCTTGCCGTTTGTGACGGCGGAAAGCGACCGTTCCACCCGCAGACGGCGGTTTTCAAAGTCGATGTCGCTCCATTTCAGCCCGCAAATCTCGCCGCGGCGCAGTCCCGTCATACATTCCGTATAGAAAAAATCCCGCCAATCGGGGTAGGCTTCGATCATGCCGAGAAATTTCTCAAGCTGACCGTCGTCCAGCACCTGTTTGTCGGGATAATTTGGCTTCGGCACGGTTGTACCGTTCGTGGGATTGCGCACGATGAGCCGTTCCTTCACCGCCGCGTCGAGCGCTTCGTGGAGCATCATATGGATGCCGCGAACCATGCTGTCGGCAAGCGTTTTGCCTTCATTATTCTTCCTTTCGTAAGTTTTTTCGCCAACTGCAAAGATACCACAGGTTCGAGTGAATATCTTAAGCGCGCACACGCCAAAACACTTGCAGGAGCAGGTGGCGGGCATCGCCTCCATGGACAGGTTTGTCCACACAATATGCATTCCTGCCGCGATACTGATAGATCGGCATATTTTGAATACCTCATGACATCCACTTGAAATGCCTACCACATTTGTTGTGCCCGGCAAGCAAAGGGCTTACCCGCATGTTGGGCGCTGTCGATTCCGATATTTTCCGAAAAATCAATCGCAACTTGTAAAAACCTCAAATAGCGAGAGGTGGACAAATAAAATTTACGTGCTATAATAAAAGTACAGTCCGGCCGGCTGAATTTTTCGGAGGTATACTACTATGACTTTCGGTCAGATCATCAAAAAACTGCGCCGCGACGCAGACATGACACAAGAGCGACTTGCGGAGGTTCTTTCTGTATCCGCACAGGCTGTCAGCCGCTGGGAAACGGACACCGGCATGCCAGACGTCTCCCTTCTGCCGCCCCTTGCCAATCTTTTCGGCGTTACGACCGACCATCTGCTCGGCGTTGACATCACCAAGAAGGACGAAAACATCGCTGCTATCCGCAAAAAGGCAAACACCTATTCCGAGCGGGGCTATTTTGCCGAAGCACGTGAAATTCTGGAACAGGGACTGAAACAGTACCCGAACAACTATCGGATGATGCGGGACCTCATGTACGTTTCCTTTTATCAGTACCGCGCCGCATCGGATGCAAAAGACACAGAGCTTGCCGAAAAATACAAGAGCGAAGCGATTGACCTCGGAGAAGCCATTCTTGCGGGCAGCACCGAGGACCGCACGCGCCACAGCGCCGTTCAGATACTCTGTTTTCTGTACAAAGACGGTGAAAACGCCAAAAGAGCCGTAGAGCTTGCGGAATCTATGCCTTCCATGGCAATTTCGCGCGACTTTCTCCTCCCTGTCGTCACCGATGGAGACAGATGCTACAAGGAAACGCAGAGCAAGGTATTCAATCTGGTACAGTTTCTGGAGGTTGCGATCGGCAGCATGAATGTGAAGCTTGATTCGGGCGAATATGCTTACACGAGCGAGATGCGGGCGGCTTTGCGCGACAAGCAGATTGCGTTTCTCCATCTCATGTTTGAAAATGGCGATTTCGGCTTTTTCGACACACATCTGCACTATATTCACAAAAATCAGGCAATGTACTATGCCAAGGTGGGCGACAACGAAAAGGCGATTGAGCACCTGCGGCACGCGGCGGAGCATGCGCTTCGGTTTGTAAAGCATATGTGCAAAGAGCCGTACACGTCGCTGTTGTTCCGGAACATGCCGGCAGGTAGCTTTGCCACCACCGGGACAAACAACGATGCGGCGGAACTGCTTAACTCTATGAGGCAGCCTGTTTTTGACAACATTCGGGACACGGAAGCTTTTAAGTCTATCCGGAATGAGCTGTCCGCTTATGCCGGGAAGTGGAATGTCTGATTGTTTTATAATGGATTGAGATGGCGGGAGGAGTGTTGCAGTTTCCTTGCAGGTGTTTCTGCATAAACTCTTTCTCCCCATCCCCACCCCATCATAGCTAAGCCGTTTGCTTCACTGCAAGAGGTAAAATCCTGCAAACTTTTAGCTTGACCAACTTGCTTTAATCTTCAGTGAGAGCCAAAGAGTGGACCACGGGAAAAAAGGACTTCGGCGTCTGAGCTGGTCTTCTCCCGTGGAAAAATTAGCTTATGCAGGCAAACCAACTGTAAGTTTTCACGCGTAGAGCATTATTCTTTTTTCATGCTACACCGTCAGACCCTGTCATAGCGTGTCTGTTCGTCGAGCCATTCGAGCAGTCTGTCCCGCGGAATGATGATGCGTCCCGCCACGATTTTCAGCTTCGGGAAGTTCTGCTCCCGCACCAGCTCGTAGGCACTGGCACGGGAAATGCCGAGCAGGTCTGCCACATCCATCACGGTCAGGTACATCGGCAGTTCCTCCCGCGTTTTGTAAATCGAGTGCTTCATCTTACGCGCCTCCTTTCCTTTTGTTGTATTTTTCTAGCGCGGCTTTGAAGTTCATCCGCGCTGATGCCTCCCATATCTGCTTTTCAAAATATACCTGCTCCACCGGTGCAAGCCTCAAAAAAAGAGTGCCGATCTCTCGACACTCTTCCTCATGATGTTCAGAGAAATTAAGGGTTACAGATCATTGCCAATAGCGGTATTATATGCATATACATCCACGCAATGCGATAGTACCAAGATTGTGCTCTGCGTTCAATCGACAAATATTCCGCAAGATTATTCTCAAGTTGTTCCGCGACAGTACCCTCAGACAAACCTGAGTATTTCGCTATTTCCCCCACGCTCACATATTTGCTTTCATCATGGATTGTCAACGTAAACACAGCAACAAGTGCTTTCATACTGACCGCCGTACTCAAATTGCGCATTATGTTACACAGAATTGAAATTTTCTCATTTTCCAAATGCATCATACGATTGTCCGAGAAAAACACCGAGCCATATCGCATACGCATGGTAATGTCCGGATCCGAAATGCCTGACAATCCCCACTCCGCTTTGCCGGCGTGCTCAATGGCATCGTCGGAATTCCATCCCGGATTACCGTCAGATTGCATTTTTTGGAAAGCAGTATCGCATGAATCATATAGACCAGCTTTAGTGCCAGTTTTGCATCATCACCCGCCTGTGCATCATCAATTGCAGCACGAAGCTGCAACGGCAGATTATCAGATATTTCCGTATCACGATATCCCATAAGCCAGTCTATGGAGACATCAAAAAAGGTTGCGATATTCGGCAAAAGCTGAATATCGGGACAGCACTGAGCGGATTCCCACTTACTGACCGCCTGATTTGTTACGCCAAGAGCCTGCGCCAGTTCCTCCTGTGTGATTCCTTTTTCCTTTCTCAACAAGATAATTCGCTCATTTAGCTTCAATGGTACCATGTTTAACCTCCGTATTCGTTTTTGTAACTGTAAATACATTATAAGCAATCTTCATACGAAAAGCAATGACGCATTGGTTTGATGAGGATATTTCCTTCCAACAAAGGGTTGGAAAGCTTGTTCTCGGTGGTCGTATGGTGTCTCCGATACTGTGCATCGTCAGAGAAAGGAAGCCTGGTCGGAGGCAGTGTCGGCAGAAAGGTCGCAGGAGCTCCATACCATCATATCCGCATACAGCGGTTCTGCGATAAAAAGGCAACGACCGTCACGGCTTGCACCAGCGCTTCGCTTGTAGCGGACATAGTGGATGCCGTCAATATCGAAGCCGTAGGTGTACAGGGTCACAGCATTTACTTTTTCGGTAAAAAAAGGATGCCCAGCAGAACCTGTGGGTTCAAAGCAGCCTTGAACATCATCTTCTTTTTGCTGATACGACCGTATTTTGCTTTTTCCACCAAGGCTAACGAGGTTTTTCGGAGAACATTCATATTCAACGGTGACAAGTCTTTTTTGGCTCTTGCATCATCTTCTCGGAATATTACGTCTAAATTCCAATGAAGTTGATTCTCAATGGACCAGTGCTTTCTGACCGCATCAGAAAATTCGGCCACATCGGTCAGAGAGGTGATGTAATACCGCCGCTCCTTCCGAAACGTGTCCTTTTCGCGGACATGAGTATGGACCATACCTATCCCGTTCAAATTTGCCCATTTCCCGCGATCTTCCTCCCACGAAAGATCCGTCAACAGCGAATAAGTACGCCTTTCCAGCCGCCCATGATCCTTTTCCACAGTTTCTTTGGTCGGAAACTCATGGGGCATATCGCGAAAGTATGCCACCGCATCGTTATACAGCACCAGCTGATTTTCTTTTAGTGCAATTACATAATCCGCTTTTTTGTCTGTAATTTTCTTCGCGATCTCTTTTTGACAGCTCATAGCGTCGGCGGTTACGATGCTTCCTTCTACGTCAATCACATCCAAAAGCGCAGGAACAGCGCTGATCTCGTTGCTTTTTTCATCCACAACGATTTCTCCGAGCGTTATTTGATTATCTGCCACAAAGGCGCTGACAACATGATACGCCTTATGACTCGCGTTTGCACTCCCGCGAATGGTTTTTCCATCAACGGCAATCACAGAACGCTTTTCTCGCTCGGTATCCAGCCAGCCGTACAGGCATTCTGATAATTCTGTGGGGTTCAGACGTTCAAATAATCGGCGGAATGTGTCGCTATCCGGTATTCCATTGGGTAATTCCAAAAATGTACGCAGCCATTCTTCGCACTCGAGACCAAACGCCTCCATATCGCTGTAGTCTTCGCCGCCGCAGATGACCGTACACAACCCGATTATGATTATATCGTCCAACTTGTGCCGATTATTCCCGTAACTCACACGCCGCGGTTCTGTTATGTTGGTAATGTTTTCTTTCAACTCGCTTACTTTCATGTCCCCTATTATACCATGTTTTTGTGAAAAAGTAAATGCTGTTGCCCTGAGTAGGTGTATAGGTACTCACGGATCTCCCGACAGCTGATATCCGTGGGGATGGTCTTGTCGCTTCGCTTATATGAGCGCGTGACGGCATCATATTTGAAATACTTGCCGAGGATTCCTTCCGCAATCGGTTCTTCCACAGGTGCATACCCGCTGTTCTCCCGGAAGGATACGTCTATGGCGATCAGCGTCGGCTCGCCGCCAACGGTGCTGATGCAGACGTGATCCCGCATATCCTCATCGGTGACGCTGTAACCGTTCAGAACGTAGCGGTTGCCGTAGGATTCATACAACTTGATCGCGCGGTTGAAGGAAAGGCTCACAACGGCGCGGCAGAATCGCTTTTTGCCGTCGAGATAAGGGTAAGCAAGCTCGCTTTTGTGCCGATCGTACACCTCTGCGAGCTTCAAGGTGTCAAGGCTCTCATCGAGAACGCCCCTGAACGCCTTGGGATCGGGCTTGCCGTCTTTTGTGGCGGTAAATCCTTCATTTTTGAACACCACGCTACCTTCAAGGGACATAATGCGCATGCTTTCACATTTTTTCGTCGCCATTGTAACACCTCCTTCTGTTCTGATGTTTTGACTTTACCATGTTTTGCGACTTGATCGAGATACTCTTGCGGATTGAATTTCGGACAAAGGGGGACATTGACTATCAAGGCCTCAGAATGAGGCCATGCTTTGAAAATAGCGTCGGTACTGGGCTTCACGCCTTCATTCTGATGGCATGAACGACGAAATCAAGGCGACAAAAAGTCTCTTTGACGAAAGAGCCGATTTTTCCGCTCAGATAGTACCTCTACCATTTATCCGAAATCACGCTTTTGCACGAAACGACACAAAAGGCGTTGTTTTCATGGCTTTTCCGGCTTTTCGAAAGCTTTTCTCGAAATGCCGAAAAAGAAAACTGTAAATTTGAGCATCGAAAATGCAAATTTGTGTTTGACCTTTGCTTTTCGCAAATAAATCCGCGTCCATGGCTGACGCCTTTTCTTTGACTACAGCGATGCGCTTTTTGAGGGGTGAAAGCGAAAGAGTGAAGTTGGCATCATGTACCCAGATCACTTCCATCCGCTCTATAAGGTGCGAACAATTAACAGGAAAGCGTTTTTGTACTGTAATGATGTTGCACACGGTAAAAAAAATAAGATGAGATTGTAGAAAGAGGAAAAGAATGTCTTGTGAGAATCAAACTGTTGAACCATTTTATTGCCTTTTTGCGCATATCTTTTGCTACCTCAAAGTTTACATTTACAAGAAATCATATTATCAAAGAGTTACCTCTTTACGAGAGATTAGTGTTTGTTTCTTTTTCTGATTTCGTTCAACCACTCACCATTATATTTGAAATAGCGCGATTCAGCTACCGGACTTTTGCCACTGAGTTCAAAGGCAAGAGCAGACAGCGATATAAGCGCAAAGAGTCTTGACGGCGGTTCTCGTCCAACGCCTTTGTGTTGTAGGCAAACATGATCACCCAACCAAGCTTGTCTTTCAGAACCTTTCCCGCGCTGTTCTGAACAAGTATATTTCGGAATATTCCTAGCTTATTTGGGCACCTCCATCAAATAATTAGTATTCAAATTGGTACTTGATTAGATTTCTATCCGGACCAAATAGATAATCCATACAGTTTTCATCTGAGAGTGCTTCTTTGAATTTTAATAATTCTTTATGAATTGCAATGTCATTTTTAGATTCAAACACCAAAGAGGAGATGCTAGGGACAAAATCTTCGTTTTCGGATTTGCAGAGCATATAATTGACTATATAGTCAAAATAACTATGCAAATGGTTGATTGCAATATCAGCACCAGATATTTCTGTCCCTAAATGTGTAGCAATATTTCTAATTCTATATAGACGATCAAGTTGCCACTCTATTCGTAATTTGTGTTCATCCAACAGTTTTAAAATAGATTTCCCATCTGTAAGTTTTTTTCTCGTCGAAAAAATACGTGAACGCAAAAGTGGGTTTGTACTTAGTTGAGTATATATCTTTTTCATTTCGACGGAATCTTCTTTGTAGGCAGAAAAATATTTTACAAATGATTCAAAATTACCAATATTAAGTTCCTTTAGTATAAATTCATCTATTGCTTTCGACATTTGTGCATATAATGCACGTAGCATTTTTAAGATATAGGTTTTCTGTATAATGGCAAGAACGCTATTTATCACATTATCTCTTGTACTGTTGGAGCTGGGATTGGAAAATAACGTTTCAAGAGCTGTCCAAAGAGATCTAAATAATGTAGATGTGTTTTTTGAATCAAATGCATCTGCGTGCATTTCCAATGCTTGAGCAAGAGACATAAACGCGCTTCTTCCAAGAGATTTGCCATTTAGGATGTTTTTAATTCTTGAATCAATTAATGTTTGATTGATAAACGGCCTTTTTTTGATTTTATTAGGAATTTCAATTCTTGTGTATTTACCATCCTCTTTTTGCAACAAAAACATGAATACTTGTTTTGAATATCCGTGATGGATAAAATACCTTTTGAAAGTTTGCAAAAAATGCAATGTATTCATTAAATTTTATTGCGGATTTATATGGATCTAACTCCTCATCTGAAACCCTAACAATTTCAATTTTTTGATGCTCTCGAGAACCTGATTTCTTTTTATCGTATTCTTTAAAGAGTTCCGATACTGCATCATCCTCGCAAAGTTCTTTTCTTTCTTTGATAATATCAACTTTTTTAATATCTTGATTGATTGTAATATTATCACTAATATTATCGAGATATTCAATATTCTCCATATCCATCAATATCAAAAAATTATACTTTCGGGGAATAGAAGTAAATTGCTTTAGAAATTCTTTAATTTGGTCTTTAGAGGTTATCTTTACCGAATGGTTGTTGAAAAACTTCTTTGCACTTGTATATAGATATTCTCGAGAATATCCTACGTTTATAAGTGTAATATAGAAATTTTGAATACAGTGGAGGAGTTTGCTTTTGTCTTTTGTGTCAGTAATTAACCGGACTATTTCTTCTTGGTAGCGCAATCTATATTTTGTCCTACCACAGGACTGATTGAATACATCAACCCATCTCTCCAAATATTTATGGTCGTTTTTGGCTTCATTGAATCCCGTAACAATGCTATCAAGACGTTTTCCAAATATTTTTTTGAGCAAATAATCATCCTCAATTTTTTGGAGCAACTCATCAATGATAGGGGGAATATATTTGCTGTAGTATTCGCAAATGCTATTGTGGTGTTTCAACAGCCTATATGTTTCAACTATCTCATCAATTAAGGACAGCGCATTATGTAGAGGCAATGCATAAGTATCAGGGGTAACCTCGCTCAATAGCTCATCTGTACTTTGATAAAATAAAAATAGCATTTCCAAGTCATCGGTATATTGCCAACTATCTGGTATTGTATTAATCACTTTTACACCTCCAATTTGCCACACATCAGTTTCGGAAACAGACGGTCGCAAAATTATGTTGCGTTTTTTATTGCGCTTTTTAGACATTTAAGTTTACGTTGAACGGCTTCATAATAGTTGTTGTACGAAAACGGAATTTATATTCCAAATCTACTTTTCTCCTCTCAAGCTCTTGTAAATCTCGCTGACGAAGATACCAAGAACCTCTTTCTTCATTTCGTCGTTAGAAAGAAGCAACGAGAAGAAGTCCTGATTTTGCGAGAGTCCTTCGATCAGCGCGTCGTCGATACCGTCGAAATACGAAAACGCAAAGTCGCTTTCCGTGTTTGCTTTCGCACTCTCACGCAGTTTTTCGGATTTCATCATCAAGTCTTTGATTTGAAGCATTGCCTTGATTACGACGTCGTTATCGTAGGTTTTGCCCGTTTTGCTGTTGATTTCGTCGATAATCTCCGAAAGACGTTTTACCTTGTCCTCGTTCAGATTAAAGTCGTCCGCCATCGGCAGTTTTACGATCGGATCGGGCGTAACTTTTGTCGTTTTATGCTCTTCGCCTTTCTTCTGAATAAAGTTGTCCGCTTTAATCTTACCAGACAAATCGAAACCGCCGCCCGGCTGAGAGATATTCACAAACGACACGAAATAAGTCAGAAACAGATACTTTTTATGCAGTTCCACGTCCTCGAAACACGATACCTGTATCAGGAATTCGTAAAAACGGATAAAATGCCGCACGACCGCCATTATCTCGATTTGTTTCATCAATTCGTATTCTTTCAGCTTTTTCTCGGCGCGTTGCAGATAGAAACGCAACTGATTTTTGTCCTTTGCTTCGATAATCTTTTTGTAGATAATCTCAGCCGCCATATTCACGTCGTAAGGATCTAAAATCATATATCCGTCGAGTTTCGCTTCCAAGTCATATACCGCCGTCGGCGTAACCGAATTTGCAAGCAACGTCGTGGTATAATACGGCGCGAACGCCTTGACAATATCGTCGTATGTATTCACGAAATCGAGAACAAACGTCTTTTTCTCAAACGGCGGGCAGATACGGTTCAGGCGCGACAACGTCTGCACCGCGTTCACACCGCGCAACTTCTTCAAAACGTACATTGCGCAAAGTTTCGGTTGGTCGAAGCCCGTCTGATACTTGTTCGCCACAAGCAAAACGTTGTAATCGTCCGAATCAAACTTCTTCGGCAGTTTATCTTCCGAAAATCCGTTCAGAAGCGTTTCCGTGTATTCCGTTTCGTCGTCGGGCAGTTTCACTTTCCCCGAAAACGCCACAAGCGCGTGAATACCCGCGTAGCCTTTCTTGGTAACGTAATCTTCAAACGCCTGACGATATTTCACCGCACTTGCGCGGGAAGCCGTTACAACCATTGCCTTTGCCATTCCGCCGAGTTCAGATAAAACAGTCGTGCGGAAATGTTCGACAATCACTTCCACCCTTTGCGCGATATTCGTTTCGTGCAGTTCCACAAACCGCGCGATTTGCTTTTTGGCTTCCGCCGTCTTATACTTCGGATCTTCCGAAATCTCTTTGTTCAGCCGATAATACGTATTGTATTCGGTGAAGTTGGCAAGCACGTCTAAAATAAAGCCCTCTTCTATCGCCTGTTTCATCGAATACAAGTGGAAGGCTTCTTTCTGCCCTTTCGCGTTCAATCTGCCGAACAAGTCGAGAGTGGTCGCTTTCGGCGTTGCGGTAAAGGCAAACATAGAAACGTTCTTTTGCTTGCCGTTGCGACGGATTTCGTCCGCAATCATATCCTGCGTATCGATAACGCCCTCTTCAAAATCCACTTCGCCCGCGCCGAGCGTCATTGTAATCGCCGCCATATCCTTGCCGGCAGTAGAAGAATGTGCTTCGTCGATAATCACGGCAAAGGACTTGTTTTTCAGATTCTTTACCGTGTCTACGATATACGGGAATTTCTGTATCGTCGTGCCGATAATCTTGATATTGCTTTGAAGCGCGAGAGCAAGGTCTGCCGACGAACATTTGTCATCCATTACCTTAATAAGCCCCGTCTTGTGTTCGATACCGCGCACCGCGTCCTGCAACTGCCTGTCCACCACCACGCGGTCGGTGCAAATAATGATATTATCGAAAACGATTTTGTTCTCTTCGTCGTGAAGCGAAGAAAGCCTGTGTGCAAGCCACGCAATGGAATTCGTCTTGCCCGAACCCGCGCTGTGCTGTATCAGATAGTTTTGCGAAGTGCGGTTGATTTCCACGTCCGCTATCGTTTTGCGGATAACGTCAAGTTGATGATAGCGCGGGAAAACTACCTTTTCTTTTACCGTGGTTTTGCCCGTTACTTCGTCCGTTTCTTCCTTGCGCTCGATAAAGATAAACTCCGAGATAAGGTCTAATACCGTATCTTTTTTGAGTATATCTTCCCACATATAATAGACGGAATATTTGTCGGGATAAACGGGATTGCCCTTGCCCGCGTCAATTCCCGTGCCGCTACCCATATTGAATGGCAGAAAGAACGTGCCGTCGTTTGCAAGGCGCGTCGTCATATACACTTCCTGCAAGTCCATTGCAAAGTTGACGATACACCCCGCCTTGAAATAGAACAACCGCGTTTTCGGGTTTCTTTGCGTGCGGTATTGCAAAATCGCGTCCTGATAGCTCTGCCCCGCAAAATTGCATTTGAGTTCAAACGACATAATCGCAAAGCCGTTCAGGAAAACCACAAGGTCGATTCTTTCGGTATCACTCGCCCACACCTCTTCCATTACGGAAAAGATATTTTTATTGTATTTTATAAGCAAGTCTTTATTGAAAGTCGTTGCGGGCTTGGTATACATAAGGTCTAACTTATACCCCGCGATTTCCACGCCGTGTTTTAAGACGGATAACAGGCTGCTTTTCGCTTTCGTGATTTCGGTATTGATAAAGTTCACCACCGTATCTTCGGTAACGTCTTTATACACCTTGCGGATCTGCGCCATCGCTTCGGGCTGTGTGTCGTCAAGAAACTTGAACAGCATTTCGCGGTCGATAGCAAACTTACGGTCGAACTTCACGTTTTTCCGCTCTATGTAACCGTTTTCAGCAACGAGTTTATCTATGATAAACCGCTGATATTCTTTTTCGGAAAGTATGTTGTTCATACAACCTCCTTTTTGCCCGTAACGTATTCGTAAATGAGCGATTTTTTGTAGCCGTCAAGCGTTTCGATTTGCGATTTTTTATCCGCGATAATCTCGTTTGTTCGAGCAATTTGCTCATCAATATAATTTACAATATTATTCTGCTCATCTATCGGCGGCAACGGATATAACAATTCGGCAAGTTTGTTCCACCTCAAATCGCAAGAACGTACTCTGATTCCCGTCGATAAAGCCGTAAAAACTTCTCCATACGCCATACTTCTCAAATAATACATTATGTATTTTTTATTTTGCTTTGTATTTAAGACGTTTAGCACAGGTGACGCTTTGCCTCTTGAATCCGAAATGCCAATAGCACCGGCAAAACCGTCCATTCCGTGGACAACCAAATCTCCGACGTCAACACCTTGATACCCAATTTCTTTGTCTGCCATCGTAAAACCATCTTCTCGGCGATTACTGCGAAGCGTAACCTCTCCATCCCTGAAACAGGTTATAACACCGTCATCTTGCTTTACGGGTTTAGACATATAACGAAGAATATATTTCCCCTTTTTCTTTGTCCAATGAGTTGGAAATTGTCCCACCCACGGAATACCGCTGTCTTTCATCGGGGCGGACGGATTTAGACCGTGGGTAACGGCTTCGGTAATTACGGAACGCTTATATTGTTCAAGCGTATCAATCTGCGCTTGAATATCCGCTTTCAATCCGTCAATCTTCCCGCACTCCCTATCCAAAAACTCCGCAATTCTCTGTTGCTCAGCAAGTGTCGGGATTGGTACTATTATATTTTCTATATCCGTTGAGTTAATATTTCCTAAGCCCGATGTAGAATTTTGCATATATGCAAATTGTTCTCTAACAAAAACTGCATTAAAAATAAACCAAGCATATAACGGATAATATGATTTTTGCAGTCTAATGCGTTGCAAAAAATTAGAGTAATAACATTCATTAGTTGTAAAATAGTCATCAGCCAAAGTGGTTTTTCCGATATGTAAAGAACTCCCGCTTGATTTCGTAATCAGTAAATCATTAGGCTTAATAAGACAATTTTTATATGGTATTTTACTTAAATCTCGCTTTGCAGGCTCTTCAATTATCCATTTTCCGTCAATTGTTTGTTCGGTAGAACGCAATACAATTTTATCATTTTCTGTACTTGTTGGTTCATTTCCCCAAACCCCGCCATCATTCGACTTGATTATATTTTTAGCTTTTATGCAAAGCCACTCTTTGGGTATCTCTCCTACCCAAAATATTCCGCTATCTTTCATTTCTCGCATTTTATTGCTTTGCTTTTTATTCACAAATGTATTTCTCCCCTGCATATTTGATGATTAAATCTTTTAATTTTTTACATTCAGCAATGTCAAAACTCATGCGGCAACTCTTAACGTAAAACGTGGTTTCATAATTATAGAAAACATTCGTTGCACAATATACCATACCATTAAAACTATCTTGAAACCTAACAAAGTCGTCTCGCTGACAATATTCCACACCTAAGATTTCAACAACTTTACCATATGTTATATGTAAGTCGTTTTTAATATAATCTACAATAGGATTACACGGATCTTCTGCACCTATAAATGAGTTCATAAAACTCGGGTTTACAATTCGTCTTATAAAAGTAGCAAAGATTATAAAAAATAGATTCCGATCATTTTTTACATTCTCCCAACCTAAATCATTAACAATTGTTTCAACGCAATCATAAAATTCTTTAATTTCTCTGTTGTTTATTGAAGCCGATAATTTTAATGTGTTTTGCGCTGCTAATATAAAACCACAAGCAATAACTACGACATTATGCTTTTCTTGATAATTTGTGTTAAACTTTCTTACATTCTCCTCAATGCTTTTCATTGTGTTAAATAAAAAATCGTCCGATTTAGCATCTAATTTATAGGTAATACTAAAAAATTTCCTCAAGTATTCACTACCATCCATATCATATACGTTTTTCACAACGTTGGCTATGCATGCACAATTCATAGCGACGATAACGGCGCAGTTCTTCACGTCAAACAAATGATGAAGCCGCTCTAAAATTTTGAGTTGTTCATCAGGCAGACAACGGTCGATTTCGTCAACGAGAATGACAAGTTTGGTTTGCTTTTCCCGATATTCTCCCGCTTGCGTTATCTCGTTCAATATCTCCTTTGTTGCCTTTAACAGCTTTTGATATGACTTAAAATCGCCCAAAGCCGCCGTGTCGATGGGATTATGAAAATCCTTGATAATGGTCTTTATTCCCTCAATAACAGCTTTCAGTTTTTCAATCTTCGTAGACAGTTTAGCCAACGTATTAACGCCTGTTTTGGCGGCTTTCTTTACCTTTTCTTCGGTTCTTTCCACCAAATACAGTTTCTCTTCTATCCCATCAATCACACAAGACAGAATAGCGATAAGCGGATCAGAATAAAAAGTATTTTCCCAAGCATCGTATTTAATAATGATATACTCCTGCTTTTTGGAAAGTTTCTCTTCAATCAATCCCAAAACAAAAGATTTTCCGCTTCCCCACGCGCCGTTGATCGCCAAGCAAAAGTTCTTGTCCTTTTTCAACGAGCCGACCAAACCGCAAATCTTATCTACAATTTCCTCTCTTCCGATTTTATCCTGCAAAGCCATTATTCTTCTCCTTTCACAGCGAATAACGCCTTGATTCTTTCGCTTACACTCTTTTCAAGTGTTAGGAATTTTTCTTCCAACACTTCGCTCTTTTCGGGTTGCGTGTACTTATAGAAATATCTTGTAAACGGTATTTCCGCGCCGATTTTAATCACGGGCTTTTTCGCGCCGAGATTTTCTTCCCAAAACCATTTCGCGTCCGGAACGTAAGGCAACACTTCACGCGCCATGTAGGTTTCTATATCCTCGGTATATTTCACGATTTCGGTGTCGCGCGTTTCTTTGTCGTAAATAATATTGCCCTTTTTATCACGCTGAATTTCCGCCGTTTTGTCCATCTCGGAAAGCCCGTCCGCGATACGCTCTGTCAGTTTTTTATCGCACGACAAAATTCCCGAAAGGTACTTGATGAAACTTTCCGGTTCTTTATACACCTTGTCCGAGATATGCTCTTTCAGCGTTTGCAGAATGTCCTCATACAACGGCTTTCTTTCAAGCATTTCTTCGTATTTTTTCTTATCTTTATCGGCAAGCGCAACACCCTGACTTTCGTATTCGGCGATCTTCGCTTCGTCGTAAACACCTGAAAGCGCGCCTTTCATCAGCATTTGCTCGATACGCTCTTCCGTGATAGCATAACTGCGTTGAAGCGGTTGCATAACGGCATATTCCTTGTAAAGAAACTCCGTATTATCGTAAATCTTGCAAAGGTCGCTCGGCACGAAATCGGCGTAAAGGTGCGTAATTCTCTTTCTGTCCTCTCTCGTAATTTCATTCTTCTTGTTGCCGACGGCTTTACGCAGTTTATGGTAAATCTCGGCGGCGTTGATGAGCTGTATTTTGCCTTTGCGTTCTTTGCGCTTATTTTTCGAGAGAATCCAAACGTAAGTCTGAATACCCGTGTTGTAAAACAAGTCGGTCGGCAAAGCGATAATCGCTTCAATAAGGTCGCTTTCCAAAAGCCAACGGCGAATCTGACTTTCGCCCGAAGCGGTATCGCCGTTAAACAGCGGCGAGCCGTTTTCGATAATCGCCGCTCTGCCGCAGAAGTCGTCCATTTTATCCACGGCGGACTGCAAGAAAATCATTTGTGAGTCGCCACCGCTCGGAAGTCCGTGTCCCCATCTGCCCGTTTCGCCTTTGGCGTATTCGTCGCGCACGGCTTGCTCCTGTCCGTCCTTTGCGTCTTTACCAGACCACGGCGTACCGAACGGCGGGTTTTCAATGACGAAACGCATTTTCGTATCGGCAAAGCAATCGGTTTTGAACGTATCGACGTGACGGAAATTATCCGAGTCCTGATTTTTAATGAGCATTTCGGCAAGCCCTACCGCGTAAGACTGCCCCATAAATTCCTGCCCGAACAGTTTAACTTCCGCCGTAGGATTATAGTGTTTTATGTAGGTATACGCCGTGGAAAGCATACCGCCCGTTCCGCAGGCTTGGTCAAGAACGGTGATAACCTTGTGGCTGTCGAAAATATCGTCGCAACCTTCTGCCATCAGAATTTCAACGAGCAGTTTAATAATGTCTCTGCCAGTGTAAAACTGTCCGGCATCCACGTTCTGATAAAATCTGCCGATCAGGTTTTCAAAAATGTAGCCCATCCTGATACTGTCGTAAGTTTGTACCGACAGATCCAAGGTAGAGAATGCTTCGACAACGGAATACAGACAGCCGTCCTTTTCCATTTTGTCGATATGCTTGTCCATTTCAAGTTCGATAAAAATGTCCTTAACGTTAGCCGAAAAACCGCTGATATAATTCTTGAAATTTGCCGCAATATGCTTGGAATCGTTGCAGAGTTCTTTCAGGTCATATTCGCTCGTGTTATAGAACGAGAACCCCGCGGTTTTGCAAAGTGCTTTCGACGGGTAATTCGGGTTTGAATGATAGGCTTTTAACACCGCCTGCTTTGTGGCTTCAAGCGCGCACTCAAAACGGCGCAAAATCGTCATAGGAATTACGACATCGCCGTATTTATCGGGCATATATGAACCGCGCAATTTATTCGCAATGCTCCATATAAAATTCGCTTCAGCTGTAACATCAATGGGAGATTCGTCCCAAAAAGTATCAATAATTTTGCTTTCCATAAGGCTATTTATCTCCTGTCAGTTTTATTGGTTTTTCTCATATGATTCTCTCAGCCTATCAATTGCCATTTCGGGACTCATGGTGTGGTACATAAGATAGACCACATTCATTGTTTTTGCCGGGGCTTGCTTGTAGATTTCGCGGCTGTTCTCACCGGTATAGAAGTGCCAGTAGCGATAGATATAGCCCATCCAATACAGCGCTTCTTTATCGTAAATCTCGCCGACTTTGACAAGCTGATCGGCAAACTCATCCTCCATACGGGAAAGTATATAAGCTTTGCCTGCCCATTGAATATGATGAAACTCTTTATCCATATCAGCAGCAACAGCCGAAGTCATATACGCCTTGACGAAGGCTTCACTTGCGTATCCCCGCTCGGCGGCAAGTTCAAACAGTTGCCCTTGCGTATCGCACAGAGCCATTTGTAAGGAATTCAACATATCATTCGCCTCTCAGAATCTCGTCGAAGAATTTGCCTTCCCGACGATACTTTACTTCGATTTCTTCCGCCAGAGCCACGCCTTCTTTTCTTCTTTCTGCGCTCATATCCTTGAGCAGTGCGAGCTCCAACGGTGAAAGCGGTTCTTCTTTCAGTATTTTGATCTGTCTGCACGCTTTTTCGGAAATCGCAACATATTGTTTGCCGAGATCAAGCGCGGATAGGCAGTGTATCAATGCCACATCGGTGAGCGTTTTATTAAAAAAGCGGAAAAGCTCGGTATACATACGGTCGTTTGCAATATAACCGATAATCACGTCATAGCCGTCTGCCATGTGCGCATATTTCTCATAAACAGCGGTTCCTTTGGCACTTTCCATCTCCTTGCGATGGTAGGCAATCAGCATCGCCCAGTCCATGCCGACATCGACAGTCAGCACTTTCAGCCCGGTCAAATCAAGCTCGACTGCATAGAACTTGGGTTTGCCCTCATTACAGATCAGCGTCAGCGGTTGAAGCGTGCTGGTTCCCATATAGAAACCGCGACCGAAATCACATTCCTCGCGGCTGATCGGTGCAACATCCCCGGTAATTCCTTTTTTTGATCCGTGATAGAGGATCAGCCTGTTATCTGTATCGGCGTATGCCTTGGTGTCAACAATGAGTTTTGCGACATCAATCGAACGTTCTTTGCAAAAATTATATAATTGCGTCTGCGCCATACGATTCGGGAGTGTTTTTCCGTTTTCCCAACGATTGATGGAAAGCGGCGTTGTGCCAAGGGAAGACGCAAACTGCTCCTGATTCATATTTGCCGCAGTACGGATTGCTTTGATCAAATCTTTCATGCTATACCGCCTATCATTTGTAATCAAGTTTAATTATATACTATGATAGGCGATTTGTCAAGAGCGCAAGTGCCGTTTTGTGTGTAAATGTGCTTTTTTCTTTGCCTACTGCGGCGCAAAATAAGGGTTTTTGCAGTTCTATCGGAACAATATTCGGAACAATGTTCGGAACTATACCGCCGTATTTTTTGGTATTGTTCCGATAGAAAAAGGGCAGGCGATTTTCACCTGTCCCTCGGGCGCAACATCTGATAAAAAGGTATAAATACGAATTTTTGCCGCATACTATATTGACAAACGAACGAAAAAATGCTATACTATTCGTTGAAAAGGTGTAAATACGAATTTTCGACGCATGAGGAGGCTTGCCATGATTGAAAGAAAGCAATATTTGGATCAACTGATATCCAAGAAAGAGAATGGGATGATCAAGGTCATCACCGGCATCAGGAGATGCGGCAAATCTTATTTGCTGTTTGAAATTTATCATCAATACCTGAATTCTATCGGTGTTGACGATGAGCATATCATAGAGCTTGCGCTTGATGATGACGAAAATATCCGATACAGAAACCCCATAGAGCTTGGCGAGTACATTCGCTCGCTTCTCGTGGATAAGGACAAAATGTATTATATTTTTCTTGACGAGATACAAAAAGTCAAAACCATCAAAAATCCTTATCTTGACGACAGTGACGATACCGTCGGATTTGTTGACGTGCTGCTCGGACTCATGAAAAAGAAAAACGCCGATGTGTATGTCACCGGCTCAAATTCAAGAATGCTGTCCTCCGATATTCTCACCGAGTTCCGCGGCAGGGGTGACGAGGTTCGCGTGTACCCGCTGACTTTTGCGGAGTTTTACGCTTCGTTTGAGGGCGACAAGCACGACGCCTGGCAGGAATATTACACCTACGGTGGTATGCCTTATGTGAGCCGCCTGAAGGATCACAGAAGCAAGGCACAGTATCTGACCGATTTATTTGAAAACATCTATCTGAAGGATATTTTGGAACGTCACAATATTCAGGATAAAAATGTCCTTGATGACCTGCTGGATGTCATTTCTTCCGCTGTCGGCTCTCTGACCAATCCGAGCAGAATCGCCGATACTTTTGCAAGTATCAATCAGGTGAAAATCAGCCCCGAAACCATTGCCCGTTATCTTGATTATTTTGCGGATGCTTTTATGATCAGCCACGCCAAGCGCTACGACATCAAGGGACGTAAATATATCGGTTCGCCTCAAAAATACTATTATTCCGACATCGGACTTCGCAACGCAAGACTCAACTTCCGGCAGACCGAGGAAAACCACATCATGGAGAACATTATCTACAACGAGCTGATTGTCCGTGGATTCACTGTGGATGTCGGCGTTGTCGAATACAATTACAAGGATACCGATGGCAAGAGCAAAAAGACCAATTTAGAGGTTGACTTCATTGCAAGCGACGGAAACAAAAAGTTCTACATTCAGTCGGCACTGACGGTTGGCGAAGAAGAAAAACGGCTGCAGGAGGTTCGTCCTTACAGCCGGATTGCCGATTCATTTACCAAGGTCGTGATCGTAAAGGATAATATTATCCCGTGGCGCGACGAAAACGGAATCCTTTATATCGGCATTGAGAAGTTTCTGCTTGACCCGATAGCCGTTTCGTGATATGCCGACGGAATTTGAAAAACGTTTTCTTTGCCTACTGCGCCTCAGCCTTTGCGTTGTGAATTGAGTTGACTTCCATGCGTTTTTATGCTATACTAAAGGCAGAAAAAAGCAGTTTGCGCAGTCACCTGCGGACTGCTCGCGTGGCAGAAAAACGGGCAGGTTTTGCTTCTGACCACACCTTTGACCACTTACGGCTTCGGACTACCCGGATTTTATGCCGCGAAGAGCACACGAAAGCAGTCCACCAGGACTAAAAAGCCCCGAAAAGCCCGTAAAATCACGTAAAAAATCAGGTTTTTAGCGTTTGGGACCATCAGGCCGCAGGTTCGAATCCTGTCACTCCGACCACATACGAATAATCCGAACACTTTCCGAATAGGAGAGGCGTTCGGATTTTCTGTCTCTATTGAATATCCGAATTTCAATGCGTTGCATTCTCTTTGAGAAATTGCTATCACCGCCAAACCGCATGATTTTTCCAAACTGTATATTTGTCAATGATGTGAGACCAAAAAGAAGAAAAAATAATCAAGTCCAAAGAATCGTGAAACGCCCTGCGGGTGTAGAGAGGGAGGGACGGAG
>QWCN01003675.1_pt1 | contig 21884 bp, 20 predicted proteins | sample 1972711 | NCBI WGS metagenome assembly QWCN01 (sample SAMN09866707, study PRJNA288562) | Human gut metagenome isolate term1_stool, whole genome shotgun sequencing... | isolation source: gut | host: Homo sapiens | place: USA: California
CTATGTCGATGAGGCTTCTGTCCCCGCTGAGGTCGTGGCCAAGGAGAAGGAGATCATGCTGGCTCAGATGGCTGGCGATCCCAAGACCGCTAACAAGCCTGAGGCTGTGAAGCAGAAGATGATCGAGGGCAAGATCAAGAAGTTCTTCAAGGAGAACTGCCTGGTCGATCAGGAGTTCGTCAAGGACGGCGACCTGACGGTTGCTCAGTACACCGCAAAGGTCGCAAAGGACCTGGGCGGCGACATCAAGATCGTCAAGTTTGCCCGCTTCCAGAAGGGCGAAGGCCTGGAGAAGCGTGCTGATGACTTCGCTGCTGAAGTTGCAAGCATGGTGAAGTAAGTTTTACTTCTAAGGCAAACCGGGGGCCGCAGTACCGAAAGGTGCTGCGGCTCCTTTTTTTGTTTGTGTTTAGGATCGGACTGTGTTATCATAAAGAAAAACCGCCCCCTAAGGGCGGTAGGGGAGAGGGGCGCATGACCACCATGAAAAAACAGGAGCTTACCCTTGCGGGCGTTCCGGCTATCCTGTACGGCGAGCGCAGCCGCAAGGTGTATCTTTATGTCCACGGGAAAAATGGCTGCAAGGAAGAGGCTGAGCGCTTTGCAAATACCGCCTGCGCAGCAGGCTGGCAGGTGCTGGCCATCGACCTGCCCGAACACGGAGCGCGCAAGGACCGCCCGGAACAGCTGCTGCCGTGGGCGGTGGTGCCGGAAATTCAGGCAGTCTATGCCCGGATGCAGCCGGTCTGGCCGCATATCCGGCTCTATGGGGTCAGCATCGGGGCATGGCTGGCTATGCAGGCATTGCGGGCAGAAAAGCCGGAAAAGGCCCTGCTCGTGTCCCCGGTGGTGGATATGGAAACCCTCATCCTGAGCATGATGCAGGGCGCCCATGTCACCGAAGAACAGCTGAAGGCAGCAGGGGAGATCCCCACGGAGATGGGAGAAACGCTTTCGTGGCCGTATCTGTGCTGGGTGCGGGAGCATCCCCTGCAGTGGCATACACCCACCCAGGTGCTGTACGGCGACAAGGATGCGCTGACCTCCCGTGCGGTGATGGAGCGGTTCCGCCGGCAGAGCGGGGCACATCTGACCATTCTGCAGGGCGGGGAACACTGGTTCCACACCTCGGTGCAGATGGCTGCTGTGCAAACGTGGGAAGAAGCAAACCTTTGATTTTTAAAACGACTGCAAACAAAAATGCCGCTGACGGCGTGAAACTGTCAGCGGCATTTTGCCTATTCTGTTAAGCGATGCGCCGATCTGAGAGATCAGGCCTTGACTTCGCTGTTCTGTTCAGCCTTCTGGTAAGCCTTGAAGGAGTGGACCACGATGTTCAGGCCCAGAACGATCAGCAGGACAGCCAGGATCAGCTGCAGGCCGTTTGCGATGAACACAGCGCCCCAGGTGGTCTCGCCAGCGGGGATGGTCACAGAAGCGGCGGTACTGATGGCCTTGACCATAGCGATCAGGCGCTGCACCAGAGCGGTGAAGGTGACGCACAGCATGATGATCAGCGGGGGGAAGATCATCTTGTTGTTGCGGCCGGTGACCTTCAGGAACACGCACAGGGTAGCCAGCACCAGAGCGCTCAGCAGCTGGTTGGCGGAACCGAACAGCGGCCAGATGTTGGCGTAGCCGATCTTGGTCAGGATGAAGCCGAACACCAGAGTGATGATGGTGGAGAAGTACACGTTGCACAGCAGCTTGCGCCAGCCCTCAGCGTGCTCCATGTCATCCACACTGAACAGCTCCTGGAAGCTCATACGGCCGATACGGGCCACAGCGTCCAGGCTGGTCAGGGCCAGAGCGGAAACGCACATGGTCATGAACACGGAAGCAAAGTGCTGGTCCAGGCCAAAGCCCACAAAGAAGCTGGCCACGCCACGGCTGAAGATCTGGAACGGGGTGCCGTCGGCAGGGGTGCCGTCGGCGGCAGCAGCTGCGCCTGCCACGCACAGGGCGATGACAGCCAGCAGGCTCTCCAGCACCATGGCACCGTAACCGACCTTCAGCATATCCTTTTCATTGGAAACAGTCTTGGAGGAAGTGCCGGAAGAAACCAGGCTGTGGAAGCCGGAAACGGCACCGCAGGCCACGGTAACGAACAGGATGGGGAACATGGTGCCCAGCTTTGCGTTGTTGAAGCCGGTGAACACCGGCAGGTTCATGACGGGGTGGTTGACAATCAGGCCCAGAACGGCACCTACGATCATAGCCACGAACATGAAGGTGGTCATGTGGTCACGGGGCTGCTTCAGCAGCCACATGGGCAGCACGGCAGCGAAGAAGATGTAAACGAAGGTGATGTAGCTCCATGCAGCCTTGCCCAGGATGACAGGAGCGTTTGCGCCAACCACGAAGGACAGCACGATGAACACGATGCTGATGACGTTTTCTTTCCAGCCGGTGAAGTGGAACTTGTTCTGCAGCAGGCCAAAGACCACAGCGAACACCATGAACATGATGGAGACCATGCCGGCAGCGCCGTTGGTCTGAGCAGCTTCCACCAGAGCACCGTCGGTGCCGTAGGCGTTGAAGGTGCCTGCGACCATGTCTGCGAAGGCAGCGATGACGATGCCGCAGAACAGCCAGCAGAACAGCAGGAACAGCTTGCGGCCGGTCTTGCCGATATACTTCTCGATCAGCATGCCCATGCTCTTGCCGTCATTCTTGACGGAAGCGTACAGAGCGCCGAAGTCGGTGACGGCACCGAAGAAGATGCCGCCCAGCAGGACCCACAGCAGAACGGGCAGCCAGCCGAAAGCGGCAGCCTGGATGGCACCGGTGACAGGGCCTGCACCGGCAATGGAGCTGAACTGGTGGGCGAACACCGTCCAACCGTCGGTGGGAACATAGTCCCGGCCATCCTCATGGACAACAGCCGGGGTCTTGGCGGTGGGGTCGATGCCCCACTTGTTTGCCAGCCAGCGGCCGTAGAGTGCGTAAGCACCGAACAGACACACGGCGGCGATCAATACGATGACCAGCGTATTCATTGTTTTTACCTCTTTCCTTTTTTTCACGCGGCAAACCGGCCAGGTGCACAGCACCGTCCGGCAGACGAAGCAGGGCCGCAGAGTGTAAAAAAGCCCTCGTCCATCCGGAAGATCTTCCTTGGGCGGAAGATCGTTCCCGAAGACGAAGGCTCACACATCCACTGCACAATGTGGATGATTTGCTCCGCGGTACCACTTCGCTTGCTGTCTGTGGACAGCCACTCCCACGCATGGCACATCTGCCATGCTGCCCGGTAACGGGGGCTGGACGGCGTTGCATTACTCAGGACGGTCAAGGTCCCGTTCACACACGCTGCTTGCAGGGGAGGGTCATTTGCTCCTGACTGCCGCCGTTGCATCAAAAAGGGCGGCTCGCTGAAAGAGGGTGCTGCAAATGATCATGTCCTGTTCGTCGCATTTGCCGAATGATTGCTCCTACTTTAGGGCAGAATTCATAATTTGTCAATATATTTCCGGGAAGTTCGGAGGATGCGCCAATTCGGCAAAGAAGTTCTAAGAGAATTTTAGGTGATTTTTATTCATATGTGAAAAGAGCTAAATTGAACAGTGCATTTCCTGAAAAGAGTTCACGCAGAATGCTTGACTTTCACACTTTGAAGTGCTAAAGTAATAACATGATGAACCGACCCGATGTGATCAGAAGAAGGAGAACTGTTATGGCCGAGAAAAATCCCAGAAGAAACGAAACCATCGACGCGCTGTTCGACGCGATCCTCAGCCTGGAAACGCGGGAAGAATGCTACGATTTCTTCGAGGATCTGTGTACCGTCAAGGAGATCTCGGACATGGCGCAGCGTCTGGAGGCAGCAAAGCTGCTGCTGGACGGCAGCACCTACGAGCAGATCGTAAAAACGGTGGAGATCAGCACTGCCACCATCAGCCGCATCAACCGCTGCATCCAGTACGGCACCGGCGGCTACCGGCAGACCATTGAAAAGGTGCGCGAAAAGCAGCAGTAACGCCGCCGCACGGCAGGGCATAGGATGGGGCGTGCAAACCCTCTTGACCGGAAAGGATGGTATTCTATGTCTGCTGAAACCTGTACCCGCTCCCAGTGCCCGGAGATGCCCAAGGTCACGCTGGACCAGGCTGTGATCGACCTGATGGAGAGCATCGCCCTGCAGGAAACGGCCCTCAGCCACATCCTGTGCGCCGAAAGCCAGAAGATGAAGGTGGCCATGGGCCTGGATGGGCTGGACCTGTGCAAGCTGCTGGAGGTCAACGACTCGGCAACCAACATGGTGCACGCCGTGGCCAACCTGGAGCTCGTGCTCAAGGATAAGCTGGAGTTTATCTCCAACAACCTCTACTATCCGCCTTCCGGCAGCGGCTGTTCCGCTGACCAGTAAGGCCCTCTGCCTGCCCGGGTGCTGGGCGGGCATTTTTGTTTACCGTCTCTTCACGGAAAGTTTGCATAAAAACCGGAAAATGCATTTGTTGGAATTGCTGAGGCGATCAATCTGTGCTATACTATAGACTGTATCACCATGAAAGTGAGGAAACCGCAATTGCTGCATTACGATGCCATCCTGTTTGACGTGGACGGGACCCTGATCGATTCCGCTCCCGGCATTCTCCATACATTGGAAGAGGTCTTTCAGAAAATGGGCGTGGACGTCACCGGCGTCAACCTGCGCCGCTATCTGGGCCCGCCGCTGCGCAAGAGCTTCGGCGAGCACTTCACCGAGCTGGACGGTCTTGCACCCTTCTTTGATTTCATCGGCGGCGCGTCCATGGACGAGAGCCGCGACACCAAGACCGACGTGGTGCACTATGTGCTCAGCCAGCCCATGCTGCAGGGCAAGCGGGTGCTGATGGTCGGTGACCGCAACGACGACATGCGCGGCGCGGCAGACTGCGGTCTGGACGCTGCCGGTGCACTGTACGGCTATGGCAGCCGCGAGGAGCTTGCGCCCTTCCACCCGGTGCTGCTGGCCGAGAGCTGCGCCGACCTTGCCGACCAGCTGCTGGAGCAGCGTGCCTGAAACAACGCGCAATAAAGGGAATGGTGAAAACTATGAGACAGAATACACAACCGGAAAAACAGTCGCTGACGCCCATGCAGAAGCAGGCAGTGCTGGTGTGCATTGTGTGTGCACTGGCGGCGCTGCTGACCATTGGCATCACCCTTGTCCTGATCCACCGTGGCAAGGAACCGGCTGCCTCTTCGGAGCAGCCGGGCACCGAGCAGCCTGCGGATGATGCAAACATTGCCGACCATTACCAGATCAATGAACAGTCCAGTGCACTGCTCCCCGAGACGGCGGACGCGGGTGACGCCTACCAGAGTGAGACGCTGTTCATCGGCGATTCCAACACGGTGCGTCTGTATGCCAACGGCCTGATCAGCCTGCAGCAGTTCTGCGCCAAGGAGGGCATTGGCACAAGCGCTGCCCTGAACGAGGGCATCGTTACCTTTAAAAAGGACAGCAGCCGCTACACCATCGCGGAAGCTGTGGCCAAGATGAAGCCCCGCCGTGTGGTCATCATGCTGGGCACCAACGACACCGGCATGGCCGTGGAGGATTTCATCAGCAATTACAAGCAGCTGGTGCAGGCCATCCAGACCAGCTACCCCTACACCGACATCATCGTCAACACGGTGCCGCCGGTGCCTGCCGACCACTCCAACTATCCCAACATGGACCAGACCAGGATCGACGACTTCAATATGGCATTGCTGTCCATGTGTGAGGAAATGGGCCTGAAGTTCCTCAACACGGCCGAAGCCCTCAAGGATTCCACCGGCTACGGCAACGCCGACTATTACCAGAGCGGCGACATCCACCTCAAGACCTCCGGCCTGAAGGTGCTGCTGAACTACCTGCGCACCCATGCCTACGAGACCGAGGACCGCCGCCCGGACACCAACAACATTCCCAGCCGCGCCGAATATGTGCCCGACCCCAGTTCTGCTGTGGCTTCGTCCAGCAGTGAGGTGACCTCCTCTTCTTCCGAAGTGCAGGAGGACACCACCCAGTATCAGGCATCCTACCGCGTGGATAAGACCGGCGGCGGTACCCTGAGCGCCGGCAATGACAACGGCAAGACCACACTGACCTACAGCGTCGGTGCAAGCCAGTCGGTCAGCGTCACGGCGGTCCCGGCATCGGGCCATGTGTTCGTCAAGTGGAGCGATGGTGTGACCAACAAGACCCGCACGGATGCCAACTTCAAGCAGAATCTGGATGTGACCGCCGTGTTTGCTGCCGCCTCGGTACAGATCAGCAGCAGCGGAAAGGCTGCAGTGGGCGGCAGTTGCACCTTCCACGCGAAGATCGGCGGCAAGTATCTGGAGGCAGATTCCATCCGCTGGTATGCCAACGGTGTGGAGGCTGCTTCTGCCGCAGGCCAGACCAGCGTGACGGTGCCCATTACGGCTGAGATGCAGGGCACTACCTTCAAGGTCTACGCAGTGGTGAGCTACAACGGCAGCACCGTCACCAGCAACACGCTGGAGATCACGGTGCCCGGTGCCCCGGCAGCTTCTTCGGGCTCTTCCAGCAGCTCCGGCTCTTCTTCGTCCGGCAGTACTGCTTCGTCTGGTTCTTCCAGCACTTCTTCCGGGGCTTCCTCCGGAAGTACATCCGGTTCTTCTTCCTCTTCTTCGTCGGAAAAGGAATCCGTCAGCAGCTCCAACGGGGCCGAGAGCACCAGCTCCTCCCACAGCGGCAGCTCGTCTCACAGCGGTTCCTCGTCGGAAGCCGGGAGCGGCAGCACCTCGCACAGCAGCAGTGCGGCCGCCAGTTCCTCCCACAGCAGTTCCGAGAGCGGCTCTCACAGCAGTGCTTCCTCTGAGAGCCCGGCTCCCAAGGCAGAAGCCGAAAATGACACGGCCGAAGAACCGGCAGCCCGCTCCTGAGCGCAGAACCCTTTGCCCCTGCGCCGCATAGGCTGAGGGGAAGGGAGGCGGTTCGATGTTCTGGGAAGAGCCGCGGGTGCCGGGCCTGCCCGGTGCAGAAGATGTGACCGACGGCAGCGTGGATTACTACGATACCGATTGGGAAACTGTAGAAAACGGTGCACTGGAGGAGGAAATGCAGAAATGCAATGCCACTCCCTGCACCGCCCAAACAACCTGTTCAGAAAACAAACCGGAACAAACCGACGTACAGGCGTATGAAATGATTTCGGAATGAACAGAAGCCAGCTCTGCCCACCGCAGGGCTGGCTTCTCCCTGTTGTAATGCCCGCCCTGCAAAGCGGGCCGGAAAAGGAAATGAGGGGATCTTATGGCAAAATACTATTGCATCCTGTTTGATGCGGACAATACGCTGCTCAACTTTGACGCCGCCGAGAGCAAGGCACTGGCCGAAACGCTGGTGAACTACGGCATCGAGCCGGACGCCGAAACAGTGCAGACCTACCGCACCATCAATGAGGAACTGTGGCGTCAGCTGGAAAAAGGCCAGATCCGCCGCGAAAAGCTGCTCAACGAGCGGTTCAGCCGCTTCCTCAAAGCCATTGACGCCGCCGGGGACGGCGCAGAGATGAACCGCTATTATCTGGAGCAGCTGTCCACCCACCCGGACCTGATGAACGCCGAGGTGCTGGACGTGCTGCGGGAGCTGTCGGAGGTGGCCACACTGGCCGTGGTGAGCAACGGCGTCCACAAGGTGCAGACCCGGCGGTTGGCCGAGAGCGGCGTGTCCAACTTCATGGAGGCTGTGTTCATCTCCGAGAAGCTGGGCTGCGAGAAGCCCGGTGCACGCATCTTTGACGCCGCCCTGCGGGCACTGGGCGTGGAGAACCGCGAGCATGTGCTGATGGTGGGCGACAGCCTGACCAGCGACATCCAGGGCGGTGCAAACGCCGGGCTGGACACCTGCTGGTTCAACCCCAACCACACCGAGAACCCGGGCAAGGTGATCCCCACCTACGAGATCGCCAGCCTGGAAGAACTTTATCCGCTGGTCATGGAGCAGGACGAGCTGGCCAATGTGGGGCAGAAGAACCGCCGCCACCAGTGCTGAGCCCCTGCGGGACCGCAGCAGAACAGAATGGATTGAAACAATGCTGATACATTTAGAAAAACTTGGAAAGAGCTTTGGCGAAAAAGTCGTGCTGCACGATGTGACGGCCAGTGTCGAGCGGGAGGACCGTATCGGCATCGTGGGCCAGAACGGCGCGGGCAAGACCACGCTCCTCAAGATCCTGACCGGAGAATATCAGGACTATGACGGGGAATTCAGCGTGACCCATGGCGTGACGCTGGGCTACCTGGAACAGAACGCCAAACTGGACCCCACGCTGGACATCTACGGCGAAATGCGCGCCACCTTTGCGCCGGTGCTGGACGCCATGGCCCAGATGCAGGTTTTGGAGCGCAAGATGGCAGCCCAGCCCGACAACACCGACCTGCTGGCTCAGCACGAAGCACTGCAGAACGTCGTGGATGCCGCCGACGGCTACAACATGGATGTCAACATCAAAAAGGTGCTGTCCGGTATGGGCTTTGCGCAGGATACCTGGGAAAAGAACATTGCCGTGCTTTCCGGCGGTGAGCTGACCCGGCTGCGTCTGGCAAAGCTGCTGCTGGAAAAGCCGGATGTGCTGATCCTGGACGAGCCCACGAACCACCTGGACTTTGCCACCATGGAATGGCTGGAAAATTACCTCAAGGGCTATTCCGGTGCGGTGCTGGTGGTCAGCCACGACCGCTATTTCCTGGACAATGTGTGTACCAAGATCTGGGAGGTTTCCTTCCAGACCATGACCACCTACAAGGGCAACTTCTCGGCTTACCTGCCCCAGAAGGAAGCCGCTGACGCCCTGCGCCAGAAGCAGCACGATGCCGACGTAGCACTGGCCGAAAAGCTGCAGGATTATGTGGACCGCAACCTTGTGCGTGCTTCCACCACCAAAATGGCCCAGAGCCGCCGCAAACAGCTGGAAAAGCTGGAGATCACTGAGGCACCCCAGGACGAGACGAACCAGCTCAAATTCCGCTTTGAATACGATGTGGAACCCTGGAACGAGCTGGTGATGCTCAAGAACCTGACCATCAAGATCGGGGACCGCACCCTGCTGGAGCCCTTTACCTATACGGTGTGCCGCGGTCAGCGGCTGATCATTGCCGGCCCCAACGGCGCGGGCAAATCCACCCTGATGCAGGTGCTGGACGGCAAGCGCCGCCCCTCCGGCGGCATGGTGCGTCTGGGCACCGGTGCACGGCCCAGCATCTTTGCCCAGCAGCAGAACCGTCTGGGCCAGGGCAGGGTCATCGACGTGATCTGGAACAAGTACCCCCGTATGACTGAGCTGGAGGTGCGCAGCCATCTGGCCAAGCTGGGCTTCCGGGGCGATACGGTGTTCAAGCTCTGCGAGGCACTGTCCGGCGGCGAGCTGGCCCGCCTGCGCTTTGCGGAGATCGTGTTGGAGCGGCCCAACCTGCTGTTCCTGGACGAGCCCACGAACCATCTGGATATCTACACCCGCGAGAACCTGACCGAGGCCCTCATGGCCTACACCGGCACGCTGCTGCTGGTCACCCATGACCGCCACCTGATGAACAGTCTGGCCTGCCCGATTTTGTATCTGGAAAACGGCAAGGCCACCCTTTACCCCAGCTACGACGCCCTGATGGGCCGTGGCCCCCCGGCCCCGGCGGTCCAGAAGGACGCCGGCCCAGCCAAAATAGGCTATGGCAAGGAGCAGCGCCGCCGCCGTGCGGAGCTGCGGGCAAAGATCAAGGCCTGCGAGGATGAAATGGAGGCCTGCGGTGCCCGCGAGGTGGAGCTGGACAACGAGATCAACTCCCCCGAGGTGTACAACGACCCCGACCTGCTGCGCCAGAAGAGCGACGAGCTCAGCGACCTGCGTTTCCATCAGGAAGAGCTGTTTGCCGCATGGGAGGCCGCCATGGAAGAACAGGAACACTACGAACAGTCCCAGACCGAAGAGTAAAGGAGCACACGCATGCCAAAAAATCCACGCAGCTATGAAAAGACGCGGCACATCGCCCTGTCGGGCCTGTTGTTCGCGCTGGCCATGGCGCTTTCGTTCATTGAAGGCTCGCTGGTCATTCCGGGCCTTCTGCCCGGCATGAAGCTGGGCCTTGCCAACATCGTGGTAATGTACGCTCTGTTCTTCATGGGTGTCAAGCAGGCGCTGGTGCTGGACGTGCTCAAGGCACTGTTCGTTTTTCTGGTGTCCGGCTTCACGGCGGGGTTCCTCTCGCTGTGCGGCGGCCTGTTGTCGCTGCTGGTCATGGCCGTGCTGTACTATGTGGTGCCGGTGCGGCCCACCTGGTTCATCCTTTCGGTTTGCGGCGCACTGGCCCACAATGTGGGGCAGCTGCTGGGGGCCGGCGTTATCATCTCGTCGTCGCTGTCACTGTACTATGCGCCGGTCATGCTGGTGCTGGGCCTGGTAATGGGCGCACTGACGTCCATTACCCTCAAGGCACTGCTGCCGGCACTGGGGCGGCTGGGGTTCAGCACCCGCGAAAAGCGGGGCGAATAACCGACGCCACTGCGGCAACGGTTGCATTTCGACCGGAAATCAGTATAATAAAGAAACAAACGATTTTGATTTTATGAGAAAACCCCAGACTGACAGGGCTGCCGGACAGAACCATCCATCGGCAGCCGGGAGGTGTTTGCATCATGTCTGAAAAAGTAACGATCAAGGCAGAGCGCCGGGAACTGCATCTGCCTGCCATCGCCCTGCGCGGGCTGGTCGTATTCCCGAATAATCTGGTCCACTTTGAGGTGGGCCGCGAAAAGAGCATTGCCGCCGTGGAATGGGCCATGGCCAACAACTCCAATGTGTTCCTTGTGGCGCAGAAGGAAATGGAGCTCAGTGACCCCACCCAGGAGGATCTGTTTGCTTACGGCGTCGTGGCCGAGGTCAAGCAGGTGCTGCGCGTCTCGGATGATCTGGTCAAGGTTCTGGTGGAGGGCAAGTACCGCGCCAAGCTCACCGATCTGGACACCACCGGCGATTTCCTGCTGGCTTCCGTGCGCCCGGCCCCGGTGCGTGTCGGCAAGACCGAGGACGCCGTGGAGACCGAAGCCCTGCTGCGCGCTCTGAAGAGCGGCTTTGACGAGTATCTGGGCATGAACCCGCGTCTGGCCAAGGACGTGGTGTTTACCATCGTGTCCAGCACCGACCCGGAGTTCCTCAGCGAGTACATGCCCGCAAACCTGCTGTTCCGCTACGAGGACAAGCAGGCTGTGATGAACGAGAACACCCTCGCGGGCCGTCTGCAGCGTCTTGTGGAGATGCTGCGCCGCGAGTGCCAGGTGATGAAGATCGAGAAGGAGATCGCGGACAAGGTCAACGAGTCCATGGACAAGAACCAGCGCGACTACTACCTGCACGAGCAGCTGCACGTCATCAGCGATGAGCTGGGCGAAGGGGACGACACCCACGCCGAGGCCGACGAGTACCGCCGCAAGATCACGGCACTGCATCTGGCCGAGGACAGCGAGAAAAAGCTGCTCAAGGAAGTGGACCGCCTGTCCAAGATGCAGGGCTCCAACCAGGAGGCTACGGTGATCCGCACCTATCTGGACACCTGCCTGGACCTGCCGTGGAACAGCTATACCGAGGATGATCTGGACATCAACCGTGCCCAGCAGATCCTGGACCGCGACCACTACGGCCTGAAAAAGGTCAAGGACCGCATTCTGGAAACGCTGGCCGTGCGCAAGCTGGCTCCGGACGTCAAGGCGCAGATCATCTGCCTGGTCGGCCCTCCGGGCGTCGGCAAGACCAGCATTGCACGTTCCATCGCCGAAAGTTTGGGCCGCAAGTATGTGCGCATCAGTCTGGGCGGCGTGCGGGATGAAGCCGAGATCCGCGGCCACCGCCGCACCTACATCGGTGCCATGCCCGGTAAGATCATCAGTGCCATGATCACCGCCAAGAGCTCGAACCCTCTGATGCTGCTGGACGAGATCGACAAGCTGGCCGGTGACTTCCGGGGCGACCCGGCGGCAGCTCTGCTGGAGGCACTGGACCCCGAGCAGAACAGCACCTTCAACGACCACTTCCTGGACATTCCGTTCGACCTGAGCCATGTGCTCTTCATCACCACGGCCAACGATCTGGGCAGCATTCCCGGCCCCCTGCGCGACCGCATGGACGTCATCGAGCTGCCCAGCTACACCCGCGTGGAAAAATACAACATTGCCCGCAAGCATCTGCTGCCCAAGCAGCTCAAGGCCTGCGGCCTGACCGGCAAGGTCACCCTGAGCCAGAGCGCCCTGTACGGCATCATCGACGGCTATACCCGCGAAGCCGGCGTGCGCAATCTGGAGCGCACCATTACCAGTGTGCTGCGCAAGTGCGCCCGCAAGATCGCATCCGGCGAGGCGGAGACGGTGTCGGTCACCGGCTCCATGCTGGAAGATCTGCTGGGCCCCCGCTTTGTCAAGCCCGACTTTCTCAACCGCACCAATGCCGTGGGCATCGCCAACGGTCTGGCCTGGACCAGTGTGGGCGGCGAGACCCTGCCCATTGAGGTGCAGGTCATCGACAACGGCAGCGGCAAGATCACGGTGACCGGTTCGCTGGGCGATGTGATGAAGGAGAGCGCTCAGCTGGCTGTCACCTGGGTGCGGGTCCATGCGCTGGAATACGGCATCGACCCGGAGCGGCTCAAGAAGTGCGACCTGCACATCCACGCCCCGGAGGGTGCTGTGCCCAAGGACGGTCCCTCGGCCGGTGTCACCCTGACCACGGCGCTGGTGTCCTGCCTGTCCGGCCTGCCGGTGCGCGGGGATGTGGCCATGACCGGCGAGATCACCCTGCACGGCAACGTGCTGCCCATCGGCGGCCTGCGCGAAAAGAGCATGGCGGCCTACCGCGAGGGCATGAAGACGGTGCTCATCCCCAAGGACAACGAGCCGGATCTGTACGAGGTGGACGATGAGGTCAAGAAGAATTTGACCTTCCTGCCCATGCAGAACCTGACCCAGGTGCTGAATGCCGCGCTGCTCAAGCCGACGAGCGCCAAAAAGACCAAGGCTCCTGCCAGCCGCAGCCGCAAAAAGGCCCCGGCAGGGGAGAGCCTGGTGCCCCCTGCTGCCGAAAAGCCCCAGACTGGGGCTGTCTGCTGACAAAACAGAAAGGAATCCCCCATGATCTTCAACAAAGCTGATTTTATTGCCAGTTACGGCATTTCCAGCCAGCTGCCCGAGAGTGACCGCCCGGAGTTGAGTTTTTCGGGGCGGTCCAACGTGGGCAAATCCAGCCTGATCAACAAGCTGTGCAGCCGCAAAAACCTGGCCCGTGTGTCCAGCACCCCGGGCAAGACGGCGACCATCAATTTCTATGCGGTGGACGACTGCTATTTTGTGGACCTGCCGGGCTACGGCTACGCCAAGGTCAGCAACGCCGACCGGGAACGCTGGGATGACCTGATCAACAGCTACTTTGAGGCCCCCCGGCACCACACCCTGCTGGTGCAGCTGCTGGACTGCCGCCACGCCCCCAGTGCCGACGACCTGCAGATGCTGCGGTATCTGCATTACCACCGCATCCCCTATGTGGTGGCCCTGACCAAGGCGGATAAGCTCAAAAAGAGCCAGCTGGCTTCCACGCAGGAACAGTTCGAGGATATCTGCCGCCCCTATGGCTGCCAGAAGGTGGTGCTGACCAGCGGCGAGAACGGCTACGGTATCCCGGAGCTGCAGGCGGTGCTGAACGCCGCTGTGGCTGCTGAGGACCAGGAAGCGGAGTAACACCATGGCTTACAACGAATTTGCCTATTTTTACGATGAGTTCAACGGCGAGGCCGACTACGACGCCCTTTACAGCCACATCCACAGCCAGCTGGAGGCCCACGGCATCCGGGACGGCATCCTGGCGGACTTGGGCTGCGGTACCGGGGAACTGACCCTGATGCTGACCCAGGCAGGCTACGATATGATCGGCATCGACCAGTCGGAAGAGATGCTCTGCGTGGTGCGCGACAAAGCCGAACAGCTGGGCCTTTCCGGCCGGCTGCTGCTGCTCCGGCAGGACCTGCTCAAGCTGGACCTGTACGGCACCATCCGGGGTGCGGTGTCTACCTTTGACACCTTCAACCACATCCCGGATCTGGACACGGCCATTGCGAATGCCGGGTTCTTTATGGAAAAGGGCGGCGTGTTCCTGTTTGACATGAATACCCCCTACAAGCACCAGAACGTGCTGGGCGAAAACGAATTCACCTTTGAGGAAGAGGACGCCTCCTGTGTGTGGCGCAACCATTACAATGCCGCCGACCGGAAGGTGGAGATCACCGTGGACATCGACTACCACGAGACGGGTGAGCACTTCCACGAGGAATTCTGCGAGTACACCTACGACCTTGACACCATCCGCGCTGCGCTGGAAAAGCACGGCTTTGCGCTGGAAAGCGTCTGCGACGGCGAGACCTTCGGCCCCCTGACCGGGGACAGCCAGCGCTATTTCTTCTGCGCAGTCAAGCAGTATACACAATTGGAGGGATAACGTTATGGCAAACCTGATCCGCGGCCTGTCGGAAAACGGCGGCGTCGTGTTCTGCGGTGTGGATTCCACCGAACTTGTGCGCCGCGCCGAGCAGCTGCACACCACCAGTGCCACCTGCAGCGCAGCATTGGGCCGCCTGCTCACGGGTGCATCGCTCATGGGCTCCATGCTCAAGGATGACGGCGACAAGGTCACTCTGCGGGTGCAGGGCGGCGGCCCGGCCGGTGTGCTCATTGCCTGCACCGACGGCACGGGCAACGTCAAAGGCTGCATCGACAACCCACTGGTGGAGCTGCCCCCGAAGGCCGACGGCCATCTGGACGTGGGCGGTGCAGTGGGCCGTAGCGGTGTGCTCACGGTCATCCGGGACAACCGGCTGCAGAAGGAGCCCACCGTGGGCCAGGTGCCGCTGGTGTCCGGCGAGATCGCCGAGGACCTGACCCGCTATTACGCCACCAGTGAGCAGATCCCCACCGTGTGCGCGCTGGGCGTGCTGGTGGACAAAGACTTGTCCATCCTGTGCGCGGGCGGCTACCTGCTGCAGCTGCTGCCCGGCGCAACGGATGCCGAGATCGACACACTGGAAAAGAATATCGCGGCCATGCCCTCGGTCACCGAGATGCTGCGCGCCGGCAAGACCCCCAAGGACATGATGGAGCTGGCCATGGCCGGTTTTGCCCCGCAAGTGCTGGATGAGCGCACGGTGGGCTACCAGTGCGACTGCAGCGAGGAACGCACCAAGGGTATGCTGCTGAGCCTGGGCCGCCGGGAACTGGTGAAGATGCGGGACGAGGACCCGCACTGCGAAGTGGTGTGCCACTTCTGCCACAGCCGGTATCAGTACGACCTGAACGACCTGATCGCTGAATACGACGCACAGGCCGCCCAGCGTGCCGCAGAAGAAGCGGCACAGCACACCAACGCTTGATTGGATAAAGCAACGGCCCCGGCGGGCGAGCGGAACAGCTCAGCTGCCGGGGTCGTTTTGCGTGCAGATGTCGGCTTCCAGCGTGTAGACGGCGGTGTATTCCAGCGTGGTGTCCGTGCAGGAGGTGTCCTCCTTCCGGGCAACCAACACGGCATCTGGGAATGCTGTGTACAGCGCCTGCAGGCTGTGCAGCCGCGCCAGTGCCAGCGCCTGGGCTTCGGTGCGGCGCAGAAGCTGCGGCTGCTGCTCGTAGAAGGTGGTTTCCTCCACGGAGCAGGGAAGCGGCAGCCCCAGCAGCTCCGGTTGGAGATGCCGGGTGCGCTCCAGTGCCTGTTCCGGCGGCTGAACACTGGGCAGGGTCCAGTTCTGCCCGGCAGCGCTCAGCCGGTACCGCACGGTGTAGCGCCCGGTCGGCTGTAAAACGGTCTCTTCCAGCGGAACGGACTGAGCGTCACTCCACTCCAGTTGTGCCCGCACGGTGCCCGCTGCCGGGGCAAAGATCAGTGCACCGTCCCGCTCCTGCCGCGCCGTGCCGATCAGCCCCTGTCCAGCCTCCACGGCCTGCCCGGGCACCACCAGCATCGTGCCGCTGATCAGGTTGGTCTTGGTGACCACACCGGCGCACCGGGCGCGCAGGCCGTGCAGGGTCCCGGCCGCAATGGCGGGCTTGGGCACTGCAGCGGCGGCGCGGACTTCCAGCCGCCCTTTGGCAAAATTGAGACTGGCCCAGGAAAACTCGCCGCTTTCCAGCAGGGCATACTCCCCGGCGGTGCGCTTGGCTTCGGTGGCGGCAGCCCCCGGGGCGAGGTCTGCCTGCCGCAGTACGGCAAAGGCCCGGGCGGCCTGTCCGCGGGTGAGGGTGCTGGTGTCCACGGCCCAGACGAATTGCTGGCTCCACAGCAGCAGCGGAATAAACAGCGCCAGCCCGGCCCACAGCCCGGTGCGGCGCAGCAGCGGACGCAGCCGAAAAAACAGCCCCAGACGCTTTTCCACCCGCAGACGCACATGCCCCTGCCGGGCCAGAGCGGCCAACGGGCGGTAATGCCAGGCGGCACAGCGCGCCCGGAATCCGCCGGGCAGCGGTACAATGCGGGTCAGGTGCAGCCCTGCCTGTGCGGCATGGCCCAGCAGGGCGTCGGTGCTGCCGCTTTGCGCGGTGAATTCTACCGCGGCCCAGAGACGAACGGGTTCCATGACGGCCTCCTGTCCGGCAGATGCCCGGTAGGGCGCTGCCCTGTGGCGGTGTGCTCCGTGGTGTAGTCTGTGCGGACGAAGCAGCCCCGCAGCGTGATGCGCCGGGCGGTGAGCGTTTCAATCTGAAGCTGCTCTCCGTAAATGGTCAGCTGCCCGCGCGGCAGCTGGAGCCGCAGGCGGGTCTCGTCGTAGGCGAGGATGGCTTCAAAATGCTCGATCTCCATCCGGTCGCCGCTCTGGTACAGGCAGGGGCGGCGGTACAACCCCTGCGGCGGCTGCCGGAACAAAAGGGCCAGCCAGCGCCGCAGCGAAAAAGGCGCGCGGTGCGCAGGACTCATTCGGCTCCCTCCCGTTCCGCTCTGATATTTTGGTCCAAAGTGCCATAAATGCGGGCCGCTGTTCCATATATATGGAGCGGGAGGGGAAAGTTATGTATCAGACGTTCCGGTTTCAGCGGGTCGTGCTGTTAGGGGCGGCAATTGGCACGGCAGGACTGGTGTTTGCAGCGCCGCAGTGCTGCGCCCGTGCGCTGCAGCAGGGGCTTGCCCTGTGCGGCGGGCCGCTGCTGGTGTCACTGTTCCCGTTTCTCATCGTTTCCGCTCTGCTCATGCGCTGTGGGGCAGGGCAGGTACTGGGGTTTGTGTTCCGTCCGGTGGCACGGCTCATCGGGGTGCGCAGCCCGGCGGCCGGTGGGGTGCTGCTCATCGGGTTCCTGGGTGGGTTTGCCCCGGCAGCGGCTGCGGTGGCAGAAGCCGTGCGCAGCCGGGAGCTGACCCCGCAGGAGGCGTCGGCCCTTCTCCCGGCCTGCATCTGCTCCGGGCCGTCCTTCGTGATCCTCACGGCAGGGGAGCAGCTGCTGGGCAGCCGGGTGCTGGGCATCCGCCTGTTTGCTGCACAGGTGCTGGCCGGGTATCTCACCGCCGCTCTGCTGAACCGTCTGCACCCGGCACCCGCTGCCCCGGTACGCTCTGCGCAGTCCACCCAGACTGCGCCGCCCCGGTTGGACGAAGTGATCGCACAGGCGGCTGTGCAGTACCTGAAATTGTGCGGATTCGTGTTGTATTTTCGGATGCTGGCAGCCGGGTGCGGGCAGTTTCTGCCCGCCGCGTGGGCACCCTTTCCGGCCATGCTGCTGGAGGTGTGCTCCGGTTGCGATTATGCGGCCCGCACCGGCCTGTGGGCCAGCAGTCTGTGCTGCGCCGCCCTCAGCGTACAGGGAGCATCGGTGCTGCTGCAGGTGCGCACCCTCTGCCCCGGAGAAGTGTCCTTCCGTCCGCTGCTGGCAGGTCGGTTTCTGCACCTGCCGCTGTCGCTGGCATTGTTCTGCCTGACATGGCCGGAACAGGCCGTGGAGACCTTTGGCAACCTGTGCGAACGGGTGATCCCCATGCAGCGGGTGCCGCCGGACTGTGCGCTGCTGGCCTTTGCCGTGTGCTGCATGGCGGCCTGTGAGCTGAACAAAGATCTGCCCCGGCGGGAAATCCAACCTTGACAGATACGCTGAAATATGGTAGAATATTGCTCGTTGCAGAATATGTGCAATGTGCTACTGTGGCTCAGCTGGTAGAGCAGCTCACTCGTAATGAGCAGGTCGCCTGTTCGAATCAGGTCAGTAGCTCCAACATAAAAGACCCGGAAAAGTGGCTTGTGGCCTAGCTTTTCCGGGTCTTTTTGCGTCGCTTTTATAGGGCACTTCTGCGCGGAAAAGTGCCTTATTTTACGCCATTTCCCATTAAAAAACCTTACGATGCAAGTAAAATGCAAGTCGGATGCATGTCAAAAGGGGGCGATTTAATGGACAGTACATTCGGCAAGCAAAAAATCAGCCGATGCGGCTGTCCGGGTAAGAGTCCAAATTGCTGGCTTTTTTGAAGTACGACAAACAGAAAGAGCTCCCCACGATACCTACCTGAGACCCGAAGGTAACAGGGGCAGCTTGTGGGAGAGCTCTAAACTATATTATAACACTGAACAAGAAAGTCGTCAAACACGGCATTCTGGAAAATGTGCAAAAAAGATACTCCCACACAAACTCCCGAAAGGTTGTGCGGTACAGCTATACGGTTGCACAGGGAGTATCTTCAGTATAACTATAACACAGCACCGCGTCCAAAACAAGTGTCAAACGGCTTTTATCAGCGCTCAATGGAACAGCCTCTGGCCGATCCAGATGCAGATGCAGGCACCGATGACCGAGATGATGAAGGACGTGATGCTGCCGGTGGCATAAATGCCGAACAGGCCGAACACGAATTCGCCCACAAAGCTGCCCAGGATGCCCATGAGGATGTTGCGGCCGAGCGAAGTCTCCGTGCCCATGAAGCGGCCGGCCACATAGCCTGCCAGCGCACCCACCAGCACGCCTGCGACCAGAGAAGCGATCACGCCCACCAGTGAGAACAGGCCCATCAGACAACCCACCAGAATGCAGAGCAGGGTGATGATCAGCAGAATCGTCAATGTAATCATAAAAAATACCTCCTTATTGCGCCGTGTCTGCGCCGGACTGTTCCCGGGCGTAGCGGCAGAGATCATTCAGACAGCATTTTTCGCATTCCGGCTTGCGGGCATTGCACACAGCGCGGCCGTGCATCACAAAGCGGTGGCACAGGTCGCTGCCCTCTTCCGGCGGAATGATCTTCCACAGGGCCATTTCCACCTTCTGCGGCTCCTTGATGCCGTCCACAAGGCCGATTTTGTTGCACAGACGGATGCAGTGGGTGTCGGTGACAATGGCCGGTTTGCCGAACACATCCCCCATGATCAGGTTGGCGCTCTTGCGGCCCACGCCGGGCAGCGCCAGCAGCTCCTCAAAGGTAGTAGGCACCTGGCAGTTGTACTTGTCCCGCAGCATGCGCATGCAGGCCGAGATATCCCGTGCCTTGGAGTGCCCCAGTCCGCAGGGCTTGACGATGGCCTCGATGTCCTCCGGCTCGGCAGCGGCCAGTGCGGCTACGCTGGGGTAGCGGGCAAACAGGTCCTCCACTACGATATTCACCCGGGCGTCCGTGCACTGGGCCGCCAGCCGCACGCTGACCAGCAGCTGCCATGCGTGATCGTAGTCCAGTGTGCAGCCGGCATCCGGATATTCTTTTTTGAGCCGGTCGATCACCTCCAGCGCCAGTTCCTTTTTGGCAGTGAGATCTTCCGGCTCCTTTTTACGGGCGGGCATACCGTCGCCTCCTTTCGGCAAAAAATGTTTTCCTTATCATAGCATGTTTCGACCGGTTTGTAAACGCCTGCCCGGAATTATCTGAGAATCATTTTCAGAAAATCTCTTGTCCTCCGCGCAGAAATGCGCTATACTATAAAAAACACTGGGGTATTCCCCGGCATGGGAGGGAAACACAATGAACGAACCACTGGCGCAGCGCCTGCGGCCCAAAACGCTGGCAGATGTGTGCGGGCAGCAGCATCTGCTGGCCCCGGGCAGGGTGTTTCGCCGCACCATCGAGAGCGGACGCATCCCCAACATGATCTTCTACGGCCCGTCCGGTACCGGCAAGACCACAGTGGCCCGCATCATCGCAGAGAACAGCGGCATGACTCTGCACAAGCTCAACGGCACTTCCTGCGGCACCGGCGACATCAAGGCGGTGCTCAAGGACATTGGCACGCTGGCGGGGGCGGGCGGCATCCTGCTGTATCTGGACGAGATCCAGTACCTGAACAAAAAGCAGCAGCAGAGCCTGCTGGAGTGCATCGAGGACGGCTCGGTCACCCTCATTGCATCCACCACCGAGAACCCGTATTTCTACATCTATAATGCACTGTTGTCCCGGTGCACGGTGTTCGAGTTCAAATCCCTGTCCGCCGCCGACGTGGAGCAGGGCCTGCACAATGCCCTCAAAAAGCTGTCGGAAGGGGAGAACACCCCGGTGCGCATGGACGAGGACGCCTGTGCCTATCTTGCCGAGAGTGCGGGCGGCGATTTGCGCAAGGCACTGGGCTGCCTGGATTTTGCGGTCACGGCGGCCCCGGTGGAAGAGGGTGCCCGGCACATCACGCTGGATATGATCCGGCAGGTCACCCGCCGCACAGCCATGCGGTACGACCGGGAGGGTGACGATCACTACGACATCGTGTCGGCCTACCAGAAGTCCATGCGCGGCTCTGACCCGGACGCGGCATTGCACTATCTGGCCCGCCTGCTGGAAGCCGGCGACCTGCCCTCGGCCTGCCGCCGTCTGATGGTGTGCGCCTGCGAGGACGTGGGCCTTGCCTACCCGCAGATCATCCCCATCGTCAAGGCGGCGGTGGACGCGGCCAACATGGTGGGTCTGCCGGAAGCACGCCTGCCGCTGGCCGACGCGGTGATCCTGGTGGCCACCAGCCCCAAATCCAACAGCGCCCATGACGCCATCAATGCAGCCATCGCGGATGTGCAGGCCGGGCGCACCGGGCCCATCCCGCGTCAGCTGCAGAACAAGCACTTTGACGGCGAGGATGCTCTGGTAAAAGGGCAGAACTACAAGTACGCTCACGACTACGACCACCATTGGGTCAAACAACAGTATCTGCCGGATGCCCTCAAGGACGTGAAATACTACACCTACGGCGACAACCGTACCGAACAGGCGGCCCGCGCCTACTGGGCAAAGATCAAAGGCGAGGAAAACGTCTGAACCCAAAAACAAGAAAAGGAGAACGATATGCGCTATTCCAAACAGCGTGAGCTGGTCATGCAGACGGTGGAAAACCTCTGCGACCACCCCACCGCCGAAGAGATTTACGACACCGCTGCAAAGGAATGCCCGGGCCTGAGCCTTGGCACCGTGTACCGCAACCTGAACAGTCTGGTGGAGGCAGGCCGCGTGCGCCGGGTGTCCATCCCCGGCCAGGCCGACCGGTTCGACCATACGCTGGCCTGGCACAGCCACCTGTACTGCACGGTGTGCGGCGGCGTGACCGACGCCGAGGTGGACGAAAAGCAGGTGACGAAGCTGGTACGCGGCCAGAAAGGCCGGGTGCAGGACTGCGCCGTGGTGTTCATCGGCGTGTGCGAAAGCTGCTGTGCAGCACAAAAAGCGGCCTCCGAGGCGTAAACTTTGCCCGGAACCCCTTGCCCGAAGCGGTCAAAGAGTGTATACTAAGGAGAGCTATTCATAAAAGCGGAAAAAAGAGTGTTCACCGTGCGGGGGCTTTTCCCGGCGGAGAAGGATGGTTTGATTGGAATACATTAGTTTTGAGCATAATAACATCGCCGCTGATCTGGTAAAGCAGGCTTACGACACCCCGCCGCTGGCCTTTGTGCACAGCTACGGCTGCCAGCAGAACGTCAACGACGGCGCGCGCAT
>QWCN01002802.1_pt1 | contig 21863 bp, 21 predicted proteins | sample 1972711 | NCBI WGS metagenome assembly QWCN01 (sample SAMN09866707, study PRJNA288562) | Human gut metagenome isolate term1_stool, whole genome shotgun sequencing... | isolation source: gut | host: Homo sapiens | place: USA: California
CCTCACAGCAAGCGTGTCAACAATAATGGACGCCGACATAGCCCAAGAAAGCGCCGAATATGTAAAAAATAGAATCCTAACCCAAACCGCTGCGGCGTTGTTATCCGTTTCGTCCAGTCATCGCAGTAATTTGTTGCTCTCATTAATTAACGGATAATATTTTAGTTTTTTACATAAATTAATGAATCTAATTGCGGTGTGTATTGTATAATTTAATTTATGGGACGGAATTATAAAAACTATAAGAGCGATAAAGAGAAGTTTAAGGAATTTGATAAAAAGCTTATTTTTTGGCAGATTATCTGCATAATTATAAGTTTTATTATTGCTGCATATTTGTTTTTGATAATGGTTGTGGATGTAAAAAACTATCGTGCGCAGGCAAAACGCCAGCGAAGCGCCAAAAGTTTTGTTATGCGAGGTGCAATCCTTGACAGAAACGGTATCAAACTTGCTTCGGATAAAACATCTTTTGATGTGTATGCCCATCAGGAATACTTTGACCACACACCCAACGAGCTTGCCGCAATACTTGCGCCAATACTCGGGGTAAACAAAAACCAGCTGGCAAAAAAACTTGCCCAGGATGAAAAAATTATCGTACTCAAAAAAGATGTCTCAAGAACAACTGCAATAGAAATTAGAAAACTCGGCTTAAGAGAAATAAGCCTCGGGAAAAAAAATGAGCGTGTATACCCGCAGGGTACAATGGCCGCCCATATTCTCGGATATTATAATCCGGACGCTGATGTGGCTGCAGGAATCGAGCTTACCGCCAAAGATAAATTAGAAGAAGTTGAACAGGATGTTAACTTTGAAAAAACTCCTGACGGCGATATTATTTACGAGGTAAATACAGACCCCGCGGCAACTACAGCTCCTTTAAGAGGCAAGTCTATTACATTGACCCTTGATTCTGCTATTCAGCACGTATGCGAGGTAGAACTCAATAAAGTTATCCGTGAAAAAGGCGCAATCAGAGGCACAATCGTTGTTATGAACCCTAAAAACGGCGAAATCCTCGGTTATGCAATTTATCCTACATACAACCCCAACAACTATAAAAAAGCAACGCTCACACAGCTTACCAACTGGACATTGAGCGATGTTTTCGAGCCCGGTTCTACATTCAAGGTGCTTACAATAGCCTCTGCTATTGAAAACGGAAGGCTGCACGAAAATTCAAAAATCCTTGATACAGGTAAACTCGAGATTGATAAATGGACAATCAAAAACTACGACTATGCAACAAAACCCTTCCCGGGAAATATAGATTTGTTGTACCTTTTTGAGCACTCAAGCAACGTTGCCAGTGCAAAAGCTGCTTTAATGATGACAAGACAGGAGCATTACAACACGCTTAAAAAATTCGGAATGGGTGAAAAAACAGGCATAGATTTACCCGGTGAATCCAGAGGACTCATCCCTCCTGTGGGCGATTGGCACAAATCAACTCACGCTTCTATCGGATACGGTTATTCAATTTCAGTTACGGCTTTACAAATGATTTCTGCTATTTCAGCGATAGCAAACGATGGGGTAAGGGTTACTCCTCACGTAATTAAATACTCTCCGGAAGAAGAAGCTTTAAAAGTAAAACATATTCAAACTGTGTCACCCGAGACTGCTCATACTGTAGCAAGGCTCCTTGCAGGCAGCATTGGCCGTTCAAAGTCACCGGTAAACCTTGAAGACTACCATGTTGCAGCCAAAACAGGTACTGCAAGAAAATCTATTGCAGGTGCAAAAGGGTATACAAACAAACTCGTTACCTCCATTATCGGATTTTTGCCCGCAAGCAATCCGCAGGTTGAAATTTATGTAGTAATCGACTCTCCGTCAAAAGGTGCTCTATGGGGAAGCACGGTTGCTGCGCCGGTGTTTAGAGAAGTGGCTCTTCAAACCGCACGTATTATGAATATTCCACCTGACAAGAAAAAATAATTTAATTTAGAGGATATTGTTATGAAACTAAGCGAATTAATTAAAGATATAAAAACAAAAAATGTTTTAAACAACAGAGACACTGAAATTACAGGTATCTCTTACAACTCCAAAACTGTCGGTAAAGGCGAGATTTTTGTATGCTTAAAAGGCGAGCATTCTGACGGGCACGAATATGCAAAAATGGCTGTGCAAAACGGAGCAGCAGCGCTGTTTTGTGAAAAAGAGCTTGATATTGACGTTCCACAGGTCATAGTTGACTCAACCCGTCATTGTATAGCTGATCTTGCAGCTGCTTTTTACAACTATCCTTCAAAAAACATCAAACTCATAGGAGTTACGGGAACAAACGGAAAAACAACTGTTACACACCTTATACAGCGTATTGTGGAAGATGCAAAACACAGATGTGCTCTTATTGGTACGCTGGGGTACAAGCTCTCGGGCAAGGATTCCTACCATGACGCAAAACACACAACTCCTCAGGCGCCGGAACTTCAAAAGACGCTTGAAATGATTTGTGAAAACAAGATTGATTACGTTGCAATGGAGGTAAGCTCTCACGCTCTTGAGCAAAACCGTGTTGGAGGGTGTGACTTTGACGGTGCTGTGTTTACAAACCTTACGCAAGACCACCTTGATTATCACATTACAATGAACAATTATTTTGAAGCCAAAGCACTGCTTTTTAGAGGGCTAAAACCGGGCGGTTTTGCAGTAATAAACAATGATGATGAATACGCTGAAAGATTCAAGGCTGTTGTTCCGGAAGGTGTCAAAATTTATACTTACGGTATAAAAAATGATGCTGATATCACTGCACGCGATATTGATTTTTCTATCCACGGTGCAAAATTCAATTGCAAAGTAAATAATGAAACAGGTTCTGTAAATCTGCAAATGAACGGAATGTTCAGTGTTTACAATGCTTTGGCAGCACTTGCCGCAGGTATTGCAATGGGGTTTGACAAAGATATTTGTATAAAAGCTCTTGAAGAAACAAAAAGCGTGGACGGTCGTTTTGAAATTGTGAACAAGCAGCCGCTTGTTATTGTTGATTATGCTCACACGCCCGACGGGCTTGAAAATGTCTTGAAAGCTGCAAGAGAGCTGACTCCCGAAGGCAGTAATCTTATTTGTATGTTTGGCTGCGGCGGAGACAGAGATGCAACAAAACGACCAAAGATGGGTAAAATTGCGGATGAGGCAGCTGATATTGTTGTTGTCACATCTGACAACCCCAGAAGCGAAGACCCGCAGCTGATTATTTCAGATATTCTCGCCGGAATAAAAACCGTTAATACGCAGAAGGTTTATGTTGAACCTGACAGAAGGACAGCTATTTCTATGTTGAAAAATATTGCTAAAGAAAATGATGTAGTTGTGCTGGCTGGCAAAGGTCACGAAGATTATCAGATTCTTAAAAACGAAACAATCCACTTTGACGACAGAGAAGAGGCAAGAAAAGTTTTTAATTAAATAATCTCATGAATAAAAAAATATTATTCATGTAATTATTAAACTATCTGCACATTTGGATTGAAAAAGTTGTAAACGGCTTTGGCACTTCGTTTGGGGATTTTTTCGCAGAGCTCTTCATAGCTTGCTTTGGAAATCTTTTTCACATCCTTAAACTCTTTCATCAAAGTTTCTTTGCTGGTTGAAGACAATCCCTTTATCTCATCCAGCACGGATTCTGTTGCTTTTTTGCCTCTGAGTTTTCTGTGATATGTGATAGCAAATCTGTGTGCCTCGTCTCTTATCCTCTGGAAAAAGTACAAAGCAGGCGAGTTAATCGGAAAAATCACAGGCTCTGATTTGTGCGGTTTGAACACCTCTTCCAGTCTTTTTGCCAGCGAAACCACATCCACCTCGAGCCCCTTTGACTCAAAAATTTCCATAACAGATGAAAGCTGGCCTTTGCCGCCGTCTATTATAATGAGGTCAGGCATGGGCAGTGTCTCTGTGAGTTTGCCAAAGTAGCGTCTTTCAACAACTTCTTGCAATGATTTAAAATCATCGGGTTTTGATTCTGTCGAACGGACTTTAAACTTTCTGTAGCGTGACTTTTTGGGCAATCCGTTTTCGAAAGTAACCATAGAAGCAACCGTGTTTGTGCCTTGTATATGCGAAATATCAAAACATTCCACAACATACGGGAATTTTGTGAGCCCCAGTTTTTCTTGAATATAGCTGCCGACCTCATTGTAATCGCGCTGAATCTCTGTGAGTTTTTGCAGTTTTACCTTTTCAAAAAAGAATTTTGCATTCTTTTGTGCGAGGTTTAAAAGCTCAATGTTTCTTTTTGTCGGGGCGTCTGAAATTTTGACTTTTTTATTAGCAACAGAAGCAAGCCAGTTTGTATAAAGCTCTGTATCGTTTTGCTCAAGAAGTCTTGGTACAACAATTGTGTTTGGAATTTCCGATTCTGATGCCATTGTGTAATATTCTTTTAAAAATGTTGTCAAAACTTCATATTCACTGGACAAGTTGCCCTCTGTGTTGGAGAATTGGAAGTCTTTTTTGTCTGTAAGGCGCCCCTGTCTTATCTGCAAAAGCGAAACCACAAAAAGGTTGCTCTCGTTGTAGACAGCGATGATATCCTGATTTATATTTGTGTTTTCAAATACGACTTTCTGGTGTTCCATTGTTTTTTGAACATCCATCCAGCTGTCGCGGTACCTTGCGGCTTTTTCAAAATCTTCTTTTGCCGCATATTTTTCCATTTCTTTTTTTAATGCGTCAACCAGCTCTTTTTGTTTGCCTGTTAAAAACAGCTCTACGTTTTTGAGGATTTTTTTGTACTCATCCGGTGTAATCAGCCTCTGGCAAGGCGCCATACAGCGGCCAATGTGGTAATAAAGGCACGGGCGGTCTTTGAATTTCGGGTTTTTGCACTGTTTTAGCGGGAAAAGTTTTTTTATCAAATCCAGCGTTGCATACATTGCCCTTGAATCTGTGTAGGGGCCGAAGTATTTGCCTTTTATTTTGTTTTTGTTGGCTTTTCTGGCTACGATTATTCTCGGGTATTCTTCTTCTGTTATGACAAAATACGGGAATTTTTTATCATCTTTTAAAAGCACATTGTACTTTGGCTTGTGCTTTTTAATGAGGTGCGATTCCAGAATAAGCGCTTCAACCTCGCTGTCAGTGACAATAAATTGAATTTTGGCGATTTGCGGCACCATAACGCGCAGCTTGGGCGAGTCGTGATGTTTGTTAAAATAGCTGTATACCCGTTTTTTCAGGTTCTTTGCTTTTCCGACATAGATAATCTCGCCGTCCTTGTCATAATACTGATAAGAACCGCTCAGCTCCGGTATTATTGATAATGTCTGCTGCACCTCCTGCGGGAGGTTTGCGTTTTTTGTAGCCATATATTAAGTATAGTTTTAATTTTTTAGAACATCAATCTGAAAAGAAGGAATCTTTTGTTCAGTTTTTCAGAGAACTTGCGAAGGTTCTTTGAAGTTTCCGCTACGTTATTTATAGTGCTATTTAATTCTTCTTTTTTGTCTGTTGTCAGTCCGTTAACGGTTTCCAGTGTACAAGACAGGTCATCAAGCGCTTTGTTGAATTTTGTAACCGTTGTTGTTACCTGTGACTTGAGCACAGGGTCTTTTGTCATGGTGTTCACGTACTGTGCGATTTCAGATATGTTTTTGCTTGCAACCTGCAAATCCTCAATAGTTTGCCTTGTTTTCGGGTCTTCAAGGATGGTGTTGAGGTTTCTTGACAATCTGTCTATTGATTTTGTTGTGGAAATCAATGTGTCTTTAAACTCTTTGTCGCCGATTATGTTGTTAAGATTGTCTGTGAGCACCATTATTCTGCCCGACATCTGATTTGTTGTACCCATCAATGAATCAAGGTCTTTTCTTGTAGAATCAATCAGCATTTGTGTTTTATCAAGTGTACTGTTGGCTTTTATTGTAAGTACATCAACGTTTCCTACGATTTTTTTGATGTCTGCGATTACGTCATCGGAAAGTATTGCGCTTAGTTTTTCGTTTGTTTCTGCAAGAGCTGATGCTGATCTGTATTGCAAATCCATAAAGTCAGAGAGTCTTAAAGGTTCTATGACAGTAAATCTTGAAGTGCTTTGCGGATATTCAAATTTCATATCTGTTGCGGGTTTTAGGCTGAGATAATGTTTTGTGTTTTCTACTTTAACTTTACCCAGCATTCTTTCAGGCAGCTGTAAACCCGGCAGCGTGATAATATAACCTACTTTATAAGCTGATTGGGTTTTTACCTCTTCTTGAATATTTATGGGTAGGGTTTTTGTATCTATAATTTCTATTTTTTTAACTTTACCCACATCATAAGGCTTGCCGCTCAAAACCATCTGCACATTGTCGTTGGCGTGCAAAACCTGTGAACGTTTGTTGATAGGCAGATAGATTGTTCTCAATTTTGGAGGGGTGATTTCAAGAAACTGTTCGCCGATAATACCTGTTTGCTGAATAGATATTGTTGCAGCATTAGGTATGGTTATATCAGGTTCTGTGATAACAAATTTTATTCTTACATAAGGGTCATCGGGGTTGGAAAGCTGCGGGGTGATTTCTTCAATCTGTCCTATTCTAAAACCCATCAGCTGCACGGCGGAACCTGCTCTTATGCCGTTAACGTCTTTAAAATCAACATAAAGCCTTTCACCTGCGGATAATGCTCTTCCTTTTATCCACAAAATAGAAAAAATAAGTATTATCAGTGCTGTCAGGGTCAATATTCCGACTTTAAATGATGATGAAAAACGCATTTTATTCCGATTCCTTTGTGTTTCGCATTAAACTGTTAATTTTCTTCGGTCTCTTCTTCCGAGCCTGAGCCTGCTACTTTCATGGGGCCTTCTATGCAGGCGGTTATAAACTGTTTTGTATATTCGTTTCCATTGTCTATCATATCTTGAGGAGTACCCGAGTATACGATTTTTGTATTATATAACATAATAACTTTATCAGCACACCTTTGAATGGTGGATAATTGGTGCGTTACTATCACAGAAGCGGGGTTAAATTCGTCTCTCAAACGCACAATGTAGTCTTCAATCATTGTGGAAGATACCGGATCCAGCCCGGCTGTGGGTTCGTCATAGAGAATTGTTTTGGGGTCTGTTACAATGGCACGCGCAAAGCTTACACGTTTTTGCATACCGCCTGACAGCTCATGCGGCATTTTTTCTTCAATGCCCTCTAGCCCCACAAGTTTGAGCTTCTGTGCAACAATGTCTTTTAGCTGTTTTTCTGTGTATTTGTTTTTAAACTCTTTTCTTTCTTTCAGTGCAAAAGCAATATTCTCGTACACGTTTAAAGAATCAAACAAAGCAGAGTATTGAAAAACCATTGCAATGTCGCCGGGAGAGACAATAATTTCGCCGCTGTCGGGTTTTGTCAGGCCGCAGATGAGTTTTAAAATCGTACTTTTCCCGGCACCGCTCAAACCTACTACTGCAAGGATTTCTCCGTCTTCAACTTTGAAAGAGACGTCGTCTAGAATAACTTTATCTTTAAATGATTTTTTTAAATTTTTTACTTCTATGCTCATTGTTTTTGTCCTGTTATGGTTCCGGTAAAATGTCTTTTGTGCTTGCGTTTAGAAAAAGAAAATTGTTGCAAAAATATAGTCTATTATACAAATAGCAACAAATGACCATACAACCGCTTTTGTTGTTGCAATACCAACTCCTTTTGCACCGCCGAATGCAAGATAGCCGCATGTGCAGCTGATAATAGCAATTGCCGCGCCAAAACACGCTGATTTGCCAAGGGCAACAAAAATGTCTTTAAGATAAAGCCCCTGCCACAGAGAGCTGATGTAGTTGAGCCTGCTCACATGCGCGCTCAAGTATGCTGCGACCCCGCCGCAAATAAGCCCGAATGTAGAAGCGAGTATAACCACAAAAGGCATCATGATAAACCCTGCAAGCACTCTTGGCACAAAAAGGTAATCAATAGGGTTAACTTTCAGCACCTTAAGTGCATCAACCTGCTCTGTTACACGCATTGTTGCTATTTCCGAAGCGTATGCTGAACCTATCATGGAGATTATTGCAAATCCTGACATAATGGCACCCATTTCACGTGTGGTAACAACTGCCATTAGCATTCCCACAAATTTTTCACCGCCCTGTTTTACCATTTCGGGCGCAACCTGCATTGAAATAATGACTGATACCATCCCCACAATTGTGAGAGTAATCGGCAGAGAATCCACTGCAAAACGCGAGCACTGGTCTATAAGAAGTTTCCAGTTCATCTGTCTTTTGAACAGGTCAACAAAGATGAGTTTAAAAACCTGACAGGTGCGAATACCCATTTCTCCAAGAGTTTCAAAAAACTCCTGCATTTGCTCAATCAGCAGTTTTGCAAGATTGTATGTGGCACTTTGTTTAAAAATTTCTAAAGCTCTGGAGTGATTCATGCAACAATTGTATCAAAGATTTCAGGTTTTGTAATACATTTTATGATGGGGTTATTATAAATATCATGATAATATTTTAAACATGAAAGATATATGCAAAAAAAATGAACCGCAAACTGTGTTGAACAAAGTTTTTGGCTATAAGAATTTTAGAAAAGGCCAGAAAGATATCATTGACAGTATTCTCTCGGGTAAAGATACACTTGTGCTTATGCCCACAGGCGGGGGCAAATCTCTTTGTTATCAAATCCCCGCGCTTTGTCTTGAGGGGGTGGCAATAGTCGTCTCTCCTCTTATTGCTCTTATGCAGGATCAGGTGAATACTCTCAAGTCTCTTGGTGTAAGGGCCGAATTTTTAAACTCTACATTGTCATTTGACGAGTCAAAAGATATCATAAAAAAAACATTGAACAATGACCTTGATCTGCTTTATGTGTCTCCGGAAAGGCTTAATACAGAGAGCTTTTTAGATGTTTTGCAAAAAACAAAAATATCACTCTTTGCAATTGATGAGGCGCACTGCGTGTCTCAATGGGGGCACGATTTCAGGCCGGAATATACACAGTTTTATATGCTCAAAGACCTGTTTCCGCACGTTACCCGTGTTGCTCTTACCGCTACGGCAGATGAGCTTACGCGTGATGACATAATAAAAAATTTGCACATGGCAAACTGCACGGTTTTTATATCAAGTTTTGACCGGCCAAACATCAAGTACAGCATAAATATTAAAAATAAAGAAAAGCAGCAGCTTCTTGATTTTATAAAAAAAGAACACCCCGATGATTCAGGTATAGTCTATTGTATTTCAAGAAAACGCGTGGAAAATTTTGCGGGATTTTTGCAAAACGAAGGTTTTAAAGTTTATCCCTACCACGCAGGTTTGAGCAAAGAAGTGCGAGAGCGCAATCAGGACAGATTTATAAAAGAAGACGGCGTGATTATGGTCGCCACAATTGCTTTTGGAATGGGGATAGACAAGCCGGATGTAAGGTTTGTCTGCCACATGGATTTGCCAAAATCAATGGAAGCGTATTATCAAGAAACAGGCCGCGCAGGCCGTGACGGGCTGGATTCTGATGCGTGGCTTGTGTACGGGCTCGGGGATGTGGTGCAGCTTCGCAGTTTTATAAACAATTCAAACGCACCTGACGAGCAAAAAAGAATTGAACACAAAAAGCTCAATTCTCTGCTTGCTTATGTGGAAACTGCCGACTGCAGAAGAAAAGTGCTTCTTGATTATTTCAACGAAAAGTACGAGGCTCCATGCAACAACTGTGATACATGTATTCATCATACTGAAACTTATGATGCTACTGTTGAAATTCAAAAAATTCTGTCGTGTATTTTCAGGGTAAACAAAAGTGCAGGCCGTTTTGGTTTTGGTGCGGCGCATATTATAGATATTTTACAGGGAAAAGAAACCGATAAAATATTGAAATTTGGCCACAACAAACTTTCCACTTTCGGAATCGGAAAAGAAACAGACGTTTTTCAATGGCAGTCAATAATCAGGCAGCTGGCGGTTATGGGGTTTGTTGAGATAGACCCTGCTCATCTTACGATTTCTTTGACACCTGAGGCCAACGATGTGTTGAGAGGTAAAAAACACATAAGTTTAAGAAAAGATGTGCTGCGTGCAAAAGAAAAGATTAAAAAAGAAAAAATCAAAAAGCTGCGGCTTGATGAATTCAGTGCTGATTACGATACGGATTTGTTCAAAAGGCTTAAAGAATTGCGTCTTGAATTTGCCAGAGCGGAAAATTTACCGCCTTATGTAATTTTTCACGACAAAACTCTGCTTGAGATGGTTTATACAAAACCAAAAACTCTCGAAGACATGGCAGAGATTTCCGGCGTGGGTGAACATAAATTGCAAAAATACGGCATTGCATTTTTAAAAGTATTAAACAGTTAGGGCTTTCTAATTTTTACTTTTAAAAAAGCCAAACATATGGTAGTATTATCTTAGATTAGTATAAAGAATTAATTATTTTTATATGAATTGATAAATTTTCAGCACTAATAAAATTAGACCGAATGCGCACAAAGCGTATTGGGTTATGTGTATATATAGAAAAAGAGGTATAGGACAATCGACACAATGACTTTATTAACTGCACTTTTGATAATTGCCCTGATTGCCGTTGCCGGTGCAGCTTTTGTAATTTGGCAAAAAAAGAAAACCGTGCAGGCACTTTATGACAAACTTTCAAAAGAAAGCACGGAAAAAGAAAATCTTTTGAAAAAAGAAGCAATGATTCAAGCAAAAGAAGCATTGCACGCTGAACGTGAAAAATTTGACGACGAAGTAAGAGAACGCCGTCAGGATTTGCAAAGAGCAGAAGATAAACTCCTTAAAAAAGAAGATATGCTTGAAGATAAAATTCAAGAAGCTTCTGACAAGGAATACGCTGCTCAAAAGAAAATGGATGAGCTGCTTGAAAAAGAAGACTATCTCGCTGATTTGATTGCAAAACAAATCGAAGAAACCGAAAAAATTGCAGGCATGTCCCGTGAAGAAGCACGCCATATGCTGATGGAACAATTAAAGCAGGATCTTCAGCAGGAGCAGATGCAGCTTATCAAAGAAAATGAAGCTAAAATCAGAGAGTCTGCAAAAGAAATGGCGCAGGATATTCTCTCTACAACAATGCAAAGATGCGCAATAGATCAGGTTGTTGAATCAACCGTATCTGTTGTTAACCTTCCTTCTGACGAGATGAAAGGCCGTATTATCGGACGTGAGGGCCGTAATATCAGAACACTGGAAACTTTAACCGGGGTTGACCTCATTATTGACGACACACCGGAAGCAGTTGTTCTTTCAAGCTTTGACCCGGTGCGTCGTGAGATTGCAAAAGTTGCATTGGAAAAACTCATCTCTGACGGCCGTATCCACCCTGTAAGAATCGAAGAGATGGTGGAAAAAGCTCAGGAAGAAATTGAAGAAAAAATTAAAAAAGAAGGTGAAAACGCAGCCGTTGACATGGGCGTTTTGAATCTTCATAAAGAGTTAATCAAAACACTCGGCCGTTTGTATTACAGAACAAGTTACGGTCAGAATGTTTTGAAACACTCACTTGAGGTCGGACACATTGCAGGCATGCTGGCAGCAGAATTGGGCGCTAATGTTCAGATTGCAAAACGTGCCGGACTTTTACATGACATAGGCAAGGCCGTAGACCAAACTCAAGACGGAACACATATTGAGCTTGGTGTTGAGCTTGCCCGTCGTTACGGTGAAAAAGAAGAAGTTGTTCACGCAATAGAAGCACACCACGACGATGTTACAGCAAATACGATTGAAGCAGTTCTGGTAAAACTTGCGGATGCTATATCAGCCGGACGTCCCGGTTCAAGACGCGATACTCTTGAAATCTACATCAAAAGACTCAAAAAAATCGAAGAGATTGCCTCAAGCTATGAAGGTATTAAACAGTCTTTTGCAGTGCAGGCGGGCCGTGAGGTTAGGATTATTGTCCAGCCTGACATGTTCGATGATCTGGCAAGCGCAAAGTTAGCCCGTGATATTGCTAAGCGTATTGAAGAAGAACTCGACTATCCGGGTCAAATCAGAGTTACTGTTGTACGTGAAATCAGAACTACAGAAATTGCAAAGTAGCGTTCAAGACAGATTTGACCTGTACACGCAGGCAAAACATGAATGAACTAATAAAAGTACTATTTATAGGCGACATCGTAGGACGCCCCGGCAGAAATATCGTAAAAGATTACCTGGGCGCCCTTGGTGTGAATACAGAAAACAACCCTTATGACTTTATAATCGCCAATGTAGAAAACGCTTCTCACGGGTTCGGGCTTACTGAAAAAAATCATAAAGAACTTGCAGAATTAGGTATAAACTGTTTTACCTCAGGTAATCATATATGGGATAAAAAAGATATTTATTCTTATATAAATAATTCTGACAGATTGATTCGTCCTTGGAATTATCCTAAAGGAACTTACGGGGTCGGGCATCGTATTTTTGAGGTTAAAGCTACAAAAATTGCCGTTATGAATTTTTTGGGCCGCACTTTTATGAACCCTGTTGATTCTCCGTGGGAGATTATTGAAAAAGAAATTGAAAATATTAAATCGGAAGCACCGATTGTTATAGTGGATTTTCATGCAGAGGCAACCGCTGAAAAAATCTGTTTTGGCAGATTCTGTTCAGAACATAAAATAAGTGCTGTTCTTGGTACGCATACTCATGTACAGACAGCTGATGAAAAAATTATTAATGATTATACGGCATACATTACAGACGCAGGTTTTTGCGGGGCATACAATTCAGTGATAGGAATGGGGTATGAAGGTTCTTTAAAACGTTTGATGACAAGTATTCCCGAGCGTTTTGATATAGACGATTCTCCCGTTGTTGAACTTAATGCCGTTTCAATGAGCTTTGATGCTGTTTCCGGGCAAGCACAAAGCATAGAAAGAATTCATTTTATAAAAGATTACAGTGAGGTAACAGCATGATGAAAGGATAGAAAGGTGAAAGTCGATTTACACATTCACACAACCTATTCGGACGGGGTTTTCTCGCCTGAAAAGATTGTGGATACTGCTATTGATGCAGGTCTGGATGCTATCGCAATTACTGACCACGACAATGTCCTGGCGTATCCGATAGCCCTGAACTATGCCAAAAAAATCGCAGACAGCGGTGGAAAAGCTCTTGAAATTCTCCCCGGTGTTGAAATTAATACGATTTATAAAGACATAGAGATTCATATTCTCGGTTATTTTATGAACCGCGATGACAGTGATTTTCAGGCTATGTTAAAGTCGCAGCAAAAAGCACGTATCGAGCAGACAGAACAGATTCTGCATCTTTTAAACAAAAAAGAAGGCATACATGTGACTTTCGACAAGCTCAAGAGCCTTGTTGCAGAAGGCGGAAGTATTGGTCGTCCGCACATTGCCAAAGCAATTACTCTAGCAGGCGGTACAACAAGCGTTATGGATGCTTATAGTAAGTACATAAATAACGACTCTGATGTGTATGTGCAGAGAAAAACAATTTCTCCGCACGAAGCTATTGAAATCATCTATGATGCAGGCGGGATACCTGTGTTTGCGCACCCTTTTGATGTGGAAGACGCTGAAAACTTAATTAAAGAATTTATGCATTACGGATTAAGAGGGGTTGAGGCTTATCATAGAAAACACTCACCCGCTATGGTTGAGTATTATTCTTCCATTGCAGAGAAAAACGGCCTGATTATTACGGGCGGTTCTGATTTCCATGCACCGAACCCTAATAACGGCCAGATAATCATGGGCAAAAACTTTATTCCGGAATGGATATACGACAAGCTGATGAAAGAAAAAAAACAGTTAGATTTGGCAAGGTAAGCAATTAATATTGAAGCTATTCATGGATAAGTGCTTTGATAACTTTGTATACTTTTTCAAGCATTGCTTTGTTGTCTTGTATTGAGGAGATGCTGTTGTGTATTTCTTTGATTAAAGCTTCGTTTGACTTGATATGATCATTAGAAAAAAGTTCCTCAGTCGTAGTATTTAGTGCAATGAGGATTTTTTCTAATGTTTCAGCTTTTGCAAAGCTTGTGCCAACTTCAATACTGCTAAGGTTTCTTGGTGCAATATCAATCATTTCTGCAAGCTGCTCCTGTGTGAGTTTTTGTTTTTTGCGCAGCCGTTTAATTTTTTCGCCGAGTTCTTTTTTTATGTTCATTGTAACCTTTAGCAAAATTACATCATCTTTGTTTTCAAATCGGATGTTATACATCATAATATATTAATTTTTATGAAGCTGAAATGACCTGATATATCTGTATTTTTAAAAAATCGGATGTTCAACATCTTGTTTTTGGACAATTTTTACTTTGTTTCTGTTTTTATAAATGAGTAAGGTTACAAAACATTTGAAAGGTAGGAAATTATGGGAATTAATCTTCAGAACTTAAACACATTTTACAAGCAAACAAGAAAAGCTTTACCAGCTGCGAAGATGCCAACAGATTTGAAGAAGTATGCAAAGACACCTCAACAAATCAATGCTCAAATAGAAGCCAAAGTAAAAAATAGTATTTTAGGTCAAAAATTAGATAGATTGGCTAAAGACTTATCATCTATACAAGAAGCAAAAATACAACCGACTTTCCACGAAATAAAAAAGCCTAATATATTTAAAAGAATTTTGGCAAAAATTCTGGGCTAAATAATATCCAAATAATCAAAAAACAGGTCAGATGTATAGGCCTGTTTTTTTATTGTCTTATTTAAAAGATTGTAAAAATCATATATAATATTTTAAAAAGAAAAAGACAAGGCTCAAAATGAAAAACAATATAAAAACGCTCAAAGCATTTAACATGGTAGAAATAATGATTGTGGTATGCTTGCTTGTGACTACAGTTATTCTGTGTATTCCGACAATATTTAACAACTCGAAAGAAGCAAAAATTATCTCGGGCTGGAAAAGGATTTACGCAGAAATGCAGTCAAACTTTGAGGTTTTTAATGTTAGCGATGCTGATGTGATTGAAAAAATTTGCCGCAGCAATGTTGCACAAAAGGAACCTGAAATTTTTAAGGTAATAAGCCCTTACCTGAACGTTGATTTGAGCAGAAATCCAAATACTTTAAAATCTTATCATTACAAATTTAAAAACGGTTCTCAAATTCCAATGCAGTCAATGGTTTTTACAAGGTTCTTTTCTTATCAGGAAAACGGCAATATAGTCGGTTTTAAGTGGCTGGATTGTGAATGCAGCGAAAAAGTCCCCTGTGCAACAGTATTGTTTGATATGAACGGGATTGAAAAGCCAAACAGAATCGGCAGGGATATTTTTGGGATATACATTTACAAAAACAGGATAGAAGCATTCGGTGCAGAGTTTACAAACGATTCTCTTGAACGCTCATGCAGCAGTCATTCAAACGGAATGAGCTGCTCTGAATATTACCTTCGCGGCGGGAAGTTTTAATCAATAAAACACCTTAAAAAGTTCAAAGATTACATACAGTAATGCAGAGAATAAGAAAATAATATTTAAAATTGTAATTTTTTGATTCTCTTTTAACGGCTTTAGAACCATTATGCAAAAAGCCAAAAATGGCAGCACAAACGGGAGCAGATACCGGCCCTGGATTTCTATGTATTCAAACTGATTCTTTGGTGTCCACGTGCAAAATATCAATACACAGATTGATAAATAATTTAGTGCCGTCAACACACCAAGTACGGCTTTTTGATAAAACGTTGTTTTGGGATATTCTCCAACTATCGAATAAAGTGTGTTGGCCAAAATCATTACAAAATAAAGATGATAAAAAATTGCGCAAAAATAAATATTAAGCCACCCGAGCACACCTATCATTTTTTCTATCAGAGCAAAATTCCATAACCCAGGAATATATTGAAGCGTTAAGGCAGTAAATTTTACGGGATGCTCTAATATGTAAAGCATATGAGAGGATAAATCTGATCCGTTTAAAGGCCGAAGAATAGTCAGAGCAAAAAGGCTCCACAAAACAGCTGCTGCAAAAGGCAAAAGAATTGTAAAACAAAGGGTTTTTAAATACGGTGTTTCAAACTTTTCTTTTGGGATAAACAGGATAAAAAGAGTCATCAAAAAACTCTGCTTTGTCAAAGCCAGTGACACCGCAAGCAGGCTCAATAATGCAAGTTGTTTGTTATTGATTTTTTGTTGAGTATCAAAAGAATATTGAAAAATTTTTGAAATATATAAAACAGAAACTGAAATCAAAACAGCATCAGCTGAAATAGAAGCACCCAGAGAAAGGCTCATCGGGCATAAAAGCAAAAATACACACGCCCATTTTAAAAAAGGAATCGACTTTATGCTGAAATACCCGAGCAGTGTATAAAACAAAAGTGTTACAATTTTCCCTGCGAGTAACAACAGCCATATGTGCTGTGTGCACAGGGAGGCTATTATTATACCTGTGCTCTGTGGAAAATACGAAACAGGCGATAGCCTTGCCATATTGGCATAATCAATAAATACTTTTTTGTTGTTGTCCAGCTTGATTGCCGATATTTCTTTGAATTTTTCGGGTGAGTATTTGATTCGCTTTGCAAAGAACAAATCCATTGAGTCACTGTTTGTCGAAGCTTTTAAAAATTTTAACAAATTTTCGGGTAAAAAGCTGCCAACGTTTCCGTTAACTTTTTGAGGAAAAAATTGTCCTCTTGATATTCCGTAAGCCCTGCATAAATGAGCCGTCTCATCAGGTGATTGAAAAGGCGGTATTAAAAACACCATTAAAAATCCGAAAAATAATGCAAAAAGTACAAAGATTTTTTCCGGATTTAATACTTTTGCCATACACCTAGCATCCTTAAAGGTTACTGGTCAGATTCTTTGTCGTGTTTAAGCAGTTTTTCAAAATCAGAAGGTTTGATAGATTGGATAAAGCTTCTAAACTCCTGCGCTTCTTCTTCATCTTTTGCAGCGTCACAAGACACAGAACCGTTTGCCAGCACATTGGCCGTAACAAATATCGGTGCGTCCACTCTTATTGCAACAGCAATTGCATCAGATGGGCGTGCATCTATTTCTACTTCATTACCTTCTTTATCTTTTATGTAGATTATTGCGTAATAAGTCTCTTTTTCAACATCGTTGATTTCGACACGGTCAATTGTTCCGCCTGTTTTTTCAACAATAGACGCAATCAAATCGTGCGTCATCGGACGGCTGACTTCGATATTTTCAATTCTTCTTATGATAGCACTTGCTTCAGCAGAACCTATCCAGATAGGCAGCGCTTTTCTGTTGTCCATATCGTGCAAAACAACAATCGGCGAGCCGGTTCTTGTATCAAGTGCTATTCCCATTACTTTCATTTCTATCATATTAATATTATAAGCACAAAATTAAAATTAGACAAAGAATGCGCCCCTATGATACATTAAATATATGAAATTTTTGATAATAAATGGACCAAATATTAACTTGCTTGGCACACGTGAGCCTGAAATTTACGGCTCAATGACGCTTGATGACATCAACAAAGATATTGCAAAATGTGCAAAAGAGCTGGGTGTTGAAACAGAAACCTTTCAAAGCAATATTGAAGGCGAAATAGTGGATAAAATTCAGCAAGCAAAAGGTGTTTTTGACGGTATTGTCATCAATCCCGCGGCATATACTCATACCAGTGTTGCAATAAGAGATGCAATCAGCGCTGTGGGTATTAAAGCTGTAGAAGTCCACATCTCAAACATCCATGCACGTGAAGAGTTCAGAAAAAATTCTCTCATTGCACCGGTGTGTATTGGACAAATTACAGGTTTTAAAGCCAACAGTTACAAATTGGCTTTGAGAGCTCTGGTTGACATTGCAAAAATTTCTTAACATCAGGGTTGAAAAATTAATGTCTTTGTTGCTACAATATTAACAACATAATAACTGGTTGACCATTAATAATCACCCCCTAAACTTTGGATTGTATCTGAAAAATGAATTATCAAATTGGAATTAAATTTTTATTTACAGGCATCTCATTAATAATTTTGTCTTTTTGTGCAAACACAGCAGCATTTGCATCGGATTATCAATACAAAATTCTTGATCCCCAATATAACCCTGATGCTGAACGTGTTGTAGACGGCGAATTGCCTCCTGTGCAGGAAGTTGAACCTTATGAGTCTTCAAGTTTTGATCTAAAAACATTTATGGCAATATTTGCCCTAATAGTTTTTCCTATGTTTTTTATGTCACTGGCTGTCAAAACTTTTAAAAATATAAACAACTCTGTACCCGGCACAGACTCATCTGATGCTGATACACAGCAGAGAATCGGTAATATAAGAATAGAACCTAAATCAAAAAAACAAGAGAAAAAAGAACAAACAATACAGCAAAAAACAACACAGACACAATCTGTTGGCCCAAAAGCTGTTAAAAATACTGCAACAGTACCGGTGCAAAAAGCTTCTGTTCCTGTGCAAAAAATGCAGTCTTCTCCTGTAGCGGCTAAGAAAAATAATGCAGAAGCTGCAACTTCTGTTATGACTCCAAAAAAGAAACTTCCGCGCAGCGCTAATTCTTCCATCAACAAATTCTTTTCTTCTCCCGTGCAAAAAGCACAAAACCCAATGTTATTAAATACTTCACCCTTATCAAGCAACAAGGGGCTTTGTCTTGTTCAATATAACAGCAAATTTTCTCTCATCGGTTACATAAACGATAACATTTTTATGCTTAATCAGTTTGACAATGTTAACAGCAGCGAAATACGCTCCAGACTTTCCGACTCTACAGCTTCCAGAGACAGATATATTGTAAGACTTGGCGATTACAAGGCTCTTGTTGAAGTTACCGATACAAACATGAATTTGCTTCTCGAATTGTAATATAATAAAACAATGAAAAAGTTTGTTTTATTTTCTATCTTAATTCTTGTATGCATTACTGCTGTTTTGTGGCAGATTTTTTATCCCTGTAATGAGGCTAAAACTACCATAAGATTTTCTTCATGGGGTTCTCAAACAGAGACTGCTCTTTTAATCCCGATTATAAAACAGTTTGAATCTGAAAATCCTGATATAAAAGTGGAATTTATTCATATATCGCAAAACTATTTTCAAAAACTGCATCTGCTGTTTGCATCAAACCTTGCTCCGGATGTTGTTTTTATTAATAATCATTATGCACCAAAGTACATAAAAGCAGGGCTGCTTTGTGATTTGAGCGGTTATGTAAATAAAAACGACTACTTTGATAAAGCGCTGCAGGGCTTTATATTCGAAGATAAGATTTATGCAGTGCCGCGCGATGTATCCAACCTTGTGATTTATTATAATAAAGACCTTTTTAAACAATACGATGTGCCTTTTCCTGACAAAAACTGGACTATGAGCGACTTTCTAGCTGCGGCAAAAAAACTTACGAGAAACGATTTAAAAGGAATAGGCTACGAAACTGATATGATTTTTGTATTGCCGTATTTGTTCAGTAACGGCGGTGCAATATTGAGTGCAGACGGCAAAACTCTGGAAATTGATAAAAAAGAAACTCTGGAAGCATTGGATAACTTTTCTGCGCTGGCAAATGTTTATAAAGTTGCACCAAAAAAGTCTGAAACCGCCAGCCGTACGACTGCGCAGATGTTTTTGCAAAAAAAGATTGCCATGCATCTTTCTGGTAGATGGCTTGTGCCAAAATATAGGCAAGAAGCTGATTTTGACTGGGATATAGCTCCTTTTCCAAAAGGTAAAAACGGCTCTGTTGTTAATATAGATGCATCGGGTTATGCACTGTCAAAAGCTTCTGCACACAAAAAAGAAGCCATAAAATTTATAGAGTTTATTTCTTCAAAAGACTCGTTAAATGCTCTTTCAAAAAGCGGCCTGATTGTGCCTGCGCGCAAGGACAGCGCTTATTCTGACATGTTTTTGGATAAATCACAAAAACCACTTCATTCAAGGGTTTTTGTTGATGTTATAGAAACAGGCAAGGTGACTCCTGTAAATGAAAACTATCAAAAAATCACGGACTATCTGAAAATAGCTCTTGAGCCTGTTTATCTGGGCAAAAGAAAAGCTCATGAGGTGATAACTCATAAGCTCTTGATAGATTTAAGTAGATACGCATATTAGAATTTTTTTAATAAATGCCAAGCAGCATATATTTGTTCATGGAAGAAATCTGGCTTGCACCGGAAAAGTAGCTTATACTATTTTGTTTAGACGAGTTATACTCATCTTCTACCTGGCCTTTCAGGGCTTCATAGTATTCTTTTTCCTCATTGGAATAGGCCATATCAATCTCGTAATCGAGCCTGTCAATGGTTGTATCGTAGTCTTTGTCTAAATCTCCTGTTACAGTTAGGTTTAGTGTGTTCATGATGTCATCAAAAGGAATGGATTGTCGCGAGGATGATGTGCTTTGAGCTTGCATTGTTTTTACGGTTTGAAGCTTAAGTTTGTCTGTTGCTTTGTCTCCCGAAGGTACAATCCCCATAGCCATAAGCTCTTGCTGTATAAGAAGATACTCATAGTCTTGTTCTTCAGCCTTTTGAGATGTACCCGAAGAAGGTACATACATAGACATCATAGAAGATGAAATGGGACTGATAGACATACGAACACCGCCACTCACTTGATAAACTTGAGCTATCATGATAGTTCCCATTTTGAAAAATTTTTAAACAAAAATAAAACCCTATACAAGTACGATTTTGTTACCTGCGAGTCTCGCAGGTGGGTGAGTGCCTTGGCCTTTCCGTTTCCTACTGGCGTAAAATTACGGTAGGTATACTTCAATGCTTTCGAGTCGACTCTCCCGATAGTAAATAATGTAGGAACAAAATTAATACCTGTATAGAGTATTAATATTTTATACTTTTTTGTTATAATAAACAAGCATTATTAGTTATTTATAGACAGGCGGTTAAGGAATGGACAAAATTACAATCAGATCTGATAGACAGGATGACTATACTTTTACTTACAGAGGAGAAGAGGTTGTTTTAAAAGCGGGTTCTATTTTGAGTATTGCAAACGGTTTAAACGATGTGGTGCTGCCGACAACCCAGATGAAAATAATGAATAATCTTATTGTTATTAAAGACTCTGTAAAAAAATAGTTTACAAAAAAGCCGGTTCATACGAGCCGGCTTTTTATTTATAATATCTCCGATTTTTTATAATCTACGAATTGTTTTGCGGATAAAGGTTGTCAATGAGGCTGGAAGGCTCTGAGTCAGATTCACTGTCACCGTAGAATACGCTCATGGAGCTGGGTTTAAATGACTGATATTCTGTTTTTAATTTTTCTTCGTCTGCTTTGAGGCTGAATGCCTGAATTTCTGCGTTGGTGACCCTTCCGTCTTTGTTTGTGTCAATCTGGTTAAAATATGTCAAAACATTGCTCAGCATTTCGCTGTTTGCCATACCGCTTGAGCAGAGCTGGCACAATTCCTGATATGAAAGCCCGTTTTGTGCTAATTTGCTGGTTAAATTAGACATATCATCAGAGCTTATTGTCCCATCGCCGTCTTTGTCAATTGCTGCAAAATTGGAAGAAAGGAATTGAGCAAAAGTCATATTGCCACCTAGCTGTTGTAAAACAGTAGTTGACGGGTTTGTTAAATCTTCTATGGTTATACCTGATGAGTTTGAGCTGTTTTTGGCTAAGATTGAATAAGTGCTCTGCAAGCCGCTGAGTGCATTTGCAAACAATGCCTGACCGTTCATTAATGACATAGGGGAATCTCCTTAATTTTACATACCTTGTTTTGCATATTTTTATGCATGTTCAGTTTAATGGTTTTTGCCAAAAAGTAAACCCTATAAACACTGTATTTGTCAAAATATAGCTCTAAAGAGCCCTGTCTTTAAACCAATAAGTCCGCTTTGAAAATATCAAAACGGACTTAAATCTTTTAGGGTCGCGCATCAAAACTATTTATTAAGAAAATACTTTGAATGTTCTTTCAATGTTCTTTTCCATAACTTTTTTAACAGAATCAATCTCAGTATC
>QWCN01002803.1_pt1 | contig 21862 bp, 21 predicted proteins | sample 1972711 | NCBI WGS metagenome assembly QWCN01 (sample SAMN09866707, study PRJNA288562) | Human gut metagenome isolate term1_stool, whole genome shotgun sequencing... | isolation source: gut | host: Homo sapiens | place: USA: California
GGCAGACCAGACGATCTGTATCGGACCAGCACCTGCCAAAGACAGTTATCTTGACATGGAACGTGTACTTGGGGCTGCAATGGCAGTCGGAGCGGATGCGATTCACCCTGGATTTGGATTTTTGTCAGAGAACAGCAAATTTGTAAGAATGTGTGAGAAATGCAATATCACATTTATCGGACCATCTGCAGAGATCATCGACCGCATGGGAAATAAATCCGCAGCCAGAAAGACAATGATGGATGCCGGAGTACCAGTAGTTCCTGGTACAAAAGATGCGGTATACGAAGCAGAAGAAGGACAGAAGATCGCAGATGATATGGGATACCCAGTCATGATCAAAGCCTCCGCAGGCGGCGGTGGAAAGGGAATGCGTGTCTGTTATGATTCTGAAGACTTCGTACATACATTTGAGACAGCGAAGTTAGAGGCAGAGAATGCATTTGGTGATGGAACGATGTATATTGAAAAATATATCGAAGATCCACGCCATATCGAATTCCAGATTCTTGCAGACAAATATGGAAATACGATCCATCTTGGAGAAAGAGATTGTTCCATCCAGAGAAGACACCAGAAACTGATCGAAGAATCACCATCTCCAGCCATCAGTGATGAACAGCGTAAGAAGATGGGTGAGATCGCAGTCAAAGCAGCGAAAGCCGCAGAGTATTACAGTGCAGGAACGATCGAATTCTTACGTGATAAACACGGAGATTTCTATTTTATCGAGATGAACACAAGAATTCAGGTGGAACATCCGGTGACTGAATGGGTCACAGGAATCGATCTGATCCGTGAGCAGATTCGTATCGCAGCAGGAGAACATCTGACTTATACACAGGAAGATGTCCATGTTCATGGACATGCGATCGAAGTGAGAATCAATGCGGAAGACACAGAACATGATTTCCGTCCAAGTCCTGGAACGGTAACCAATGTACATTTCCCAGGAGGAAAAGGAGTCAGAATTGATTCTGCATTATTCGCAGGATACCAGATTCCGCCATACTATGATTCCATGATCGCAAAACTGATCGTATATGACAAGAACCGTGAGCTGGCACTAAGGAAACTGCGCAACGCATTAGGTGAACTTGTGTTAGAAGGTGTGAAGACAAACATTGATTATCAGTATGAGATCATCAATGATGAAGATTTTATCGAAGGAAATGTCGATACAGGATTTATTGAACGTTTTCAGGAGAAACATCAGACTGAAAATGAAGCTGAATAAAAGGCTGAGCGGAACAAAGAAAGTTAAGCTGAATAAAGAAAGTTAAGGTGAGTATCATGTCATTAAAAGATATGTTTAAAAAAAGGACATTATCACCTCAGGAATTAAAACAGGCAGAGCGTGTACGAAAAGCAAAGGACACGCTCCTTGAATTTCAGGCACCGGAAGGATTATTCCAGAAGTGTAACTGCTGTGGAAAGCCTGTATACAATGAGGATCTGATCGAAAATGATTATGTATGTCCAGTCTGTGGTAATTACTTTAGAATTCGTCCAAAGACGAGAATTGCCATGGTGTTAGATAAAGATACTTTTGAAGAATGGGATGCAAAGATGGATACAAGCGATCCACTGAATTTCCCAGGATATAAGAATAAACTGGAACGCCAGCGTTCTGTGACGAATCTTGATGAAGCAGTCGTCACAGGAAAAGGAAAGATTCTTGGAAAAGATGTCGTGATCGCAGTGATGGGAGCAGATTTCATGATGGGAAGCATGGGAGAAGTTGTCGGTGAGAAGATCACAAGAGCTGTTGAACGTGCAACCGAGATGAGATTACCGATCATCATTTTCACATGTTCCGGAGGAGCCAGAATGCAGGAAGGAATCGTATCCTTAATGCAGATGGCAAAAACATCTGCAGCATTAAAACGCCACGACGAAGCAGGGTTATTATATATCACGGTATTAACAGACCCAACAACTGGTGGTGTGACTGCAAGTTTCGCAATGCTTGGAGATGTCATTTTGGCAGAACCAGGGGCATTGATCGGATTTGCAGGACCGAGAGTTATTGAACAGACGATCGGACAGAAGTTACCAGAAGGATTCCAGAGAGCAGAATTTTTGTTAGAACATGGATTTGTAGATAAGATCGTAGAGCGCAAGAAATTAAGAAAAGTACTCGTAACGATCATAAGGAGTTGTGAATATGAGCAGTAATTTTACACCATGGGAAAGAGTGCAGATCTCAAGATCCGCAGAACGCCCAACAAGTCTTGATTATATTTCTACGATTTTTGAACGATATATGTCTTTACACGGAGACCGTTATTTTGGAGATGACAAAGCAATCGTTGGAGGATTAGCCTCTATCGGAGGAAGACCTGTCACAGTCATTGGACAGCAAAAAGGACGCTCAACCAAAGAAAATATCAAACGAAATTTTGGAATGCCATCACCAGAAGGATACAGAAAATCCCTAAGACTGATGAAACAGGCAGAGAAATTTCATCGTCCGATCATTCTCTTTGTAGACACACCGGGAGCATTCTGCGGATTAGAAGCAGAAGAAGGCGGTGTCGGAGAAGCAATCGCAAGAAACTTATTCGAGATGTCAAATATCAAAGTACCAATTCTTTCTATCATGATCGGAGAAGGAGGAAGCGGCGGTGCTCTGGCTATGGCTATTGGCAATGAAGTATGGAGTTTAGAGAATTCTACATATTCCATCCTGTCACCAGAAGGATTCGCAGCAATTCTTTGGAAAGACGGAAACAGAGCTTCCGAAGCTGCCAAGGTTATGAAGATCACAGCAAGTGATTTAAAAGAATTAGGAATTATCGAGCAGGTAATTGAGGAACCACAACCAGCCAGTATTGATAATATTTTAGATATTTCTGAGCAGATGAAAGAGATGATTCTTGGATTTATTGAGAAGTATGATAAGATGAGTCCGGAAGAACTGGTGGAACAGAGATATCAGAGATTTAGAAAATTTTAATTTATGAAACAAATTCAACACGAACTCATCATGCCAAATGAAGACCTTCCATTTAAGATGTTCATTTTTGAAGGCAGAGAAGGCAATTACATCAGAGAAAAACACTGGCATCGATCAATTGAGATCTTTGCAGTGTTCCAGGGTACATTAGAATTTTATTTAAACGATCAGGAATATTTATTAGGATGCGGGGATTTTATCATCGTCAATTCCAACGAAGTGCATTCCATCCATGCACCAAAAGAAAACATGACGGTTGTACTGCAGATGTCTCTTGATATGTTTGAAAAATATTACACTGGAGACCAGTTTATCTGTTTTGCGCATGCACCACAGGCACAGGATGAGCAATTGATGGAAATGATCTGTGAGATGTATATGGTGTATTCCGATAAGAAATGTGGTTATGATCTGAAGATTCAAAGTTTATTTTATGATATGTTATATCTGATGGTCACAAGATATCGAGAGATTAATGTACATCCAGACATTTTACATCAGCATAAACAATTAATCAAGTTATCTGTGATCACAGACTATATGAAAGAACATTACAAAGAAGAACTATCTCTGGCAAAACTTGCAGAAATATTCGGATATTCTCCATCCTATTTATCCCGAATGTTTCAGAAATACGCAGGGATCAATTATAAAGACTATTTACAGGCAGTTCGTACAGAGCACGGATATCGTCAGCTGATCGAGACGGATATGACGATCGGTGAGATTTCGATGGAAAATGGATTTCCAAACAACAAAGCATTTTCCAAAGCTTTTTATAAAAAGTATGGGATGATGCCCGCCCAGTTTCGAAAAGGACAAAAAAGTGCCATAAACAAGATAAGTAATTAGTCGAGAAAACAAAAGCATATCGTTATAATCTCCTTATAAGTGATAAACGTAAAAGACAAAAAACGTCCATGTCATAATTATAAGGAGATTTTTTTATGAAGATTCAAAATGTAAATGATGCATCTTTTAAGAAATATGGAAAAATCTTAAAAGGTTATCCAGTTGATAAAATTTTAAAAGAAATGCAGCACACACCATTACCTGATGATGTGATCTATGTGTCATCTGTTGACACATTAGAAGCAACAAGTCTTCATTATGCACCATGTAATGCAGAAGGCAAAAAAGGTTTCCGTTGTGTCGTGATCCTTCCAAAAGGAACAAATGAAGAATTAACATTTACACCAGACAAAGACGGAGAAGACAAGCTGTTAACCGCACAGAACAAATGGCTGATCGCACATGAAGAAGCAAAAATTCCAGAAGCATTCTGTGGATTAGTTGGAGAAAATATTACCTTAGATTAAAAAGCACCAAAAAATATAAAGTTATAATAATCAAAATTTTGAAAGGATGGAGAATCAAAATGAGCAATATGCCAAAAGTAAAGATCGGAATTGTAGCAGTCAGCAGAGATTGTTTCCCAGAAAGTTTATCAGTGAACCGCAGAAAAGCAGTTGTGGAAGCATATACAAAGAAATATGGAGATGCAGATATTTATGAATGTCCAGTCTGTATCGTTGAAAGTGAAATTCAGATGGTTGAAGCATTAGAAGATATCAAGAAAGCAGGATGTAATGCATTAGCGGTTTATCTTGGAAACTTTGGACCAGAGATTGCAGAAACATTACTTGCAAAACATTTTGAAGGACCAAAAATGTTCTTTGCAGCAGCAGAGGAGCGAGGAGATAACTTATTAGATGGACGTGGAGATGCTTACTGTGGTATGCTTAATGCAAGTTATAATCTGAAATTAAGAGGTGTGAAAGCTTACATACCAGAATACCCTGTTGGCAACGCAGAAGAATGTGCAGAGATGTTACATGAATTTGTACCGATCGCAAGAGCTGTCGTTGGATTAAGCAGTTTAAAGATCATCAGTTTCGGACCTCGTCCATTAAACTTCTTAGCATGTAATGCACCAATTCAACAGTTATATAACTTAGGAGTAGAGATTGAAGAAAATTCTGAGTTAGATTTATTTGAAGCATTCAACGCACATGAAGGGGACGAAAGAATTCCAGAGATCGTCAAAGAAATGGAAGCAGAACTTGGAGCTGGAAATAAGAAACCAGAGATTCTATCAAAACTTGCACAGTATGAACTGACATTAAAAGACTGGGTAAGAGATCACAAAGGATACAGAGAATATGTAGCGATCGCAGGAAAATGCTGGCCAGCATTCCAGACACAGTTTGGATTTGTTCCTTGCTATGTAAACAGCCGTTTAACAGCTCAGGGAATTCCTGTATCATGTGAAGTAGATATTTATGGAGCATTAAGCGAATTTATCGGTACGGTTGTCAGCGAAGATACCGTGACATTGCTAGATATCAACAACACAGTTCCGCATGACCTGTACGAAGAAGATATCAAACCAGGAGATATCACATTCTTCCGTCTTCAGAGTACAGCGGATTGCAAATTACGTGCATATATCGCACAGGGAGAAGTTCTTCCAGTTGCAACAAGATCTTTCGGAGCCATCGGTATTTTTGCAATTCCAGAAATGGGAAGATTCTACCGTCACGTACTGATCGAGAAAAACTTCCCTCATCATGGAGCCGTAGCATTTGGTAATTTCGGAAAAACATTATATGAAGTATTTAAATATGTTGGTGTACCAGTCGAAGAGATTGGATACAACCAGCCAGCCGGAGTCAGATATCCGACAGAGAATCCTTGGGGATAAGATAGGAGGTCTTTTATGTTGTATATTGGTGTAGATCTTGGAACATCCGCAGTCAAACTATTGTTAATGGATGAAAAAGGCGGGATCGAAAAAATCGTTTCCAAAGAATATAAGCTGTATTTTCCACATCCAGGATGGTCAGAGCAGAAACCAGAGGATTGGTATACACAATCCATGGAAGGAATCAAAGAACTGATCAGTGAATGTGATAAGTCACAGGTTGCAGGAATCAGTTTTGGTGGACAGATGCATGGACTTGTAGTTTTGGACGAAAATGATGATGTGATCCGTCCAGCAATCCTATGGAATGACGGACGTACACAGAAACAAACAGATTACTTAAACAATGAGATCGGAAAAGACAAACTGTCCGAGTACACAGCCAATATTGCTTTCACAGGATTTACAGCACCAAAAATCCTGTGGATGCGTGAAAATGAACCAGAAAACTTTGCGAAGATTAAAAAGATCATGCTGCCAAAAGACTATCTGGCATACAAATTATCTGGAACATTTTGTACCGATTATTCCGATGCATCCGGAATGTTATTACTCGATGTAAAAAATAAATGCTGGTCAAAACAGATGATGGAAATCTGCGGAGTCAGCGAAGAACAGCTTCCAAAATTATTTGAAAGTTATGAAGTTGTCGGAACATTAAAAGAAGATATCGCAGAAGAACTTGGATTGTCAAAAGAAGTCAAGATCATCGCAGGAGCCGGAGACAACGCGGCAGCAGCTGTAGGAACAGGAACTGTCGGAGATGGAATGTGCAACATTTCTCTTGGAACATCCGGGACGATCTTCATTTCCAGCAAGACATTTGGCGTAGATTCAAACAACGCCCTGCATTCTTTTGACCACGCAGACGGATACTATCACCTGATGGGATGCATGTTAAGCGCAGCATCCTGCAACAAATGGTGGATGGATGAGATCTTAAAAACAAAAGAATACAACAAAGAACAAGAAGGAATCACAAAACTTGGAGAAAATCATGTATTCTATCTTCCATACTTAATGGGAGAAAGATCACCACACAACGATCCAAAAGCCAGAGCAACATTTATCGGAATGTCCATGGATACAACAAGAGAAGAAATGACACAGGCAGTACTAGAAGGAGTTGCATTCGGACTTCGCGATTCACTGGAAGTTGCAAGAAGTCTTGGAATCAAGATCGAACGCACAAAGATCTGCGGCGGCGGAGCAAAGAGTCCACTATGGAAGAAGATCATTGCGAATGTCATGAATCTGAAAGTTGACGTGATCGAAAGCGAAGAAGGTCCAGGATACGGTGGAGCAATCCTTGCAGCAGTTGGATGCGGAGAATACAAAAGCGTTCAGGAAGCAGCAGATCAGCTTGTAAGAGTTGTGGATACGGTGGAACCTGATGCGGAACTTGTTGCGAAGTATGAGGAGAAGTATCAGCAGTTTAGGGAGATATATCCGGCACTTAAAGAAGTGTTTCAAAAATTTTGATTTTGTGGGTAAATCGGCCAACTGTAGTCTTTCTGTATATGATAAAAAATAAATAATGCTGCTTTTCCAGACCATTATTTATTTTTTATCATATACCTGAAGGTTATAGTGCTGAAACCACAATATGGTGGGAATTCGAGAGGGGTGTGTATGGGGAACGGTATTGGTTGATGATTTTTGCGTTCGTTAACGGAAGGTCAAAGAGACTTACGATCACCGATTTGTTGAGATGACTAAGAGTATAAACACTTGTCTTCTGTCTTGAAAAAACTAATTTACAGCCAACAACATTCTCCACACACATTCGGTAGTGGTTTCGATCACGTAAATTATTTGAATATTATAAAAAGGGTTATCTGTCTGAGACCGTAGGAACACGCCTGCACTTAGCGAGTGGATGGTCGTTAGACCATTCAGGAGCTTAGTACAGTTGCGTGTGAGTCGAGCGAGAGCGCGTCGCAGACAGATAACCCTTTTTATAATATTCCACCAATAATTTTCGTCATCAACCAAAAATTAAAATTTACAAGAGAATCATCAACAAACCAGCAATTACAAAAAATCCTAAAATACACCATGCAACCACAACCTTATTCTGCCACCAAGGTAATTTGATTTCTTCATCATCAGATGCATCGTAGTCACTATTATACAACAATTCATTGATCAAGGCCTCAGCCTTAGCTTTCTGATCTTCCAGTACATAAATATCCGTGCCATAAACAGAATACCCCATCGCAATACTCATATATTCCCCAGTTCCCGGCTGTTTGGACATACTTTCAATGCCATTTTGTTTTAAATGATCATGAATCATCTCAGCCTGAATCTGGTCGGTTGCGTTGAATACTTTTGTGATCTTACCCTCCATAGTGTTACCTCCTTATTGTGTGAAATTTCAGTAACTTTATATATTGATGATTGTATTTTAGCATTGTATGATCAGAAAAACAATGGAAAAAGAAAAATATATATTATAATATAAAATATTTGACAAATAGTATTGGAGATGCTATTCTAATAATAGAAAAAGATGCTACCGATAGATGGTTAGCCTGATAATATTTTGGAAAATAATCGCTCCATATTTCAGACGTTAATTTTTGAGGGCGGTTATTTTTTTATTTCAGAATCACGTTTTCCGTGAGAATATCCAAGACTATAACAAGTCATACAAAGACTGATTATGCCAATGAGGGTATCTACACTCAACATACATCTTATACCTCCTGCGTATTGATTTCCAATCAGATTGGATTTCTATGTAAACCGAGCTATAACTCCCGGAAAGGAGGCTAACCGCCTACCGTTTCATGGTAGAATCTTAGGTGATAGTATAATATATAATGTCATTAATATCAATACTAATAAAATAATTTATATACAAAACGGAAGCAAAAATCCAAAGGAGGAGGATTTTCGCTTCCGTTTTCACATGTTTGTTGAGAGTAGGAGGGTAACTCCAAGTATAAATTACATAATAATCTCTACCTGATACTCTGTTGCGTCTTTTTCAAATGGCACGCAATTTCCATCGACAGCCTGACCATTGACTGTCATTTTTGTAACGCCTTTTTCAGTTCCATCAGTTTTCGTCACATGAATATGGTACATGGCGCCGCGATATACTCTGGTAATTGTAAGTTCATTGATACGATCTGGCAGGCAAGGATCAATGACAAGTCCGTTGTAATCTGGTTTGATTCCGAGAATGTATTGGGAGACATTTACGAAAGTCCATGCGGCAGTACCGGTTAACTAGCTGTTTTTGGCTTCTCCATGTTTTGGGGCGTCTGCGCCGGCGATCATCTGGGAATATACATAAGGTTCTGTGCGATGGATCTCACTGATATCCTCAAGATAAGCAGGGCAGGTTTTCTGATAGATTTCAAAGGCGCGGTTTCCACGACCGATGACTGTTTCTGCGATAGACACCCAAGGGTTATTATGGCAGAAGATACCGGCATTTTCTTTGTATCCTGGTGGGTATGAGGAGATTTCACCAAGATTTAAGTGATACGTGCGGTATGCAGGCTGTTGTAGCATAATGCCATATTTGGTATCGAGATGTTCTTTGACAGAATCAAGTGCCTTTCTGGCATGTCCTTCCTTGACACCTACACCGGCCAGAACGCAGAATCCCTGAGGCTCGATAAAGATCTTACCTTCTTCATTTTCATTTGATCCCACTTTGTCGCCGAAAGCATCGTAAGCACGGAGGAACCATTCTCCATCCCATCCATCCGTAAGGATTGCATCATATACTTTGTCAACTGCAGCGAGAGCTTTTTTTGCTTTCTCATCTTTTCCAAGAAGTTCAAGAATCTTTGCATATTCGCGGTCATATTTTACAAACATACCAGCGATAAAAATGGATTCCGCAACTGGCCCTTCAGAAGGTCCTGTTGTCTGGAAAGGTTCTCCAGTTTCTTTTAAGTACGCAGCGACAGCAGCAATGAGCCATAATGGATCATCGTTAAAACCACTGCCGATATCAAGATTTCCACGTTTCGTCAGTGGCTGATACTGATGGTAAGCGCTGCCATCTTCCATCTGTGTTGCTGCGATATCAAGGATTCTTGTTCTTGCTCGTTCTGGAATCAAATGAACGAAACCAAGAAGATCCTGACAGGAATCTCTAAATCCCATACCACGGCCAGTTCCAGATTCAAAATAAGAAGCTGAACGTGACATATTAAATGTAACCATGCACTGATACTGATTCCAGATATTTACCATGCGGGATAATTTCTCGTCTTCACAAGATACAGAATATCTTGCAAGCAGTGTATTCCAATATTCTTTTAAAGAAGCAAGAGCAGCTAGAACCTGTTCGTCTGTTACAAATTTTTTGATCGTAGCTTTGGCAGGAGTCTTGTTGATAACATCTAAAGCTTCCCATTTGTGTTCATCATCATTTTCAGCATAACCAAGTAAGAAGATATAAGTTTTTTCTTCTCCTGGAGCAAGTGTAAGATCAATACGATGAGAACCGATCACAGCGCCGCCGCTTGCAACTGTATTGTAAGAAGTTCCTTCAACAACAGCTTTTGGATGTTCAATGCTGCCATAAGCTCCAAGGTATTCATCTCTGCTTGTATCAAAACCATTGATCGGTGTATTGACTGTATAGAAAGCATAGTGATTTCTACGTTCTCTGTATTCTGTTTTATGGTAAATCGTAGATCCATCAATCTCAACTTCACCGATACTTAAGTTTCTCTGGAAGTTTGTTGCATCATCAACCGCATTCCAGAAACAAAATTCAACGTAAGAAGTTAAAGAAATAGATTTCTCTTTGTCACTGTCATTTCTTAATTTTAAATAGTTAATTTCACATGTTTCATGAAGTGGAACGAAAGCAGTCAGATCTGCATTTAAACCATCTTTGGATGAAACGAAACGGCTGTATCCAAGTCCATGATGGCATTCATAAGAATCAAGATCAGCTTTGACAGGCTGCCATGCCGGGTTCCAGATGCTTTCTCCATCTTTCATTGTGACACTTACAAGTGCTGTGACAGCTGGACCGATAGTAATGATCGGAATGCAGCTTATTAAAAAGATACAATTTAATAGAACATAGTCAGCAAATGTACCCATAAAAGTAAACACCGGACTGTCAATATTGAATTTCATAAGAACCTCCTTTTTCAATATAAAAATTCGAAGTCAAAAACGATCTCGAATGTGAAATACGTGTTTTGAATTTAATTTAATGTTATTTGGAAACAAGAGAAAAAACTACCGAAGAAAATGGAGGTAAAATACGGTAAAAAATAGATATTTTAGACAAAGTACTGCAAAAATAGGATTTTTGACATATTGGCAGTCAAATTTGCATGGTATTTAAATTTATGCATTGTCGTTACAATAAGGGTGACTTGAAAAGTTGCAGCGAAAAATCTTGATGCATGAGAGTGCGTTCGAAAGGAGAGAAAGAGAAAAATGAAACAAGCAGTCGCAGCAAAGAAACCAAAAAACACTGCATACAGCAGAAAGTTATTTTACTGCATCATACCATTTATCATCTTATGTTTTTTGTTTTCCTATTTTCCACTGCATGGATGGATTTATGCGTTCTTTGATTATAAACCGCCGCTATCCTTATCACAGTGTGAATTCGTTGGATTAAAATGGTTTAAAACTTTATTTAACAATCAAACACAGGTAAAACAGATCGTTGAAGTTATGCGAAATACATTTGCAATGAGTTTACTTGGAATCGCAACTTCTATTTTACCAGTAGGATTTGCGATCTTCTTAAATGAGATCAAATGTAAATAGTTCAAAAATCTGGTGCAGACATTAACAACACTTCCAAACTTCATCAGCTGGGTTTTAGTTTATTCCGTAGCATTCAGTTTATTTACAGACAGTGGTATGGTAAACACATTACTTCAGAATATGGGAATCATTACATCCCCGATTAAATTCCTGGACAGCGATGCACATACATATCTGTGGATGACGTTATGGAATTTATGGAAAGGTCTTGGATGGGGAGCCATCATGTACTTATCCGCGATCGCAGGTATTGATGAAGAATTATACGAAGCAGCAAAGGTGGATGGAGCAAACCGCTTCCAGTTAATGAAAAACATTACACTGCCAGCCTTAATGCCAACATTCTTCGTATTATTAATGATGTCCGTTGCAAACTTCTTAAACAATGGAATGGACCAGTATTATGTATTCCAGAACGCTTTTAACAAAGCTCATATTCAGGTATTAGACCTTTACGTGTATAATATTGGTATGACTGGAAACAGCTTATCACTGGCAACCGCGATCAGTATGTTAAAGAGTGTCATCAGTGTATCATTACTAGCAATTGTAAACTTTGTATCTAAGAAAACTCGTGGAGCATCTATCATCTAGAAAGGAGGATCGTCAGTGAAAGCCAAAGCGATCAAGCACAAAAAGAAAATAAAATCAGGTGACTTGACATTTAATATTGTAAACTATTTAGCATTTATCATTATTACAGTCATTTGTGCATATCCGTTTTATTACATGATCATCAATACGATCAGTGCCAATGACTTAAGTGCGAACGGTCTGATCAACTTCCTGCCAAGTAACATTCATTTTGATAACTACAAGCAGGTATTTGGTCTGGACGGATTATCAACAGCAGCACTCGTATCTCTTGGAAGAACTGTGATCGGTACAGCATGTACAGTCCTTGCATGTGCGTTCCTTGGATTTATGTTCACACAGGAGAAAATGCAGCATAGAAAATTCTGGTATCGTTTCTTCGTTATCACAATGTATTTCAATGCAGGTATGATCCCTACATTTATTACAATGAAAACGTTACACCTTACCAATACATTCTGGGTATATGTTATCCCGGCGATCGTACAGCCGTTTAACATTGTCCTTGTAAAAACTTATATTGAGTCGATTCCGAAATCACTGCAGGAAGCAGCAGAGATTGATGGAGCCGGAATCTTAACGATCTTTCGAAAGATCATTCTGCCAACAGCAAAACCGATCCTTGCAACCGTTGCGATCTTCGCAGCAGTAGCACAGTGGAACTCATTCCAGGATACTTTGCTTTATATTACGGACCAGAAATTATATTCTCTCCAGTATCTGCTTTATACTTACATTAACCAGGCAAGTTCACTTGCTGCCATGGTACGAAGCACTGGAGGAGCGATCGGCAGTGCGGCAGCATTGGCAACGCAGCAGACACCAACATCAATTCGTATGACAGTATCTGTAATCGTTGTACTTCCAATTTTGTTTATTTACCCTATTTTCCAGAGATTCTTTGCAAAAGGAATCATGATCGGATCAGTCAAGGGATAAGGAGGAGAAAAATGAGAAAAAAAATAGTAAGTGTTGTACTTTGCAGTATTATGACAGCTGCTTTAGTGCTGACAGGATGCGGAAAGAGTTCCGACAGTTCATCCAAATCATCTGACAATACAACAGAAGAAAGCAGCAGTTCTTCAAGCAACAGCAAATATAAAAAAGAGATTAAAATCGATGTATTCGATGCAATGGCAAACTATCAGGGAGTTCAGTCTGGATGGTTCGCAAAAATAGTCAAAGAGAAATTTAACATGAAGTTAAATATCATCACACCTAACGTAGCTGGTGGTGGAGACACATTCTACAGCAGGAAACTTAGGTGACCTTGTTATCATCGGAACAGAAAATGGTAAATTAAAAGATACCGTAAAAGCTGGACTTTTAAAAGATATGTCAAAACTGTTAAAAGGCAAAGACGTCATGAAGAATTATAAAATGGCGATCACAAAGACAAATGAGTTAACAGGTAAAAAAGGTGTCTATGCAATCCCGAGTGAGATTTTTAATCAGTCTCCAAATGCATCTGCAGATGGAAGCGAACATCAGGATGCTATTCTGAAGATAACTCTAAAACAATCATTGCCATCGGAAGCAAAGCAAAAGATCCAGAAAGACTTGCAGAGTAAATCAAACGGCGCTGAGACAACGATTGAAAACTTACAGAAAAACAAACAGTTAGCCGTTGGAACGGGTACATCTTATACACAGCCAGAAGAAAGCTCTGATATCTCAACATTAAGAAATCAGTGTAAATCAACAATTGTAGACAGCTCTTGGAAGATGATCTTTGCAAAAGATGAAGCTGAATTTAACAGCATTTTAAAAGATATGCAAAAGACAGTCAAAGGACTTGGATATGATAAAGTTCTGAAAGTTGATATGAAGAATGCAAAAGACAAAGCAGCATCTGCAAAACAGGCATTAAAAGATTACAACGCTCAGAAAAAAAGTAAATAATAGCTAAAAAACACAATAGTGGAAAGAGGGGATCAGACCCTAAGCGTCTGGTCCCCTTTTCTAAAATATGACATCATTAAAAATAGAATGTTTTCTGAAATAAATGGGAATTGAATCAGATGAAGGAGGAAAAGTACAGTGGCTTACGGAAAGAAAGTAAAATATATATTATATGGAGGAGATTACAATCCAGAACAGTGGCCAGAAGAAGTATGGAAGGAAGACATGGAAATGATGAAAAAGGCACATGTAAATATTGTGACTTTAAATGTTTTTTCCTGGGCAGCACTTCAGCCATCCAGATATCTTAAGAACAGAATTTAATGGAATGAAACGCAAATTCGGAGGAAGACATAATTCCTGCCCAAACAGCACAACCTATCGTTATTATGCACAAAAACTGGCAGCTAAATTAGCTGAACGTTACAACCTAGAAGCGGATGCGATCCGTAAGATCACACCAGATATTCCGATCACAACAAATTTAATGGGATTTTATAAGCCGTTAGACTATCAGAAATGGGCAAAAAGCATGGATTTCATTTCATGGGATAACTACCCTGCACCAGATGACAGTCCTGCACATATTGCAATGAATCATGACTTGATGCGAGGGATCAAAGATCAGAATTCTTTTGTGTTGATGGAACAGACACCAAGTGTTACAAACTGGCTTCCATATAACAAATTAAAACGTCCGGGAGAAATGAGAAGACTAAGTTATCAGGCAGCAGCCCACGGAGCCGATGCGATCCAGTTCTTCCAGATCCGAAGAATGGTTGGAGCCTGTGAGAAATCCCATGGTGCATTTATCGATCACGCAGGAAGAGATGACACCAGAGTCTTTCGTGAGTTAAAAGAATTAGGATCTGAATTAGAATCTCTTGGAGATGTATTCTTAGAAGGAAGAACGCCAGCGGAAGTTGCGATCGTTGTGGACTGGGATAACTGGTGGGCATTGGAAAACTCCGCAGGACCAAGCATTCATATGAAATATCTCGATGCTCTGAGAGATTATTACAGCGCAGCCTTTGGACAAAACGTGCCAGTAGATCTTGTTGGTGTAGAAGATTCCATCGACAAATACAAAGTTGTGATCGCACCGCTTCTTTATATGACAAAAGGAGATTATGATGAAAAAATCCGAGAGTATGTTCAAAATGGAGGAACATTTATCACAACATATTTCAGCGGGATCGTTGATGAACATGACCTTGTGATCTTAGGCGGTTATCCGGGAAAATTAAGAGATATCTTAGGAATCTGGGTGGAAGAAAACGACGCTCTTCCAGAAGGAGAAAAAAATTCATTCCAGTATGGGGAACATACATATCCAGCACAGATGTTATGCGATCTGATGCATTTAGAAGGAGCAGAAGAGATCAGCAGCTACAAAGAAGACTTCTATGCAAATACCCCAGTGATCACAAAGAATTCTTTTGGAAAAGGAAGTGCATACTATGTTGGAACAAGATCCAATGATGAATTTTACGCAGCATTTTTAGAAGATGTATTCAAAGAAGCCAGAGTAAGATCTGTTCTTACGACACCAGAAGGTGTGGAAGCATCTGTCCGTCGAAATGAAAAAGGAGAAGTTTTATTCTTATTAAATCATTCGAAAGAAGAACAGGAAGTTGTATTAGAAGATAATTATCTGGATCTTTTAGATAAAGATCGAATCCGCAAAGGAGAAACGATTAAGCTAGAGAAAAACGGAGTCAGATTATTATTTCATAGTGCATTAACGGACGTAAAGTAAGATGAAAATTATAATGCAACGATTTTTCGTTTCGTTGCAAAAATTATGCAACGAAAACTAAAATCGTTGCAAAACGATTGCAACGAAAGTATAATAAAAGAAAAAGGAGTTGAAAAAGATGAGAGAAAACAGGCATTTAGAATACAAAGAAAATACAAATTCCAATACTTTTATGAAAACGATCAGTGCATATGCAAATTATGGAACAGGAAAGATCATATTTGGAATTACAGATGATGAAGAAATTGTAGGAATTGAAAATCCAGAAGATGTGTGTTTAAATCTGGAAAATAAAATTAATGATAGTATGAAGCCTGTACCTCAATATCTTTTAGAAATAGGAAACGACTCCACAATAACGCTTACTGTGTATGAGGGTCCATATAAGCCATATCTATATAAAGGAAAAGCTTACAAGAGAAGTGATTCCGCTACGATAGAAGTAGAAAGAATAGAATATAACAGATTAGTGCTGGAAGGAATGAATCAGTCGTTTGAAGAATTATCAGCAGGAAAACAAGATTTGACATTTAAACTTTTAGAAGAAGAACTGAAAAATGCAATGCACATAGAAAAACTTAATACAGATATTCTCAAAACATTAGAATTATATTCTGATAAAGCAGGATTTAATAATGCAGGGGCATTATTAGCAGATCAGAATACTTTCAAAGGAATTGATAGCGTAAGATTTGGATCAAGCATTGATGAGATCATGGATCGTGAAACTTATGAAAATATATCAATTTTAGAGCAGTTTTCAAAGATCATGAAAATGTTCAAGAAATACTACCAATATGAGAAAATTGAAGGAAAAGAACGAAAACTTATTGATAAAATTCCAGAAAAAGCCTTTCGAGAAGCAATTGCAAATGCTTTAGTACATCGTGCATGGGATGTGAACGCATCGATTAAAGTCAGTATGTATGAAGATAGAATTGAAATATCTTCTCCGGGTGGTTTACCATCAGAACTAAGTGAAGAAGAATATTTAAATGGACAAATATCAATTCTAAGAAATCCAATCATTGGAAATGTATTTTTTAGACTGAAGTATATTGAAAAGTTTGGGACGGGAATATTAAGAATCAATTATGCCTATGAAGAATCTGTGAAGAAACCAATATACAAAGTATTTGATAATTCTATTATGATAACACTTCCAGTATTTGAAACGAAAGGAAAGTTAACAACAACAGAACGACGACTTGTTCACTTATTAGAAGAAAATGATGAGATGAGCAGAAAGCAGATAGAAATAGAAATGCAACTGGGAAAAGCAACGGTAATACGGTTGTTAAATGATTTGGCAAAAAGGAATATTATTTGTAAAAAAGGTGCAGGAAGAGCAGTAAAATATACACTTTCAGGGAAATAGAGAAATCTATTTCCCTTTTCTTAGTTTATAAACAAATTTATAACAGAATATGCTAAAATGGTTAGAAGAAGCTAACTAAAATATAAAGGAGAAATAGACTATGCCAATCTCATCCAATAAATACAAACAAATGTCCATCAAAGAATTCACAAAAGCAGCAAAAATTTATGATTCCGGGAAATCAGGAATCTATGAAATCTGTAAATATGATTATCCAAAAGTCCTGACAGAATTAAAAAACACAAAATTTATTGTTGGAGATTGTGAAAATCTTCCATTTGAAGATGAATCCTATGATGTGATCATCTGTACAAACAGCTTTCATCACTATCCAAATCCACAAGACTTCTTTGACAGTGTGTATCGGGTATTAAGAAAAGGTGGAAGATTGATTTTGAGAGATTATACATCATCTGATCTGATTGTATGGCTGATGAATCATATTGAGTTGCCGCTTGCACATTTGGTTGGGCATGGGGATGTGAAGATTTATAAGAAGGAAGAATATCGGGAAATGCTTAAGAAGGCTGGATTTCGGAAGATGAAGGTGCAGGCGGAAGAAAAATTCAGGTGTCATATTATTGCTGTAAAATTGTAATTTGCGATTTGAAGGGTAGTCGTGGGGATTGTATATGAGAAAAACAAAATAATCGTATAAAAGATCCAGACCAGGAAATTTATGCTCGCCGTTTTGAACGGTCGCTGATTCGCAAACTTTCCTTCGGTAACTCGCGTTGAAAGGTACTGAAACCGATAGTCTTTGACGCTCAAACAACCGACCAAGTTTGCTGCGAACCGTTCAAAACGACGGCAAAATTTCAATGGTTCTGGATCTTTTATACGATTATTTTGTTTTTCTCATATACACGGACGGCTATTCAAATCACTACGGGTGTGTATGTTGTACGGTATTGGCTGATAATTTTGAATGAGTTCCTAATCGTGTTAATATTAAAACTAATATGTCATTATATATCTCGTATACTAATAGCCAATCTGGTTCAATGTGACATTCTCTTGTGCCTTTGTAATTTCCAGTTAGATTATGATCTCTATATTTTGCTTCTAGTGTACTGCCGTTTGCTAAAGTTTCAACAACTTCGAATAATTTATCGAGATTTTTGTGCTGTTTTTTCGCAAGTTTTAAATCTTTTTTAAATTGATTTGTAAATTGAACATCATATTTCATACATCTAAAGCTTTCTTAAGTGATTCCATATCAGAATATCTTGGAGAAGATGGATCGGCGGCTATCTTTCGTCCTTCGTTGATTGCTGCGATTGTTGTTTCATTTGGCGTATCTAATTTTAATTTGAAAGGAATTCCATGTTCACGAATAGTACTTCTTAAAAATATATACTAATCTAAGCAATGTGACTCATAAATTTAAAATTCAGTATTGACATTTTTTCTCATATGTACTATTATATAAACATAATAACAGTAATCATTACTAATTTAAATGTAGGGAGGACGAAATAATGAAATACGTATGTGATGTATGTGGATGGGAATATGATGAAGAAAAAGGATATCCAGAAGGCGGGATTGCTCCAGGAACAAAGTGGGAGGATGTTAAAGAAGACTTTGAATGTCCATTATGTTTTGTGGGAAAAGACCAGTTTTCAGAAGAATAGTTTTTTATTTCATAGGAATTTTGTTATAAATACATAGTTATAGAAGGGAGAAGAAGTTATGGCTAAATTTTATCGTTCAGAAGACAGAACCGTAGTATTAGAATTATTTGGAGCAGGAAGTTCCATAGAGAATTTAAAAGAATTAAAAGCAAACACAACAGACGCAGCAGTTGAAAAACATGTACCAGTTGTAACACAGGAAGGAAATAAGATTACAGTAGCTGTATCTTCTGTAGAACACCCAATGCTTGCAGAGCATTATATTATGGGAGTATATATTGAAACAAAGAATGGCGGACAGTTACATAAATTTGTACCAGGGGATAAACCAGAAGCGGTATTTATATTAGCTGATGGGGATGAATTTATCGCAGCATATGAATATTGCAATCTGCATGGATTATGGAAATCCAACGAATAAAAATTATAGATTTTAGGAAAATCTAAAGATATAGCGATCGTCAATCATTGATCATTAAGGAGGAAACAATCATGGGAAGTAATAAATATGCAGGAACACAGACAGAGAAGAATTTGTTAGAGGCGTTTTCAGGGGAATCACAGGCAAGAAATAAGTATACTTATTTTGCATCTGTTGCAAAGAAGGAAGGATACGAACAGATGTCTGCATTATTTCTTAAGACAGCGAATAACGAAAAAGAACATGCAAAAATGTGGTTTAAAGAATTAGCAGGAATCGGAGATACAAAGGAAAATCTTGCTGCAGCAGCAGAAGGTGAGAATTACGAGTGGACAGATATGTACGAAGGCTTTGCAAAGACCGCGGAAGAAGAAGGTTTCCCAGAACTTGCCGCAAAGTTTAGAGCAGTCGGAGAAATTGAGAAACATCATGAAGAAAGATATCGTGCACTTCTTAAGAATATCGAGACTTCACAGGTATTTGAAAAGAGTGAAGTGAAGGTATGGGAATGCCGAAATTGTGGACATATTGTGGTAGGAACAAAGGCGCCAGAAGTATGTCCTGTGTGTGCACATCCACAGAGCTATTTTGAGGTGCATGAGGAAAACTACTAAAAGGTAATTTGAAGGTAGTCGTGCAATTGCATATGAGAAAAACAAAATAATAGTATCAAGGATCCAGACCAGGAAATTTATGCACGCCGTTTTGAACGGTCGCTGATTCGCAAACTTTCCTTCGGTAACTCATCCGCTGCGCGGATTCAAACAACCGACCAAGTTTGCTGCGAACCATTCAAAACGGCGGCAAAATTTCAATGGTTCTGGATCCTTGATACTATTATTTTGTTTTTCTCATATACACGGACGGCTATTCAAATCACTACGGGTGTGTATGTTGTACGGTATTGGCTAAGAATTTTTGATTTCGTAAACGGAAGGTTTGTGAGTTTTTGAGCCTTCCAAACTTCAGTTTGTCTTAATTTCCTTCTTAATATCTGTGATACTTTGAGTTATGATTGACAAGAATGGTTAGAATGATTAGAATAAAGTTAGAAAGAACAGACAGAATAATTTCAAGGAGGGATTTTCATGAAGTTACAAGAATCTGAGAGAACAGAATTCAAATCTATTGTAGTTGCAGATCTTAAGAAGGAGATTATAGCATTTGCCAATTGCGATGGAGGGAAAATCTATATTGGAATTGAGGATGATGGAACGGTCATTGGAGTAGAAGATCCAGATGGTACAGCATTGCAAGTCAGCAATATGGTAAGAGATGCAATCAAACCAGATCTAACCATGTTCCTGCATTATGAAACAAAAGAGATAGAACAAAAACAAGTTGTGATCATAGATATCCAAAGAGGAACAGAGCGCCCATATTATATAGCGAAGAAAGGTCTAAGACCAGAAGGAGTATATGTAAGACAAGGATATTCTTCTGTTCTAGCAACAGATACATCCATTCGAAAGATGATCAAAGAAACAGACGGTGATCATTTTGAAGATATGAGATCACTAAATCAAGAATTGACTTTTGATGAAACAAAAAAAGAATTTCAAAAAAGAAATATCTCTTTAGAGCAACCACAGATGAAAACATTAGGAATTATAAATCAAGACGGAATTTATACGAACCTTGGTTTATTACTTTCAGACCAATGTGTTCACACGATTAAAACAGCAGTTTTTGAAGGAAAAAACCAAAACGTATTTAAGGATCGAAAGGAATTCACAGGATCATTATTTGAACAAATGGAAGCGGTATATGATTACATTGATTTCAGGAACCAGACACACTCAACTTTTGAAAAACTTTACCGGATCGATAACAGAGATTATCCAGAAGTAGCAGTAAGAGAAGCCCTGTTAAACTGTCTTGTACACAGAGATTACGGATACAGTTCAAGTATATTGATCAGCATGTATGAAGATCGGTTAGAATTTACATCCATCGGCGGACTGGTAACAGGAGTTATGTTAGAAGATGTCATGATGGGAATTTCTGTATGCAGGAATTCCAAATTAGCGAATATCTTTTATCGCTTAGAATTGATCGAAGCCTACGGAACAGGAATTCAAAAGATCATGAATGCATACCAAGACCAGATCATAAAACCAGAGATTAAAGTCAGTAACAATGTATTCAAGATCATATTACCAAATACGAATGCACAGTGCGAATTAAGAGAAGAACTCCAATATTATACCGAACCAGAAGACGAAGAAACACAGATCTTAAAAATGCTGATAAAAGAAAAAAGAATCCAAAGAAAACAAGTCCAAGAAAAACTAGGAATCAGCCAGACAACCAGCGGAAGGATTTTGAAGCAGATGGTTGAAAAGGGATTGATTGTACAGAGGGGCAGAGGGAAAAATACTTATTATGTGAAGTTCTAGTATAAGATTTTACAAGAATGAACGAGGATCTGTAACAAAGAAGATTATCAAAACAAAATAAAATTGCAAAACGAGTTCCTATCATATATAATAAGGAAGGAACTCGTTTTCATATATGCAAAAAGACCATAAAAGCCAGGAATATCTTGTACCAAAACGGCAATACTCATACAGAAAACACTACATTTTGTACTTTCTGAAAAACATGCAAAAAAATTATAAAAAACCCTTGCATTTATTCGAAACATCATATATAATAGCAAATGTTGTGACCTTGATAGCGTTGAAGCGTGAGGTTGCTGTAGAGGCAAAAGCCTTTGCAGGTTTTCCGTGGAGCGAA
>QWCN01002805.1_pt1 | contig 21840 bp, 13 predicted proteins | sample 1972711 | NCBI WGS metagenome assembly QWCN01 (sample SAMN09866707, study PRJNA288562) | Human gut metagenome isolate term1_stool, whole genome shotgun sequencing... | isolation source: gut | host: Homo sapiens | place: USA: California
CATACCGTCAACTCTGCCTTAAGCTGACCGCTTAGATAGATAAAAGTATATTTCTCCCAAAGCCCGGCTCCGGTGGGGTTTATTAAAGTACCTCTATTCATAAAACTGCTATTCTCAACACTTCAAAAATTCGGCAGATTGGTGCTTTGGGAAGCTGTGTTTATTTTAGAATTACATTCTGCGGAAACTCAAGACGGACGATTACCTACTTACATTCTTTTTGCGTGGGTCGTAAAAACTTTCATAAATCTGAAGATAAGTACCTTTTTTCAAATTGGATTTTTTTAAAAAGTAAGCCATAAAATCACCTCACCCATTATAGCACCATAACACCATTTTGGTATTAATGGTCCATTGGGGAAAGATTTTGTCGCTGATTGATGTAAATAATACATATTGATATTACATATTCCACTCAATTATAATAAATTTACACAAAACAGAAATATATTCTCAACTTGATCGATATGGAGGGAAACTTATGAGACTGGTTCCAAAATGGGAAATGATGGAAATTGAACTTATAACGGAAGGAGAATTTGTAAATCCTTTTCTGGAAATAGAGGTAAGAGCCGAATTTTTTACAAAGGGAATCGAAAGAACCGTGGACGGATTTTACGATGGAAAGAAAAATGGCGGTCATATCTGGAAAATCCGTTTTGCACCCATGAAAGAGGGAAACTGGAACTGCGTCATCCGTTCAAACTGGAAGGCGTTTGACGGCAGAAGGGAGGAGTTTTTCTGTACACAGCCAGTATCTAGGGGAGGCCTGACGATCGACAGACGTTTCCCGAACTGGTTTGCCAGAGAAGATGGAAGCTATCAGATGATCAGGAATGAGGGCTGGTATCCCCATCCCTGCAACGGTTTTGACAGAGAATATGAAAGAAGGGACTTTCAGCAGCCGGACGAAAACGATATGAAGCTGTATCTGCAGATGCTGGCGGATCATAAGATCAACTTTATGATAGATATCGGCCAGCTTTACGCAAGACAGTCTCAAATTACGGATACTTCCTTCAGATGGCCGTGGAAGGTTGTAGATCCGCAGACGAACAAGATCGACAAAGATTTTTTCAATCTCGACTATTATCAGAGAATGGACAGGTTCCTGCGCTACGCCATGGAGAGAGAAATATTTTTCGGCATGGAAATATTATATGACAATTCCATCGTGCGGCAGGATGAATGGTCCCATCATCCTCTGAATGTAAAGAATGGGGGATGGCTGGAGGACAACGAATATAAGACGGGCTGGGGCGTGATGTTTGATCTGCAAAACAGGGTGCATATGGAATATATGGAGCGCTATGTCCGTTATACCGTGGCCAGATTTGGCGCGTTTAGAAATGTAGCGTGGGCCATAGGATCGGAGATCGGAAATCTGCTGATCGCAGATGAAAGCTCCATTGAAAACGCCGCGTTTCCCATTCAGACTGCGGCGGACTGGTACAATTACTGGGGAGAATATATTGCCAGAATAGATGCGCACGGAAGGCTAAGGTCATTGGGAGATACTGGAAGGATCCATGAAATGATCGATTCAGGCCAAAACAATTTCAATATTACACAGGATCCCAGAAATAATTATTATCCGATGGGTGATCTGGAAGCCTGCTTCAGGGCGGTCAATCGGTTCGGGGAGGATTTTTGGGATTATGGAAAGCCCACTGTAGTGGGAGAAATGACGTCGAGCACTGTAGGGGAATACGGGGCGGAAAGAAGGCTTTACTGGATTGGCTTTGTCAGCGGACTTTGCATGGGAAGGGCGGACAGGCATTTTGGCCCGGTGATCCAGGGCAGGCTTATCGAAAGCGAGATTTTTGGATTCGATGGAATTCCGGTGATCTATGATGATATCCGAAGAATGGCAGATTTTGTAGAGAGCAGAAAAGTAAGCTTTTGGAGGATGCGTCCAAACGACAGGCTTTTGGAGAAAAAGGAGGAAGACGATATGATCTATTGTCTTTCCGAACCCCAAAAGGAATACCTGATATACTTTGTCAGGGGAGGAGAGATAAAGGTGGAGCTGCCGGAGTGTGAATTTGAATGGTATCAGCCGGGAACGGGAGAAAGCAGGGAAAGAGGAAGTCTGAGCGGCGGGAAGAGTCATTTTAAAGCGCCCGATTGTCAGGACTGGGTTCTTTATATAAAGGAGAAGTGCGGTTGATTTGAAGGGGGCGAGGGGCATGAAAAAAAGGAATGTTTCAAAGAGGATCAAAAGGCTGAAATCTCAGTGGCAGTTTTTGGTGCTGTGTCTTCCGGCACTTTTGCTCACCTTTATTTTTAAGTATATGCCCATGTACGGCATATTGATAGCTTTTAAAAATTACAGGCCAAACAGGGGTGTATGGGGAAGCGAATGGCTGGATCCGGTATTACAGAATTTCACCAGGTTTTTCAGCACACCAAACTGCTGGGATATTATAGGGAATACGTTCAAAATAGGGATCGTATCTCTGATATTTATGTATCCGGCCCCGATCCTTTTTGCGCTTCTGCTCAATGAGATACGAAACAGACATTACAAAAAAATAGTACAGACCATTTCCTATATTCCGCATTTTGTATCGACCGTAGTTTTGGTGGGAATGCTGACCGGATTTGCCTCGGTGGATGGGATGTTTAACCAGATCCGGGAGCTGTTTGGGCTGGCGGCTGTGAATATGAACGAAGGGGACAGATATTTTCTTCTGCTGTATGTAGGGTCTGCCGTCTGGCAGGGGATGGGCTGGGGATCCATCATCTATCTGTCCGCATTGACGAATGTAGATACCAGCCTGTTTGATGTGGCGGATGTGGACGGAGCAAACAGATGGCAGAAGATGCTGCACATTGAACTTCCGGCTATTTTACCGACTACGATGGTAATGCTTATCTTGAATACAGGAACAGTGCTGACGCAGGATTATACCAAAATATTGCTGATGCAGAATGATACGAACCGAAGCCTGATAGAGGTGGTGTCCACTTTTGTATACCGCATGGGCATAGAGCAGGGGCAGTTTGGATATACCACAGCGGTAAATCTTTTGATCGCGGTGGTCAGTTTCTTCCTTGTGTTTGTTACGAACGTTATCGTAAGAAAGATAAGCCCTGAAAACAGTTTATGGTAAGGAGAAGCATATGAAGAAGGGAAAAAGAACAGACGATGGAGGCGTAAAAAGAATTCATGTCTCTGATGTGATCCTGGCGATCGTCATGGGGGCTTTGTGTATTATATTTATTTATCCATTCATCAATATCATTGCCGTCTCACTGTCGTCAAATGTAATGATCGGTACGGGGAGCGTAACCTGGTTCCCAAAGGAGCTTAATACTGCGGGATACAAACTGGTTTTTGGAAAGGAGCCCATGTATCTGGCATACCTTAACACCATAAAATACTGTGTGCTGTTTGCACTGGTAAACGTTCTGACCACGGCAATGATAGCCTACAGCCTGACCCAAAAGGAATTTGTACTCAGAAAACCCATAACGGTTCTGCTCTTATTTACGATGTTCTTTTCCGGAGGTACCGTTCCTACTTATTTGGTGGTAAGCAATTTGAAGCTTTTGAATACCTCCTGGGCGCTGGTTTTTCCTACGGCGGTTTCCGCTTATAATATTTTTGTTTACCGGGCTTTTTTCAAGGGGATCACAGGAGACCTGAGGGAGGCCGCTAAAATTGACGGGGCGGGAGAATTCCGGATATTGTTCCAGATAGTTTTTCCGCTTTCCAAGCCTTTATTTGCAACTTTCGGCCTGTTTGCAGTAGTGGGAATGTGGAATAATTACATGGAACCGCTGCTTTATATCAGCGATGCAAAAAAACAGCCGATACAGATGGTTTTGAGGAATATCATCTTCCAGGCGGGAGGAGGAGTTACTTTTGGAACGGATTATTATATGCTGGCGGATTCCGGGGCTCTGAATCCTAAAAATGTGCAGTACGCAGCTATTGTGGCAGCTACACTGCCCATCATGATCTTTTATCCGTTTTTGCAGAAGTATTTCGTTCAGGGAGTTCAGGTGGGAGCGGTAAAAGGATAAAGGGATAATGCCTGACGCAAGATAAATATTTGGACGGCCATCCAATTTATTTTGATAGAACAGGAATCAAACAAAAAAAGAAGGAGGAAAAAGGATGAAAAAAAGAAGGATATTGATTGCGGGCATGGTGATAATGACACTGATGTCGTCCTTGTGCGGCTGTGGAAACGCAGCGACAGAGGGAGGAGATGAAAAAGATACAGTTGCCGTCACGACAGAACAGACGTCGGAGCAGACGCAGGAGCAGGCTTCGGAAGAACCTGTGATGCCGCAGCTTCCGGACGACACACTGCATCTTACGGTACGGGTTCCTGATTTTGGCACCAACCCACAGGGAACTAGAGGACAGCAGATGTGGCAGGATATGATGGAAGAATATCTGGGCATAACGCTGGATATAGAATGGATCTACACGCCATGGGCGGATTATACTGCCAACGAAAAGGTTCTGATCCAGACCGGTGATATTTCTGATGTGACTACTTATACGCAGGATTCTTATATCAATGACTTTGGCGCAGATGGAATGGTGCTTAACATTATGGATTATTGGGACTATATGACCTATTATCCGGAATATGTGGAAAATACCATGGGAGGTATTGATTTTGTCACCAATGAGGAAGGAGCTTCCTATTATTTCCGGGACGGCTATTATAATCCCAATGATATATCAGGAGCACAGAGCTTTACCTCTTTTGCCTATCGGTTTGATCTGCTGAAAAAGTTCGATTTGAAGCCTGCGGAGACTCTGGACGAGTTTACGGAGCTTTGTGCGCAGCTGAAAGCGCTGATAGATAGTGGGGAAATCCAGGCGGATTATGTGATCAACCGTACCCATGACGCGCATCCCCTTTACAGGGGCTTTGTAGGTATCTTCCATACCTGGGATACCACATATTGGAATGGCAGTGAATGGAGCTTCGGCCCGATCGAGGAAAATTTCAGGGAAATGCTGCGGTATCTCAATGGCTTGTACGAAGCGGGCTATATCGATCCCGAGTTTACCACAGACAGCATGGACAGGTGCAATGAAAAGGCCCTGAACAACGGCTACATTGTAGCGCCCTGCGGATGGGCGGGAAATGCCAGAAATTGGAATATGCAAAAGAGCGATCCTGATATGGAGTGGGGGAATGCGTTTCTTCCAAGAGATGGCGAGTATGGGACTCCCTGGAAGTGGGGTTCCAAAATGCCTGGAAAATCCCTTTCTTCAAGATATGGTATTATTATCAATGCAGATGTGGAATATCCGGAATGGATCATAAAGCTGATAGATTACCAGTATTCGGATGAGATGGTGCTTGCCATGAACATGGGAGTCGAGGGTGATACCTATGAACAGGCAGAAGATGGAACCTATTATTTTACAGACAAGATAATGGATACGGAAGTGCCTACTCAGACGGCGGCAGATATGGGCATTATGGCGTATGGTGCGTGCAGGCCCGGGATATGCTTTATCCCGCAGATGTTTGACGCAGATACGGGACTGCTCAGCCCTGAGCCCTGGTGGAACCCGGAGGACGGTTATTATGAGGGTCAGTACTGGGTGGAAACAGGCAGACTTGGAGGACCGGACTCGATCTCTCCTTTCGATACGCCTCCGGTAGTCAGACTGAGCGATGAGGAGGCTACGGAGAGGGCGCTGACGACTACAGCCTGCGAGACTTACGTAATTGAAGAATGTCAGAAATTCATTACCGGAAAATATGAAATAGACGACGACGCTATGTGGGAGCAGTATGTCAGTGGAGTAAAAAGCCAGGCAACAGATTTTGACGGTATGTTTGAGATCATGAATGAGAAAACTGTCAGATAAGAAAAGCATTGTGGCAGGAGGGTATTGCGAAATTATCAGATCAGATGATGGAGTGATGCCTTCGCTGCACTTAAAAGAAAGCACCTGAAAAAGCGGAGAAGTGGAGTATGGAGAGGGATCTGTTTTGGAAGCCGGAATTCAAAAACCGGGGAATCGCATTTTGGGCGTGGAACACGGAGGTTACGGACGTACTGGTGATGAGCCAGATAGATATTATGGTCAGAATGGGCTTCGGGGGTTTTTGCATCCATCCACGGACGGGGCTGAAAACAGAATACATGGGGCATGAATACATGAGATTAGTGCGCCTTGCCAATGAGTATGGCAAGCAAAAGGGACTGACCTGCTGGCTGTATGATGATGACAGGTATTCCTCGGGAACGGCAGGGGGAAGAGTCACTAAAAATATTTTGTTTCGGAAGAAAATGCTTCTTTTTTCATGCCTTGACAGGACGGATCTGTGTTCCGGAAGGGAGGAATTTAAGGCCAGGTGTCTGGAGGGTGATAAACCGGATGGATATTATCTTTCTTCCTATTGCATAACGTTGGAAAACGGCAGGCTGCGGGAATACAAAAGGTGCAGCAGAGACGAAGCCGGGAATGACTACAGGGACTGCCAGATACGGCATGCGTATGTGGTTTTGATGGATGAAAGCCTTTGGTATAACGGACAAACCTATGTGGATGCCATGAACAAAGAGGCGGTGAAAAACTTCCTGGAATGCACACATGAAAGGTATGCCAGACTTCTCGGGGAAGAAATGGGAAAAAGCATGCTGGGCTTTTTTACAGACGAACCCAATGTAAGAGGGAAATATACGCTGACCTTTGCGGAAAGCAGGGAAGATGTTCTGATGCCCTTTACGGACGATTTCCCGGAAACCTTTTTAGAGACATACAATTACAATCTGCTGGATTATCTGCCGGAATTATTTTTAGAGCTGCCTTTTGGACAGATGTCCCAGGCAAGATATCATTTTCACGATCATGTGGCGGAAAGATTTGCGGCGGGATATTGTGATACCATCGGAGAATGGTGCGAGGAGCATCATGTGGCTCTCACAGGGCATCTTTTATCTGAGTGTACCCTGTTTCAACAGACCTTTGCCATTGGAGAGGCTATGCGCCAGTACCGCGCCTTTCAGATACCGGGTATAGACATACTGGCGGATCAGAAGGAATATTCTACCGCAAAGCAGGTTGTGAGTGTAGCGAGACAATTTGGAAGACGGGATGTCTTAAGTGAAATTTACGGCGTGACACAGTGGGACGCTGATTTTAAGACCTACAAGCTACAGGGAGACTGGCTGGCGGCTATGGGGATTACGGTCAGAGTTCCCCACTTGTCTATTATGTCCATAGAAGGCGAGGCAAAGAGAGACTGGCCGGCATCTATTTTTTATCAGTCGCCCTGGTATGAAAAATATCCTCTGATAGAGGATCATTTCGCCAGACTGAATACCATTCTGAAAAAGGGACGTGCCCTGTGCCGAGTGGGAGTGATCCATCCCATAGAATCCTATTGGACTATGTACGGGCCAAATGATCAGACATTGGACATCAGGCGGCAGCTGGATGAAAATTATGCAAATGTGCTGAAATGGCTTATCTTTGGTCTGATAGATTTCGATCTGATCTCGGAGTCAATGCTTTCCGGGCAATATTGCGTCCGTAAAGGCAGCTTTCAGATAGGGTGTGCGGAATATCAGGTGATCCTGATCCCGGACTGCAGAGTGCTGAGGGGAACTACGGCGGCTGCGCTGGAAGAGTTTGTAGAACAGGGAGGAGAGCTGGTATTTGCGGGACATATTCCACAGTTTGTGGACTGTGTAAGATCCGACAGATTGGAGAGGCTGGCAAACAGGACGAAAACGACAGTATTTACCAAGGAAGGAATATTGGATTGCCTGGGAGCATACTGGGATATACAGGTGATGGCGGATAATGGAGGCCGAAGCGATAATCTGGCTTATCAGATGCGGGAGGATGGGGACTGCAGGTGGCTGTTTTTATGCAATGTGGAGAAAAAGAAATATAATGCTTCCAGTCCCGGAAAATATTATCTTACCATTAGGGGAAGGTGGAAAGTACGCCTGTATGATACCCATACGGGGAGAAGGCAGGATGTCTGTCCGTCGTATGGCATTGACAGCACGAGGCTGCAGCTGGATATGTATGCGGAGGACAGTATGCTTTTTGAACTGCTTCCCTGTAAAGAAGGGGAAAAAGAGGACTGCGTGGAATCTGCGGTCAGAGTGTGGCCGGAAGAGGTCGACGGAAATCTGCTGATCATAAGCCAGCCGGGAGGTTTTCGGCTGACCGAGCCTAATGTCCTGCTGTTGGATTATGCTCAGGCGGCTGTGGATGAGGAAGAATTTTCGGACAAAGCGGAAATCCTGAGGATCGACAACGATATCCGGCGGCGGCTAGATCTGCCGTTGCGGGGGGAGAATGTCGCGGCCTGGCCCTGGCAGGACGGCATGGAGGAAGTGTCGCACAGAGTGAGACTGCGGTATGAATTTTATTCAGATATCGCCCTGCGGGGCTGCTGGCTGGCGATGGAGCATCCTGAACAGGCGGAAATCCATTTTAACGGGGAAGAAGTCTCCATGGAGGACGGATGGTATGTGGATTGGTCTATCAAAAAACTGGTGCTGCCAGAAATTGTCAGGGGAAGAAACATTATAGAGATCGGTCTGCCCTTTGGAAGAAATACAAACCTGGAGAGCATTTATATATTGGGAAATTTTGGCGTGGAGCTTGGGCAGGTGAATAAGCTCATAGCCTTTCCAAAGAATCTGGCCTTTGGCGATATTACCAGACAGAGACTTCCGTTTTATACAGGAAATGTCATTTATGAAAGCGGGTTTGTGCTCAATGAGCCAGGAGATATCAGCATCAAGGTTCCGTATTTTTCTAATTCTGTGCTGGAGGTTTTTATTGATGGAAGGCATTGTGGTCTGATAGCCTTTCAGCCGCATCTTCTGACGGTGGAGAAATTGGAGCAGGGCAGGCACAAACTGGAGATCTGTGCTTTTGGCAACCGGTTTAACACATTTGGAACTTTGCATAACAGCAATCCGGATTATCTGTGGTTTGGACCGGATTCCTACCGGACGACTGGCGATCAGTGGAGTGAATATTATCTGGTAAGACTGGCGGGGATCCTGTCAAGGGTAGAAATCTGTGGAAATGTATCTACGGACAGGAACCTGCCTGAGAGCCATAGGGAAAATGTGGCAGTTTATCAAAACCGGATGGTGCAGAAAATGACAGATTATTTAAAGACACATTACCAAAAGGATATTTCTCTTCAGGATCTGGCAGATATATGCAATGTGAATACGAATTACGCCGGAAATCTCTTTAAGTCAGAAACGGGAGAACCATTTATTAAATATTTGACAAGACTGCGCATGGAGAGGGCGGAAATATTGCTTAAAAGCACAGAAGGAACGGTAGCCGAGATAGCGGTCATGGTGGGATATAATGACTATTTTTATTTTGCAAAGGTATTTAAAAAGTATGCGGGAATGACGCCTACGGAATACAGGGGCATGAGCCGCAGTGAGACAGCGAGGACACTGATATGAGGGAAGATGAGGAATTATATGGGACGTTTATTGAAGAGGGCCTGCATGACTGGCAGATCTTACAGCAAGAAAAGGGAAGCGCGTCAGTGGCTATAAGGGGGTCTTATAGGATACCGGCGTTTCCGGACCGGAGAAAGGTGATCTGGAGTATGCCGGTGGTGCGTGTTGTGAGAGAGGAGGATAACGTTACGCTTATCCACTGGAAGCAGGCAGAAAGCGTATATGACCAAACAGAGACGCGGGGAAAATGGGAGATAGTTCTTACGCTTCCGGCAGGAGGTCTTTACCGGGTGGAAAGCGGGCTTGAATGTCGGGAGGACATACGGGGAGAAACACCGGCGATTTACAGAGGGGACAGCAGATTTCACATAGGCGTGGGTAATATTTTTGTTATCGCCGGTCAGTCGAATGCTTCGGGATTTGCTCATGATACGGCGTATGATCCCGTGGATCTGAGAGTCCATGTTTTCCGCAACAGGCGCACATGGGAGCTTGCCGCGCATCCCCTGAATGATTCTACCCAGGCATACGGAAATACAAGCAATGAGATCGGAAGATGCGGATTTTCGCCTTTTCTGCAGTTTGCCAAAAGATATGCCGATATGACCGGGCTTCCTGTTGGACTGGTGCCCACTTCGATGAGCGGTCAGTCCATAGTGCGTTGGGACGACAGGATAAATGGAGATCTGTTTTACAATATGCTGAACAGGATAGAATTATCCGGAGGAAAGCCAAGGGCAGTACTCTGGTATCAGGGATGTACCGATGCGGTAGCCGGGGAAGCGAAAGAATATTATGGGCGTTTCCGTCATTTTGTGGAGAGCCTCCGAAAAAGCCTGGGTTATGAAATCCCTGTATTTACCTTCCAGCTCAATCGGATCCTGACGGGGGATGGAGGCATAAGCTGGGGAATGATCCGGGAGGCGCAAAGGAGGGCCGCTTTGGAGATCCCCTGTACATATGTCCTTCCGACCCTTGACTGCTGGCTGGCAGATATCATTCATAATAGTGCACCGGCTAATCTGACGCTGGGGGAAAGAATGGCGAGACACTGCGTATATCATCTGGAAAACGGACCTTTTTATGAAGCCCCCAATATAAAGTCTGCTGTGGTTTTGGAGAATGACGAAATTGCCGTTGAATTTGAGCATGTATCCGGAAGCCTGGTTTTTCAGCTGAGCGGAGCGGAGGAAAGCGGATTTTATGCGGAAGATGATGCCGGAAAGGTGGGATTATCAAAGATCATGCAGGGACCGGAGGGCGGAATGCTGCGTATCATACCTGAGAGAAGGACAAAAGGAAGGGTGTACCTCTCCTTTATGCAGGATGCAGATCCCATGGGGGTTCCTGTTATGGATGATGAGAGCTTTCTGATACCGCTTGCTTTTTACAGATTTGAGACAACCAAAAAGGGAGGAGAGACATGGGAAAATATCTAGAGTGGGATAGACTGGCCAGGGCTGTGCCGAAATGGTACCAGGATGTAAAATTTGGGATGTTTTTTCATTGGGGACCGTATAGCGTACCGGCTTATATGAACGAGTGGTATTCCCATAATATGTATATAACCGGACTTCCGCAGAATGTGCATCATCTGCAGCACTATGGAAGACTGGAACGCTTCGGATATAAGGATTTTTATAACGACTTTACCGGGAAAAAATTTGATCCTGATGAGTGGGCGGAACTGGCGGACAGGGCCGGTGCGAGGTATGCTGGGCCGGTGGCGGAGCATGCAGATAATTTTTCCATGTGGAACAGCAGAGTAAATCCGGTAAACAGTGTAAATTATGGACCAAAGAGAGATGTGTTTGGCGAATGCGCCAGGGCATTTCGAAAAAGAGGAATCCGGGTTCTGGCGCCATTTCATCATCAGTGGCTCTGGGGCTGGTTTATGTCTACCAATCCTGACGCGGATGTGTATATGCCGGAAAACGAACGGTATTATGGTCCGGCAGTCCCCCTTGAAGCTGGCAGAATGTATCCATACAGGCTGCCTGATGAGAAATTTAACCGGATCTGGCTGGAAAAGATAAAAGAGGTGATAGATCTATACTCTCCGGACGTCCTGTATTTTGACAGCAGGGCCTTCATCATCACCGAGGAGTACAGATACAGGATGCTGGAATATTATTATCTGGAGACAGGGCATGAAAATGGGATCATCACCTACAAGGGAGAGGACTTTCCGCAGAGCGTGGGAGTACTTGATATGGAAAGGGGAAGCTCCTGTGAAATACGGTCCTTTGTCTGGCAGACGGATGACAGGCTGGAGGATAATATAACCTGGTGCTATGTAAATCCGCCCAGATATAAATCGGCGGGAAGGATCATTCAGCAGCTTTGCGATAATATTTCTAAAAACGGTAACCTGCTGTTGAATGTGGGACCGGATAAGGAAGGGTGTTTTCCGGAGGAAGCAAAACGGGAGTTATATAAAATAGGAGACTGGCTTAAGCTGAATCAGGAGGCGGTTTATGGCACAAGGCCCTGGGTGATCGCAGGGGAAGGTAGAGGGCAGTCGAAAGATATTTTTTACGGAAGAGAGGAAGCGGAAAGAGAGCTTAAAGGGGAAAAGGTGGAATTGCAGAGCAATCCTGTATTGGGCGAAGGAGATTATAGATTTACGCAGAATGAAGAATATTTATATGTATTCTTTTTTGAATGGCCCAAAGATGGCTGCCTCCGGATCAGGGCTTTGCAGAAGAAGGAGTACGTGGATTCTGTTTTCAGGAACTCTGTCTGGCTTCTGGGATCAAATCTGAAACCGGCCGCTTTTATGGAGGGAGACTGTATGTGTATCCGGCTGCCTGATGAAAAGCCATGTGAATACGCATATGTGCTGAAGATCAGAAAAAGCTGACAGTATGGAGGAAAATGTATGAAGAAGGGGAACGGGGTAAAGGTGGCGGTCGTTTATACCGGCACGACACCGGAGCTGATAGAGCTTGTAGAAGAAGAGATCAGAAAAAAACTGGGGCATGGAGTGGAAATCCTGACCTTAAAGAATCCGGATATCCTAAAGCAGGTGAAAGAAGCGGGACATGTAACGGCGCAGGCGGCGGCAGACCTGATCCTTTTGTATATGCAGGCAGTAAAGCAGGGGGCGGATGCTGTTCTTAATGTCTGCTCTTCTGTAGGAGAAGTGGCGGACAGTATGCGGCAGGCAGCGGACTATATGGGGATCCCCATTGTGAGGATGGACGCTGACATGTGCAGAGAGGCGGTGGAGACAGGGCGGAAGATCGCTGTTGTGGCAACGCTTGCGACAACCATGGAACCGACCCAAAGGGCGGTCAGGAACGCCGCAGCTAAGACCGGACGGCAGGCGGAGCTGATCCCCTGTCTGGTAGACGGCGCTTTTGGATCGGAGCAGGAGGAATTCCGAAAAAAAATGATTGAAAAAGCATATGAGGTAAGGGAAAGCGCAGATGTGATCCTTTTGGCCCAGGGTTCCATGGCCTATGTGGAACGAGATATGCGGGAAGCCTCAGGACTGCCGGTACTTTCCAGTCCCAGGTTTGGCGCGGCTAGGTTAAGGCGGGTATTGGCGGAAAAAGGTTATTTTTTGGAGGAAAGCAATGACAGCATATAAAAAAATTCCCATTTCGGCTCTTAAAGGCCTTCCGCCGCAGGATAAAGAGGCCGTACATCGGATATTTGAGCAGGAATGGAAAAGTTTTCGGCATAAGGTGATGGTTTTGGACGATGATCCAACGGGCATTCAGACAGTGCATGATATCTGTGTCTATACGGACTGGTCTGTAGAAAGCATAAGGAAGGGGATGCGGGGAAAGGATCAGATGTTTTTCGTGCTTACGGATTCCCGGAGCCTTTCCAGGGAGGAAACCGTACGGATACACAGGGAGATCGCCGGCAATGTAAAAAAAGCAGGTCTACAGTGCGGCGGGCGGCCGCTTTTAGTATCAAGAGGGGATTCTACTTTGAGAGGGCATTATCCTCTTGAAGCTGAGATCCTGAAGCAGGAAATGGAAAAAGGCACAGAAGAGAAGTATGATGGTCAGATCCTCTGTCCCTTTTTTCAGGAAGGAAAACGTTTTACCATTGACAGCGTACATTATGTGCAGGAGGGAGAATGGCTTGTCCCGGTGGGGGAGACGGAATTTGCAAAGGATGCTTCCTTTGGATACCGATCCTCTCATCTGGGAGAATATGTGGAGGAGAAAAGCCGGGGCAGGTACGCGGCCAGGGATGGGATCTATATTACCATAAGCCAGCTGAGAAAGCCGGCTTATGAAGAGATAACGCAAAAGCTCTGCAGTGCTGAAAATTTTCAGCTGATCGCCGTGGACGCTGTGGATCAGAGTGATATAGAGGTGTTTGCAGCCTGTCTGTTTCGTGCGATGCGCAGAGGCAAAAATTATATGATCCGATGCGGCGCGGCGCTTCCAAAAGTGCTGGGAAATATAAGCGACAGGCCGCTGCTTACAGCAGGCGAGCTTGTTGCGGGCACGGGCGGCTTCGGAGGTATGGTCGTGGTGGGCTCCCATGTAAGAAAGACTACTCAGCAGCTGGAGTATTTGCGAAGCAGGAGCCGGAGAACAGAATTTCTGGAGTTTGATGTAAACAGATATTTTGAAGAAAACGGACTTGAGAGGGAAAAGGAAAGGATCGTTCAAAGGGCGCAGGCGGTTATGAAAGAGGGAAATACGGCGGTAGTTTACACCAGCCGGAGGGTTCTTGCGCCGGAGGAAATGGACGGGGAGGACAAGCTTAGGCTTTCTGCTGCCATTTCAGAAGCAGTGACGGGAGTTGTTGCCGGTATTTCCAGCCGACCGGCATTTTTGATAGCCAAGGGAGGGATCACATCAAGTGACATAGGGGTAAAAGCGCTTGGCGTAAAAAGAGCGCTGGCATTAGGGCAGGCGCTGCCTGGAGTGCCGGTGTGGAGACTGGGAGAAGAAAGCAGGTTTCCTGGTCTTTCCTACATTATTTTCCCTGGAAATGTTGGAGATACGGATGCCTTGTATCAGCTTGTAAGAATGCTGAGGGAGCAGGAGGAGTTATGAGAAAGGTGATCATTTCTGTTGCGCCGGTGGAGGCGGGAGCGCCCATTGACAAAGAGGCTCTGGTGGAGGATGTGGCTGAATGTGCAAAAAAGGGAGCGGCCATGTGCCATCTCCATTGCCGCAGCCTGGACGGAAGGCTTACGAAGGACACCGGTGAACTGGAGGATATTTTTGACCGGATCGCAAGGCGCACGGATCTGATCTGCCAGGTTTCTACCGGAGGAGTGTCGGATATGAGCATTGAGGAAAGATGCCGTCCTCTGCGGTATCCAGGAGCGGAAAGCGCTTCGCTGAATGCAGGGAGCACTAACCTGGGAGAGGCCGTATATATTAACAGCTTTGCTGATATCCGCTACTGTGCGCAGGAAGTTTACAGCAGGGGGATCGTTCCTGAGATCGAGGTATTTGATATCGGAATGATCTATAATATACGTTTGACAAAGGAGCAGGTTCTGTACCGAGAGCCTGTGATCTATAATCTTGTGTTTGGCCATAAGGGAGGACTCCCGGCTAATATGGAATGTCTGACAGCCTTTCGGGCAGCAGTTCCGAAAGACGCTCTTTGGGGAGTGACACATTTTCAAAGAGACAACTGGGAGTTTCTGGCCGCCGCTATTGCAATGGGGGCATCCATCGTCCGGATCGGCTTTGAGGACAGCGCGCATCTTGCCGGGGGAAGAAGAGCCGCTTTTAATCACCAGCTGACGGAAAAGCTGGTAAGACTGCTACGCGCGATGGATCTGGAAGCAGCTTCCCCACAGGAGGCGCGCGGCATTATGAACATAAGCTCATTGCGCGGAAGGAGGGAGCATGAACGTGTTTGACAGGATTTACTTTGGCGGAGATTACAACCCGGACCAGTGGGAGGAAGAGACTCTGGATCGTGATATGGAAATGTTTCAAAGGGCAAGGATCAATCTGCTCACACTTCCGGTGTTTTCCTGGGCAAAGCTGGAACCGGATGAGGGGGAATACCACTTTGAGTGGTTGGACCGTATTCTGGATAAAATATGGGAGCATGGCATTTTTGTATGTCTGGCCACTCCCACCTGCGCCCAGCCGGCATGGATGTCAACCCGATATCCGGAGGTGCTGCCTGTGGATATCCAGGGACGAAAAAGAACGCATGGGATGCGGGTATCCTTTTGCGTAAACAGTCTAAAATACAGGGAGCGTGCGAGAGCTATCGCAGAGGAAATGGCAAAGCGCTATGCCGGACATCCTGCTGTGGTCATGTGGCATGTAGCCAATGAATACGGCACATACTGTTATTGTGAAAAATGTCAGGCAAAATTTCGCGTATGGCTGAAAAAAAGATATAAAAGCATAGAAACACTGAATAAAAAATGGAATACGGCTTTCTGGGGAAGAACAGCTTCCAGCTTTGAGGAGATCGTGCTTCCTTCCCGGCTTAACGATGACGACCGGTATCATCAGGCCGCTTCGCTGGATTATATGCGGTTCGTAACAGACTGCACGGCAGAGTGCTTCCTTAATGAATATGAAGCGATCCGGAAATATGATCCAAAGCGGCCTGTTACCACTAATATGAGCGGATATATAAAGAAGCTGGATCAGTTTGTCTTTGCAAAAAATCTGGATGTGACAGGCTGGGACAATTACCCGTTTTTGGAGGATCCTCTTTACCTGACTGCAATGAAGCACGATCTGATGCGGGGGCTGAAAGGAGGACAGTCCTTTGTGCTGATGGAACAGTCTCCTAATCAACAAAACTGGCAGCCCTATAACCGTCTGAAACGGCCGGGGGAGGTGCGGCGCCTTTCCTATCAGGCTATGGGGCGTGGAGCGGATACCTGTCTGTTTTTCCAGATGAAACAGTCTGTCGCGGGACAGGAGAAATTCCATGGAGCCATCATCAGCCACAGCGGAAGAGAGGATACCAGGGTATTCCACGAAACGCAAAGACTGGGCTGCGAATTGGAAAGGCTTGGGAATATTTTTATCGGAGCCAGAACGCCTGCCAGAGCCGCGATCATATTTGACTGGAATAACTGGTGGGCGCTGGAGCTTTCAAGCGGACCCACGAAGGATATGGATTATTTAAAACTTGTGGCCTCCTATTATGAGACCCTGTTCAGACAGAATATTGCTGTGGATATGGTGCCCTATGACGGCTGCCTGGATTCCTACAGCCTTGTGATCGCGCCATATCTGTACATGATGAGGAAGAAAACTGCGGAAAAGCTGGAAAAATTCGTGGAGGCGGGGGGGATCCTGGTCACTACGGTTATGTCCGGTCTGGCAGATGAAAACGACAGGTGCGTCTTTGGAGCATACCCGGGACTGCTCGGAAATCTCCTGGGAATTTGGGTGGAAGAGACGGACGCTCTCAGGCCATTTGAGAAAAATCACCTGATACTTCAGGGAACGCATGGGATGAAAAAGGAAAAGTATGAATGTGGATTTTTGTGCGATGTGATACATCCGGAAGAAGAAACCTCGGTCTTAGCCGTTTACGGAGATGATTTTTACAGGGGAGGCGTAGCGGTGACCTGCAGCAGAAGGGGCAGAGGAAGAGCTTATTATATAGGTACTCAGCCGGAGCAGTGCTTTTTGGATGAGCTGATGGAAAAAATCTGCAGAAATGCCGGAATAAAGGCTCCATATGAGGCGCAGGAAGGAGTGGAGCTGACCTGGCGGCAGTCGGAAAAAGGCGACGTGTTTTTTGCTATAAACCATACCGGGGAAAAGGCTTCAGTGGATTTTAAGACGGATTTCCTGCAAGATCCTTTCACCAAAGAGATGCTGACAGGAAAAATGGAAATTCCCGCAGGAGAGGTGCTTTTGGCGTACCGGAGCGTGGAGGATAAAGAGAGATCATGAGGCACAGCCTCAGAAAGGGAGGAAGGAAATGCTTTATCAGAAAAATCTGTCTCCGGAAATTTCAGAGGAGCTGTTTGCAGATCCGGGGCCTGAATACAGAGGAACCCCCTTTTGGTCATGGAACTGCAGGGTGACCAAAAAGCTCATCAGAGATCAGATCGAAGTGTTTCAAAAAATGGGATTTGGAGGAGCGCATATACATCCGAGGACCGGTATGGAAACGGAGTACATGAGCAGACGTTTTCTGGAGCTGGTTTCATATGCGGACAGTCAGTTTCGGGAAAAGGGGATGCTTTGCTGGCTGTACGATGAGGACAGGTACCCTTCAGGCACAGCGGGAGGACTGGTAACAGAGAACTGGCATTACAGGGCGAGACACCTGCTTTTGACCAGAGAGAAAAAAAGAGGTATGTGTGCGTCTGGGAAGGAATTCTACGAAAGGGTGAAAAAAGGGGAAAAGCCTTCCGGATATTATTTGTGTTCCTATCGGATCGCTACAGAAAACGGGCTTCTAAAAAGATATTCCGTGAGCTTTCAGCCGCCGCCGGCAATGGACTGCGTCCAGAAGGAGGCCAGGGAGGGACGCCTGTGGTTTGCCTATGTGGAATGGATGCGGGAAAGCCCATGGTATAACGATCAGACCTATGTGGATGTGATGAATAAGGAAGCGGTTGAATGCTTTCTTCAAAATACCCATGAAAGGTATTACCGGGCGCTGGGAAAAGAATTTGGAAGATCCATACAGGCTATATTTACAGATGAGCCGCAGATAACAGGAGGGATGGCCCTCTCCCGGGGAGAGGCGGATGAGGATGTGACGCTTCCCTTTACGGACGACCTGTCGGAAACCTATCAGGAGAAATATGGGGTAAGTCTTCTGGAGATACTTCCGGAGCTTCTGTGGGAAAAGCAGGACGCAGAGCCGAGCGTACACAGATACCGGTATTACGACCATTTGACAGAGCGGTTTGTGTCGGCCTATTCTGATACGATCGCTCAGTGGTGCGAGAAACATGGGATTGCCCTTACAGGGCATTATATGTCGGAACCCACCCTGTACTCTCAGACACTGAGACTGGGGGAGGCAATGCGGTGTTACCGCAGGCAGCAGCTTCCGGGCATTGATATTTTATGCGGAGATCCGGAGTATTCCACGGCAAAGCAGGCGGTGAGCATAGCCAGACAAATGGGAAGAGAAGGAGTCCTCTGCGAATTGTACGGCGTGACCCATTGGGATTTTGACTTTAAAGGGCACAAATTGCAAGGGGACTGGCTGGCTGCTCTGGGTGTTACAATACGGGCCCACCATCTGGCGTTTATGTCTATGGAAGGAGAAGCAAAGCGGGACTGGCCGGCATCCATCAGCTATCAGTCTCCCTGGTGGGAAAAATATTCCTGCATAGAGGATTATTTTGCAAGGCTGAATACGGTGTTGACGAGGGGAAGGGCGCTGGTGCATGTGGCAGTGCTTCATCCCATTGAATCCTATTGGCTTGCCTGCGGCCCCGTGGCAGAGACGGGAGAGGATAGAAAGCAGCAGGATGAACGGTTTAAAAACCTTATTGAGTGGATGCTTTTTGGGATGATGGATTTTGATTTTATCAGTGAAGCTGTTTTGCCTGAGGAAAAAACGGAAATTCTCATAAGGCCGGACGGGAGAACGGCGCTTAAAGTGGGGCAGATGGAGTATACAACGATCCTTATTCCCCCAATAAAAACGATCAGAAGTACAACGCTGCAGACGCTGGAGGAATTTGCCCGGGCCGGAGGTCGGGTGATCTTTATGGGAAGGCTCCCTGCGCTTTTGGATGCGGAGAAGGATGCGGAGGGAAAAATCCCAGGGCTCGTTTCCAGGGTGCTTGAGATCCCATTTGAAAAGCTGGCTTTGGAAAAGGCTTTGGAAGAGGAAAGAGAGATAGAGATCTGTTATCCCGATGGAGGAAGAAGTAACGATCTGTTCTATCAAATGCGCGAGGACAATGGAAAGAAATGGCTGTTTGTCTGTCATGTGCAAAGGGAGAATGATCTGACGGATAAGGGGAGGCGCGTATGGGTAAAGCTTCGGGGATATTATCGGATCAGAAACTTTGACGCGCTGACAGGCAGGATCACGGATCGGGAAGCTTTCTGTAAAAATGGAAAAACATGGTGCGGGCTGACGATGTATCATGAGGACAGCATTTTATGGCAGCTGATTCCTGAGGAGGGACCGGATCCGGCTGGGGATACGGATGCTTCTCAAAATGGATGTGAAGAATTCCCCATACCCGAGGGAGAATTAAAACCCTATGGATTGGTATCAGGAAGCTTTGAAGGGATCCCGTCTTTATGGAGTTTGAAGGAACAGCTTCAAAGGCCTCAGTCTGTAGCTTTTGCAGAAGACAATGTGCTTTTGCTGGACCGCGCCAAATGGAGGATAGATGGAGGGGAGTGGCAGCCGGAGGAGGAAATTTTACGGCTTGACAACCGGATACGCGCCATTGTGGGATATCCCTTAAGGCAGGACGCCTACACACAGCCCTGGAGGATCAGGCAGGCGCCCAGAGAGCATATGGCGGAGCTTTTGTATGAGATAGAGGCGGATTCCAGGCAGGCAGTGGAAAAGATCGATCTGGCAATGGAACGGCCGGAAAATGCGGAAATTTTCTGGAATGGAGAAAATGTGGAAAACAGATCCGGCAGATGGTATGTGGATACCTTTATCCGTCGGATAGCGCTTCCCCCCGGAAGAGCAGGAAAAAATATACTGCGGTTGAGGATCCCTTACGGGAGAAAAACCAATCTGGAAAATCTGTATCTGCTGGGAAGATTTGGCGTTCATGTACAGGGCACCCGGGCCTACATAACAAAACGGGATCTGCCGGTGTATTTTGGAGATATCACAGGACAGGGATACCCCTTTTATGGAGGAAGCGTAGATTATGATATGAAATTTTCACTGGAAAGGGAGGCGGAGACAGTCATAAGAGTTCCCCATTTCAGGTCGCCTGTTCTTGAGGTGTGGCTGGATGGAAAGAGCAGGGGACTGATTGCCTTTTCCCCGCATGCTCTTGCGGTGGGAGAATGCGGGGCAGGAGTGCATCGCCTGCGTATCAGGGCTTACGGAAATCGTTTTAATACCTTTGGAACCCTTCATAACTGCAATCCGGAGTATAAATGGTACGGGCCGGATTCCTACCGGACAGTGGACGGAGAATGGAGCGAGGCGTGGCAGCTAAGGCCTTTTGGTATTTTATCGAGAGTAGAAATCTGGACGAAGAAAGCGGGGGAAAGACAGGGACATGATAAAAAACACGGATGAAAGGATCCAAAGATATTTGACGCCTTTTCGTTATCCGGAACCGGTTTTGACCGGTTCCGGAATAGCAGGGGCGTTTGATGAAATGGCGGTGGATATTCCTTTTGTATTTCGCCATCAGAATAAATTTTATATGCTATATACAGGGCTTGATGGAAAGGGCTATCAGTCTGCACTGGCAGTCAGCGATGATCTGCTGCACTGGCAGCATAAAGGGATCATACTCAAAAGACGGGAGAATACTGACAGGTGGGATAGAATGGGGGGAGCTGCCACCTGGCTGGTCAAGGAAAGCGATGGGATCTGGGATACACCGGCACTGAAGAGAATTAATGGAAAATATTGGATGGTATATCATTCTTACCCTAAAGAAGGATATGAAGAAGGACCGGCAGAGATCGGCTTCGCATGGACACAGGACGAGGAGCTGCTGGACTGGCATTTTCCGCAGCGTCCTGCTTTTTCGTGGAGAGACGGTGAAAAATGGGAGGCGGGAGGGCTTTACAAAGCATGCCTGCTGGAAAGAAATGGACGCTTTTTCCTGTTTTATAATGCAAAGGATGAGAGAAAAAGCTGGACGGAGCAGACTGGAATGGCATGGTCTGAGGATATGGAGCATTGGACACGATGCCCGGAAAATCCCATCTTACGGGTAACGCCGGGCGCCTGGGATCAACGTTTTGTATCAGATCCATGTATTGTTTTCGATGGCTCTCTATGGCTGAATTTTTACTTTGGATATGGAGAGACTGCGGTGGATGGCCACCGCCATGCTCAGGAAGGGCTGGCATTGTCAAAAGACATGATACATTGGGAAAAGGTGGAACATCCTATTTTACCCTACGGAACGGAGGGGGAAAATGGCTGCGGGCATCTGCATAAGGCTTCTATGGTATTTTATAATGGAACCTTGTACCATTTTTACTGTGGAACAAGACCGGCAAAGGAGGGAGACACCGCCCGCAATGGGGAGGAATTCCGGTGTATTTGTGTGGCGGCGGATAAGCCGGTGTGGAAGGATATTTGAAAAAGCTGCCAGTGCGTGATTTTGAAAAGTCTGCGGTTGTTTTGCCTAGAAGCCTTTTCTGCTTGAGTTTCCGCAGAATGTAATTCTAAAATGAACACAGCTTCCCAAAGCACCAATCTGCCGAATTTTTGAAGCGTTGAGAATAGCAGTTTTACGAATAGAGGTACTTTAATAACCCCCACCGGAGCCGGGCT
>QWCN01002813.1_pt1 | contig 21793 bp, 19 predicted proteins | sample 1972711 | NCBI WGS metagenome assembly QWCN01 (sample SAMN09866707, study PRJNA288562) | Human gut metagenome isolate term1_stool, whole genome shotgun sequencing... | isolation source: gut | host: Homo sapiens | place: USA: California
ATCAATTTCCAGACCATCCGCCAATTCGCCGATAGCAACGGAAACGCCACCTGCACCAAAGTCGTTACAACGCTTAATCAGCTTAGAGGCTTCAGGGTTGCGGAACAGTCTCTGTAATTTTCTTTCTTCGGGGGCGTTACCCTTCTGTACCTCTGCGCCACAGCTTTCCAGAGATTCCAGTGTATGGGATTTAGAGGAGCCGGTTGCGCCGCCGCAGCCGTCACGCCCTGTTCTGCCGCCCAGCAGAATAACGATATCGCTGTCAATCGGGCGTTCTCTGCGTACATTTTCCGCAGGTGCTGCCGCGATTACTGCGCCGATTTCCATTCTCTTTGCCACATAGCCTTCATGATAGAGTTCATCTACCTGTCCTGTTGCAAGACCAATCTGGTTGCCGTAGGAGCTATAGCCTGCTGCCGCAGTTGTCACGATTTTTCTCTGGGGCAGCTTGCCGCGCAGTGTTTCGGAAACGGGTGTCAAGGGGTTGCCTGCACCTGTCACACGCATTGCGGCATATACATAGGAACGACCGCTCAGAGGGTCACGAATGGCACCGCCTACACAGGTAGCCGCGCCGCCAAAGGGTTCGATTTCTGTGGGGTGGTTATGGGTTTCGTTTTTAAACAGCAGCAGCCATTTTTCTGTTTTGCCTTCTACGTCTACATCAATTTTCACGGTGCAGGCATTGATTTCCTCGGATTCATCCAGCTTATCCAGCTTGCCTTCCTTTTTCAGGAATTTTGCTACAATCGTACCCATATCCATCAGATTGATGGGCTTTGTTCTGCCGATGGCTTCTCGGGTTGCCAGATATTCGTTATATGCCGCCTGCAGGGTCGCATCCTCAAATTTGATGCTGTCGATGGTTGTCTGGAAAGTAGTATGACGGCAGTGGTCAGACCAATAGGTATCAATCATCTTGATTTCCGTAATGGTAGGGTCTCTCTGCTCGCTCAGGAAATACTTCTGGCAGACCTTGATATCATCCAAATCCATTGCCAGACCCATATCCTTGATATAAGCCGCTAATGCCGCTTCATCCATTTCACAGAAGCCCTCCACGGTAGCAACCTCTGTAGGGATTTCATATTTCACATCCAGTGTATCAAACGCGTCCAGAGATGCTTCTCTGGATTCTACGGGGTTGATGAGGTATTTCTTAATCTCCTCAACATCCTCCCCGCTCAGATTGCCATACAGTACATAAACCTTTGCGGTCTTAATCAAAGGTCTTTCCTGCTTGGAAATAATCTGAATACATTCCGCTGCGGAATTTGCTCTCTGGTCAAACTGACCCGGCAAATATTCTACCGCAAACACAGCCGCACCATCCGTAGGAATTTCTTCTCTCAAATCATCCAGCTGCGGTTCGGAGAATACCGTTTTTGTGCAGTAATCAAACAAATCCTTATCCAGCTGCTCTGCATCATAGCGGTTCAGCAGGCGCAGCCCTGTCAGCCCCTTGATGCCCAACAGATTGACAATATCATTTCTCAGGGCATCTGCTTCGGCAGTCAGACCCTGCTTTTTTTCAACATAGATTCTATAAACCATTTCATACCTCCGCCGCAAGGGCTTTTTTCCCAATATCGTTTCTATAGAAAGCGTTATCGAATTTCACTGTTTTTACAGCTTCATAGGATTTTGCGATTGCTTCAGGCAAGGTGTCCGCAATTTCCGTAACACCAAGCACACGACCGCCGTTTGTCAGCAGCTTGCCGTCCTCTTTCTTTGCGCCTGCAACAAAAATCAGCTGATCCTTTTCGGGCAATGTGATGGGGAAGCCTTTTTCATAGCTCTGGGGATAGCCTGCGGATGCCATGATGACACAGCAAGCCGCCTTATCGCTGAATTTTACCTCAACATCAGCCAGCTTTTCAGCCGCTACCGCCTGCATGATGGTCAGCAAATCGCTTTCCAGCAGGGGCAGAACCACCTGTGTTTCGGGATCGCCGAAGCGGCAGTTATATTCAATTACCTTGGGGCCGGCAGGTGTAATCATCAGACCGAAGAACAGGCAGCCCTTAAAGGTGCGCCCTTCCTTGTTCATCGCTTCCATAGTCGGTACGAAAATCTTTTCCATACATTCCTTTGCTACAGCCTCAGTATAGAAGGGGTTGGGTGCAATCGTCCCCATGCCGCCGGTATTCAGACCCTTATCACCATCCAATGCTCTCTTATGATCCATTGCGGAAACCATAGGAACCATGGTTTTCCCGTCTGTGAAAGCAAGAACGGAAACCTCGGGACCTGTCATAAATTCTTCGATTACGACATGGTCGCCGCTTGCGCCGAACACCTTATCCGCCATCATGGAGCGCACCGCATCCTGTGCCTGCTCCTTTGTTTCTGCAATGATAACGCCTTTACCCAGTGCCAGACCATCCGCCTTCACAACGGTCGGCAGAGGTGCGGTTTCGAGATAAGCCAACGCCTTTTCCATATCATCAAACACTTCATACGCCGCTGTGGGGATGCCGTATTTTTTCATCAGATTTTTGGAGAACACCTTGCTGCCCTCCAGAATTGCCGCCTTTTTATCAGGCCCGAAGCAAGGAATACCGATTGCGTTCAGCGCATCCACCATACCCAGAACCAAAGGATCATCCGGTGCAACAACAGCAAAATCAATGCCCTTTTCCTTTGCAAAGGCAACCACGCCTTCCACATCCTTCGCCGCAATATCTACGCAGGTCGCGTCCTTAGCAATGCCGCCGTTGCCGGGCAGTGCATACAGCTCCGTTACCTGTGGATTTTCTTTGATTTTCTTAATGATGGCATGCTCTCTGCCGCCACTACCAACTACCATAATTTTCATTTTTCGCAAGCTCCTTTCCAATCTTTTCTTAATCAGTGATGGAACAATCTCATGCCTGTGAATGCCATTGCCATGCCGAATCTGTTGCAGGTTTCAATTACATTATCATCACGAATGGAGCCGCCGGGCTCTGCAATATAGCTAACGCCGCTCTTTGCCGCACGTTCAATATTGTCACCGAAGGGGAAGAATGCATCGGAGCCAAGTGCCACACCCTTGATTGTAGAAAGATATGCCTTCTTTTCTTCCTTTGTCAAAGGCTCGGGCTTTTCAGAGAACAATGTCTGCCATGTACCCTCAGCCAGAACATCCTCATAATCATCGGAGATATAAATATCGATGGTGTTATCTCTATCGGGGCGGCCTACGGTGGGCAGGAAAGGCAGATTGAGAACCTTTTCATGCTGTCTCAGATGCCAGATGTCAGCTTTGTTGCCTGCCAGTCTGGTGCAGTGGATTCTGGACTGCTGCCCTGCACCAACGCCGATTGCCTGTCCGTCCTTTGCGAAGCAAACGGAGTTGGACTGTGTATATTTCAGTGTAATCAATGCGATAATAAGGTCGCGCTTTGCTTCCTCAGGCAGGTTCTTGTTTTCTGTTACTACATTTTCCAGAAGAGCCTTATTGATGGCGAAGTTATTTCTGCCCTGCTCAAAGGTAATGCCGAAAACCTGTTTCTTTTCCTGCACCGCAGGCACATAGGCAGGGTCGATTTTTACGATATTATAGTTGCCCTTTTTCTTTGTTTTCAGAATTTCCAGTGCTTCCTCTGTATAGCCGGGCGCAATGATACCATCGGAAACCTCTCTTTTAATCAGCTTTGCGGTTGTTGCATCACAAACATCACTCAGCGCAATCCAGTCCCCGAAGGAGGACATTCTGTCTGTCCCTCTTGCTCTTGCGTAAGCCAATGCCAGAGGGGAATCATCCAGACCCTCGATATCATCCACGAAGCAGGCTTTTTTCAGCGCATCACTCATGGGTGTGCCGACTGCCGCAGAGGTAGGGCTTACATGCTTGAAGGAGGTTGCCGCAGGCATACCCAGTGCTTCCTTGATTTCCTTTACCAGCTGCCAGCTGTTGAATGCGTCCAGAAAGTTGATGTAGCCGGGTCTGCCGCAGAGGATTTCGATGGGCAGATCGCTGCCGTCCTCCATAAAGATTTTTGCAGGCTTCTGGTTTGGATTACAGCCATATTTCAATTCAAATTCTTTCATTTGCCAAAAACTCCTTTCTTCCCTGTTCTGCCAACAATGCTTACGCATTTTTGTTAATCATTCTATTTTCAACCGCACCTGTTTTCAGGTCTGTGAAGCGTACATAGATGGAAATTTTGTTCTGCTCATTCAGATTTTCCCAGATTTCCTTTGTCCATGCATCAATATCGTTGGGGATGCTTGCACGTTCAGGCTCGCCTGTAAAGGTGGGCAGAGGGCTGCCGTCACCCATATAGGTATGCAGGAAATGCCCTACGCCGGCGATTGCTTTGTAGGAATAGGTGAATCTGTTGCAGGCTGTGCCGGCTTCATCCGCACTTTTCAGGATGCTCATTTTATATGTAAAATCATTTTCTGCGAAGGTCAGCATACCGCTGATTCTGGGTGTCCAGTTCGGTGCATCGGGTTCAAATTCTCTGGTTTCCAGTGCATCCTCAAAGGATTTGCCCGCAACAACAAAATCACGGATGGTATCTGTCTGGTCGCCGTTTGTCACAATCAGCTTGCCATCCAGCTTACGGATGGGTGCGTAGATAATCAGAGAAGGGTCTTCCACCTTGGATGCATCGAAGGGATAAATCATAACATCCTCGCCCTCCTCCTTGAAGATACGGTTGCGGCTGTTATCGCTGCGCCCCATGATGAAATAAGCCACTGCCGCCTTTGTGCCATCCTCTGTTTTGCCGATGACAATGCCGCGACCCACATAGCTGTTATCCTTTACCAAGTCCTTCATGGTATCCTTTTTATATACATTCATGCTTTTTACTGTCCTTTCTGCAGTCTTGCTGCCACCATTTCCACTGCCTTCGGCAGAAGAATCCATTCCGCCTGCTCCATGACTCTTCTTTGCAGTACCTCAGGGGTATCCCCTTCTTCGATTTCCACTGCCTTCTGCAAAATGATTTCGCCGCCATCGGGGATTTCATTTACATAATGCACCGTTGCACCCGTCACCTTTACGCCGTACGCCAGTGCCGCCTCGTGCACATGCAGTCCATAGAAGCCCTTGCCGCAGAAGGAAGGAATCAGAGAGGGATGCACATTGACGATACGCTTGGGGTATGCAGCTGTGAAGTTTTCGCTGAGGATGGACATAAAGCCTGCCAGAACAATCATATCAATGCTGTTTTCCGCAAGAATCGCCTTCACGGCTTCTTCATACGCAAGCTGCGTTTCAAATTCCTTGCGCTTTACCACAATAGAAGGGATATTGTTTTCTGCCGCTCTTGTCAGTGCATAAGCCTTATCGTTGCTCGCCAGCACCAATGCGATTTCGCCGCTGGGGATTTCTCCTCTTTTTGCCGCATCAATCAATGCCTGTAAGTTTGTGCCGCCGCCGGAAACGAATACGGCAATCCTTGTCTTAGACAATGACAACACCTTCCTCGGAGGCGATGATTTCGCCCATAATATACGCATCCTCGCCGTTTGCCTTCAGGATTTTCAGTGCCTTTTCCGCATCCTCCTTCGCAACAACCACACTCATGCCAACGCCCATGTTGAAGGTATTATACATATCTCTTTCGGGGATATTGCCTGTTTCCATAATCAAATCAAAGATGGGGGGTGTTTTCAGGCTTGCCTTATTGATTTTCGCACCAAAACCCTTGGGGATAGATCTGGGAATATTTTCATAGAAGCCGCCGCCTGTGATATGGGAAACCGCCTTTACCTTCACTTCTTCAAACAGCGCCAGCATAGGCTTTACATAAATCTTTGTGGGTGCAAGCAGTGCTTCGCCGATGGATTTGCCGCCCAGTCTTTCCAGAGGTGTTTTGATATCCGCATTTTCTACATCCAGCACACGACGCACCAGAGAGAAGCCATTGGAATGCACACCACTGGAGGGCAGAGCCAGAATGACATCGCCTTCCTGGATAGTCTTGTTGTTCAAAATTTTATCCTTATCGACAACGCCCACGGAGAAGCCTGCCAAATCGTATTCATCCTCAGGATAGAAGCCGGGCATTTCCGCTGTTTCGCCGCCAATCAGTGCTGCGCCGGACTGCACACAGCCTTCTGCCACACCGCTAACGATGGAGGCGATCTTTTCGGGGAAGTTCTTGCCGACTGCGATATAGTCTAAGAAGAACAGGGGCTTTGCGCCAACACAAATGATATCATTTACGCACATAGCCACGCAGTCAATCCCTACGGTATCATGCTTATCCATCAGGAATGCCAGCTTCAGCTTTGTACCAACGCCGTCTGTACCGCTGACCAGTACGGGTTTTGTGATACCTGTCATATCCAATTCAAACAGGCCGCCGAAGCCACCGATATCGCCCATAACCCCTGCGGACATGGTCTTTGCGATATGCTCCTTCATCAGCTCCACCGCTTTATACCCTGCTGTAATATCTACACCTGCTGCTTTATAGCTTTCACTATGGCTTTTCATTCTTTTTCTCCTCTCTGCGCTTTCGCTTTGTCCTTTTTTATATGAAAAGTGATTTTTTATTTTGCGTATTTTTCTTCCAGAGCCTTATTTTTTGCCAAAACCTTCTCGGCTGCCTCTTTTCTTGCCGCATCCAGCTTTTCTGCCAGAGCCGCATCCTCCACAGCCAGAATCTGGATTGCCAGAAGTGCTGCGTTTTCCGCACCGTCAATGGCTACGGTCGCAACAGGAAGTCCCCCCGGCATCTGTACGGTGGAAAGCAGAGCATCCAATCCATCCAATGTGGAGGATTTGATAGGGATACCAATTACAGGAAGGGTTGTATTTGCCGCCATGGCACCTGCCAGATGTGCCGCCTTTCCTGCTGCCGCAATGATGGCACCAAAGCCATTTGCTCTTGCGCCCTTTGCAAATTCGCTTGCCTCTACAGGCGTTCTGTGTGCAGAATAAACGTGCGCCTCAAAGGGAACACCGAATTTCTCCAGAGTTGCCATCGCTTTTTCCACTACAGGCAGATCGCTGTCACTGCCCATAACGATACCAATTTTCTTCATGGGTTACCTCCTCAAAAAATCTAAAACATCCTGTCTTTTTTCCCTACGGAACAAACAGAAAAAGGCAGTCCGATTCCGCATTACTTCCGTATTACAGAAACAGACTGCCCAGACGGTCGACAAAAAGCAGTTCTGCACTGCTTAATTTTCTTAAGTCCTTTGCTCCCCTGTGGTTGCCCACCTGTTCCGTCAGTTGCAAAAAACCGCATAAATTTACAAATTTAGTCTAACACAACGAAATTGCAGTGTCAATAAATTCCCAAAACACTTTCTCTTGTAACGGAAAATTCCGAAAAAACTATATCTTGACACTACTATTCCTTTATGATATAGTATTGAAGATTTAGATAAAAATAAGTTTGGAACCAAGTTAGCGACGAAAGGAGAGAAGACAGTGGACTATATTCTAGCGAATGCAACTGTATTTGTTCATGGCAAATTCATGAAATCCAACGTATTTATCGCCAACGGTATGATTCACGAAATTTCCAACCGCACACCTCAGGCAGATTGTTCCGTTTATGATTTAAACGGCTGCTTTGTTTTTCCCGGTTTTATTGATGTTCATGTGCATCTGAGAGAGCCGGGCTTTTTTTATAAGGAGACCATCAAAAGCGGCAGCCTTGCGGCGGCACATGGCGGCTATACGGCGGTCTGCGCCATGCCGAACCTGAACCCCGTCCCTGATTGTCGGGAAAATCTGGAGGTGCAGCTAAAGGCAATCCGCGAAACCGCCTGCATTCAGGTTGTTCCCTACGGCACGATTACGGTAGGCGAAAAAGGTGAGGAATTGGCGGCGTATGACGAAATCGTCAATGATGTCTGCGCCTTTTCTGATGATGGGCGTGGTGTGCAAAATGATGAAATCATGCGTGAAGCAATGAAAAAAATCAGCACTTACAACAAAATTGTTGCCGCGCACTGCGAGGATAATTCCCTGCTTGCGGGCGGCTATATTCATAAGGGCGAATATGCAAAGGCACATGGGCATCGGGGTATCTGCTCCGAAAGCGAATGGAAGCAGATTGAGAGAGATTTGCAGCTGGTAAAGGAAACCGGCGTGAAATATCATGTCTGCCACATCTCCACAAAGGAAAGCGTGGCACTCATCCGCAAGGCAAGGGCAGAGGGGTTGGATGTGACCTGCGAAACCGCGCCGCATTATCTGACCATGAATGATTCCATACTACAGGAGGACGGACGTTTTAAAATGAATCCCCCCATCCGCAGCGAGGAGGACAGAGAAGCACTGATTGCCGGTATTCTCGACGGCACGATTGGTATGATTGCGACAGACCACGCTCCCCACTCCGCAGAGGAAAAGAGCAGAGGTCTGGAAAAGAGTCTGATGGGTGTAGTCGGTCTGGAAACTGCCTTCCCCATTCTGTATACCAAGTTGGTGAAAACAGGCGTACTTTCTCTGGAAAAGCTCATCGAGCTGATGCACACCAATCCCAGAAACCGCTTCTGTGTCGGCACACCTTTGGAAGAAGGACAGCCTGCAAGCCTGACGGTTTACGATTTGGATAAGGAATACACCATCAACCCCGATGACTTCCTGAGCATGGGCAGAGCAACGCCCTTCGCAGGAGAAAAGGTTTTTGGTGCCTGCAGGCTGACAATGTATCACGGCAGCATTGCATGGAAGGATGAAACACTGTAAAATAGAAACAGATAGAAATAGCTATATAAATGAAATAGCTATATAATAGGTATAAATAGGTAAAAAGAACATGAGGAGGAACAAAACATTATGCCAAAGAGAACAGACTTAAAGAAAATTCTGATTATCGGCTCCGGCCCCATTGTCATCGGTCAGGCGGCAGAGTTTGACTATGCAGGCACACAGGCGTGTCTGGCTTTGAAGGAAGAAGGCTACGAGGTTGTGTTGGTAAACTCCAACCCTGCAACCATCATGACAGATACCACCATTGCGGATAAGGTTTATATGGAACCACTGACTCTGGAATATGTTGCAAAAATCCTGCGTTACGAAAGACCTGATGCCATTGTTCCCGGTATCGGCGGACAGACAGGGCTGAATTTGGCAATGCAGCTTGAGAAAAAAGGCATTTTGAAGGAATGTCAGGTAGAACTTCTGGGGACTCCTATCGATAGCATCGAACGTGCGGAGGACCGTGAGCTGTTTAAGGAAATGTGCCAATCCATCGGTGAGCCCGTTATCCCCTCTCAGATTACTTATTCCGTAGAAGAAGCTATCACAGCGGCAAATGAAATCGGTTATCCCGTTGTGCTGCGTCCTGCCTTCACACTGGGCGGCACAGGCGGCGGCTTTGCCAATAACGAAGCTGAACTGGTGGAAATCATGAAGCATGCGCTGAAGCTTTCCCCTGTGCATCAGGTTCTGGTAGAAAAGAGCGTAAAGGGCTATAAGGAAATCGAATTCGAGGTTATGCGTGACGGTACCGACCATGCCATCACCATCTGCGGTATGGAAAACATCGACCCCGTTGGTGTGCATACAGGCGACTCCATCGTTGTAGCACCCATCCTCACACTGAATGACCATGATTTCACCATGCTGCGTGATTCTGCACTGAAAATCATCAAGGAATTGAAAATCGAAGGCGGCTGCAATGTGCAGTTCGCACTGAACCCCAATTCCTCCGAATATTACTTAATCGAGGTAAACCCCCGCGTTTCCCGTTCCTCTGCACTGGCATCCAAGGCAAGCGGCTACCCCATCGCAAGAGTTACCGCAAAAATTGCTGTCGGCATGACATTGGATGAAATCAAGCTGGGCGAAACAACCGCAAACTACGAGCCTGCACTGGATTATATCGTAGCAAAAATGCCCCGCTTCCCCTTCGATAAATTTGCAACTGCCGCAAATACGCTTTCCACACAGATGAAGGCAACCGGCGAGGTTATGGGTATCGGACGTACACTGGAGGAATGTCTGCTGAAATCCATTCGTTCCTTGGAAATCGGCGTTTGCCATCTGTATATGCCGAAATTCGATACCATGTCCAACGAGGATATGCTGAGCTATATTGCAACAAGCCCCGATGACCGCATTTATGCCATCGCACAGCTGATTCGCAATGGCGTTTCTCTGCATGAAATCTTCAAGGCAACCATGATTACGGAATATTTCCTGGAATCCTTCAAGAAGATTGTCGATTACGAAACCACTCTGGCAGAAAATGTCGGCAATAAGGAAATTCTGACAACGGCAAAGAAAATGGGCTTTTCCGACCAGTATATCGCAAAGCTGTGGAAGCAGGATGAGGTTGCAGTTTATAATCTGAGAAAGGAAATGAACCTGTTCCCCGTTTATAAAATGATTGAAACAAGCGGCTGCGGCGGCTACATCCCCTACTTCTACTCCACCTATGAGAAGGAAAACGATTCTCGTATCAGTGATAAGAAGAAGATTATCGTGCTTGGCTCCGGCCCCATCCGTATCGGGCAGGGTGTCGAATTCGACTACTCCACTGTACACGCGGTAACCACCATCAAGAAGTTCGGCTATGAATCCATCATCATCAACAACAACCCCGAAACCGTTTCCACAGACTACACCACAAGTGATAAGCTGTACTTTGAACCTCTGACGGTTGAGGATGTTATGAACGTGGTAGAGCTGGAGCAGCCTCTGGGTGTAATTGCATCTCTCGGCGGGCAGACTGCCATCAACCTTGCAGAGCCTCTGATGAAACGCGGCGTAACCATCATCGGTACAGACGTTGCGGCAATCGAAAAGGCAGAAAACAGAGATTCCTTTGAGCATATCATGACTCAGCTTGGCATCCCTCAGCCCAAGGGACAGGCTGTTACCAATATCGAGGCAGGCGTAAAGGCTGCGGCAGAAATCGGCTATCCCGTTCTGGTTCGCCCCTCCTATGTTCTGGGCGGACGTGCCATGCAGATTGTTGCGGATGAAAATCAGCTGAGAACCTATCTGAAAACAGCTGTAGCGATTAACGAGGATCAGCCTGTTCTGGTTGATAAATATATTCAGGGTAAGGAATTGGAAGTAGACGCTGTTTGCGACGGCTATGATGTATTTGTACCCGGCATTATGGAGCATGTAGAACGTACAGGGGTTCACTCCGGCGACTCTATCTCCGTATACCCCACCTTCTCCGTATCCAACAAGGCTAAGGGCAAAATTCTGGAATATACAAAGAAGCTTGGTCTGGGTATCGGCATCATCGGTCTGTTCAATATCCAGTTCATCGTAGATAAAGAGGATAACGTATATGTTATCGAGGTAAACCCTCGTTCCTCCAGAACGGTTCCCTTCCTTTCCAAAGCAACAGGCTATTCTCTGGCGGATATCGCAACACTGGTTATCCTTGGCAAAACACTGAAGGAACAGGGTATCTTCGGTCTGTATCCCGATGAAAAGCAGAGATGGTATGTAAAGGTTCCCGCCTTCTCCTTCTCCAAGCTGCACGGCATGGATACCTACCTCTCCCCCGAAATGAAATCCACAGGGGAGGCCATCGGCTATGATAATAAGCTGAACAGAGCGCTGTATAAGGCTTTGCAGGCATCCGGCATGAATATCCAGAACTATGGTACGGTTCTGGCTACCATTGCGGATAAGGATAAGGAAGAAGCACTGCCCCTCATTCGCCGTTTCTACGAGTTGGGCTTCAATATCGAAGCTACAAAGGGTACTGCCGATTTCCTGAAGGAACACGGCATTCGCACCAGAACAAGAAAGAAACTGTCCGATGGCAGTGAGGAAATCTTTGATTCCATCCGTCAGGGCTATGTAAGCTATGTTATTAACACAAGAGATATTCATTCTGCGGCAAGCAACAGCGATGGTCAGGAAATCCGCCAGTGTGCCGTTGAAAATAATGTAACTGTTTTCACAGCACTGGATACTGTTCGTGTGCTTTTGGATGTTCTGGAAGAAACCACTCTGGGTATTTCCACGATTGATGCGTAAGGAGGTTCTCTCTTGAAACAATCTGTTTTTACAATACAAAGCAATGAAAGGCTGACCGAAAGCGTCTGTAAAATGGTTCTGGCAGGGGATACCTCTGCCATTACCGCCGCAGGTCAGTTTGTAAATATTCAATTAAAAGGCTTTTTTCTGCGCCGCCCCATTTCCGTCTGTGATTATGACGAAAATACACTGACGATTCTTTATAAAATCGTCGGCAAAGGCACAGAGGCCATGAGCAAAATGAAAGCCCCCCATAAGCTGGACATTCTGACAGGCTTAGGCAATGGCTACGATACCTCCAAGAGCGGAGACAAGCCCCTGCTGATTGGCGGTGGCGTAGGCGTTCCCCCGATGTATCGTCTGGCAAAAAATCTGCTTGCGGAGGGGAAAAAGCCCATCGTCATTCTCGGCTTTAATACAAAGGATGAAATCTTCTATGCAGAAGAATTTAAAGCACTGGGCGCAGAGGTGCATATCGCAACGGCAGACGGCTCTGTCGGCACAAAGGGCTTCGTTACGGATGTGGTGAAAACCATTCCCGATTACACCTATTTCTATACCTGCGGTCCCGAACCCATGCTGAAAGCCCTTTCCGCTGCCACCAAAACAAGCGGTCAGCTCAGCTTTGAAGAACGCATGGGCTGCGGCTTTGGTGCCTGCATGGGCTGCTCCTGCAAAACAAAATACGGCAATAAGCGCATCTGCAAGGATGGCCCCGTTCTGGTAAAGGAGGAAATTATATGGTAAACACAAAGGTGACACTCAGCGGCATCACGCTGGATAACCCCGTCATTCCTGCCAGCGGTACCTTCGGCTACGGCTATGAATTTGCAGAGCTTTACGATATCAATATTCTCGGTACCTTCTCTTTTAAGGGAACAACAAGGGAGCCGCGCTTTGGCAACCCCACCCCCCGTATCGCAGAATGTACCGCAGGAATGATTAACTCTGTCGGTCTGCAGAACCCCGGCGTAGAGAAGGTCATTTCCGAAGAGCTGCCTAAGCTAAAAAAATGCTTTCATAAGCCTGTCATTGCCAATGTCAGCGGCTTTTCCATCGAGGAATACGCAGAAACCTGTGCTTTATTAGATAAGGAACCGCAGGTCGGGATTCTGGAGGTCAATGTATCCTGCCCGAATGTACATCATGGCGGCATGAGCTTTGGCACAGACCCTGCGGCGGCGGCAGCTGTTACTAAGGCAGTCAAGGCAGTTACCACAAAGCCGGTCTATATCAAGCTGACCCCTAACGTAACCGATATTGTTTCCATTGCAAAAGCGTGCGAGGAAGCCGGTGCAGATGGCATCGCCCTCATCAATACCATGATGGGCATGCGGATTGATTTAAAAACGAAAAAGCCTGTCATTGCCAATAAAATGGGCGGCTTTTCCGGCAGTGCTATCTTCCCCGTTGCTGTTCGCATGGTCTATCAGGTGGCTGAGGCAGTCAACATTCCTGTGATTGGCATGGGCGGCGTTTCCTCTGCGGAGGATGTCATTGAAATGATGCTTGCCGGCGCAACTGCCGTAGAAATCGGTGCGGCAAATCTGGTTGACCCCTTCATCTGCAAAAAAATTATCGAGGATTTGCCTCGTGTTATGGAAAAATACAATATCAAGGATTTAAACGACATCATTGGAGGTGCCCATAAATGAGTAAGGATGTAATCATTGCCTGCGATTTTAACAGCAAGGCAGATTTGATGACATTTTTAGATAAATTTGAAAACGAAGACAGAAAGCCTTTCTTAAAAGTCGGCATGGAGCTGTTCTATGCGGAAGGCCCTGCCATCGTAAAGGAAATCAAGGCAAGAGGACATAAGATTTTCTTGGATCTCAAGCTGCATGATATCCCCAATACCGTAAAAAAAGCCATGGCGGTTCTCTCTGCTCTGGATGTAGATATCTGCAACCTGCATGCGGCAGGTACAGCGGCAATGATGGAAGCGGCTCTGGAAGGCTTGACAAGAGCGGACGGCACACGCCCCCTGCTCATTGCCGTTACACAGCTGACCTCTACCAGCGAGGAACGAATGCAGAAGGACCTTCTGATTGACCGCCCTCTGGATGAGGTTGTTATGCACTATGCAAAAAATGCGAAGGATGCCGGTCTGGATGGCGTTGTCTGCTCCCCTCTGGAGGCAGGTAAGGTAAAAGCAGTCTGCGGCGATGCCTTCCTTACCGTAACCCCCGGCGTACGCTTTGCCGATGGTGAGGTAGGCGATCAGGTGCGTGTGACGACACCTGCAAAGGCAAGAGAGCTTGGCTCTGATTACATCGTGGTCGGCAGACCTATCACACAGGCGGCTGACCCCGTTCAGGCATATCACAGATGTATTCGCGAATTTTTAGGAGGAGAAGTAGAATGAATATCAAAGAACAGATTGCAAAAGACCTGCTGTCCATCGGTGCAGTTTTCCTGCGCCCCGAAGACCCCTTCACATGGGCAAGCGGCATCAAAAGCCCCATTTACTGCGATAACAGACTGACGCTGACCTCTGTAGAGGTAAGAAATCATGTAGAAAATGCTCTGGCAGAAACCATCAAAAGAGAATACCCCGATGCCGAGGTACTGATGGGTACCTCCACCGCAGGTATTGCACATGCTGCCATCACAGCACATCTGCTTGACCTGCCCATGGGATATGTTCGCTCCGGCGCAAAGGATCATGGCAGACATAACCAGATTGAAGGCAGACTGGAAAAGGGACAGAAGGTTGTTGTTGTGGAAGACCTGATTTCTACCGCAGGCAGCTGTATCGAGGTTGTAAACGTGCTGCGTGAAGCAGGCGCAGAGGTTCTGGGTGTTGTCAGCATCTTCACCTATGGCCTGCAGAAGGGTCTGGACAGACTGGCAGAAGCAAATGTAAAAAATGTAAGCCTTTCCAATTTTGATGCTGTGGCAGAGGTTGCCGCAAAGGAAGGCTATATCAAGGAATCCGACATCGCACGTCTGCTGAAATTCCGCAGTAACCCGAGCGATGAAAGCTGGAGGGAGATGTAAGCATGAGAAGCCTCATTGATATTATAGACCTAACGGTAGAAGAAATCGATGATTTGATTGCCCCCGCCAATGATATCATTGCAAGTCCCGATAAATATGCAGAAAAGTGCCACCGCAAAAAACTGGCGACGCTCTTTTTTGAGCCTTCCACCCGTACACGTTTGAGCTTTGAAGCGGCTATGCTGGAGCTTGGCGGCAGTGTGATTGGCTTCTCCGGTGCAAGCAACAGCTCCGCCTCCAAGGGCGAAAGCGTTTCCGATACGGTGCGTGTGGTTGGCTGCTATGCCGATATCATCGCCATGCGCCACCCCAAAGAGGGCGCACCTATGATTGCATCCATGCGTTCTCCGGTGCCTATCATCAATGCCGGGGACGGCGGACATAATCACCCTACCCAGACCTTGGCTGACCTCTTGACGATTCAGCGGGAAAAGGGCTCCTTTGAAAACCTGACCATCGGGATGTGCGGTGACCTGAAATTCGGCAGAACCGTACATTCTCTGATTCATGCCATGCGCCGTTATAAAGGTGTGAAATTCATCCTGATTTCCCCTGAGGAGCTGAAGGTTCCGGAATACATCATTCAGGAATTAGACCATGAGGGCATCCCCTATGAGGAAACCACAAGCCTTGAGGATGCAATGCCCTCTCTGGATATTCTCTATATGACAAGGGTACAGCAGGAACGCTTCTTCAACGAAGCGGACTATGTCCGTCTGAAGGATAGCTATATCCTGAATCCGGATAAGCTGGAAACCGCAAAAAAGGATCTCTGCATCATGCACCCCCTGCCCCGTGTCAATGAAATCTCCGTTGCAGTGGATGATGACCCCAGAGCCTGCTATTTCAAGCAGGTGCTGAACGGCAAATATATTCGCATGGCTTTGATTCTGAAATTACTGGAGGTGGCGTAAATGATGAAGGTAACCGCAGTGAATAACGGTGTGGTCATTGACCATATCACCGCAGGCAAATGTATGAAGCTGTATCAGTTTCTGGATTTAGACCACGTTGATGCAACCATTGCGCTGATTAAAAATGCGCCCAGCCAGAAAATGGGCAAAAAGGATATCATTAAAATTGATACCGAGCTGGAACTGGATTTGGATGCGCTGGGCTATATTGACCCCAACGTAACCATCAATATCGTAAAGGACGGCGTTTGCGTGAAAAAGGTACATCCGCAGCTGCCCGAACGGCTGACGAATATCATCCAGTGCAAAAACCCTCGCTGCATCACCTCTGTGGAGCAGGAGATTCCCCATATCTTCAAGCTGACAGACAGGGAAAAGGGCGAATATCGCTGCATTTACTGCGAATCCAAGGCAAAAAATTAACCTAAGTCGAAATCAGGATTTCGACTTGTTTAAAAAAGGGTATCGACACAGTCGATACCCTTTTTTTCATTCTTCTATTTTATCTTCTATTTTATTCTGTTCCTTTTGCAGCTTATTCCGCTGAAGCCCATAAATCACCAATAAAATAATCCCTAGAAATCGACCGCCTCTGCCAAGCAGCAGAAAAACGATCGGCAGAATCATTCCCTTCCACCATTCCTCTTTTTGGGCAAGCCGCCATTCCAGATAGCAGATTGCAGCATAAATCAGAAGCATCACCAGAATGATTGCACATACATAAAGTGTACCGGACATCCGAAATGTATCTAACATGCTCATAAAAATCCCCCTTTCTGCCTTTCCTATCTCAAATATACCATAGTTTCCACAAAAAAGCAATTCTTTCCCCGTTTTCTTTATGATACATTTCCCTTTCCCTGCATAAACTGTTATGAAAAACCTATAGGGAGCGTTTCCATGCAGAATCCGTATGTAAAATATCTGAAAACGAAGAATGGCTATTTCTATCTTTTTTATTATGAACACGGCAATATTTTCTGTCGCAGCTTTTCCCATGACGGCTGGACAGTGCCGCAGAAAATCGCGGAGAAAGCCTCTCCTGTTTTTTCCGTCTGCCAATATGAAGCTATCACCTATCTGCTCTATTCCGGCGGCGAAGGGCAGCTTTATCTGGCATCCTCTGCCGATTTTGCCAGCTGGGAGCACCGCCCCCTGCGAAATGGCACCTCCCCCACCGACCGTACAAGGTTTTTCCTTCTGCCAAGCAAGGAGGCCTTCCATATTATTTACCACCTGCCAACAGAAGCAACCGGCGTGGATTCCCTTGTTTACAGCGTCTTTCGCAATGGGCAATGGGAAAAGCCCTATCAGATTGACCGCTTCCTGCCGTTGAAGCAAACACCCTTCCTCGCCAGACGGCTGAGTGATGCGCATATCATCTTGTATTACCGCACCGGCAGAAACGTCCTCAGCGCAAGAGAAATGCTCTTGACCCCCTATACCATCGGCAGTGTCACGCCGCTGATTCAGACCCCCACCCCTTGCACCGACCTCTCCATCATCAACGATACCGAAAGAATCCATATTCTCTATATTGTTCGCAATATGTTCCGCACGCAGGTGGTCTATCAATATAAGCATACCATCGCCATCAGTACGCCGCGCATCCTCTGGGAGGATACGAACTGCGAAAACTGCCTTGCCTATCAGGAAAACGGCAGACTGATTCTCATGTGGACGGCAAACGGACAGCCATTTCGCTGTATCTCCGAAAACGGCGGTGCCTCCTTCGGCGCGGTGGAGCGCTATATGGAAAAATTCCCTGCCTACTGCATAAAAGGCGAGCTGCTCGGCGCAAATGATGCAGCACTGAACGCGGCGGAGTGCTATGGCAACGGACAGCATGGCTTTCTGCCTGCGGTGTTTGCCCCCTCTCCCCTGCCCGAAGCACCAAAGGCGGCAAAGCAGGCGGAGGAAGATGACTATTCCAAGGCATACACCGCGTTACAGGCATCCCATAAAAAGCAGATAGAGGAATTTTCCGTTCTTCTGGAGCAAAGAAGTGATGAAATTGCCGCTGTCAATGCCCGTTGGAAGACACAGCTTGAAAAAATGGAGCAGGAGCTCTCCTCTCTCCGCATGGAAAATGCGCAGCTGCGGCAATCCTCCCTTCCGGAACAAGCCGAGAAGGAATCCTGATTTTTTGCATACAAAAAGCCCTCCCTACGTTTTTTCGTAGTCGAAGGCTTTTTTATCTTTCTTATTCGGGTGCCGTTTCGTCCTGCTGTACCCTTCTCTGAATTTCTCCTGCAAAATCCGCTACTGCAAAGACATCTGTGCAGAAGGTATCGGAATCCGTAATCACTGCGCCAACCCTTGCCATATCCTCCATATTCACGCGCTGAATCTCCGCCGTATTGGAGGAACAGCAATCCTCAATGATGAGAATATTATAATCCAGAGAAAGCCCGTCATAGCAAGAGGTACGGATGCAGTTCGGGGTGGTTGTTCCTGTCAGAATCACAGTTTTCACGCCCAGACGGCGCAGAATTAAATCCAGCTCTGTCTGGAAAAAAGCGGAAAAACGAGGCTTTATAATTGTATAATCCCCCTTCTGCGGTGTAAATTCCGCAGGCACCTCGATAGATAACGCACCCGTGCTGTTGGGTGCAAGGTAACGATTGCCGCCAAGCCAGCTGTCATAGCGTGTAAATTCCACATCACTGCCGTTTCTGCGATAAATGCGGTTCACAAAGAATACCGGAATCCCTCTTTCTCTCGCCTTGCGAATCACCCTGCCGCAGGCAGGCACGCTTTTTGCCGCCTCCTGAATACACAGAGGAGATTCCTTGCTGATAAATGCATTCTCCATATCAATCACAACCAGAGCTGTTGTTTTCCAATCCATATTTATTTCTCCTTTCACATTGTCCTTTCGGAAATACTACCATATTTTTCTCTCTGCGGCTACCCCTTCTTTTTTCTGAGAAATGCACCATTTGTCCCCTTTGCAATATATTGAAAGTATCAAACTCTGCAAAGGAGGTCCTTTCCATGAACCCCATTGTTTCTCTGGAGGATGTCAGCCTCCGCTACCACAGCATCGGCGGAGAAACCTCTGCTGTGTCTCATCTGAGCCTTTCCGTCCAAGCGGGCGAATTTATATCCATTGTCGGACCTTCGGGCTGCGGCAAATCCACAATTCTTTCCATGCTGGCAGGGCAGCTTGCCCCTTCCGAAGGGAGCATTTACATCGGCGGCACGATTGGCTACATGCTCCAGAAGGATTATCTCCTGCAATGGCGGAGCATCCGTTCCAATGCCCTGCTCGGCTTGGAAATCCAGAAAAAGCTGACCCCCGAAAACATCGCCTATGTTGATACCCTGCTTACGCAATATGGTCTCGGCGATTTCAAAAACAGCCTGCCCAACCAGCTTTCAGGCGGTATGCGCCAACGCGCGGCACTCATCCGCACACTTGCTGTTCGTCCCGATATTCTCCTTCTGGATGAGCCGTTTTCCGCACTGGATTATCAGACAAGGCTTTCCGTTTCGGATGAAATCGGCACGATTATCCGCGAGGAAGGAAAAACCGCCATCCTCGTCACGCATGATATTTCCGAAGCCATCAGTCTTTCCGACCGCGTGGTGGTGCTCTCCAAGCGTCCTGCAAGCCTGAAAAAAATCTTCCCCATTCAGTTCTCCACCAAAAACCATACCCCCATGCAGGCGAGAGAAGCCCCTGAATTCAAGGATTATTTCAATGCCATCTGGAAGGAGTTGGATGTTCATGTTTCATGAAAAAGAACACATTTCCAAGGAGCAGACGGCGTATCTGCGCCGCACACAAAAAAGAAAAGCCGCTGTCTGGCTTTTGCAGGTGCTTTTGCTTATTCTGTTTTTCCTTCTTTGGGAAATTGCCGCAGACTGCGGTTGGATTGACCCCTTCCTTTTCAGCCAGCCGACAGAATTATTCGCAACAGCCGTTAAAATGATTCGGGACGGCTCTCTTTTCCTGCATATTGGCACAACGCTCCGAGAAACGGTAATTGGCTTTCTTCTGGGGACAATTCTCGGCACGCTGACGGCGGTGCTGCTCTGGTGGAATCGCTTCATTTCCGATGTAGCAGAGCCATATCTCGTGGTTCTCAATTCTCTGCCGAAAACAGCACTTGCTCCCATCATCATTGTCTGGTTCGGGAATAATCAATCCTCTATCATCATCGTTGCCCTGCTCACCTCGATTGTAGTGACAATTCTTTCCGTACTGAATGGCTTCTTGCAGGTGGATGAAGACCAGATTAAGCTGATTCGCATTTTCGGCGGCACAAAACGGCAGGTACTCACAAAGGTCGTTTTCCCTGCGAATATTCCCTGCATCCTCAATGCACTGAAAATCAATGTCGGGCTTTCCTTTGTCGGGGTCATCGTCGGGGAATTTCTTGTCGCACAGGATGGTCTGGGCTTTTTGATTGTCTATTCCTCGCAGACCTTCGCCATGCGCGTAGTGCTTCTTTCGGTTGTCATTCTGGCAATCCTCTCCGCCCTAATGTATCGCGCCATTTCCCTTCTGGAAAAACAGTTTCATAAATGGCAGGGATAAAAAATGGTGTGTCCCGATAAGAAACCTTGTATTCTGAAATGCTGAAAGCTACGGCTACTGCATCAGCTTCCCCTGACAGCCTAAGCTAAAGGATGCCTGTGGGAAACCTCACTGTATCCGCAGTGCTTTCGCTATTTCATTTTCCTCCTGTTTTCTAGTCGGGACACACCCAAACATACTTCTTATTTTTTTATTTTATACGCACTGCAAGGGGCAATCTGCCTTTTCGCAATAGCGTTCCAAAACAGCAATCAATTCTTCCCACACTAGCGGCTTCGGCAAATATGCCGTCATGCCTGCCGCCTTGATTTTTTCGATATCGCCCGGAAAAATACCTGCTGTTACCGCAAAAATCGGAATTCGTTCGGCATCCGACCGATTCAGACTGCGGATGCGTCTGGTCGCAGTCAGCCCATCCATCTCCGGCATCATTACATCCATCAGAATGATATCAAAGCTGTTTTCGGGCGCATTTTTGAAAAGCTCCAATGCGGCTTTTCCGTTTTCTGCCTTGGTGACAACTGCACCTGCCTCCGTCAGTATATATTCCGCAATTTCAAGATTCAGCGTATTATCATCTGCCAAAAGGATATTCACACCGGAAAGACTTGCTAATTTCTTCTGCTGCGCTGCCACCTTCGGCTTTTCAAACGGCAGCTCCAGCGTAAAAGTGGAACCCTTATGCAGTTGGCTTTCCGCCGTGATGGTTCCGCCCATGCGGTCAACCAAGCCCTTTACGATTGCCATGCCCAAGCCGCTGCCCTGATATTTTGTGCGCACACTTTCCTTTTCCTGCGTAAAAGGCTCAAATAGCTGCGTATCAATGAATTCCTGCGACATTCCCTCGCCGGTATCACAGATTTTGATTTGAAAAACCACCTGCGTCTCTGTTTCGCGCAGAAGCGTAATTTGGGTCGCAACCAAGCCGCCTGCCTGCGTATAGCGAATGGCATTGGTGTAAAGATTGAAAAGGATTTTCTTGATATGATAGGGGCTGCCAATCAGCTCCTGCTCACATGCCGCCTGCGCCTGAAAGGAGAACTCCAGACCGTTATCCGGAAAAAGATTTCTGCTGTTTTCCATCGTTTCTCTACAAAGTGCCACAAGCCGAAACGGAATCTTCTCCATCTGTATATTACCGGATTGCATCTCATTCATATCCAGCACATTATTCGCAAGGGAAAGCAGTGCCGATGCAGATTTCTCTATCTTTTCTACATTTTCCAGTACCTTTGCAGTATCCGCAGGGTTGCTTTCGATGATGTGTGCCATTCCCAGAATCCCATTGATGGGCGTGCGAATATCATGCGACATATTATGCAGAATCTGCGCGCGTGCTGCCGCAATCTTCCCTTCTGCCTCCAGCTTGGAAATCTCCTGTATCGCATTTTTATTTCTCTGCTGTAAATGTCC
>QWCN01001364.1_pt1 | contig 21766 bp, 22 predicted proteins | sample 1972711 | NCBI WGS metagenome assembly QWCN01 (sample SAMN09866707, study PRJNA288562) | Human gut metagenome isolate term1_stool, whole genome shotgun sequencing... | isolation source: gut | host: Homo sapiens | place: USA: California
AACGCTTTGAGGGGCGTATCGGTTATCAAATACTCATCTTTCGACATTATCATATTCCTCCATGGTATCCCATTCACTTACCTTCTCAAATTCCGATTTATCAATCTTTAATATCACATATTATACATCATAAATATGAAAATTTCTACCCTCCGTCTATTGACCTCAAATTTAAAATAGGCGGCTTTTTTTATTTTCAAAAAAAGTTGAAAAATTTTTGCTCAGAGGGGGTACAAAATGCCTCTCCCAGTTCAAACAAGTGAAGGGGTTATTTATTCCGGATAAGAATTTCCCCTCACGAACTTTGAAAGCGAGGAATTACATATGAAGGAAAAAGATTTTAAGGATATCAGATGGGGAGATATTTATTACTGTGATTTGGGTGTTACCAACGGCAGCGTTCAATCGGGAATAAGACCCGTACTTGTGATTCAAACAAATCGTTTGAATGAAAATAGTCCCACAGTTGTTGTTGCGGCTATTACTGCCGTTAAAAAGAAAACGACTATGAATACACACATTGAACTGGATACTGATTGCGGATTGAAAGAGCCGTCAATGGTTATGCTCGAACAACTTCGAACTGTTGAGAAAGCCACCGAGCTTGATAATTTTGTCGGCAGGATAACCGACTCCAGTAAAATCAAGGAAATCAGGCGTGGATTAAAATTTGCGGTTGGCATTCCCATAAAACCCAAAAATGAGCGAAAAGGAGTTGTATTGAGTCTTTGCCCTCGTTGCAGAAGCGAGTTTCAATCTATCCCTGAGAACATCGTAAAAAGACTTGACCCTTTTCAGTCGGAAAAGGAAGTGTGCGATAAATGTCAGGTTGGCTATGGCTATGAGTATATGATTTTCAAAAAGCACCGCCGTAACGGTTCTGGAGGTGGCAATAATGTTTGAAGATAAAATTGAAGCAATGAACCAACAGCCAAATACTTCCGAATATAGTTCCGGTTATGAAAAAAGAGTTTATACCGTCGAAGAAATAATGGATATTCTCAATATTGGGAAGAACACCGCTTATGCTCTCGTAAATTCTGGTGTATTCCATTTTGTAAAGGTCGGCGGTCATTACAGAATATCGAAAAAGAGCTTTGACCGTTGGCTCGATAATATTGATAACGAAAGCTCCGGCTGTCAAGTATACGATTGAGCCAGTCGCATAATTAACAAAAACTCCGATTTTAAGTACCATATAGCCAAGTCAATTGGCTATATGGTAGTCAGAGTGACGATTATTAAATCGGAGGTAAATGCAATGAACGGAGAATTAAATCATAAGCAAGATACATTCGTTCCGGCTGGGACTGACAACCGGGCATATACAGTAGATGACCTACGAAACATTCTGAAGGTCAGCAAAACTTCTGTATATAGATTGCTAAGAAGCAAGTGTTTTCATTATGTTCGTATCGGTGGTCAGTATCGAATATCAAAAAAGAGCTTTGATAACTGGCTTGATGGTAAGGAAGGAGGAATTGAAGATGGCATTTGTTAATATGTTCAACGAGAGAGTGGAGTTATTCAATCTAAAAGAGGAAAACGAGCGTTTAGCAGAGCTGTTCAGCGACGAAAAGCTTCAGGGGGAAACTCTGTGGGAAGCCTACTCCGTAAAGGAAATATCCAAGCTGCTTTCCGTTACCGAAGAAGAAGCCTTGAAGCTTATGAACTGCGGTATATTCAAAACATACCGTGTCGGAAATGAATACAGAGCTTCGAAGAAAAGTGTTGAGGAAAACAAAAAGGTCGTAAAGGCAGTTCTAACCTATCAGGACAAAAAGACTATGTCCGTACCCGATGTAATGAGAATACTCGGACTTGGAAAGACCGCAACATATCGACTCATCAATCAATGCCGTTTTAAGACTTACTTGGTTATGGGCAAAATGAGGGTTGATGTGGACAGCTTTGAAGATTGGTATTCAGGTCAATTCCACTATGAAAAAGTGAACGGTGAAAGACCCGGCAAGAAATACGGCAAAACGCTCTCTCCTCTTACTGTCGCAAAGGTGCTTGGCATCCCGAGGAGTACAGCAAATGACCTGATGAATGACGGTATCATTGAGTTTATCTGGGTTGAAGGCAAGCGTCGTATTAAAAGGGAGAGTTTCGATAAATGGTACGGTTCACAGACTAAATATACCAAGGTCAAGGAAATCGAGGAGGTGGAAAACTATGTCGATTGAAGATAAAGTCCGCAAAATAAATGGCGGTACATTTTCCAAAAAGAGTTACTCGGTAGAAGAAGTACAGTACATTTTAGGTATCACCCGTCAGACTGTATATAAACTTATCAAACAGGGTTGTTTTCAGGCGATAATGCTTGAAAACGGCTACCGCATTACAAAATCAAGTTTTGATAAGTGGTTAGATAATGAATAAGGAGGATTGAAAAATGGCTTCTATCGTAAAAAGAAAGAACCGTTATTCTGTTGTATATACCTACAAGGATGATGACGGCACCCAACATCAGAAATGGGAAACCTTTGATACAAATGCAGATGCGAAAAAGAGAAAAACTCAGATAGAATTTGAACAGCAAACCGGTACATTTATCGTTCCCACAGCTACAACCGTAGCAGACCTGCTTGAAGAATATTGCTCCGTGTATGGGGTAAACAACTGGGCGATGTCAACCTACCGTTCAAAGAAAGGTCTTATGTATAATTACATTATTCCGCTTATCGGAGATGTGAAGCTTGAAGAACTGACACCGAGACTAATGGATAAGTTCTATCAGAGCCTATTGAAAGTCAAGACAAAATCGGTGCAGAACAAAAAGCCAAAAAACGAATATCTGACTGTACATACCGTAAGAGAAATCCATAAGTTTTTAAGAAGTGCCTTTAATCAGGCAGTAAAATGGGAGCTGATGACAAGAAATCCGGTTCTCAATGCAACCCTACCGAAAGAGGAACATCAAAAACGAGAGATTTGGACAGCGGAAACGCTTATGCACGCTCTCGAAGTGTGCGACGATGACATTCTCTCTTTAGCTATCAATCTTTCCTTCGCCTGTTCACTACGAATGGGAGAAATGCTTGGACTGACTTGGGATTGTGTTGATATATCTGAGGAAAACTTGAAAGACAACAATGCTTCCATCTATGTAGATAAGGAGCTTCAGCGTGTAAACAGAGATGTAATGGAGGTTCTTGAAAACAAAGATATTATCCGTATATTTCCGAGAACCTTATCAAATACAAACACCTCTCTCGTTTTGAAAACACCTAAGACGAAAACGAGTGTGAGAAAAATATTCTTACCGTTAACCGTTGCTCAAATGCTGTTGGAGAGGAAAAAGCAGATTGATGAAATGAAAGAACTTTTTGGAGACGAGTATTTTGATTACAACTTGGTATTCTGTCATTCGTCAGGCAGACCGATGGAAGGTCAGATGATCAACCGTGCCTTGAAAAAGCTGATAAAGGATAATGACCTCCCCGATATAGTGTTTCACAGCTTCCGCCACGCAAGTATTACCTACAAGCTGAAATGGAACGGCGGCGATATGAAATCCGTTCAGGGCGACTCAGGACACGCAAGAATGGATATGGTAGCCGATGTTTACAGCCATATCATTGACGAGGACAGACGCTACAATGCACAGAAATTTGAGGAACAGTTCTACAATGCCAAAGGACTGAAAAATGTTGAAGAAGGCAAAACTGCTCCTATGCCAAAGTTTGAAACCTCCGTTGAATTGCTTGACCCGATGGCAGAGGTTCAGGAAACTCCTGTAGAGGAAGAAGAAAATTCCGATGACAACAGTGTAGAAGAAAATGCTTCTCTGATTGCAAAGCTGTTATCCAACCCGGAAGCAGCGGCGTTGTTAAAGGCATTGGCAAAAACAATATAGACCGAAAAAATGGCAATCCGCAAGGGTTGCCATTTTAATGCCCAAATAAAGCCTTGAAATTGATACTCAAAATCAGTATAATAAAAACACGAATTTGATAAGATACTCGAAAATAACGAAAAAGTGCTACGGCGATTTAGCACTCGCAACGAGTATCAGATTAACTGAATGATGTCCCCCAAAAATCTTTGCATTTGCTAATACCTTGCTAAAATGAAGGGAAAAAACGGCGTAAAATTAGCAGATTTCATAAGAGAAATTATTAACACTAAAATTTCGGAAAAGCCAGTAAAATCAAGGATTTTTGAGGATTTCGAGGGAATAAGAAAAGCCCCTCCGAGACTTCTCCTAAGCGGTAGGCCGGAGGTTCAAATCCTCTACGGGACGCCAAAAACTCCGCCGGAAAACCCAGTAAAATCAATGGTTTCCGGCGTTTTTTCATTTTTACGGGAAAAGAGAAAAAACGAGCAAAATTCTTGCTAATGGACAAGGCGGTTGTTACCCTGTTAATTCGTTCATTTAGGGGTGGTCAAGAGACAATCGCACACTACCTATATGCCCTTTCTTATTATATAATTGCGGTAACAGGAGGTGGTTGTTTTGAAAGAACAAAAATATCATTTATACCTTTCCAAGGACGAATACAGCGAAGTGTTGCAATCACTTATCCGTTTGAAGAACAGCCTGATAGCACAAGGCAGATACACGGACGCAGTAGATGATATTCTTTGCAAGGTGCTTTCAGCCAATAGATCATGATTCATATGGATAGTAGTGTTCTGCCTTCGACTGAAATTCACATAATTTTATTATTTTCATATCCTTATCAAAATCTGCTATTGTAACACCATCAAAGCCATCTATCTTACCATCATAATTACATCTGAAGTACCATTCAACAATTAACGTTTGGTTTTGCTCGAATATTCGTTTGATTGTCCATTCCAATACTTGTCCCTTATTATTCCAATTTTCAAACCATGTTACAATTTGTGATAAGCCATGATATTCAGGTCCATAGCATTCACTATACAAAGCATTTTCAGAAAAAGTCTGTTTTACAATCTCAACATCGTTATCTAACCAAGACTGAAAATATTTCTTAATGACATCTACTTTCATATTATCCTCCACAAATTCAAATTTGTCTTTCTCTTAATTTCCTATTGTACACCAAAATTATGAATATTTCTACCCGCCGTCTATTGACCTCGATTACGAGGGAAATAGGCGGCTTTTTCTTTGCTTTTCCACGGCAGAAATTTGGCTGCCGCATACAGGTAAGTCTTGACTAACAGCCAGGCAATCCAGTACAGTAAAGAGATAGAAATATATGGAGAAAAGGAGACCGACCGATGACGCTGAAAGAACTGGAAGTTGGCAAAAGCGCCGTAATCCTGCGAGTGGGCGGCGAGGGCGCGCTGCGCCAACATTTTTTGGATATGGGTATGATCCCCGGAGCAGAGGTAACGGTCATCAAGCTGGCGCCCATGGGCGACCCGATGGAAGTACAGGTGCACGGTTATGAGCTGACCCTGCGCCTGGCAGAAGCGCAACAAATCGATATTCAGCCCATTGGGCGCCGCAGCCGCAGTCACACATTCAAAGACCGAGCCAAGGACCAGGACCACCCGGGGCTGGGCGAAAACGGCAAATTCCACAGCAAAGCAGACGAACACCCCTTACCGGACGGTACCGTGCTGACCTATGCACTGGTGGGCAACCAAAACTGCGGCAAGACCACCTTGTTTAACCAACTGACCGGTGCCAAGCAGCATGTGGGCAACTTTCCCGGCGTAACCGTGGATCGCAAAAGCGGCGCCATTCGCGGCTACCCAAACACGGAGGTTACGGACCTGCCGGGCATCTATTCCATGTCGCCCTTCAGCAGCGAGGAGATCGTCTCCCGCAACTTTGTGCTGCAGGATAAGCCCACGGCCATCATCAACATTGTTGACGCCACCAACATTGAGCGCAACCTGTATCTGTCCATGCAGCTGCTGGAAATGGGAATACCCATGGTCATTGCGCTGAATATGATGGATGAGCTGGTGGGCAACCGCGGCTCTATTGATGTAAACACCATGGAGGCCATGCTGGGGGTGCCGATCATTCCCATCTCCGCCGCCAAGAATGAGGGCGTAGACGAGCTGATTCGCCACGCCGTTCATGTGGCCAAGCAGCAGGAGCCGCCGCTGAAGCAGGACTTTTGCGACAAAGACGACCACGGCGGTGCCGTGCACCGGTGTATTCACGCCGTAATCCACCTGATTGAGGACCACGCCGCACTCGCCGGGCTGCCGGTACGCTTTGCCGCTACCAAGGCCATTGAGGGCGACGCGCTGATCCTGCAGCAGTTGCAGCTGGATCGCAACGAGCAGGAGATGCTGGAGCACATTGTCCGCCAAATGGAAACGGAGCGCGGGCTGGACCGCAGCGCCGCCATTGCGGATATGCGCTTTGACTTTATCGAGCGGCTGTGTGCACAGACGGTGATCCGCCCCCAGGAGAGCAAGGAGCGGATTCGAAGCGAAAAGATCGACCGCATTCTCACCGGGCGATATACCGCCATTCCCTGCTTTATCGGCATTATGGTGCTGGTATTTTACTTAACCTTCAATGTAATCGGCGGCGGACTGCAAAAGCTGCTGGAGCTGGGGATCGACCGTCTGTCCGCCCTAACGGACACGGCGCTGACCCAACTGCATGTGAACCCGGTCATCCACAGTTTGGTGATCGACGGTATCTTTACCGGCGTGGGCAGTGTGCTCAGCTTTCTGCCCATCATCGTCACCCTGTTTTTCTTCCTGTCTTTAATGGAAGACAGCGGCTATATTGCCCGCGTGGCCTTTGTAATGGACAAGCTGCTGCGCAGGATCGGCCTGTCCGGCAAGAGCATCGTGCCCATGCTCATCGGCTTTGGCTGCACCGTGCCGGCGGTCATGGCCACCCGCACCTTAACCAGCGAGCGGGATCGAAAGATGACCATTCTGCTTACGCCCTTTATGAGCTGTACCGCCAAACTGCCTATTTACTCCTTCTTTGTCAGCGTCTTTTTCCCGGGCAAGGGCGGGCTGATCATGTCCGGGCTGTACCTGCTGGGGATCCTGGTCGGCATTGGAGCCGCCTTTCTCTATAAAGACACCCTGTTTCGCGGCGAGCCCATCCCCTTTGTTATGGAGCTGCCCAACTACCGTCTGCCCAGTGTAAAAAATGTGGGTCAACTGCTGTGGGAAAAGGCCAAGGATTTTTTGCAGCGGGCATTCTCCGTCATTCTCATTGCCACGGTGGTGGTTTGGTTCCTACAAAGCTTTGACCTGCAGCTAAATATGGTCTCCGACTCGGCCGACAGCATTTTGGCCCGGATATCCGGCATTCTGGTTCCGCTGTTTGCGCCCCTGGGTCTGGGCGACTGGCGCATTTGCACCGCCCTGATCAGCGGCTTTATGGCCAAGGAAAGCGTGGTCTCCACCCTGGAGGTCCTGTTTGGCGGCACCATCGGCAGCATTTTGTCGCCGCTGTCCGCCGGGTCGCTGCTGGTATTCAGCCTGCTGTACACCCCCTGCGTGGCGGCGGTGGCCTCCGTGCGGCGGGAACTGGGCGGCAAGTGGGCTGCCGGACTGGCGCTGTGGCAGTGTTTGATTGCGTGGGTGGTTGCCTTTGTGTTCCACGGGATCGGAGCGCTGCTGTGAATATTTGGGACATTCTGCTGCTGGCAGCCATTGGAACGGCGCTGTTCCTGGCTGTCCGCGCCTTGATTCGGCGCAAAAGCTGCGGCTGTACCGGCTGCGAAAGCTGTAACCGCTGCGCCCATTGCCGAAAAAACGAACGCAAGCAAAAACCGAAATCATAAAAAAGCAAAAAGGAAAGCACGCTGTCTGCCTGCTTTCCTTTTTTTTGCACAACCAAACGCCTTTATGCCTATTGTGTTGTGCTGCCTGTAATTTTACACATTTTCCACCGCGTTTTCCCCAAATAAAGCCGGCTGCTGTGTGGAAAACCCCAACATGCCCGCTGCAAAGCGCAGAGCAGAAAAAGCGCCCGGCAAAACCGGGCGCCTGCCAAAAGCGGGGTATGGAGGATACTGCTTAAATATCGTCCCGCTTTAGGGTCTCAATAATATTGTCCTTTTTGATTTTATCCACAGCGTACAGCAGTGCAATCGCAATCACGGCAAACACCGCCAGCGCCGCCGCCAGATAATAATACCAGCGGAAGGTATAGCCGTAGTCAAAGGAGCCGCCCAATATCTTGTACATCAGGTAATCCAGTCCCAAGCTAACCGGCAAGCCCCATACCAGCGCCATAACGCCGTAGCGAATATTCTCCAAATAAATGGACTTCTTAAAGGAACGGGGCGTCATTCCCACGCTCTTAATCATAGCGAACTCTCGACGCCGCTCCTCCATACCGGAAGAAACGGTATTGATAATGTTCATAACGGAAATCAGGGTAATCAGCGTAATAAAGCCGTAGCCAAAGGTCATCACCACAATGCGCAGGGCACGCATCGTCTCTGCCTGTGCCGTTGCGTCATAGCCGTTGTGAGCAATCCCTTCTGTGTCACTAAGCAAATCCGACACCTCGGTATAGACCCGGTCATGGTCCTGGGCAGTGATATAGTACCGGGCATAGCTGACAGTATTGCCCTTTGCCAAAACAGGCGGAAAATGCACCAGATAGCTGTGCATGGGCACCACCAAAGTGGGGCGCATAAAGCTGCCTAAATTGCTTGCTTCCTTGTTTATTTGGGCAGCCACCTTTGCCGTGTACTTAGCATACAGCTCGTTACCCTCACTGTCATAGCCCTCCATAGCGCCGGTAAGGGTTTGACCTGCCAAGCTGCCTTGCAAGGGGTTTAACACCAGGCTTTGCTTCTCCTTCGTTGCCACTTGTACCCGGTTGATTAAAATACCCGTGGGAATTTTGTCATCCTGACAAACAGACGGGTCTATGCCTGCCTCCTTTGCCAAGGCGGCAAAGGTGTCATTGTCCACACCCAACACATTCAGGGAGCGGTCCATATTGGCTTTCTTTGCCTCCGCCGTCAGCTGCTTATCCAAGCCGTCCACCATCATCTGATTGTCGGCACAAATACGAATGCTCTCAATTCCGGGCACCCGGCTGACTTCTTTGTTGATTTTTTCTACCAAGTCCACAGACAAAGGACCGCCGCTGCTGTTTACGCTTTCGTACACATCAAACTGCATACCGTCGTACTCGCTGTCTACCATTTTCGTCAGCATACTGGTAAAGTTGGTTGTGGTCAGGAACAGAATAACGCTGACCGCCAACGCTAATACCACCGTGCGGGAGCGCTTGGCGTTGCGCTTGTAGTTCTTTACCGCCAGCACATCCTCAAAGCCAAAGAGCTTTTGGCGCAGGCGAGAGGTTTTCAGCTTCTTTGCCTTTTTCACCTTAACGCTGTTGGTTTGGCGCAGCGCCTCAATGGGAGTTATCTTAGACGCCCGGTGCGCCGGAATCCAAGCGGAGATAAAGATGGTTAACGCACTGATAAGCGCACTGAAAACAATGATTTTCCAGTCCACCACCGCGTGCAGGCGAATGCTGTCGCCGGTGGCCACCATAACGGTTTTCATAAAGCTGTCGCTAAGGGCACGCAGGGTAACGGCAATGCCGCCGATGCCGCAAAGTATACCGATGGGAATACCGATACAGCCTAAAATGAAGCCCTCAAAATACACGCTGCCCCGCTTTTGGGTACGGGTAGCACCCACGCTGGCCAGCATGCCCAAGTACCGGGCCCGCTGCTGATAAGACACCGCAAAGCTGTCATAAATCATAAACACGGACGCCAAAATGATAATCAAAAGAATAATGGCCACAAAGCCGTACAACGCCCGCGTGATCTCATTGCTCATTTGCACGCCGTTGTACATCAGATAGTCCGTATGAATTATATAGGAATCGGACCAATCGTTGTTTACTGCCTCACCGTATAAGGCCTTGGCAGCAGACTTTATGTCCTTTGGCGTGTTGTTGTCCAAAGGGGAAAACTGCACCTGCGCCGTATAGCCGCCGGCAACCGTGTCATCCATACCGCAAAAAGCGCTGTCCATACCGGTCAGCTGATTTTGTACTTCTAAAATCCCGCAGACGGTAAAGGTGCGATTTTCCACAATCGGCTCGCCGCCTGTCGCCTCCGCCTCCTGGGCGCTGGTTGGATAACTGGTGGTCTGCACCGTCACCGTGTCGCCCACCTTCCAGTTCAGCTTGTTGCGCTGCAGGTAGCTTTTGGTTACCATCAGCTCCCGTGTGTTGTTGGGCAGGCGTCCGGCCGCCGGCTTCATCTTGTTGATGGCAAAAAGATTTTGGTTACCGGCAATAATAGAAGTTTCATTTCTGCCGCTGTCCTCTTTGGTGTTGCAGTCCATTTGACCGATATCGGCAAGCAGACCGATGGTTTTTACATTCTTTTGCTTAGACAGCGTCTGTACATCCTTGTCTTGCAAATTCATATACTGGGCGTGCCACGCACCGTCATAAGCGGCGGTAATGTCGCTTAAGGAACGCATCAGCGAGCCTACGCTGGTAAACACCGCCGTCACCATTGCCACGCTGATGATAATGCCAAACAGCGTAATCACGGTACGCCGACGATTCACCCACAGGTGGCGCCAAGTTAACTTATTGATGATCTTCACTGGCGGATCACCTCATCCTTCACAATTTTGCCGTCCTCAACGGCAATCACCCGGTCTGCGTCCAGCGCAATGCGCTCGTCATGGGTAATAATAATAACCGTTTGGTTCAGTGCCTTGTTGAACTGACGCAGCAGCTCCACAATTTCTTTTGAGTTTTTGCTGTCCAGATTACCGGTAGGCTCATCCGCCAGCAAAATGGCAGGATTGTTCATCAGCGCACGGCCGATAGACACCCGCTGCTGCTGCCCGCCGGAAAGCTCTGAGGGCAGGTGCCCCAATCTGTGCTGTAAGCCCAGCACCTGCACCAAGGAATCAAAGTGCGCCCGGTCCACCTTTTTGCCATCCAGCAGCAAGGGCAGCGTCATATTTTCCTCTACGGTCAAAATAGGAATCAAATTGTAAAACTGATAAATGAGACCGATTTGGCGGCGGCGGAAGATGGCCAGCGCCGTCTCGTCCAAAGTTGTAATATCCGTTCCGTCCACATACACATGCCCGTCCGTAGGCGTATCCACACCGCCCAGAATATGCAGCAGGGTGCTTTTGCCGGAGCCGGACGGTCCGATGATGGCCACAAACTGTCCTTTCGGCACGGTAAAGGACACATCGTCCAGCGCCCGTACCTCCGTATCGCCCTTACCGTAAATTTTAGATAAGTGCTCAATTCTCAAAATGTCCATAATGGCTCTCCTTTTCGCTTTGTTGCCCTCATTATACCCGGCCAAAGTGTCAGCTCGGTGACAGTTTTGGTGACAATTTTGTCATCTTTCCCCCTGCGGGAGATAAGATCCGGCTTTGCTCCGTTTCTTTTATACCATATCTTGTATGCCTCTGGCAAGCACCCACTATTTTGCAAAATCTCTTTACAACGGCGGGGGTTTGTGCTATAATTGGCTCGCTGTGTACGGATCACACGGTATCGGGTGCAAGCTCCTACGGAGAGTCACCGATCCCGTAACTGTGTCCTCCGCCAATCGGCAAATACTGTAATGAGGTGAAAGATTATGACACAAGCTGAGAAGCAAGAAATCATCAAGGCTTACGCAACCCACGAGGGCGACACCGGTTCTCCCGAGGTACAGGTAGCTGTGCTGACCACTCGTATTAACGAGCTGACCGAGCACCTGAAGACCCACAAGAAGGATCATCACTCCCGCCGCGGTCTGCTGAAAATGGTTGGTCACAGACGCAACCTGCTGGTTTATCTTTACAACAAGGATGTAGAGAGATACCGTAGCCTGGTGAAGAAGCTGGGTATCCGCGATACCATCGACAAGTAAGAACGCGCAAGCAGACGACGGAGCACTTCTGTCGTCTGCCTTTTTTGTCCAAGGCAAAATCGTATCTTCCAAGGAGGTTCTACTAATAGTAGTAAATTGAGGGCACCGAGTGCGGCGGCTTGAATTTATTACTATTGTGCCTCCTTGATGATAAATATTATTTATGAAAGAGGTAACCAAATGTTTTTCAAGAACTACAAAGTTTGGGAAACGGAACTGGCCGGCAGAAAGCTGACCCTGGAGACCGGCAAAATGTGCGGTCTGGCCGGTGCGTCCATTATGGCCCGCTACGGCGACACCAATGTGCTGTGTAACGTGACCATGAGCGCCAAACCCCGCGAGGGCGTGGATTTCTTCCCCCTGAGCGTGGATTATGAAGAGAAGATGTATTCCGTGGGTCGGATCCCCGGTTCTTTCCAGCGCCGTGAGGCTCGTCCTTCCGAGAAGGCCATCCTCACCTCCCGCTGCATTGACCGCCCCATTCGTCCCCTGTTCCCCAAGGATATGCGCAACGATGTAAGCGTTGTGGCTACCGTAATGAGCGTGGATCCGGATTGCTCTCCGGAGATCACCGCCATGATCGGCGTGTCCGCTGCCATTGCCATCTCCGACATTCCGTGGGACGGCCCCATCAGCGGTGTGAATGTGGGTCTGGTAGACGGCCAGATCGTCATCAACCCCACTCTGGAGCAGCGCGCCCATAACGATCTGAACCTGACCGTGGCTTCCACCGGTGACCTGGTGGCTATGATCGAGGCCGGCGGTAACGAGATCGACGACGACACCATGTTCAACGCCATTATGGCCGGTCATGAGGAGAACAAGAAGATCGTTGCCTTCATCAACGGTATTGTTGAGGAAGTGGGCAAGCCCAAGAAGAGCTTCCAGTCCTCCGACCCGGATCCGGCGATCCTGCAAGAGATCGAGGACTTCTGCATTGAAGATGTGAAGAAGGCTCTGGATACCGACGACAAAAATGTGCGTGACGAGCGCCTGCGCCCCATCTATGACGCCGTGCACGAGAAGTTCGATGCGCGCTTTGAAGGCGAAGAGGGCAAGATCGAGGAGATCCTGTACCTGGTACAGAAGCATGTGGTGCGTGCTTGGCTGAAAGACGAGCACAAGCGTGTGGACGGCCGCGGCATTGACGACATTCGTCCCCTGAACGCAGAGATTGACCTGCTGGCCAGAGCCCACGGCTCCGGTATGTTCACCAGAGGCCAAACCCAGGTGCTGTCTGTGACCACCCTTGGCCCCATGAACGACGCCCAGCAGCTGGACGGTCTGGACGAGCAGACCGAAAAGCGCTATATGCACCACTACAACTTCCCCAGCTACTCTGTGGGTGAAACCAAGCCCTCCAGAGGCCCGGGCCGCCGCGAGATCGGCCACGGCGCACTGGCAGAGAAGGCACTGCTGCCGGTTCTGCCCTCTGTGGACGAATTCCCCTACGCCATCCGCGTAGTGTCTGAGGTGCTCAGCTCCAACGGCTCCACCTCTCAGGGCTCCATCTGCGGCTCCACCCTGTCTCTGATGGCTGCCGGCGTGCCCATTAAGGCACCGGTTGCCGGTATCAGCTGCGGTCTGATCACCGGTGACGACGGCGTATACGGCGACTTTATGACCATGATCGACATTCAGGGTCTGGAAGATTTCTACGGCGACATGGACTTTAAGGTTGCCGGTACAAAGAAGGGCATCACCGCCATTCAGATGGACCTGAAGGTACACGGTCTGACCCCGGAAATCATCAAAGAGGCCTTTGCCAAGACCCATAAGGCCCGCAACTATATTCTGGACGAGATCATGCTGCCGGTGATCAGCGAGCCCCGCAAGCAGCTGTCTCCCTACGCACCCAAGATGCTCACCCTGCAGATCGACCCGGACAAGATCGGCGATGTAATCGGCAAGGGCGGCAAGGTGATCCAGGAGATCCAGAACACCTACGATGTGAAGATCAACATTGAAGAGGACGGCCGCGTGTTCATCAGCGGTATAGATATGGACAAGTGCAACGGCGCTGTGGAAGTGGTGAAGCTGATCGCCACCGACCCGGAAGTGGGCGCCTTCTACAACGGTGTAGTAACCCGCCTGATGAGCTTCGGCGCATTCGTTGAGATCGCACCGGGCAAAGAGGGTCTGGTTCACATCAGCCGCCTGGATGTAAAGCGCACCGAGCGTGTAGAGGATGTAGTGAATGTTGGCGACTCCGTTGTTGTAAAGTGCATTGAGATTGACGATCAGGGTCGCATTAACCTGTCCCGTCGGGATGCACTCATTGAGCTGGAGGGTATGACCCCGGAGAACGAGATCGACGATACCCCCCGCCGCCCCCGCAGAGACGACCACCGCGGTCATGATCGTGACCGCCGCGACCGCCGTCCCCGCAGATAAGGCGTAAAATCGTATAACAAAAGACCGATACCGTAAGTGGTATCGGTCTTTTTTGTTGAGGGGAGAGTTATAAAAGAATAATCCCTCAGTCAGCTACGCTGACAGCTCCCTTTACAAGGGAGCCTGATCGGTTTGCCCCCCCTTGCAAAGGGTGACTCCCCGCAGTGCGGGGAGATGTCGCGCAGCGACAGAGGGGACGGGCGCCAGTTAGGCGGAAGCGGCGCAGCCGCAGGGGGGATTGCACCGAAGGTGCCCCAATCCCTGCCCGACGGAGGGATTTACCTTTTATTCAATCCCAAAATGTGCCTTTGCCAAGCGCACGGTCTCCATAGCGTCCTTGGCGTAATGGTCCGCGTGGATCATCTCTGCATAAGAGCGGGTAAGCACCGCACCGCCAACGATCACCTTGGCATTGGTGTTCTTGTGCACCAGCTCAATGGTACGCTCCATGGCCGGTACGGTGGTGGTCATCAGCGCAGACAGTCCCACCAGCGTGGCGTTGTTGTCCTGCACCGCCTGGAGCACCGTTTCCTCCGGCACATCCTTGCCCAGGTCCAGCACATCAAAACCGTAGTTCTCCAGCAGCACCTTCACGATATTTTTGCCAATATCGTGAATATCGCCGTGCACGGTGGCAAGCACAATTTTGTGGGGGCTTTTCTTTTGCTGGCCGGTGGTGCGCAGCTTTTCCTTGATCACATCAAAAGCAGATTTGGCCGCGTCTGCGCTCATCAGCAGCTGGGGCAGAAATACTTTATTCTTCTCAAATCCGTCGCCCACCACATCCAGTGCCGGGATAATATGCTCGTTGATGATTTGCAAGCTGTCCTGCTCTTCCAGCAGCCCGGCGGCACACTGTCCCGCCTCCTTGCGCATACCTTTGATAATGGCGGTTTTCAGATCCACCGTGGTGCCTGCAGGCGTAGCTGCCGCCGTCTCCGTCACCGAGGCGATATAGTCCTGGCAGTTGTCGTCCAGCCCCGCCAGGGCGTTGTAGCTGTAATAGGCGTTCATCATGGCGTCGCTGAGGGGGTTCATAATCCCGGCGGACAGCCCCGCTTCCAGCGCCAGGGTAAAGAACGCGGTATTGATCATCTCCCGCTTGGGCAGACCAAAGGAAATATTGCTGACGCCCAGGGTGGTGGCAACGCCCAGCTGGTGGCGCAGTATCCGCACCGCCTTCAGCGTCTCAATGGCGTTGCGTTTGTCCGTGCTGACGGTCATCACCAGCGCGTCAAACACCAGCTGGTGCTTAGGGATACCATATTCCGCAGCGGTGGCAATGATCTTCTTGGCAATGGCAATGCGCCCTTCTGCCGTAGGGGGAATGCCGCTCTCGTCCAAGCACAAGCACACCACAACAGCGCCATACTTCTTCACCAACGGAAAGACGGCGTGCATACTCTCCTGCTTGCCGTTCACAGAATTGAGCATAGCCTTGCCGTTATAATGGCGCAGGCCCACTTCCATAGCCTCCACATCGGAGGTGTCGATTTGCAGCGGCAGGTCCAGCACCCCTTGCAGGGCAAACAGCGCCTGCTGCATCATAGCCGGCTCGTCAATCTCCGGCAAGCCTACATTCACATCCAAAATATGGGCGCCCTTATCCTTTTGAGCAATACCCTCTTTGATAAGATAGTTAATATCCTTTTCCCGCAGGGCGGCTTTCATCAACTTTTTGCCGGTGGGGTTGATCCGCTCGCCTACAATGACCGGCTTTTTGCCCAGCTCCACCGTTTGGGAATAGCTGCTCACCAGGGTGCGGGGCGCCGGGGTGTGCACCACTGCAGGAATGTCCTTGACCCGCTGGATCATCTTTGCAATATGCGCCGGGGTGGTGCCGCAGCAGCCGCCCAGATAGCTGACCCCCAGCTTGGCAATGGCCTCCATCTTCTCCGCAAAGGCCTCCGGGTCCACATTATATACCGTCTCGCCGTTGACAGACTCCGGCAGCCCGGCGTTGGGGTTCACGATGATGGGCAGGCAAGTCAACTCCCGCAGCTGCGCCACCAGGGGCAGCATTTGGTCCGGTCCCATGGAGCAGTTAAAGCCCAGGGCGTCTACCCCCAGCCCCTCCAGCATGGTCACTGCCGTTTCAATATCCGCGCCGGTAAGCAGCCGCCCTTTTTCGTCCATGATCATGGTGGTAAATACCGGCAGGTCACAATTTTCCTTGGCCGCCAGTACCGCCGCCTTCAACTCCAGCGTGTCGCTCATGGTCTCAATAAGCACCAAATCCGCACCGGGGGCACCGGCACGAATGGTGCGGGCAAACAGGTCGTAGGCGTCGTCAAACGCCAACTCGCCCATGGGCTGAAGCAGCTTGCCCAAAGGGCCAATGTCCAGCACAACTTTCTTTCCGGTGCGGCGCACCAGCGCGGTGGCTGCCTGCACCAGTTCCTCTACATTGTCAAACTTCAGGCCGTTGGCGCCAAAGGTATTGGTGCTGATAAACTCTGCTCCGGCGTCCGCATACGCCTGATGAATGGCGGCGATCTCCTCCGGGTGGGTCAGGTTCAGCGGCTCCGGCAGTTCACCGGGGCCAAGCAAACCGGCTGCCTGGAGCATGGTGCCCATGCCGCCGTCAAAAAAGCGAATTTTATTCATGCGCTTGTCCTCCGTCCTGGGGTTCAATACCGATAATGGCCGTTACGCTCTTGGTGGGGATCATTTGGCAGGTGTCGCTAAGGGTCAGCCCAATGCGCTTGGTCAGATCCAACAGAGCAAAAATCTTGCGTTGCTCGGTAATATCCAAATCAAAATAGCCCGGCGAATATCGCTGCCGCAGGGTCAGCCCCTGGGCACGCAGCCGGTTCTCTATATCGTCGCAGACCTCCTCGATCTTAGAGGCCAGCACCGCCTGCATCACCGCGCCTCGGGCAATACCGTCCACCGAGTAGGTGCGCAGCAGCCGATCGCACTCAAAGCCCAAAGTGGCACCGAAAATGCACACCCGATCGCACCCGGCAATGGTTTGCGCCAGGCGGCGGCTCTTTAGAGTAAAGCCCTCCACCTCCAGCGCGTCCTCCGTCACCCGGCAGGGAAAGATCCGCTCCAGGGTGCGGGGCTGCACCGTAGCGTCCACTTCCGCCATACAGTCGTCGATCAGCGCCAGCAACCGGGGATCATCCACCCGTGAGGCGGTGCGCAGATAGTGTAAAATCTCTGTCTTATTCATGAATAATGCTGCCCAACTCTCGCACAATGGCACCGGCCACATCCGGCTTGTTCATGGTGTAAATATGAATATGATCCACGCCGTTGGCCATCAGGTCGATGATCTGCTCGGCAGCGTACACAATGCCCGCCTGCTGCATGGCGTCGTCCCGATCGCCGAAGCGCTCCACGATCTTTACAAACTTGGTGGGCAGAGAGCAGCCGGACAGCTTCACCGTCCGCTCCAACTGGCTGGCCTTGGTAATGGGCATGATCCCGGCGATCAGCGGCACATCAATGCCCTTAATGGCACACATCTCTCGAAAATTGTAAAACACCGTATTGTCAAAGAACATTTGGGTGGTCAGGAAGTCCACGCCGCAGTCCACCTTTTGCTTTAAGTGCTCCAGATCTTCCACCCGGTTTTTGCTCTCCGGATGCACCTCCGGATAGCAGGCACCGCCAATGCAAAAATCGCCCAGCGTGCGAATTTCGTTTACCAGTTGGTAAGCGTGCTCAAAATACTGCTCTGTCGGGAACTGAAAGTCCCGGGGAATATCCCCCCGCAGGGCCAAAATATTCTCAATGCCGTTCTCTTGCAGCTCCGCTACCACCTGATGAATTTTATCCCGGGTAGAGGTCAGGCAGGTCAGATGCGCCAGAGGGGTCACACCGTCGTCCAGGATCTCTCTTGCAATCTCCGTTGTAAAGCCGCTGGTGGTGCCCGCAGCGCCGTAAGTAACGCTCATAAAGGCCGGGTGGCTCTTTACCATCTCCTTGACCACTGCCTTGGTGCCCTCAATCTTGTCCCACTGCTTGGGAGGGAACACCTCAAAGGATACGGTGGGCTTTTGCTCTAAAATCGCTTTAATCTTCATGTTTTTTATCCTCCGTCAGCAGGTCGGCAAGGGTCCTGCTCTCTAAAAAATCGTCGATCAACCGGTCCAGCTCCTGCCACATGGGGCGGGTCATACAGGCGTGCACCCGGGTGCAGCCGCTGTCACAGTCCATACAGGCCACCGGCGCCAGCGTGCCCTCCGTCAGCTTTAAGATGGCGCCCACGGTGTAGTCCTCCGGCGCCCGGGTCAGGCGGTAACCGCCGCTTTTGCCCCGGCGGCTCTCTACCATACCGGCTTTATTCAGCATAGCCACAATGGCCTCTAAATATTTCATACTCACTGCCTGCCGCTGGCTGATATCGTGCAGCGAAATATAAGCGTCCGGACATTGTTGGGCCAAATCCAGCATCACTTGCAGGGCGTAGCGTCCCTTTGTTGAAATCATCATTTCACATCACCGCAGCAATAATACCACAAAAAAGGTAGGAATTCAACTGCACCGGGCGGTTTTTCCTATATATTATCGGTATAAGCACCATAGGCTGGGTCACTGGCGCCGATGGCCCACTCTGCCAAAGCGCCCACCGCCAAATGCACCGCGCAAGAATCCATTTCGCTCCTCTTTTTCCATAAATTAAAAATGAGCATTTGATAAGCATAATCGAGATAACAAGAGAATAAGCGAGCAACGACAGGATATATTAAATTTGTTTGCCAAAAATGTTGACTTTGCCCCTCGCCTGTGCTATTATATTCCGGCACGCAGAAAGAGCCAAGCGCTCTGCGGAGAATTTGAACAACGGAGGACTAGCGATTATGTCAACATTTATGCCTAAAGCGGACGAGATCGAACGCAAATGGTATGTGATCGACGCTGCTGACAAGCCCCTGGGCCGCGTAGCCGCTGAGGCTGCCACCCTGCTGAGAGGCAAGCATAAGCCGATCTTCGCCCCCCATGTGGATTGCGGCGATTTTGTCATCATCATCAACACCGATAAGGCCGTTCTCACCGGCGACAAGCTGAACAAGAAGCTGTATCAGCACCACACCGGCTACATCGGCAACCTGAAGGAAGTCAAGTATGGCACCCTGATGGCCGAGAAGAGCGACTTCGCCATGGAACTGGCTATTAAGGGTATGCTGCCGGACAGCACTCTGGGTCGCAAGCAGCTGACCAGATGCCGCATTTTCAAAGGCGCAGACCACAAGCACGAGGCCCAGAAGCCGGAAGCTTGGAATAAGTAAGGGAGGTATCTGAATTATGTACGAAACGAATCCGTATTTCTACGGCACCGGCCGCAGAAAAGAATCTGTTGCTCGTGTACGCGTTTATGCAGGTACCGGCAAGATCACCATCAACGACAGAGATATTGATGATTACTTTGGTCTGGAGACCTTGAAGCTGATCGTGCGTCAGCCTTTGGCCATCACCGACACCACCGAGAAGTTTGACATCGTTTGCCGTGTAAACGGCGGCGGCGTAACCGGCCAGGCCGGTGCCATCCGTCACGGTCTGTCCCGTGCCCTGCTGCAGTATGACGAGAGCCTGCGTCCTGCACTGAAGAAGGCCGGCTTCCTGACCCGTGACCCCAGAATGAAGGAGAGAAAGAAGCCCGGTCTGAAAAAGGCCCGTCGTGCTCCTCAGTTCTCCAAGAGATAATTTATACAGATTATCCCAACAGCACTTCCAACACGGAAGTGCTGTTTTTCTTTGCCATTGTGGCATGATCCGATTGCGTGCCGTTTCAGCGCTATAAAATCAACAAATGGAAAAGCAGCTGCCCGAAAAATTCCGAGCAACTGCTTTTTGACGATGAAATCTGTTTTCTCACGGTTATTCTTCATTTGATCCATCATCTTTTGTTAAATTTTTAAAAAACCGAATCTGCGCTTTCTCGTTGTCATACCCGATGGAACGATAGAATTTGTGCGCCTCTGTTCTGGCCTTCCCGGAATTCAGCCGAACGGCGTGTATGCCGCATACCTTTGCCCAATTTTCCACAACGCGCATAAGGGCTTTGCCGCAGCCCCTTCTGCGATATGCTTTTGACACGGCTAAACCTAAAATGTTGACCAGGCTTTCAAAATAAAGCGTGTTGTATTGCTCCGCATGAACATAACCGACGACCTTACCATCTATTATGGCAACAAAAACCTTTTCTCTGCTTGCATCCAGATTCTTCAATCTTTCCTTAACCAAATCGGCGTTACAGTTATAACCCAAATCCTGGCAGCAGATTTTGTGAATATCGATATAGTCGTTTACATTTGCTTCTCTGATCATCCATTCAACCTCAAATCGGTTCAACACTCGCCAATACCATCCTGATTTTAACACATGAACACACAAAGTGCAATGCGCATTCTATCCCAACAACACCGTATTTTGCGTATGGCGCAAACGGGTGGCAACCTATACCTATTGCGCGGCGGGGCGGAATGTGGTACTATGAAGAGAGAACGCCGAGGAGGTGTGGTATGAATATTCTAATGCTGGAGGACGACCCGGCCATTGCCCAGGGGCTGCGTTATTCGTTGGAGAGTGAGGGCTACACGGTAACCCACTGTGCCACGGTGACCCGGGCACTGGAGGCGGTGGGCGCCGGCCGATTCGACCTGTGCCTGCTGGATTTGACTCTACCGGACGGCAGCGGCTACGATGTGTGCAAGGCCATTAAAGCCAAAGACGACACACCGGTGATCTTTCTCACCGCCTTTGACGATGAAGTGAATGTGGTGATGGGCCTGGAGCTGGGCGCCGACGACTACATCAGCAAGCCCTTTCGCCTGCGGGAACTGATGGCGCGGATCAAGACGGTGCTGCGCCGCAGCAAGGGCGCTGCCACCGAGGAAATCCGTATAAGCGGTCTGACCGTGCGGATGAAAGAGGGCAAAGTGCTGAAAAACGGGCAAGAAGTGATTCTAACCGCCCTGGAATACAAGCTGTTGCTGACCTTTTTGCAAAACCGTGGCCGGGTGCTCAGCCGCAATATGCTGCTGGAGAGCATTTGGGATGTGGCCGGCGACTTTGTCAGCGACAACACGCTGAGCGTATACATCAAGCGGCTGCGGGAGAAGATCGAAGACGACCCGGTGGAGCCGCAGATCATTAAGACCGTGCGGGGCATGGGCTACAAGGTGGACGAATGAGCGAGGACAAACATTTTCGCCGCACGCTGGTGTCGGGGCTGGTGATCAGCGCCCTGCTTATCGGCGTGGGCTTTTGGCAAAGTATCACTATGGGCATCGTCTGCCTGGTGAGTTGCGGGGCGCTGCTGGCAATATTCTGCCTGTACACCCGCAATCAAACCCGAGAAATTCGGCGGCTGTCCGATTACCTGACCACCCTGGTCAACGGCACGGCGCCGCTGCTGGTGCCCGCCAACAACCAGGAAGGCGAGCTGTCCCTTCTGGAGAATAACATTTACAAAACCGCCCGCAAGCTGCAAACCCAGGCGGAGCTGATGCAAAAGGACAAAACCTACCTGGCAGACGCGCTGGCCGACGTCTCGCACCAGCTAAAGACCCCCATCACCTCCATGACAGTGATGACGGATTTGCTGCTGGAAG
>QWCN01002817.1_pt1 | contig 21762 bp, 38 predicted proteins | sample 1972711 | NCBI WGS metagenome assembly QWCN01 (sample SAMN09866707, study PRJNA288562) | Human gut metagenome isolate term1_stool, whole genome shotgun sequencing... | isolation source: gut | host: Homo sapiens | place: USA: California
TGAGGAGCAGAGATCGGAGACCGTCCCTTTACGTGTTGCCGCGTGGCGCGCGACGACTCGGTGCTGTACACGGGCGACACGACGGGTCGTGTGAGTCGCGTGGACCTGCGCACGCTGCGGCTGAGCGGCACGTACAAGGGCAACACGGGAAGCGTGCGCGACATCGCGATTCACCCCACGCTGCCGCGCCTTGCGACGGTGGGTTTGGACCGCATCATGCGCGTGTTCGACAGTGAGTCGCGCCAGCAGTTGCACCGCGTGTACCTGCGGCAGCAGTTGAATGCTGTGTTGTTTACGAGTGAGGAGGAGGTGAAGATGTTTGCGGAGGAGGAGAGTGAGGAGAGTGATGTGGATAATGAGAGTGATGTGGATGATGTAAATGAGGCGAGTGATGTGAATGATGTGGATATGAGCGGTGAAAGTGACACAAATAAGGAGAACAACACAGAAGAAAAGACTGATAAGAGCGATTCCGACTATTCCTGTTTCCTCAACAAACAAGCCATTGTACATAGGAGTAAAAGCGGATAATCTCCTCGTCGTAGGCGTAAGGATGCAGCACGACATACTCGGAGCAGACCTCCTTGCTGTCGCAGCCATAGCGCGAGATCCACTTGTCCTTGATGTTCACGCACGGAATGCCCATCATCTTCATTCCCCTCCCAACGTTCACATCCTCGTTATGTCCGATGAAGGGGAGGTGGCGAATGCCCAGCAGCAGCCGTGGCAGAACGGAGTAGGAGATCACGTAGCCACCGCCCGTGACGTAGTAGGGAATGAACAGCTCGTTCAGAATCAGCGAGCGAGGAATGAAGTTCTTGCGCGTGGCCAGGTAGTAGTTGTAGCCGCTCCCCATGTCGCAACGACCCATGTACAGCTTCTCCTGGTTGTCTTTGGGCAGCTTGGCAATATATTGCTTCAGAAGAGGGTAATTCACGACGCAGTCGGAATCGGTCTTAAACACGTACTTCACTGGGAGGTTTTGCCTGCTCACGTAGTGGAGCGCGAAGAGAACGGAGAGAGTGATGTTGTTGTAGGTGTCCATGTGATTGAACTGGAGAATGTCCCCGTTCTTCTCATTCTCCAACGCAATCTCCTCATTACACGGAGTGGCCGATGTAGCCAACACAAAAACGATGTGGTAATCGTGGTCATGCTGCCTGCCCTTTGTCTGGTTGCGGACGATACTCCGGATCTTGAAATCACAGGAGCGACTCAGCATCAGGGTCAGAAAGGTAACATTTGGCATGCCCTCGAAAGACGGTTCCTGCAGAACAGAAACAGGCATTCCATACGGAATGGTGGGGTACGTGGGAAGTCGCGACTTGCGGAAGCGGAAAGGACGGCCGACCAAACGCAGGTAGCGTAGTTTCAGGTCGTCCAACCCATCAATCTTGTAAAAAGGGGTCTCATCTCGGTTCGCTTCGTCCAGCAGTTTCCTATTGCATAAATCCTCCAAGGACAGGCGCATACTGGTATTCCTCTACAGCGTGAGAATTCAACAACATTCCACTCACCCTTCTGCTGCTTCTCATCCACAAAGTCTTCAGGCAGATCGTTTCGCATATAGTAGACAATACTCGAATTCGCCGGTGTTCGCGCTCTCGACGATATGAATTGGATGGTACAGGCGATGAACAAAAACGGAAGGAACGCAACGAGAAAACGCGTTGATGTGAGCATGATTGTGTGCTTTGGTCATTACATAGCAGTGATTTCTGTATCGCTTCCTTGCACCGCCTAATCACAATCATTTCACACTAGTTAGTCTCATTTCATCCGTATGTGCGAATACCTCTGCTATGCTGTATACACTGCACTCATTAAGGAGAAGTGTACAGAAGCGGAGGATAACGCGTCATCTCGGTTTTGGCACTTTTGGGGAGATACATATTCACCCCATGATATGTAGTCATAGCCAATAGTAGTGATGTGTGTAGAATGTCCCTTCGTGCATTCATGAGCAACCTCGTTCATTCTTCTCCTGTTACCTCACCCAAAGATAGAATCCGAGTTGCAGTTTCTTCGTCAATGTGACGAGATGACAGTGGACGCATCGACTCAGTTCTCCTACTTTCGCTTTTCGCCGCACTTTGAAATAGCCAGAAGATTGTACTTCATTCGGACATTCCATAGGCTACCCCAAGATAGGGGTACGATGAATGGCTATGGAGATAAGCAAGTGCCGTGCTCGCTACTCACTGATCGATTACCACAGATCCAAGAACGGTTGCAATCCATGCAGTTAACGGAAACAACTGTGGATTCCGATGCGATTCTTGTGAGGGAGTGCCTTTCTCTTTTGTCTCTCCACGGCATCCAGCACCTTCTCGGATTCCGTCATACCGTTGGATCCGTTGACATGCTGTACCCTTCTCGTGATTTCCTGCTGGAGTGCTTCGAGCGGCCGAATAACCCCAAATCGAAACTGACAGTGGGGGCGAGAGCGCTGTCAAAGCACTGCATACGCTGTAAGGCGCAGTGGGGCGAGTGAGAATGGGGTTGCGTGATGAGGAATAGGATGAAAGGGCCGGAAATGCACCAGAACGAGGTGGCTCGCTCCACGCTACTGCGGATTCTGGAGCACTGCACTTGGATGAACATCCATCTTCTTCCCCACGAGGTGATTGTACTGGAAATTCGAGTGGAGTCTGGGTTTGGATGCCGGTGGGACTTGACAAGTGGTTTCTTCCGTGGATTTGTGGAACCCTACATGGAGAACGGATACGAGGTCGGATGGATTCACAACGACGAGAAACCCACATCGTAATCAGAATCGTTTGAAATCCGCTGTTTGTTGAGAACGAAGGAATAACCGCGGGAAGGATCGAGGCTTTTTCATCTCCACTTTTGTAGAAAGAAGCATGAGTGAGGAAAAGGTTGATCTTCGGTCCATCCCTACAGCGGCTGATCTCTTCGCTTTCGCGCCTATCATCGAGGAGCAGTGCTCGAAGCAGAACATCGCCTTCATGGAGTGCAAGACGAAGTGCGAGCATCCCAAGGAGTGCCTGTCCCAGGCCCATGCCGTTCAGGACTGCGTGATGGATACGTGAGTGTTGTTCCCATTCTCGTTACCCGCAGCTTCACCCTGGTGAAGGAAAAGTGCCCTGTGGAGTTCAGCGCCTTCACGAAGTGCCTGGACGTGCACAACACGCGTCTGGAGGATTGCCGCAAAACGCAGAAGAAGTTCATGGCCTGCTGGAACAAGAAGCCTGAGGCGGAGGAGAAGAAGGAATAAAGTAATTTTGATATACTATTACCTCCCCTTTGTTCAACAAACCGATGTCTAAAGGGAACTCAGTAAATGCTCATGCGACCCTTCGACCGCATGTTTCGCTTCTTCTTCAGGAGCTTCTGATTCATCTTGTCGTTGTAGTTGTCGTGCTTGTCCTTGCTCTGCATCTGTCTCCGGTTCTGCTTGAAAGAGGGTTCTCGCTTCTTCGACTTCTTCAGCTTCTTCAAAAAGGTCTCGGAGATGTGTTCCTTCCCATCGGCGCCTTCTTCCACAATCTCGTCATACGCATTCAAAATGTGCTTCATGAACAGGTTGGTCTTCTTCACCTTTTCCTCCACCTCGTGGTTGGTCGAGATCTCCTTGCAGGCGTCAATGAGCGCCGACATATCGAAGGAGGTTGCGTCTAGGTGGGACATGTCCACGTTTTCGCTGCTTTCGTCGTTCTTCACTCCTTGCTCCGCCACCTACCCCATCAGTTCTCCGGACAGTCACAACCTGTTGGAAAGAAGCGAACGTTTTGGCAGCCGTTGTGGGGACGCCAAAGCCGGACAGTGCATTGACTAGTCATAACGCCAGAGGAATCGGAAGCACTCAACGCATCAAAGTCTCCCTCCATCGTCAACAGTGAGAATGAACTGGAAAGTGAGTCAAATCGGAAGCAACGAAATGGGTTGAGAAATTCGCTTTTGCAAAACAGGAAAGAGTGACAGAAAACTGCAGCAGAGAGAGATTGAGTCTCATGGATCATTACATTCAACTGGAGTCTGACGAAGGTGCGAATGGCGCGGGGAGGTGATGATTAGCCGTCTTCACTGACATTATTGAGAAGTTGGGAGCGAAGAATGTCCAGGTTGGAGTTTTCTATATCCATTCACGATAGGTTTCTTGTCTGGAAGTGATGGACAAGTCCTTCTTGGATCAGTATAAGAAGATCTACGGAGCGATTTTGCTCTTTCCGTATACGAAGGAGTCTCAAGAACGCAGTATCGAACTGTTCCAAATGGACCCTTCGTCGATCCCTGGATTGACGTTCGTTCCGCAGGTTTGTGTGTTGTTTGGTTTTCACGGCGCAGGTGAAGGACAATTCGTGCGGTATGATGGCAATTCTGCACGTCCTGCTCAACATCAACGACAGCGCCATCGTCGGTTCCCGGATTGCCGGCTACAAGGACTTTTTTGAGGGAGTGACGAGTGATATTCGGGGAGAGTCGATTGCACAGCAGCAAGATCTGATGGAGATCAACAACAACTACGACATGCACCACCCCATCTCGATCGATATGCTAGATGGTCCCAAGGAAGTATGGTGAGGGTGAATGCATTGACGCGTAGAATAACCACTACTGCGCCTTCATTCCCTTTATGAAGGTGCTTTATCAAATGGGTGAGTGTTGATGGTTGGAATGATGTGCAGACGGACTGCTGAAGGGACCAGTGGTTCTCGGTGATGGCTCTGCGCGTGCTTCATGCGTAGACAGCTTTGACACGGAGGAAGAATACAGAGAGGTGCTTCTCCACACGCTGCAGAACCGCATTCAGGAAATCGTGACGTGGGAATGGAGTTATCGGATGATGAGTAGAGACAACCCGAACACGAACAATGTGGCGGTGCTGATTGTTCACGAGAGCTTCATGTCGCAATACAAGAAGGAGCTGGACGCGGAGCAGAAGCAGATCGCGGATCTGAAGAAGCAGTTGGAAGCGAGTTCTCTTGGATGTGGAATGTGATGAGATAGACAAGAGCCCTGTGATGGAGGCCGAGCTGTCTCTCCACGAGGTAGCTGAAGCATTCCTGAGTGATGCATAGAAGAATGTCAAGGAGATTATGCAGAAGATGGAAGAGGAGAGAACAAGAATAAAGGAACGTAAGGAGGACCTGGAGCTGTGTGCATTGACCATTCTCTTCATCGTAGGCAGCGACTGAACTCTATCCCTCTTTTCCACAACCTGCTGAAGGAGTACGTGAAGGACGCGATGAAGAAGGGCACATACAAGGAAGTGGACTACCAGCCCATGACACTCATTCAGTACGACATGGGATCCGATTTCGAGGACGGGACGATTGACGAAGCGTGTTCTGTTTGTTGTCTGATTGTCGTGTCCCATCCCTGGCGCAAACAATGCTTCACCTTCATTACATATCGCGGATTCTTCTCTTCGCCTCGCTCCTCCTCTCGCTGTGTCTCGAACCCGTGAAACTCAATCCCTTCCTCTTCCTCTTCCCCAGCATCGTGGGAATTGAAGCCGTCGCGCTTCACAATGCAAAACTGGGTTATATGTTGGAGTTGAGAGGGATCTCAATCGATAGCTGGATTAGTTCGTGTTTCCTGTCCGTTCTCTCGCTACTTGTATATTCCGTTCTATGGTTGGAATGTAGGCGCTAAACTGTTCCTCCGTTCTCTCTCACCCCTACACGCTGCATTTCTACATTCTGCTGGCATGGATGGTTCTCAGTGTTCCTAACTATACTCTTCCTTCCTATTCTAGACCGTATCCATCGCTGACGGAATTCGACGGATATGCGTGTTTCGGGGAAAGGAGGTGGACGAGTTGCGCACGCCCTACACCCCCATAGAGTAATCGAATCGAACGGACAAACGGACACATCCTTTTTGCCTGTTTATTACACGCAGCTTTAATTCGTGGGAGTGGTTGACAAGCAAAGATGGACGCAACGCAAGAGTCTAGCGCATCCACTAGCTCTCCTCCGTATGATCCCTCTCGCAACGCGAAAGACTGGGACCTGACCTTTGCACCGACCAAGAAGCGCATCCACACGGACATGTCTACGGTAATCATCGGTGACGCGCGAAAAGCGCTGTTTAGGTGGGCACTGATGCGAATGCTGATAAATAGCCCTAAGAAGCACAGACGCAATGGTATCCTCTCCAACAAGCAGGGCTCTGGGGAGTTGGTTTCCTTTCTTGTTTTTCATGCCTAGGCACGACGGACTGGACGGGGAGGCGTGCAGCGAGGAGAAAGTCAATCTTGCCATGGGGGCGGACACCAAGCGGACGCGTTTGCAGATCGCTTCCCTGTTCTTTGACAACATTCCGCCGTTCGTCTCGCTAGACGATGTGAAGCGTAGCTTTAACCCAACCAAGCTGTCTTCCGTGAGTGTCCCAAGGAAGAGGGTTTCCTTGAGCATGACGCTGGAGAAGGACCAGTATTTGAAGGTGTTCGGGAGTCTGGGGAAGCGAAGGGATCTGACGCATCTGTCCATGCCCGTCGACGATGGTTGTTGGTGTTGGCTGTTGTGACGCCTAGCGTTTGACCTCTTCTGTAAGCAAATGACGCAGCATCGGCCCGTCAAGAAAGCGGTGTTGGAGGGGAAATGGAACCTGCTCACCGAGGCGGAGAAGAAGGCAGCTGCATTCCAACTCGTTCATGGGTAGGAGTTTGACGAGAAGCTGCTGGACATAAAGCGAAAGTACAATCAGCAGTTTGCCGAGGAGAGCAAGAAGAAGGAGTCTGGGGTTCATTTTACTTCGCCTTCTCTAAGCAATAGTCGATGCCTCTGTACGAGGAGCGGACGATCACCGATCTGCAGCGGTTGGAGGAGATTCTGGGCCCTGTGTCGCTGAAGAGGACGTACGCCGGCTACCGGACGACCGCAGGGCAGATCCCGGTGGTGGTGGGGGTAAACGCTCCCGTGCGCGTGATTTACGATGAGGCGGACAAGTCCGCCATGTTCCATTTTTCAGTTTCCCCGAGGAGAGAGTAGTCCTTTATCGCCTGTTTGTCGAACACACAGCACACGACATTGCTTACGCCTTAATTCCCTTAGGCTGCTGCTGCGTGATGCAGTGGATGTTGCCTCCGCCTAAAATGACCTCTCTGGTGGGAACCATGACAATCTCGCGCTCGGGGAACACCTCCTGGAAGACCTTCTTCGCCAGGGCGTCCTCCTTCACGCCGAAGCAGGGCGAGATGATGGCGCCGTTCGCGAAGTAGAAGTTCACGTAGGACGCGGGCAGGCGCTGATTCGACTCGCGCTCGATCGTGCCCTCCTCCTGCACCAGACCGCCGAACTCCTCCTACGCCTCACTCTCGCCCGCCGCGCCCACAGCCGTGCGGAACATGTCCGAGGGGATCATCAGCTTGTGGATCTTCAGGTGGCGGCCCTTGGCGTCCGTGGCCTTCTCCAGAATGGCGTACGCCTCCTGGCTGATCGGGTACTGCGGGTCGTTCACGTCGTCCGTCCAGGACAGCAGCACCTCGCCGGCGCGCGCGAACACGCAGAAGTTGTCGGTGTGGCCGTTGGTGTCCACGTCGCCGAAGAGGCCTCTGGGCAGCCAGATCACCTTCTCCACGCCGAGACCGCGCTTCAGCTCCGCCTCGATCTGCTCCTTGGTCATGTCGGGGTTGCGGTTCGGGTTCAGCAGGCACTCCTCCGTGGTGATCAGGGTGCCCTCACCATCGAAGGAAATGGAGCCGCCCTCCAGAATCATGCGGTACTTGTAGCGCTGCACGCGCTCGATGTCGCAGATCTTGCCGGCGACCAGCAGGTCGTTGTCCCAGTTGTCGTAGCAACCGCCATTCAGACCGCCCCAGGAGTTGAAGGTCCAGTGGGTGCCGCGCACGTGGCCCTCGGCGTCCTTGACGAAGATGGCGGCGGTGTCGCGGAACCAGGAGTCGTCCATGGACATCTCCACAACGCGCACGTTCTTGTCCAGCAGGCTGCGGGCCGTGGTGTACAGCTCCTTGGGGGCGCACACGGTCACGGGCTCGAAGCGGGCAATGGCGTTGGCCACGTCGGCGTAGACCTTCTGCGCAGGAGCAGCGTTCTCTCTCCAGATGTCGGGTCTCTACGCGTGACACGCTCCCGCCGCGCCCACCTGAGGGAAACCCATCCAGGTCTGCTCATGGAGATCCCATTCGGCAGGGGCCTTGTAACCGTCGTCGGCAGCGTATCCGGGCAAAATAGACATGTTCGAGGAAGTGGGTAATCGATTTCTATTCGTGGTTCTCGAAGGGTCGACTCGAATCTGAGGGCCCACCCGCCTTCGTCGAATCCTCAACGCAGAGAGATGGGGTGCACTGTAAGCAAGGCTGAAAGCCAACTGGGAGCGATCGAGCCCTGGGACTACGCCGTGGAAGGAAAGACGGTTGCGATCGATGAAGAAGAGCTGAAGAAGATCCGCAATGTGAACTCGTCCCTTCTGTTTGATGGGTAGGATTTTTGGCAGAACAACGCGCAGGGAGACGCCACGGTGTGGGATTCCCTTCACACGTGCTGCAACGACGTTTTGGAGGGTGGGTGCGTCGTTCTTCGTTCATTCTAGGCAAGCTTGATAGCGCGAACGCCCTTTTGCAGAAGCACGGCATTACGGTTGTGTCTGGAGACTTGTCGCTGGTGAGGGACCGCACCGGAAACGTGTACAGAATTGAAAAGTACTGCTACTCCACGCCCCGCAACATGAAGAGTGTCGCGACGGAAGAGAGTGTTGCCAGTCGTTCCTTGGATCCCGCCTCACACGTAGCCAACGAGATGGAGAACAACAAGTTCCGCTTCCGAGTGGGCGCCGTTTGCGATGAGGGGGATCTGTGAGCGTAGTCGTTCCTGGACGAGGAGCGCGAGGTCATATACATTTTCGACAAGGGAGACGCGAAGGAGGACTCGGACGTGGTGCCGAAGGAGCACAGCCCGGAGAATCACCTGTACTTCCACACGTACCACTTCCAGGACGATCTGAACACGATCACGGAGAAACAGGTACACGACAAGATGCTGAGCACCATCGAGAACGTGGGGGAGGCGGAGATGGCTAATACGTAGTTCCCGGAGGTGAAGGGAAAGATTCGCGTGACGAACATTCGGCTGTTTTACCTGGGGCGTGAGCTGAATCGCAACACCCCCTTCATTGCGGTATGCCTTCTCTCCTCGTTTCACCGTAGAACCGCATTCCGTTTGATAGTGTTATTGTTGTTCTAGTACAGTGTGATTGTCCTGTTTGTGAACAAACACATCACCCGTCGTGCTCCTCCGCGTGCCGGTCCAAGTACTCCTTGCCCGTCATCTCCAGCAGCCGCGACTGCGTCCGCTTGCACGAGAACACCAGCGAGGAGATGGCCGCTAGCCGGCCCTGCTGCATCAGGTCCGTCTCCTTCTACGCCTCATTGCCCACGCCCACACCCACGTCCGCCAACTCCTTCTGGATCGCCCGCTCCTTGTCGAAGACGCGGTCGAAGAGGTGGTCGACGTCCGTCTGCGCCGTAACGATCACGCGCGTGCGGTGGTCGTAGAACTGGTCGATCATCTTCACGAACCGACTCAGGATGTTCGGCTGGCTCACGTCGAACTGCGGGATCTGCGCGTCACTCTCGCCTCTTCTCCCCACATCCGTGATCACCACCGTGTGGAACGCCTTCGCGATCTGCTCGTAGTCGTCCGTGCCGCGGTCCTACGCCTCACGCCCGCCGCCGGCGCGCACGTCCTCGCAGATCATCGAGAAGGGAATGCGGCACACGCCGTCCACCGCTGCGGGGATTTCGATGTGCCGCGTGGCCGACAGCGCCAAATCAAACGGCTTGCCCGTGCCCGGACGCAGCTGTGGGAACATGCCGTCTACCCCTCATTTCCCGCGGTGACACGAACACAACACGGCGTCGGCGGCGGGTCCACAAGGCGTCAACACGACGTCGTCGACACGGTGGGCGAGGGAGCGGCGGTAGTCGACGGCGGAGGCGATGTCGATCACGCGCGAGTGCGACTTGATGAGCGAGATGAACGGGAGGAAGAAGAAGCGGTTGAGCCCGTTCTGGTACAGGTTCTCGGGCGCGTGGTTGCTCGTGGTGAAGACGACGCTACCGGCTTTGAAGAAGGTCTCGAAGATGTGGGAGAGGATCAGCGCGTCGGCAATGTCCGTCACCTAGACGTGAGTGGCGTTTTACTTTAGTCGACGTGGAACTCGTCGAAGCAAATCAGCGTGTTTTTCAGCGCGATTCGCTTCGCCACCTGCACGATCGCGTCCTTCTCGCTGGTGAGGTGGAGGTGGCTCTCCCGCCCGCCGTGCTCGATCTGGTTCTCCTTGTAGTCGTGGATCTGGCGGTGGAAGTCCTGCATGAACTCGTGGAAATGCACGCGACACTTCCCTCCATTCACGGAGCACGTGGCGTAAAACAGGTCCATCAGATAGCTCTTTCCCGTTCCCACGTCGCCGTACAGATAGATTCCTCGCGGGACGCGCGGAATGGGACTCATCACGCCTCTGCGGTCCGGGAGCGGGCTGGACTTCGTCAGCTCCAGAAGCTTCTTGTACGAGAGGTGGCTGCTCTGGGGAGAGGATTCCTCGGCGGGAGAGGGAGTTGCCGGCTGACTCTCCGCTTTCGGCTGCTTCCAGGTGTGGTTGAACTGGCTGTAGGTGCGGTAGCGACTCACCTCCGTGGGAAGGCGCGGAAAGTGGTTGATGGAGGAAGTCACCACCTTCCGCTTCTGCACGGAACTGGACAAGGTGGTCGGCTCCAAATAGGGCTTTATGTAGTATTCGGACGACTTCGGGTCGTTCTTGCCGAAGTAGAGCAGATCTTGCTTCGCCTCTTCCTCCTCGTCATATACGCCACACGACAGCGGCCGTCCGTCGACGAGTTTCACGATTTCATACTGAACATTAAACTTCGAAGCAAACAACCCACATTTGGGATGGGACCGCGATGATAGGACTCGATCACACGCTGGAACCGGTCCAGATAGCGAACGACGTTCAGCTGACAGGCGTCCTCCTTGATCAGCTGCTTGCTCACGGCATTCGCATACGCGGCGGAAATGGTGGAAAAGCGTCTCCCCGCGATCCGCAGCATCTACGCGTGAGGAGAGTGGAGAGGCGGTACAACGCAAAGAAAGATGTGCAACAAACACGCGATATTACACTTCCTCCTCCGACAACTCCTCCCGCTCGATCTGGTTCACACGCACCCTCTTGTCCTTGAAGCTCTCCCCCTCTCTCTGATCTCTCCGCACGTCCACGTCGTCGCCGAGGATGACGTCCTTCTCGTACACCTGGTTCGACGGGTCCGGGTTGGCGCGTATCCGGTGAAGATGGCCTAATCCTCATAGCCCCCGCGAACCCGCACGCATCCGCTCCACCGGCACACTCTGCACCATGGGCACTTCCATCGTCTCGGCGTGCGGCATGGTCAGGAACAGCGGCACGGGATTGCGCTCCCTGCTCTCTCGCATCTTCCTCACCAGCTGGAAGTAGCTGTACAGCCAGTAGTACCGCAGCGTGGTGTCGTTGTAGAAGTAGAAGTACAGCCGCTGCAGCGTCTGCCACGTCACGGCGTGCGTCACCACCGCGTTGCAGATCTGCGTGTACACGCCCGGCTCCCATCGCACGAACTCCGAGTACATCGCGTAGAACTGCCGGATCACGTTCTGCCTGTGGTTGTTGCGCTGGTTCTTGCACCGGTTGCGCAACTGCTGCGCCGTCTTCGTCGGCAGCAGCTCCCGTTCGATCCGCTCGTAGTCGTCGCCCAGCAGTGTGCTACGTCTCACGCGCTGCGTTCTCTATCACAGCCCCAGCGCCAGCAGCTTGTCCTCGTGCGCCGTGAACTGCAGACGGCCGGTGGCGCCGTGGCCGCCGCCGAGGTTGGTGGCGTGCACGACGGGCTTGAGGTCCGTGTCGAAGGCGGCGTCGAAGGCGGTCATCACGCTCACAAACACGGGGTCCTTCATCATGTCGCTTGGCGTGAGTTGAGGTTATCACACGCACATCACCACTTTGGACTTGGAGGAGGGCTTCTGCAGCACCAGCGGCGGCAGGCCGCTCGCCTCGTACATCGCGTCGATCGTCGTCAGCGTGGTCAGAATGGCGTCGTAGTTCACGCACCGTGCGGGATGCGGCGACGCGCTGCGCGGCTGCGACGACTCGAACAGGCGGAGGCCCTGCAGCGACTGCAGCAGCGAGGACGAGGAGGGAGCCATTCCCGCGGGAGTGGCGGCCGTGGCGCGGGAAGCCTCTTTGAGGCGTTCGACCATGGCGCGAAGACGCGCGAGCAGGGGCTTGGTCTGTCTAGGCGTTGAGATGCAAGGGGAAGACCACTCTTGTCGCCAGCAGAGGAGATAGAGCTCGATGACGAGCTGGGTGAAGCACATGTACTGCGATTGCAGAATAGGGAGCTGCATCTAGAGGGAAGGAGGGGGAGGAGGCCTACGGGTGGCACCACGATGGGCTGCGGATCGATGTTGGGAACGATGGTCATGGAGCGCGTCTTGGGCTTGATTTGGCGCGGTGCGTGAGCGGCGGGCCGACCCGTCTGGTAGGGGAGTGCGGGCTCTGCAGGGATGATGGGGGTCGTCTTCTGGGGTTGAGTCACAGCACAGGACAAACGCGCTTGATGTCATTCTTGGGAGGAACGTAGTCCTCGTCGTCGTTGTCCTCGCCATCGGCTGTGCTCGTCGCTTGGTCGTGATCGTCGAAGAAGACGCCCTCGACGAACTTGCGATATCTACACTTCAGACGCAAACCAACGAACACTCCTCCTTCTCCTTCAACTCCTGGTCCATTGCCGCTTTGTTTCCGAACACCGAGTCGAAGGGAATCTCGGGTTCAAATATCGCGTTCTGGTTCCCTCGGGCTCTGGTTCGCTCTGCAATGGGGCCTATGAATGAGCAGTCGGGAGGGAAAACGGACTGTGCTCGAGATTCACCACGTTGAAAATGTTCTCCGGCAGAGGGATAATCTCCGGCTCTAGCTCCAGAATCTACGGGTCAACATAGAAAGGCAGATCACACGTAGTTGTCATTCTCCTTGTCGGCCTCGGCCTCTTCCTTCGGAGGCGTGTATTCCTCCTCGTCGTCGTCAGAGTAGGGGAAGCCGAACGCGTCCATGCCGAATTGCAAAATGAATGAGACTGCAACAAACAGGGCAAATCGCAACAGATAATGGCCAGTCGCAGAAGAAAAAAAGCTTAGTCGCTATCCTCGTACTTGCGGGACTTCTTCGACTTCTTCTTGGGTCTCTCTTCCTCCTCCTCGTCCTCGTACTTGCGGGACTTTCGCTTCGGCTTCTCCTCTTCCTCCTCGTACTTGCGGGACTTTCTCTTGGGTCTCTCCTCTTCCTCCTCGTCCTCGTACTTACGGGACTTGCGCTTGGGTCTCTCCTCCTCTTCCTCGTCCTCGTAGCGCGAGGCCTTCTTCGCCTTCTTTCTCGGCTTCTCCTCCTCCTCCTCGTAGCGGTGCTTCGAGCCCTTCACGTCCGCGTGCTTCGTTCTCTGACCCGACTTGCCGCTCGAGCTGCCCAGTCTGTTGTGATTGCTCTTCTTGCCGCTGCTCTTTCTGCGCGTCAGGAACAGGAAAACGCCGATCAGCAGCAGGATCACGCCCAGCACGATCACCAGCACGATCAGCACCGTCGCCAGCGAGTTGAACAGCGAGTACTTCGTGATCGAGAACGACGACTCCACCACCGTCGCCGTCGCCGAGCCCAGCGCCGCCACGCCCGAGTTGCGCACCAGCGACGTCAGCGTCGTCTGGCCCAGCGTCACCACCGCCGCCTTCAGCTGCTCGCCGTTCTCCAGGCCCGTCGCGATGCGCACGCCCAGCACCGTGCCCTCCGCCAGCACCGAGAAGGAGCCCGCGTTGTGGCTCTCGATCAGCACGTCCGCCGCCGTCACGCTCTGCGCCGCCAGCCCGCTCACCAGCACCTCACGCAGCGCCGCGTAGGCGCGCGCGTCGAAGGCGGCGGCCGTCACGCCCGCCAGCTGCAGCGTGAAGCGCACGAATGAGCGGCCCTCGGTGGGCTTCTGCTTCTCGGGGCTGGACACGCAGCCGGAGTTGTCGATCTCCTTCCACTGCGGGTTCACGTCCGTCGCCGACCCGCACACGCGGCTCTGCACGCCCGCGCCGCTCTCGCACCACGCGTACGCCGTCTCGCCGCGCTCCGTCTGGCGCCACACGCCCTCGCCGGCGCAGGCCGCCACGCTCACAATGATCTGCAGCACTACCTCCGTGCGCGCGTCGCGGTTGGACGCCACCACCGTGTAGGCGTGGTTGCTGGCGTCGCCCGTGGGCGTGCCGCTGATCGCGCCGGAGCCGGCGTGGAAGGCCAGACCCGCGGGCAGCGCGGGCGTGATGGTGATGGAGTCGATCTGGTTGCCGGTGGTCGGCGTGACCGAGAGCGACTCGCCCTTGCGCACGGTGATGGTCGTGGACTGGTAGGTCAGGATGGGCGCCATGTACTTGCAAGTGTCCGCTACCTCGCCCCAGGTCACGCTGCCGCTCACGAAGTTACAGGTACGCTTGCGGTCGCCCTCCATCAGCGTGGGGTTGTCGCAGGCCAGCGTGAAGGTCTGCCCGACCTCCGTCTCGGGCCACACGCCGTCGGCGTTGCACTTGTACACGTTCACGGAGAAGGTCAGCGTGACTTGCGTCACCTTGTCGGGGTTGGACGCGGAGATGGTCACGGAGGACAGCTGCGTGATGGTCGTCGGCGTGCCCGTGATCGCGCCGTTGGTGTTGGAGAAGGTCAGGCCCACGGGCAGCGTGCCGGAGAGCGTCCAGGTGGTGATGTAGAACTGCGTCTGCGGCACCAGGCTCACCTGCTGGCCGCGCTGCAGCGCGAAGGTCGCGGACGAGTACGTCACGATGGGCTTGATGTAGTGGCACTCGTTCACCGCGTTCTGCCACATGGGCGGGTTCGCCGCTGAGCACACGCGGTACCAGTTGCCCTCCTTGTTCGCCTCGCACACCTTGTACGCCGTGTCGCCCGAGTCCGTCTCCGCCCAGCCGTCGTTCGCGGGGCAGGTCGTGGAGGTGACCGTGATGGTCAGCATCGCGGTGGATGCGCCGTTCTTGTTCTGCACCGTGATGGTGTAAATGGTCTGCGCCACCTTCTGCGTGGGCTTGCCGGTGATGGTGGCCGTCGCGGGGTTGAAGTACAGACCGGACGGCAGTCTCGGCGAGATGGAGCGCGAGGTGATGCCCGAGCCGGAGATGAGCGGCACGATGGGCGCGATCATCTCGTTCTTCACGAAGGAGAAGGTCGTCTCCGTCAGCGTGATGTTCGGCAGCAGCAGCTCGCAGTGGTTCTCCTCCGGGCTCCAGAACGCGGGCGAGCCGTAGTTGCAGAAGCGCGTCACATTGCCCTCGTAGTCCACCAGGTTCGGGCAGCCTTTGACCGCCGTCGTGTTCGCCAGCGTCGCCTCCCAGCCGTTCATCATGTCCATGTAGCAGTGCACCGTCTCGTTCGTCGCCAGCAGGTCCAGCACCACCGTCGCCGAGCCCGCCACGTTGGACGCCACGATCGTGTAGTGCGCGTTCTCCGTGATGTTCGCCGGCGTGCCGCTGATCGCGCCCGTCGCCGCGTCCAGCGCCAGGCCCTCGGGCAGCTCCGGCTCCACCGTGAAGCCGCAGCCGTTGCAGACGATGGTGGGCGTCAGCGGGGGCGACACGGGCGCCGCTGCGACCAGCTCGTAGCTATCCTGCGGGTAGCTGAAGGACGAGGGCGCCGCCACCGTGCAGAAGCGCTCCACGCTCTGGTACACGCCGTTCAGGCACAGGCGGCGCTTGTAGCCCGAGTAGTTCATCTCGCAGTCCGCGTACGCGTAGCTGTCGCTCACGGTAGCGGGGAAGCCGTCCGCCGCGGGGCAGACGGGCTTGTCGCCCACGCTGAGCACCTCGAAGCTCAGGTCGCGGATGTGCAGGCCGTGCTCCGCGCAGCCGCTGACGCTGTTGCCGGTCTGGCAGCGCAGCACGGTGAGGCGGAAGGCGGAGAAGGAGTCGTCGTTGTAGAACAGGTAGCTCTTCTTCTCGGCGCTGAAGCCGAAGGTCTCCGACGAGCGCATGTCCAGCAGCGTCCAGCGCTGGCCGTCGCGCGAGCCCTCCAGCTTCCACGACTGCGGGTACAGGTTCTGGCAGCCGCCGCCCGACACGATCGAGTACTGGTTCAGGTAGTGCTGGCTGGCGGCGCTGTACTCCCACTGCAGCGTGGAGCCCTCGCACACGCCCTCGTGCATGTAGAAGGTGTTCTCGTTCAGGTCGAAGGCCTTGCTCGCCTCGTGGCCCTCAATGCCCGGCACCGACGCGCTGCCCGCGCCCTCCACCATGCGCGTCTGGCCGCTCACCAGCGGCAGCAGCTTCAGCATGAAGGTGTTGGAGGCGGGGATGTTGCTGCCGCGGTGGATCTCCACGGCCAGCGTGTTCGTCTCCTGCAGCAGCGCCGCGTTGCGCATCGAGCTCTTGCGGATCTGCGGAATGGCGTACTGCGTCGACGCCAGCGTCGTGTTGGTGATCTCCGTGAACGGCAGGTTCGCCCAGGCGATCAGCCTGTCGTTCAGCCACACGCGCATGCCCGCCTGGATGCGCACCTGCAGGTCCAGCGCCACGAAGCGGCCCACGTCCGTCAGCGAGAAGGTCGTCGTGTAGTACTGCGCGACGCTCTCCGTCGCGGGGAACTTGCCCGCCTCCGTCGCCGGCCACTCCGCCGTGCCGTTGTTCACCTGCCAGCCCTCCTGCGGCATCGCGCCGTAGTTGTACTTCCAGGAACTTGACTCGTCCACCGCGTAAAACGGGTAGAACTGCACCGCGTTCGCCGTCGCGCCCGTGCGCAGCAGCTCGCGGTTGTCCGCCAGACGCACCACCGCCGTCTTGGAGCCCAGGCCGTAGCTGTCCTTGCTCTTGAACGTCAGCGACGCCAGCGTCGGCGCGGTGCACAGCGTCACCGTGTGCGAGGCGTAGTCGCGCAGGCCGTCGAAGTTGGTCGACTGGCCCGCAGCCACCTGCAGCACCATGTTGCTGCCCTGCTCGCCCACCTCGGGCACGCTCACGCTGAACAGGCGGTTCGGCAGTATGCAGGACTGGATGGTGATGGCGATGGTCGCCGTGCGCGTGGAGCCGCGCTGGTTCTTGCAGGTCACCGAGTAGGAGGTCATCTCCATCGCGCCCACGGGCGTGCCGCTGATCACGCCGGTGTAGGCGTCGATGCTCAGGCCGTAGGGCAGCTCGGGCGTGATGCTGAACTGCGAGAAGCCCGCGGCGGACGGCTGCATGGAGGACATGGCGATGCCGTAGTACACGATCACGCTGCTCGGGTTGTAGGTCAGGTCCGCGTCGGGGTACGACTCCACGTTCACCGTGAACAGCTCGATCTCCGCCAGGCCGTAGAAGTTGTCCGGCGTCTGGCCCGCGTTCTCGCGCAGCACGAAGCGGTAGTAGCGGTACGGGAACTCGATCGTCGGGATCGTGAAGCACATGCGCTCGTTGCGCGAGTTCCACTCCAGGCCCTCCCACGCGCCCAGCGCCGTCCACTGCGTCAGCGTGTCGCCCTTGCCCGTCGCCGAGGCGTACAGCTCCCAGCGCGTCGGGTCGAAGCGGCCCGCCGCGTCGTTGCTCACGAAGCAGTAGCGGCTCACCGCCACTGCCGACTCGTCGTCGAAGCTGAAGCCCCAGTACTGCGGGCCCGTCACCGTGTCGTTGCTCGCGCGCGGCATCATCGCGCGCGTCGCGTAGTTGCCGTCGAACAGGTTGGCAGCGGGGAAGCCCGTGGTGCTGTCGCTGGCCTCGGCACTCACGCTCACGGGGATGGGCAGCGGCGACTGGCTGAAGTACAGGCGCAGGTTCGCGTCGATGGTGATGTTGCGGTTCGCGGGCGTGTTCACGATCGCCATGGCGATGGTGTTCACGCCGGTGATGAAGTTCTTCTGCAGGCCCACCACGCGGTGCCAGAACGGCGCGCGCTTGCCGCCCGTGATCGTGCTGTTGCTGCTCACCTCGCCCTCGCCCACGTACGAGCGGTACACCTCCTTCCCGTTCACGTACAGCACCACGCCCGCGCGGCAGTACACGCCCAGCTCGTACGACGTCGCCGTCGCCACGCTGTTCGCCGTCACCTGCTGCTTGATGAACCACACCGGGCGGTCCACCGCGGGACCCACGCCGTTCTCCAGCGTGTAGCTTGTCCAGCTCTCGCCCGCGGCCATGCCGTTCTTCCAGTCGCTCGGCGGCTCGCCCGCGCCCGTGAACACCATGAAGGGCTGCGACGCGCTCGGCAGGTCGAACGTGGGGTTGAACTCGAAGGACTCGCGGCTGCTGCCGCGCAGCGTCTTGCGGCCCACCAGCACCGAGTTCTTCTTGTCGTAGAACACGTAGAACTCCACCGCCGCACCTGCGTTCCAGCCGTCCTCGTTGTTGCTCGCCAGGTACACGGTGTAGGGCGTGCGCTCCAGGCAGTAGCGGTACACGCGAATGTTCTCCGCGTCCTCACCCTGGATGGTACGGGCCTCGATCTCGCCCTTCCGGAAGCCCAGGTACTCGTTGTTGCTTCCCCTCACGTTGTACTTGCGCACCTCCACCATCGCGCTCGTCGCCAGGTCGCAGGCTACGGGTTACGGCGACGGGGAGCGCCCACTTCGGATGGACAGCGTGAAGCTCGTCTCCTCCACCTTCTGCTCCATCACGTTGGTCGCGTTCACGCGGTACTCCTGCTCGCCCACCATCGCGCTGGTGAGCTGGCCGCTGATCACGCCGTTGACCGTGTCCAGCGTGATGCCCTCGGGCAGCGCGGGGGAGATCGCAAAGCTCGTGTAGCCGGCGTACTGCGGCTCCAGCTTCAGCGTCTCCGCAAAGTCCACGTAGTATGTCATGTACCCGCCGTAGGTCAGCTGCTTCGTGCCCTGCTCCTCCTTCGCGTACACCTGCACGTCGCCGGTCTGGATGGTGGCCGAGTCGTCGTCCAGGCGCTTCTCTATGCCTCACTCGCTCTCACGGCGCGCACTCAGCACCAGTCGCACGTAGGCGAACGACGCGCGCAGACCGTCCAGCGAGAACTCGCGCACCTGGCGGCGCTCGCTGAACACCTCGTCGGTGCGGTAGTCCAGCTGCTTCCAGTCCACGCCGTCCACACTGCCCAGCAGCTGCCACGACGTCACGTCCGCCGCCTGGTTGCTCGGCGCCGACTGGATCGAGTAGCGGTTGAACCAGTGGCGGTTGCCGTTCAGGTCGAAGGTCAGCACCACCTCCTTGTCGGCGGCCGCCGTCGCGGAGAAGTACGTCGAGGACAGTCCGTCCACCACGGAGGACGGCTCGCCCACCGCCTGGCCGTCCACCTCGGCGGTGACGGTCACGCCCGACAGGCGGTTGATGCCATCTAGTCCTCAGCGCGCTCCCACGCACGCACGCTCCATCGAAGGAATCACGACGGCCTCGAACTCATCGGCGTCGGGCTGGTCGGTGCAGGGGTGCATCTCCACGGCGACCAGGAGAGAGGACAGCGAGGCGTACTGCGCGCCGAAGAGCGTCACGCGGTGCCACGAGGCCGCGGCGGGCGCGACAACGCAGCGCGTGGAGTGGGTCACCTGCGTCCTACGATGAGAGAGGAGCGAAAAGACTACGCAGGGAGGTTCACGCGATTGACCTCCTGGCCGTTGATGTAGAGGATGAAGCCGCCCTTGCTGAAAACATCCACTTCCCAAATCGGCATCGTCTTGTACTGTTCAGTCACGGTCACGAGCGTAGCGTAGTAGCGAGTGGAGCTGACGGAGGGGAAGCCGCCAGTCGTGTACGACGTCCAGTAGGGGAGAGACTGCGTCCATCCCTTGTTGCCGGGATCCTGCTCCGAGTATCTCCACTGCCACAGCGCCGGTACAAGGAACTGCACTACGTGTAATCCGTGCCATCAGCGACTCACGGGACAACGTCATCTCCTTCATGGCCACGCCGCGCAGCGTGCCGCGCAACAGCTCCACTCCGCCAGCGACGACGTAGAAGTAGGAGCCCTCCGACCAACCGTTCGAGTCGCTACGCCTCAGAGAGTGGGAAGAGCAATCCACGTGGAGGAAAGCTTGAAGGCGTAGACTCTCTGGTCCCAGCAGAATTCTGAAACGACTCTCTGGTAGGCACGGCCCGCTCCAGTGCCGGTAAACACCTTTTGGCCGTTGATGGAGTTATCTCTCCACACTTCCAGCGTCTCCTTCTCCGCGTTGCTGCTGTAGACGCGGTGGATCTTCACCAACGTCTGGCTCGGGGGACAGAACAGAGACGATCCTACGGCTCACATTCCGTCGCCGCGCCTGTACCCGTCGCCAGTAACAATGAAAGAGCGATCAAATGAAATATCATTGACTCCAATAGCTCAGAATAATGATGGAGAAAGCACAATCCGAGATCATAAGACGCGCGCCACATTGACGATATTCCCGCGATTAGAGTTCCTCCCAACAATTCCATTTCTTAGCGTCCAGACTGTCTGCCCTTTCCGAATCCCCCTCCTCCTCCTCCTGGCGCCCGCAGAAGAAAAATCCGTTCCCTTGTTAGCAGAACACGCAATCCGCCATCTGGCAATGTCTGTGTTGCCGTGCAGTACACTGCAATTACCCCCTACACGAGACTGTTTTGGAGGAATCCTCTGTTTATGAGTCTTCCACTCCCTCCTTTTTGTTGTATTGCATTTTTGCGTGCTAAGGGGAGGGATTGCATCTGCAACAAACAGGATCGACAGCATCACAGCTTTAAAACGCAGGCTTCCTCCGCCTTCGACAGCTTTGTAAAGAGACGGTCCGAGCAGCATGCCATCTCGCGCACATTCAGTGGCCCATCTTGCAGCGCGGACAGCGGGGTCATCTGCGTCGCCGAGTAGGGAGGGTACAGGAGGTGAAGCGCCTTCGCGGCATCTACGCTCAACCAGGGGATGCAGTCAAACAGGACGGAATGATCGGCTGCAGCAGCACGGAGCACACACGCAGCGACTCCCACACCTCCATTCTACCTCTCATCCAGCATCCCTGTCCTACAGCACGGAGCACAGGTGCTGTTTGTCGTTCGGATCCTTCGCTAGTGTCCACGGGTGCTGCTCGTTGAAGAACAGGTTCATCTGCGAATCACCGGCGCACCGCACCCCCACCGCCTTCAGCTCCTCCAGCACCAGCCGATAGCCGTCGCAGAACGCGAAGGCGTCGTAGCGCTCCTTCACTCCCGCCACCAGCCGCTGCAGGCGCTGTGTCGTCTCCTCGGTCACAGTCGTCCCGTCACTCCCCGTCTGGAGCACGGGCGTGGCAATGGCCTTGCCGAGCGAACGCATGAGCAAGTTGCCGTACAGGTCCGCGAGGTCCCTCGTCATGCGGAGGAGGTGCTCCGTGGCGAAGTCGCCGTCGCGCTGCAGCGTGTCCTCCGTCAGCAGGTACGCGCGGACCAGCTCGCCGGGCACGAACTGCCGCAGCCTGCGCAGCGGGATGTAGTTGCCCTTGCTCTTGCTGATCTTCGTGCCGTTCACCGTCCAGTGGTTGTGGCACACCATCGCCGACGGCAGCGGCTGCTCTACCGCTCACTCGCGCCCCCTGCCCCCACGCAGCGCCATCAGCAGGCACGGGTAGAAGTACCCGTGGAACTTCAGGATGTCCTTCCCGAACACGTTCACCACCCGCCCGAAGGCGCGGCCCTCGCTCGTCGTCAGGTAGTTCGTCAGCGCGTCCAGCCACACGTACACCACGTGCTTCGGATCGAATTCCACCGGAATGCCCCAGGTAAACGAGGTGCGGGACACGCACAAATCCGACAGCCCGGGCTTCAGGAAATTGTTGATCATCTCGTTGCGGCG
>QWCN01005258.1_pt1 | contig 21757 bp, 17 predicted proteins | sample 1972711 | NCBI WGS metagenome assembly QWCN01 (sample SAMN09866707, study PRJNA288562) | Human gut metagenome isolate term1_stool, whole genome shotgun sequencing... | isolation source: gut | host: Homo sapiens | place: USA: California
TCGTCGAGCTGCGACTGGTCGATATAACCCGGGGCGTCGAGCATCACGTCGCGGCCGGCGTTGTTCTTCGGGAAGGCGATGTAGTCGCGGATCGACTCCGAGCCGCCGAACAGCGAGCACAGACGGTCGAAACCGAATGCCAGGCCGCCGTGAGGGGGCGCGCCGTATTTGAAGGCGTTCATCAGGAAGCCGAAGCGCTCCTGAGCCTGCTCCGCCGTGAAGCCCAGCAGTCCGAACATCTTGGCCTGAAGGGCCGAGTCGTGGATACGGATCGAACCGCCGCCGATCTCCGTGCCGTTGCAGACGAAGTCGTAGGCGTTGGCCCGCACGCGGCCCGGGTCGCTGTCGAGGTATTGCACGTCTTCGAGTTTGGGCGCGGTGAAGGGGTGGTGTACGGCGTAGAAACGCTGGGTCTCGTCGTCCCACTCGAACAGCGGGAAATCCACCACCCACAGCGGGGCGAATTGCTGCGGGTCGCGCAGGCCCAACTGCTGGGCCACTTCGAGGCGCAGGGCGCACAACTGCGTCAGCGTTTTGAATTTCTTGCCGCAGAGGATGAAAACCATATCCCCGGCCTTGGCGCCGCAGCGTTCGGCCATGGCGCGCACCTCCTCGGGGGAGTAGAACTTGTCGATCGACGACTTTACGCAGCCCTCCTCGACACGGATCCAGACGAGTCCCTTGGCGCCGATCTGCTGCCGTTTGACGAACTCCGTCAGGGCGTCGATCTGCTTGCGGGTGTACGCGGCGCAGCCCGTGGCGGCGAATCCGGTGATGTACTCGGCATCGTCGAATACGCTGAAACCGTGCCCTTTGGCAAGGTCGGTAATGTCCGCGAACTCCATGCCGAAGCGCAGGTCGGGTTTGTCCGAACCATATTTCTCCATCGCTTCGATCCACGGCATGCGGCGCAGCGGCTCGGTCAGCTCGATTCCCATGACGTGTTTGAACATGTGCTTGGCCCAGCGCTCGAAGATCTCCAGCACGTCCTCCTGCTCGACGAACGACATCTCGCAGTCGATCTGCGTGAACTCCGGCTGGCGGTCGGCGCGCAGGTCTTCGTCACGGAAGCAGCGCACGATCTGGAAATATTTGTCGTAGCCGGCGACCATCAGCAATTGCTTCAGGGTTTGCGGCGACTGCGGCAGGGCGTAGAACTGGTTGGGCGACATGCGGCTCGGCACCACGAAATCGCGGGCTCCTTCGGGGGTCGAACCGACCAGGCAGGGGGTCTCGATTTCGAGAAATCCCTCGGAGTCGAGGAAGCGGCGAATCTCCTGGGCCATCTTGTGGCGCAGGATCATGTTGCGTTGCAGGGGCGGACGCCGCAGGTCGAGGTAGCGGTATTTCATGCGCAGGTCGTCGCCGCCGTCCGAGGTCTCCTCGATGGTGAAAGGCGGCACCTCGGCCTCGTGCAGGATGACCACCTTCTGCGCGGCCACCTCGATATCGCCGGTGGCCATCTTCGGGTTCTTCGACTCGCGTTCGATCACCTTGCCGACCACCTGGATCACCCACTCGCGGCCCACCGAGCAGGCCGTTGCGCGCGCTTCGACGGGGGAGTGCTCCTCGATGACGACCTGGGTGATGCCGTAACGGTCCCTCAGGTCGATGAAGGTCATCGCTCCGAGGTTTCTGACTTTCTGCACCCACCCGGCCAGGGTGACGGTTTCGTTGACGTTGCTGGCCCTGAGGCAGCCGCAGGTATGGGTTCTGTACATTTGGAAAAAATGTTATGTTGTTCGTTTTGTTCTTGTAACCCGCAAAGTTAGGAAAAAGGTTCCGGATTCGGAAAGGAAAAGTCCAAAAAAACGATGGCGGGACGTGCCGGATGCACGCCCCGCCGCGGGGTCATTACGAAATTGTCATTGCGAGGAGCGCAGCGACGCGGCAATCCGATCGGAGGTCGTGACCCTACGACGCATTCATCGGATTCCCGCGCTCGCTTCCGTTTGCTCGGAATGACGTTTCCGCGGTTGCAGACCGTAATTTCATTCTTTTTCCGGAAAAGGTGAGCGATAATTCTTATTTTTGCAGAAAAAATGCGATGGATCAGCACGAGAACGACGAAAAATTCATGCGCCTGGCACTAAACGAGGCGCAAAAAGCGTTAAAAGAACAGGAGGTGCCCATCGGGGCGGTCGTTGTGGCGGGAGGAGCCGTCATCGGACGGGGACACAACCTCGTGGAGACGCTCGCCGACCCCACGGCCCATGCCGAGATGCAGGCTTTGACGGCCGCTGCCTCGACGCTCGGGGGCAAATACCTGCAGGATTGTACGTTGTATGTGACCGTCGAGCCGTGCATCATGTGCGCCGGGGCTATCGGATGGGCGCAGGTCAGCCGCGTGGTGTGGGGCGCCGACGACCCGAAGAAGGGTTACCGCCGTTACTCCGAGGGGGTGTTCCATCCCAAAACCACCGTGGCACGGGGCGTGCTTCGGGAAGAGTGCGAAGCGCTGATGAGCGATTTTTTCGCGGGTTTGCGCGGATAGATTTGGTTAAAAAGGATTTTTTTTTATACTTTTGCATCCAACGCATTTCCGGGAGGGGTGCATGAACTGAACAATTTAAAAAACGTATAGGAGAGAACAATGAAAAAGTTATTCGTATCGGTAATCGCGCTGTTGGCGGCGGTATCGCTCTCGGCGCAGGATCTCACTGCAATTTACAACGAAGCTGCGGCCGCTTACGGCGCCAAGAATTACGCCGGCGCTGCCGCGAAGTTCGAACAGGTGATCGACCAGGGCTTGGACAATGAGGATGCTGCGTCGCTGGTGGCTACGGCCAAAAAGACGCTCCCCAATTGCTATTTTTATCTGGGCGGCGGAGCCCTGAAAGCCAAGAATTACGACGAGGCCCTGAAGAATTTCACCAAGTCGGCCGAGCTGGCCGAGCTCTACGGCGACATGAACCAGATGGCCAAGGCCAACGGCTGGGTTGCCAAGATGTACCAGATACAGGGCGGCGACGCTTTCAACAACAAGGATTATGTGACGGCCGCCGGTATTTTCGAGAAGGGCTACAAGGCCGACCCCGACAATACGGACATGGCGCTGAATCTGGCGATGAGCTATTGCGAGATGTTTATGAACACGGGCGACATGGCGCAGTACGAGAAGGGTATGGATGTCTACGAGGCAATCGCTGCCAAGACGCACCCCAAGTATGCCGAGGCTGTTGCCAAGGCCAAGGAGATGATGACGCTCTACACCAATAACATGGTTGCCAAGCTGCAGGAAGCCAACAATTTCGACGGCATCATCGCTGCTGCCGACGCCATGCTGGCCAAGAATCCGGCAAGCGCGCTGGCCGAGAAGGTCCGCCTGCAGGCCTATGCCAACAAGAAGGATTTCAGCAAGGTGATCGAGCTGGCCGAGAGCGCCAAGGCCGCACTGGCCGAGCTGTCGAAATAGTTCGCGGGCAAACAAGCCATACGGCGGGTTCCGGATTTCCGGAGCCCGCTTTTTTCATGTCGGGCGGTGCTGGGGCGGGAGCGAGGGGCGGGGAGGCCGGTTTCAGCGTTCCGACGGTCCGCCGGGGACGGAGTTCCGGCGGATGTTTTCCCGGATGCGGGTCAGTCCGCTGCGGGTCAGCGGCGTGCGGCCGCAGAGGGCTTCGAACGCCGCTTCGTCCATCCCGAGCCATGTCGCGGCATCCATCGACAGCGGGTCGAATACGGGGTCGAACGCCGCGTTGCGGTGGAGCGGTGCGCGGAGGTTCCAGGGGCAGCAGCTCTGGCACGCATCGCAGCCGAAAATCCAGCCGTCGAGGTCCGCATCGCTCTCCGGGACCTTTTCGATGGTGCGGCACGAGATGCAGCGCGCGGTGTCGATGGTCCGGTCCGGGGCGACGGCCCCCGTGGGGCAGGCCTCGACACATCGGCGGCACGAGCCGCAGCGGTTCTCCCCGAACGGGGTGTCGTAGGCGTCGGCCTCGTCGGTGAGGATCAGCTCGCCCAGCAGGACATAAGTGCCGAACTGCGGCGTTACGAGCAGCGATTGGCGTCCGATCCAGCCCAGTCCGGCCTCTGCGGCCAGTTGTTTCTCGGCCAGCGGCGCCGTGTCGACGAAGGCCCGGCCGCTGAGACCGGGATGCGCCGTGCGCAGGGCGTCGAACAGTTGCAGGAGCATCGTGCGGATGGTCGTATGGTAATCCGTCGTGCAGGCGTAGGAGGCGACTTTGGTGCGGTGTCGGGCCGGGTAACCCTCGCCGGCAGCGTTTTTGTACGAAACGGCGCAGACCACCGCTGTGCGGGCCCCCTCGACCAGCAGCCGGGGATCGAAACGCTTCTCGGTGTTGCGCTCCATGTAGCCCAGCGACGACTGCCCGCCGCGCGCCAGCCATGCCCGGAACCGCGCTTCGCCGTCGGCCAGGTGGCGGCACGGCGCGACGCCGCAGAGGTCGAAACCCGCTTCTGCGGCAAGTTTTTTGATGTTCAGAAAGTCGAGCATGCTGTTATTTTGTCTCAAAAATAGTGTTTTTTCACCGGAATTTAGTAATTTCGCCCCGGACTTTTGCGTTATCTGAACGCACAAAAATATGAACGTACTATGACGATCAATACATTGTACGAACTGGCCCGCAACAGCGTGGAGAAGTTCGCGTCGAAAATCGCCTTCTCGATGTTCGAGGGTGAGGACGTGACTTACGCCGAGGCGGGTCGTCGTATTGCCAAGGTGCAGGAAATCCTGATCGGTGCGGGGCTCCGCGCCGGGGACAAGGTGGCCCTGCTGAGCAGCAACATGCCCAACTGGGGCGTCTGCTATTTCGCCGTGACCTCGGCCGGCATGGTCGCCGTGCCCATTCTGCCCGATTTCTCGGGCGAGGAACTCGACATGATTATCGAACACTCCGAGGCCAAGGCGCTGCTGGTTTCCGACAAACTTTTCACCAAACTCTCCCGCGAGACCATCGAACGGCTCAACGTCGTGGTCCGTACCAAGAACCTCGGCGTCATCGCCCAGCGGGTCAGGGAGGAGGGTTCGACCGGCATCCCCAAGCCCGACGACATCGCCGTGATTATCTACACCTCGGGCACGACCTCGAAGCCCAAGGGCGTGATGCTGACCCATGCGGCGTTATGTGCGCAGGTCACCATCTCGTCGTCGATTTTCCCGGTAGACGGTGACGACACGTTCCTCTCGGTGCTGCCCCTGTCGCACACCTACGAATGTTCGATCGGTATGATCTATCCCTTCTCGATGGGCACCCGGATCGTCTACCTCGACCGTCCGCCCACGGCCTCGGCGCTGATGCCCGCGCTGCGTGCGGTCCGGCCCACGGTGATGCTGATCGTGCCGCTGGTCATCGAGAAGATTTACCGCCATCAGGTGCTTGCCAAGTTCAACTCCACGCGCTTCTGGCGCACGCTCTACCGCATCGGGTTCCTGCGCCGCTATCTCAACCGCATGGCCGGCAAGAAGCTTATGAAGCTCTTCGGAGGCCGTCTGCGCTTCCTCGGCATCGGCGGGGCGAAACTCGACGGAGGAGCCGAGAAATTCCTGCTCGAAGCCAAAGTGCCCTATGCCATCGGTTACGGGCTGACCGAGACCGCGCCGCTGTTGGCCGGAGCCGCTCCCTCGATGGTGCGTCTCGGCTCGACGGGCCCCCAGGCTCCGGGCGTGCAGCTGCGTTTGGAGAATATCAACCCCGAGACCCGGCAGGGCGAGATCGTGGCCCGCACACCGAGCGCCATGGTGGGTTATTTCAAAAATCCCGAGGCCACGAAAGAGGTTTTCACGGCCGACGGCTGGTTCCGCACGGGCGACCTCGGGGAGTTCGACAAGGACGGATGGCTCTACATCAAAGGCCGTCTGAAGAATATGATCGTGGGTCCCGGGGGTGAGAACATCTATCCCGAGGACATCGAGACGGTGCTCAATTCGCACGTCTGCATTGCCGATTCGATCGTCACGGAGCAGGAGGGGCGCCTCATAGCCCTCGTGCATTTCAACCGCGAGGAGATCGAGTCGATGATCGACGACTGGCGCGAGGAGTGGGAAGGCAAAAAGGAGGCTTGGGAAGCCAAGACCGAGCAGTTGAAGAAGGAGATCATGGATTTCGTGAATGCCAAGGTCAACCGTTTTTCGCGCATCTCGGAGGTGGTCGAGGAGAAGGACGATTTCGTCAAGACCCCTACGCAGAAGATCAAACGATTCCTCTACAACAAGAGTAAAAAGGACGGTAAAACCCCCGATCAGCCTGCTGCCGGGAAATAGCCCGCTTAAGAAGCAGCCCGCTTAAGAAGCAGCCCGCCTAAGAGGCGGCCCACCTAAGAGGTGGGATTTAGGGGGCGGCAGTTGCTTCAAGGGCTCTTCATCTGGTTCTGCGCCTTTCCCGTCATTGCTCGGCCCGGCTAAGAGCCGGATTTTGGGGCGCGACGGAATGTCAGGACGCTTTCCACCCTCATCTGCGCCTTTTCCGTCATTGCGAGGCATCGCAGATGCCGCGGCAATCCGATCGGAAGCTGGGACCTTACAACGCATTCATCGGATTCCCACGCTCACTTCCGTTCGCTCGGTGATATTCGTCTTTCCGACTTCGATTTTGCCGATGTTAAAATCCGTGTCGATATAAACGATTCGCTGTGATAATCCCTTTGCTTCCCGGAGCTGTTTCAGTTTCCGGGCTACTGCTTGTAGGAGGTCGTAATCGCATCGAGAGTTATCCATGTTAGTCGAAAAATTCTTTCAGCGTGATGCCGTAATAGTTGCAGAGTTTGGAAAGCGTGCTGACAGTGATATTGTATCGGGCTGTTTCGATCTTGCCGATGTGCACGCCCGTATCTTCATAGACAGTTTCCTGCGAAACACCTTTCTCCGCGCGCAGTTCTTTGAGCCTGCCCGCTATTGCTTCTAAAAGCATTGTATCGCGCCACGGTTGTATGGGCATTTATTCGATGTCGAGGGTGTTGAAAAACTCTTTTAGCGAGGTGCCGTAGAATTTGCAGAGAATATCCAACGTAATCAGGGATACGGTTGTCGTGCTGGATTCGCTGCGTTGTATGTTTACTCCGGTGTTTTCCTTTACAAATTCCTGCGAGAACCCTTTGGCAACGCGGAGTTGTTTCAATTTCCACGCAACGGCTGAGGTCAATGAGTTGTTCACTCTTTTCGGGCTTCTCGGCTTCATGGTGCAAAGATGACTTGCAAATAAAATTTTATTACACCCTATATAGTGTGTAATGGGAGATTTTATTTATCTTTGTCGTATGAGATAGCAGATACCGGGCCGGAATGGCATACGGCGGAGCAAAGGTGTGAGTTGCGTCACTGAGTATTGAATTCTTCAAAGTCTCCTTTGCCCGCCGCTTTTTTCGACAGAAATAGATAACCCCGCACCGGAAAGTGCGGGGTTCAGCTGTTCTTAAACTTGCCTCTGAATGCGTTGCAAGATCATGGCTTCCGATCGGATTGCCGCGGCATCTGCGATGCCTCGCAATGACGGAAAAGGCGCAGATGAGGGTGGAAAGCGTCCTGACATTCCGTCGCGCCCTAAAATCCGGCTCTTAGCCGGGCCGAGCGATGACGGGAAAAGCGCAGAACCGGATGAAGAGCACCCCGAAGCAACTGCCGCCCCCCCCCCTAAATCCGGCTTTTTAAGCCGGCTATTTTAAATAGATGCCGTGGGCGGCGCATTCGGCGATCATCTTCTCGGGCCAAGTGCTGACCTGCACCTCGCCGATATGGGCGCAGCGCAGGTAGAACATGCAGAGGCCGTTCGAGAGCCTCGGCGTCGACGCGGATGCCCATGCTCGACAACTCGAGGGCGCTTTCCAGAACCGGGTTCCAGACAAGGATATCGCCGTTGAGACCTTTATATCCCCCTTCGGTCGGGGTGCTCCAGTCGTCGTAGTCCGGGGCGCGTCCGTCGTGGCGCTGGCCGTTCGACAATTCGGCGCCGATGCCGATGAGGAACAGCGCGCCGTATTTGCGTGCGGCGGCCTGCTCGCGTTCCTTGGGCGTGAGCGCGGGGAACTCCTGCAGCAGCTCCTCGGCCTGCAGGAACGTGATCCGTTCGGGCAGGATGGGCGTGATGTGCGGGTAGAGTTCGTAAACCTCCTCCTCGACGGCTTTCATCGCCTTGTAGATCGTCTCGACGGTTGCTTTCAGGAAGCCCAGGTTGCGCTCCTCGGGGCGTATCGTGCGCTCCCAGTCCCACTGGTCGACGTAGAGCGAATGGATGTTGTCCAGCTCCTCGTCGGCGCGTATGGCGTTCATGTCGGTATAAAGCCCGTATCCGGGAGCGATCTTGTAAGCCCCGAGCTTCATGCGTTTCCATTTGGCCAGCGAGTGCACCACTTCGGCACGGCGGTCGCCCAGGTCGCGGATCGGGAACGACACGGCGCGTTCCACGCCGTTGAGGTCGTCGTTGATGCCCGTGCCCGAGAGGACGAACAACGGGGCCGTGACGCGGCGCAGGCGCAGCGTGCGGGAGAGCATGTCGGGGAAAATCTCTTTGAGGTAGCCGATGGCCTGCTCCATGGTTTCGGGAGCGAGTTTGGCGGTATAGTCTTCCGGAATGAACAGCGGCATAGTTTGAATTTTTTTGGTCCGTAAAACGAATTACAGCGAGGTGGAATCGGTTTTGTCACCCGCGTCGATGAGGTTCTCCTCCGAAACGCCCAGCGAACGGTAGTAAGTGTTCAGCTCGGCGAGGACCTCCTTGCGGCCCGCATAGCTGGCCAGGTAGTAGACGTCGCCCAGCTGGTCGAGCTTTTCGTCGATGATGCCCGAAACCATGTTTTCCTGATCCCCCTCGAAGCGGAGATAGTGCTCGATGTACTCGATCAGCGTTTGGGCATACTCCCTGAGCAGTGCGTCGCCCTTGTCGGCGGCCTCCGCGTCGCCCATCGCCGCGGCGGCGTAGTAGGCTTCGAGGAAGGGATAGGTGTTGGTGTCGGTGAAGCGCACCTGCGAGGTCGGCATCCGCTCCAGCCCCAGGTCGAGCAGCTCGACGGCCTCGGCGACGCGGTCCTGCCGCAACAACTCCTTGGCCACACGGGCGAAGGCGTCGCGTGCGTGCGAGGCCGAGAGGTTGTATTGGATGAAGTAGTCGACATAGACCCTCGGATCGGAGATATTGCCGTAGCGGAAGGTCTCTTTCAACAGCGGAGCCGCATAGTCGGGGTCGATGCGCCCGATCTCGTAGGGGTTCTGCGCCGGGGTGAGAATCGGCACGAGACGGTAGGCGTAGCCGTCGAACTGGAGGTAGTCCATCAGCCCGAAGTCCTGCAGGATATAGACCTGCGTGAGGTAGATCGGGCGTTTCCAGTCGAAATTGGCCAGCATGTCGAGGATCATCAACTGGTTTTTGTCCAGCGAATTTTTCTTCAGGTTGATATACACCGTGTCGACCATCTTGTCGCGGTCCTTCTCGGCCACGATGCCCGAAGCGATGGCGTTCTCCTTGTTCACCGGCAGCGCGATGCGCTTGGTGGGGATGTAGTCGGTCATCGAACCGTCGGAGAGTTTGATCTGGCTGCGCGGGTCGTCGCTGCGCACGAAATCCATCACCTCGCGGATGTCCACCGTGCGGTCTACGCTGTTGGTGACGTAGATCATGTCGTTGTTGTAGGTGTACTTGTGCTTGGGCAGCGAGAACGGAACCCCTGCGGCGTCGTTGGCCTTGGTCTTCATCTCGTCGATGTACCACTCGCCCCCGAGGTAGGAGGTGTTCATGATCCGCACGTCGGGACGCACGCCGTAAACCTCCTGGTTGTTCCACAGCGGGAAGGTGTCGTTGTCGCCGTAGTTGAGGATGATCGAGTTGGGGAGCGTCGACATGAGGTAGTTCCAGCCGATGTCACGCGCCATCGTGCGGTGCGAACGGTCGTGGTCGTCCCAGTTCTGGGCCGCGAGGATCGCCGGAACGCCCATGCAGAGGAGGGTTGCGGCGGCGGCCGCCGTGACGTTGTCGCGCTTGGTGATCCATGCGATCAGGTCGCGGATGGCCAGCACCCCGAATCCGATCCAGATCGAGAAGGCATAGAACGATCCCGCATAGACGTAGTCGCGTTCGCGCGGCTCGCCGGGCGAGGTGTTGAAATAGAAGACCAGCGCGATGCCCATCATTACGAACAGCCACATCACGATCGAGAAGTTTCGCTGGTCGCGGTTCAGCTGATAGATCAGTCCGATCAGCCCCAGCAGGAAGGGCAGGAAATAATAGGTGTTGCGGCCTTTATTTTCGGCGATTTCGCGCGGGAGGTTGTCCTGCGGGCCGAGGTACATCTCGTCGATCCAGCGGATGCCCGAGAGCCAGTTGCCGTCGGTGATCGTCGTGCGCGAAGGCTGTATGTCGCTCTGGCGTCCCACGAAATTCCACAGGAAATAGCGCCAGTACATGTACGAAAGCTGGTAGTTGAAGAAGAAGTTGAGGTTTTCGCCGAAGGTCGGCTCCGTGACCGTGCGGGGTTCGCCGTAGGAGTCGGTGTAGACCTTCTTGCGGCCGAAGTCCAGCACTTCGCCGCGCATGGGGTTTCCCTTTTCGTCGAGGCGTACCTTGCCGTTTTCGTCGCGCAGCACTTCGTCCGAGGTGCGGTAGGCGGCCCACTGCTTGTACTCCTTTTCGCCTTTCGAGTAGTTCCACATACGCGGGAAGAGGGTCATGAACTCCGGCGAGTGGGTGTAACCCGTCAGCACCGTGGCGGTCTTGTACTTGCCGTCCTCGTCCAGATACCACACCTTCTTCTCCTTCACGCCCTCGGGGGGAGCCGAATACTGGGCTCCGTAGAGCAGCGGACGGTCGCCGTACTGGTCGCGGTTCAGGAGCGACAGCAGGGCGTGGGGATTGTTGGGGTTGTTGGAGTTCATCGGCGGGTTGGCTGCGGCGCGGATGGTCACCGAGGCGTAGGAGGAGTAGCCGATGAGGATCATCGTCGTCGAGAGCAGGATGATGTTCAGCAAGACGCGGCCCCGCTTGTGGGCGGTCCATGCGGCCCATCCCATGCCGACGATCAGCGCCAGCGCGAAGAGCGTGATGCCCGAATTGACCGGCAGGCCGAACGTATTGACGAACAGCGTGTCGATCTGCGCGCCGAACCAGACGGTGTAGGGGATGATGAAGTTGTTGACGAAGACGATCAGCGCCCCGGAGATCACGGTCGACCACGCGATGCCTTTCCAGGTCACCCGTTCGGTCTTGCGGAAATAGTAGATGAAGACCAGTGCGGGGATACACAGCAGGTTGAGGATGTGCACGCCGATCGAGAGGCCCATCAGATAGGCGATCAGCACGATCCAGCGTGAGGAGTGGGGTTCGTCGGCCTGCTCCTCCCATTTGAGCATCAGCCAGACGACCAGTGCGGTGAACATCGACGAGAGGGCGTAGACCTCGCCCTCGATGGCCGAGAACCAGAAGGTGTCGGTGAAGGTGTAGGCCAGGGCCCCGACGGCTCCGGCTCCCAGCACGGCGACGGTGTTGACTACGGAGAGTTCGCCGCCGTCGCGGGTCAGCAGACGCCGCGCCAGGTGGGTGATGGTCCAGAACAGGAACAGGATGCAGAAGGCGCTGGCCAGCGAATTCATGGCGTTGACGGCGATGCCCACATAGTCGGGGTTGCCGAACGAAAAGAGCGTCGCCAGGCGCGCCAGCATCATGAACAGGGGCGCTCCGGGAGGGTGTCCCACTTCGAGTTTGTAGGAGGTGGCGATGAACTCCGAGCAGTCCCAGAGGCTCGACACGGGTTCCATGGTCATCAGGTAGACGATCGCCGCAATGGCGAACACCGTCCAGCCCGTAATGTTGTTCCAGCGTTTGAAAAAGTGCATATCCGAGAAAACTTTTTTCGTAACTACTTATCGTACAAAAGTAATGATTTAACGTTTTATTTCAAACCTTATTTTTCGGGAAGCCCGATTTTACCACATTTTCCACCAACTCTTTCGCGGAGCGGCTTCTGCGGCGGGTTTTGCGGCCTGCGCCTGCGCCGGTTTCGCACCGCCTGCGGGGCGGCGTTTGCGGCGGCGGGACGACGATGACTTCGAAGCGCCCTCCGGCGTGTTCGCGGCGGCTGATTTGTTTGCGGCGGTTTTCGGGGCGTTGCGGTCGCTTCTCGGGGCGTTGCCGGAGCCGTTGCGCTCCTGCTTGCGGGCCGCGTCGACCGTGCCTTTGTCCGCAGGCTGGATGGGTGTTCCCGGTGCGGGGCGCGTGCCCCGGCGCCGCCGGGAGCGTGACGAACGGGCTGCCGGCTCCGCCGTTTCCTGTGCGGGGGCTTGCTTCGGTTTCTGCTTGCGGGCGGGTTTGGGCTCGGCATTCCGGACGGGCTTTGGGGCAGCCTGCTGTTCCGTGCTGCGGGCCGGTTTCGGCGAGGATTTCCGGGCGGACTTCCGGGCCGGTGCGGCGGACTGCCGCGCGGCGAATTCCGGAACGGGTCCCTCGACGGGGATCGTCAGTCCGGTGAGCTTCTGGATGTCTTTCAGGTAGTCGAACTCGTCCTCCGAGCAGAACGACCATGCGGTGCCCTCGTATCCGGCGCGGCCCGTGCGGCCGATGCGGTGGACGTAGGTCTCGGGAACCTCCGGCAGGTCGTAGTTGATGACCAGCGGGAGCTGGTCGATGTCGATGCCCCGCGCTGCGATGTCGGTGGCGATCAGCACCCGGCAGACTCCGCCTTTGAAGTCGTTCATGGCCTTCACGCGGGCGTTCTGCGACTTGTTGCCGTGAATGGCGCTCGACTGGATGCCGGCGCGGTTGAGTATCTTGGCCAGCTTGTCGGCGCCGTGCTTGGTGCGTGTGAAGACGAGCACCTGCTGAGCGTCGGAGCCTTCCAGCAGGCCGATCAGCAGTTGGCTCTTTTCGGCCTTCTCGGCGAAGTGGACCCGCTGCGAGATGGTCTCGACCACCGAAGCGGGCGGGGTGACGGTCACCAGCACGGGATCGTGCAGGATTTTGGCGGCCAGTTGGGCGATGTCCGGGGGCATCGTGGCCGAGAAGAAGAGCGTCTGCCGCTGTGCGGGCAGCAGCGGCAGGATGCGGCGGATGTCGTGGATGAAGCCCATGTCCAGCATGCGGTCGGCCTCGTCGAGCACGAAGAAGCGGATTTTGTCCAGCGAGATGTAACCCTGCCCGATGAGGTCCAGCAGCCGGCCCGGGGTGGCGACCAGCAGGTCCACGCCGCGTTGCAGCGCATCGACCTGCGGGCGCTGGTTGACGCCTCCGAAGATCACGCAGTGGCGGATGGAGAGGTAGCGCGCATAGTCGCGGCAGCATTCGTCGATCTGGATGGCCAGTTCGCGTGTCGGCGTGATGACCAGGGCGCGTATTTCGCGGCGCCCCCTGGCGGCGGGTTCTGCGGCTAAAAGCTGGAGGATAGGCAGCGTGAAGGCTGCGGTCTTGCCCGTCCCGGTCTGTGCGCAGCCCTGCAGGTCGCGGCCTTCGAGTACGGGAGGGATGGCTTGTTGCTGAATGGGGGTCGGATCGGTGTACCCCTTTTCCCCGATGGCGCGTAACAGCGGCTCGGAGAGTCCTAAGTCTTGAAATTTCATAATAATCGGCGGTAAAGGTACGATAATTTCCCGGTTCCTGCGCCGGAGGGGCGTATATTTCTTACCTTTACGCGACGATAATTCGCAAATATGAAACGAAGACTCCTGTTGGCGGCCTGCGCCGTCCTGATTTTTTGTGCGGGCGTCCGGGCGCAGGGTGCGACCGACCGGAAAATGCGCGACGCGGGATTGGTCGACGTGCTCGAAGTGGATTCCACGCTGCGCGTACGGCTGATGTACTCCACGGACGACAATTTCATGGGCCGCGACGTTTACGGCGACCTCGAACGGGCCTATCTGCTGCCGCACTTCGCCGCGAAGCTGGCGCACGCCCAGCGGTTGCTGCGTGAACGGCGTCCCGGGTGGCGGATGCTGGTCTGCGACGCGGCGCGTCCGATCAGCGTCCAGCGGTATATGTACAGCTTGGTCGAGGGAACTCCGAATCAGGTTTATGTGGCCGACGGCGCGCGCGGCGGGCGTCACAATTACGGCGTGGCGGTCGACGTGACGCTGCTCGACGCCGCGGGGCGCGAGGCCGACATGGGAACGGCGGTCGATTTTTTCGGCGAGGAGGCCCACGCCGGAGGCGAGGCCGCGCTGGTCGCCGCGGGGAAGATCTCCGCCACGGCGGCCCGCAACCGCGAACTGCTCCGGTCGGTCATGCGCGGGGCGGGGCTGGTTCCCTACCGCCGCGAATGGTGGCACTACGAGGAGCCGATGCCGATGCCCGAGGTGCGCGAACGCTTCCGCCTGCTCGATTTTTGAGCTCCGAGCGCGGATGTTTGCGGAAAAAGTTGTAATTTTACCCGTTCAAAACGTTAATTCACGAATATGGATTCCAAACTCGTACTTTACAATACGCTCACCCGCCGCAAGGAGGAGTTCGAGCCCCTCGTTCCGGGCCGCGTGGGCATGTATGTCTGCGGTCCCACGGTTTACGGCGACCCGCACCTGGGCCACGCCCGGCCCGCCGTGACCTTCGACCTGCTGTTCCGTTACCTCAAAGCCGTCGGCTACAAGGTGCGCTACGTGCGCAACGTCACGGACGTGGGCCATCTGGAGCACGACGCCGACGAGGGTGAGGACAAGATCGCCAAGAAGGCCCGGCTCGAACAGCTCGAACCGATGGAGGTGGCGCACTACTACACGGAGCGTTACCACCGTGCGATGGAGGCCCTCAATGTCGAGACCCCCTCGATCGAGCCCTACGCCTCGGGCCACATCATCGAGCAGATCGAGTTCGTGAAGAAAATCCTCGCCGACGGCTACGCCTACGAGTCCAACGGGTCGGTCTACTTCGACGTGGAGAAGTACAACGCCAAATACAACTACGGCAAGTTGTCGGGCCGCAACCTCGACGACATCATCGCCAACACGCGTGAGCTGGACGGACAGTCGGACAAGCGCCATTCGTACGATTTCGCACTGTGGAAGAAGGCGGCGCCCGAGCATATCATGCGGTGGCCGTCGCCCTGGGGCGAGGGATTCCCGGGCTGGCACATGGAGTGCTCGGCGATGTCCACGCGCTACCTCGGGGAGCGTTTCGACATCCACGGCGGCGGCATGGACCTGATGTTCCCGCACCACGAGTGCGAGATCGCGCAGTCGACCGCCGCGCTGGGCCACGATTCGGCCCGCTACTGGGTGCACAACAACATGATTACGATCAACGGGCAGAAGATGGGCAAGTCGCTGGGCAACTTCATCACCCTCGAGGAGCTCTTCACCGGCAGCCACAAGCTGCTGGCGCAGGCTTATTCGCCCATGACCATCCGCTTCTTCGTGCTGCAGGCGCAGTACCGCTCGACGCTCGACTTCTCGAATGAGGCCCTGCAGGCCGCCGAGAAGGGGCTGGACCGTCTGATGAAGGGCATCGAGGCTTTGGGGAAAATCAAACCCGCCGACGCTTCGACGGTCAATCCCGCCGAGCTGGAGACCCGCTGTGCCGAGGCGATGGCCGACGACCTCAATTCGCCGATGGTCATTTCGGCGCTCTTCGACTGGGTGCGCATCATCAACCAGTTGGTCGACGGTTCGCAGACGATCACCGCCGCCGATCTCGAAACCCTTGCGGCCACCGTCCGCCGCTATGCCTTCGACATTCTGGGCCTGCGTGACGAAAAGGCCGTCGGAGCCGCTTCGGGCAGGGATTACGTGACGCCGCTGGTCGAGATGCTGCTGGAGGAGCGCCTGAAAGCCCGCGCCGCGAAGGACTGGGCCGCTTCGGACCGCATCCGCGACGGGTTGGCCGCCGCCGGCATCCGTGTCAAAGACGGCAAGGAGGGCACGGACTGGGAGTTGGAATAGCCCCCACCTAAGAGGTGGGTTTCAGGGGCGACGGCAGGATTCCCCGTGTCGGGACCTGAATGGCGCTTCGACCCGCCCACCTAAGAGGCGGGATTTAGGGGCTGCGGCAGTACTTTGCATATCAGCACCTTATTTCCGCTCCCGTATGCCGCATTGAAAGATTCCGGCTCGATGCCGGAGCCGTTAAGCGACGGACCGGCTAAAAGCGCGAGCGGAGGGGACGGTTTGCTTGCAAACCCGCGAATAGTCGCCCGGAGCCAGCGTTAGCCGGTTTGTCGCAGGCAGAGGCATCCGTCGGAGAGTTTTTGGTACTTTTTTCGGAAAAAAGTACATGAAATTCCGTGTCTGAGACGCGGGAAAATGGAATAAATTTATGACAACAGAACTCAAATCGGCGGCTTTGGAGCTCGGGACCGAGCGCATCCGGAAGCTGCTCGTGCAATATGCCGTGCCGGCGATCATCGCCATGACGGCGTCGTCGCTCTACAACATGGTCGACAGTATCTTCATCGGCCACGGAGTAGGGCCGCTGGCCATTTCGGGCCTTGCGCTGACCTTCCCGCTGATGAACCTCGCCGCGGCGTTCGGTTCGCTGGTGGGCGTGGGCGCCGCGACGCTGATCTCGATGCGCCTGGGCCAGCGGGACTATGAAACGGCCCAGCGGGTGCTGGGCAACGTGCTGGTGCTCAATCTTATAATCGGTGTGTCGTTCGGCCTCGTGACATTGGCCTTCCTCGACCCGATTCTCTATTTTTTCGGGGCCAGCGAGGCCACGATCGGCTATGCCCGCGAGTATATGAAGATCATCCTGCTGGGCAATGTCGTTACCCACATGTATCTGGGTCTGAATGCCGTGCTGAGGGCTTCGGGACACCCCCGCAAGTCGATGTACGCCACGATCATCACGGTGGTCATCAATGCGATTCTCGACCCGGTCTTCATCTTCGGATTCGGCTGGGGCATCCGCGGTGCGGCCATCGCCACGGTGCTGGCGCAGGTTATCTCGCTCGTGTGGCAGTTCCGGATACTTTCCGACAAATCGGAATTGCTCCACTTCCGCCGCGGCATCTACCGTCTGCGGAAAAAGATCGTACGCGACATGCTCGCTATCGGCATGTCGCCCTTCCTGATGAATCTCGCGGCGTGTTTCATCGTCATCCTCATCAACAAGGGACTGAAGGAGTACGGGGGCGACCTGACGATCGGCGCCTACGGCATCGTCAACCGGCTGGCGTTCTTCTTCGTGATGATCGTGCTGGGCGTCAACCAGGGCATGCAGCCCATTGCGGGTTATAACTTCGGCGCGAAGCAGTACGACCGCGTGATGCGCGTGCTGAAGCTGACGATCATCGGCGCCACGTGCGTCACCACGGCGGGATTCGTCATCGGCGAGTTCATGCCGCGGCTCGCCGTGGGAATGTTCACTTCCGACGAGGAGCTGATACGCCTTTCGGTCGAGGGCATGCGCATCGTCTTCTTCTGCTTCCCGATCATCGGGTTTCAGATGGTGGCCACGAACTTCTTCATGAGCGTCGGCATGGCCGGCAAGGCGATCTTCCTGTCGCTGTCGCGTCAGTTGTTGTTCCTGATGCCGGGGCTGATCTTCCTGCCCCGCATCTTCGATGTCTACACCGAGTGGAACGGCAGTTGGGGCGTGTGGTGCGCGATGCCGCTGTCGGACTTCCTGGCGTCGCTCGTGGCGTTCTTCATGCTGACTTACCAACTGCGGAAATTCCGGGCCATCGGTGCGGAAAACGCCGCCAAAGAGGGATAGGAATATGGAAAAATTCGTCATCAACATCGGCCGCCAGCTGGGCAGCGGCGGCAGGACCGTCGGGGAGATCATCGCCCGCCGGCTGGACATCCGCCTCTACGACAAGGAGCTGATAAACCTGGCTGCCCGGGAGAGCGGCATCTGTCCCGAGATATTCGAGAAGGCCGACGAAAAGGAGTCGCGCGGCATGCTTTCGACAATGATCGGCTACCTTCGCGCCCCGTTTGCGGGCGACGACGCGGGCATGACGAACATCCTGTCGAACGACGCGCTGTTCAAAATCCAGAGCGACGTGATCCGCAAGGTCGCCGCGGAGGAGCCGGCGGTTTTCGTGGGCCGCTGCGCCGATTACATCCTGCGCGAGAACCCGCGTTGCGTCAACGTCTTCATCACGGCCGACGACGAGGATCGCTGCCGCCGCATCTGTGCGCGGCAGGGCTGCACGCCAGCCGAGGCGCAAGACCTGATGGAGCGCGTGGACGCCCGCCGCGCCTCGTACTACAACTATTACAGTTCGCGGACGTGGGGCGTGGCTTCGACTTACCACCTCTGCGTGAATTCCTCGGTGCTGGGCGACGAGGGCACGGCCGGTTTCATCCTGGAATTCGCCGCACGGAAACTGCACGAAAAATTTTAAGCGATATGGTACTTGCCGAACAGATCAAAGAGATCGGACAGCGCCGGGAGGCGTTGGAACGCTGTCTCGACATCGAACAGAAGCGCATCGACCTGCGCAATGAGGAGGAGAAGACCCAGGAGCCGAATTTCTGGGACGAGCCCGACAAGGCGCGCGAGCAGCTGCGCAAGGTGGCGGCGATCAAAGCGTGGGTCGACGACTACGATGCCGTGCGCAAGGATGCCGAGGACCTCGCGCTGATGCCCGACTTCGTGAAGGAGGGGGTGGTGACCGAGGCCGAGATGGACGCTCATTATACCGCGACGCTCGAGAAGATCGAGGACCTCGAGATGCGCAACATGCTGCGCCGCGAGGAGGACAAGCTGGGGGCGATCCTCGACATCAATGCCGGGGCGGGCGGCACCGAAGCCCTCGACTGGGCGTCGATGCTGATGCGCATGTACACCCGCTGGGGCGAGGCCCACGGCTACAAGGTCAAAGTGCTGGACTACCAGGCCGGCGACGAGGTGGGGGTGAAATCCTGCACGATGGAGTTCGAGGGCGAGTACGCCTACGGTTATCTCAAAAGCGAGAACGGCGTGCACCGTATGGTGCGCCTTTCGCCGTTCAACGCCAACAACAAGCGGCAGACGACTTTTGCGTCGGTCTTCGTTTCTCCCGCCGTGGACGATACGATCGAGATCACGGTCAATCCGTCGGATATCGAGTGGGACACCTACCGGGCGTCGGGCGCCGGAGGCCAGAATGTCAACAAGGTCGAGACGGCGGTGCGCCTGCGCTACCACGGCAAGGACGCCGATACGGGCGAACCCGTGGAGTTCCTGATCGAGAACATGGAGACCCGTTCGCAGCTGATGAACCGTGAGAATGCCATGCGCATCCTCAAATCGAAACTCTACCAGCGCGAGCTGGACAAGCGCATGGCGACGCAGCAGGCGTTGGAGGCTTCGAAGAAAAAGATCGAGTGGGGTTCGCAGATCCGCTCCTACGTCTTCGACGACCGCCGTGTGAAGGACCACCGCACGGGCGTCCAGACCTCGGCCGTGGAGGCGGTGATGGACGGCGACCTGGACCAGTTCATCAAAGGATATTTAATGGAGTTCGGTGCGCAGGCTTAGCGTCATATCGTTGTTGGCGGTGCTTTTGCCGTCGGCCCTTTCAGCCCGGGTGCTGGTCGGCATGACCGACACGGCGGCCTATTTCCCGCTGCTCCGGGGACAGCGCGTGGCCGTGCTGGCCAACCAGACCTCCGTGGCGGAGATGCCCGGAGCCGCAGGGGCCGATGCTGCCGGGCGGGTGCATCTGGTCGATCTGCTGCACGGCGAAGGGTTCGACGTGGCCGCCATCTTTTCGCCCGAGCACGGGTTTCGCGGTACGGCGGACGCCGGGGAGCATGTCAAAAGTTCGGTCGACACGCGGACTGGCATTCCCATCCGCTCGCTCTACGACGGCAACACGAAACGGCCCTCCGACGAGGCGATGCGTTCGTTCGACGTGCTGGTCGTGGATATGCAGGACGTGGGGCTGCGCTTCTATACCTATTATATCTCGATGCTGCGGATGATGGACGCCTGCGCCGATTTCGGCCGCCGGGTCGTGGTTCTCGACCGTCCCAACCCCAACGGGCACATCATCGACGGTCCCGTGCTGGACATGAAATACCGGTCGGGTGTCGGGGCGATTCCCGTTCCCGTGCTCCACGGTCTGACAATGGGTGAGATCGCCCGCATGGCCGCCGGGGAGGGTTGGGCGAAGAAATGCGCCCTGACCGTCGTGAAGTGCCGCAACTACACCCATGCAACCGAATACCTCCTGCCCGTGGCTCCGTCGCCCAACCTGCCGACCGCGCGTGCCGTGTATCTTTATGCCGCGCTGTGCCCCTTCGAGGGCACCGTCGTCAGCCTCGGCCGCGGAACCGACAAGCCGTTCGAGATGTACGGACATCCGGACATGACCGGGCGCGCCTTTACGTTTACACCCCGTCCAACGGCCGGGGCCAAGCATCCGCCGCTCGAAGGACGGCTGTGCCGGGGCGTCGATCTGAGCGGCATGCCGCTCGCCGAGGCCCGTGACGTAGGGTTTTCGCTGAAGTACGTGATGGACGCCTGTGCGGACCTGGGGATGGGGGACAAGTTCTTTACGCCGATGTTCGAAAAGCTGGTCGGCGTGGGGTGGGTGCGTGAGATGATCCTCGCCGGAGCCCCGGAGGAGGAGATACGCGCCCGCTGGGCCGCAGCTATGTATATATATTGACCAATAAACTGCATACGGTGCTGTATGTCGGCGTTACGACCTCGTTATCCCGGCGGATGAAAGAGCATGCCGCCGGTCAGTCTGCATTCACGCGCCGCTACAACGTCCATAAGTTGATTTACGTCGAGGAGTATCGGGACGTTCGGGATGCAATCGCCCGGGAGAAACAAATCAAAAGTTGGAGCCGGAAACGGAAGATGGAGTTGGTTGACTCTCGAAATCCGTTGTGGAAAGATTTGTTGGACGGAATCGTCTGATTTCCGCTGTGCCGTAACGTTTCAGCCGGGGATGTCATTCCGAGCGAACGGGAGTGAGCGTGGGAATCTGTTGGGTGCGTTGTGAGATTATAACTTCCAATCGGATTGCCGCGTCGCCTGCGGCTCCTCGCAATGACGTAAAAGAGCGTTCCGTGTCATTCCGAGCGAACGGGAGTGAGCGTGGGAATCCGATGGATGCATCGTGAGGTTATGGTTTTTAATCGGATTGCCGCGTCGGACTAAAGTCCTCCTCGCAATGACGGAAAAGCGCCCCGTTTCCGGGGCGCTTTTCCTTTTTTCTTTAATATACCTCCGCGATGCGGTCCGCCTCGGTGATCTCCCGCAAGACCCGGCAGGGCGATCCCACGGCGATCACCCCCGCGGGGATGTCGCGCGTGACGACGCTCCCGGCGCCGATCACCGCGTTGTCGCCGATCGTCACGCCCTGCATCACTACCGTATTGCCCCCGATCCAGACGTTGTTGCCAATGGTAATGGGCCGCGAACGCATGATGCCTGCGTTGCGCTGGTCGGGCAGGAGGGCATGGCTGACGGTGTAGAGCCCCACGTTGGGACCGATGAACACGTGGTCGCCGATCGTCACCGGAGCTTCGTCGAGGATCGTCAGGTTGAAATTGCCGACGAAATGGTCGCCGACCGAGATCTGCTCCCCGAAATCGCAGTGGAACGGGCTGTGGATGGTGAATTCCCGGCCGATGCGCCCGAACAGCCGGCGGATGATCGCCTCGCGTTCCTCGCGGCGGCTGGGCGGCAGCCGGTTGAGTTCGAAGACCAGTTCTTCGGTCCGCCGCAGGGCTTCGCCGATCTGCGGCGTTATGGCGTAAAGCCAAAGCCCCGCCTTCATTTTTTCAAGATCGTCCATAGCTGTCGTTTAAACCGAAAGCACACCCTGCGGCCGAGACTGCGGGGTGTGCTTTTTGCGGATATTCCGTTCGTTACTCCGAAACGATCGCTTCGCTCGGGCAAACGCCTGCGCAGGTGCCGCAGTCGATGCACTTGTCGGCGTCGATGACATAGAT